>Ga0080006_1137508_pt1 | contig 93127 bp, 84 predicted proteins | sample RS3BMetagenome_FD_69209 | JGI IMG/M metagenome (GOLD analysis project Ga0080006, IMG submission 69209) | Ferric oxide microbial mat and aquatic microbial communities from Rainbow Spring, Yellowstone National Park, USA - RS3B (SPADES... ... | reverse complement strand
GTGGCGCGGCGCCCGCGCGCGGGCGGGGGCGCGGGGCGGGGGGGGGGGGGGCGCGGGGGGGGGGCCCCCCCCCGCCCCCCCCCCGCCCCCGCCGGGATGGGCGGGGCGGCGGCCGCGGCCGCCGCCCTGCCCATCCTGAGCCCCGCCCAGGAACGGGCCGTCAGCGCCGTCGCAGCGGCTTTGACGGCCCGTTCCTTTCTCCCCTTCCTGCTTTGGGGGGTCACCGCCAGCGGCAAGACCGAAGTCTATCTGCGTCTGGTCGCCCAATGCCTCCAACTGGGCCGCCGTGCCCTGGTCCTGGTCCCTGAAATCGCGCTTACCGACCATCTGGTGCAAGCCTTTACCGAGCGCTTTGGACGCGCGGTGGCCGTCGCCCACAGCGGCCAGAAGATTGCGGAGCGTTGGAGTGCATGGAGCGCGGCCTCGGCCGGCCAGGCCCGCATCCTGCTGGGGCCGCGCTCGGCCCTGTTCAGCCCGCTTCATGACCTCGGTTTGGTGGTGGTGGACGAGGAGCACGACCCAGCCTACAAGCAGGAGGAGGGGATTCGCTATCACGCGCGCGATCTGGCGGTGGCCCTGGCTCAGGCCAGCGCTTGCCCGGTGCTGCTGGGTTCGGCCACCCCCTCGGCGGAGTCTTTCGCCAACGCTCGTAACGGCCGCTATCAGCTATTGCGGATGGGCGAGCGAATCCACGATCGGCCGTTGGCCGAGGTCGAAATTGTGGATCTGCGCCGACAGCCCAGGATGCAGGCGACGGCGCCCGAGGATCCCGGCGAGCCGGCCGCGGTCCCGCTATCCGGGCCGTTGGTGGAGGCGCTAACGCAAACGTTGGCGCAGGGCGGCCAAAGCCTGGTGTTTGTCAATCGACGCGGTTTCCACAATTTTCTGCACTGTCAGCTCTGCGGCAACGTGCTCTCCTGTCCCGATTGTAGCGTCAGCATGACCTTTCATCTGCGCGATCGTTCGCTGCGATGTCATTATTGCGGTCATTACCGACCCGCCCCAGAGGCCTGCCCCGAGTGCCGCGGACTGGGCTTGCAAGGCCAGGGTTTCGGCACCGAGCGGCTTCACGCTGCGTTGCAGAGCCTGCTCCCGCGAGCCAGGGTCGAACGCATGGATAGCGATACCAGCCGGCGTCAGGGGGCGCGCCAGCAGATTCTGCGTGCGTTGGCCGCGGGCGAGGTGGATATTCTGGTCGGCACCCAAATGATCACTAAGGGATTCGACTTTCCCGGTGTGACGCTGGTGGCGGTGGTGGCTGCGGATCTAAGCCTGAACATGCCCGATTTCCGATCCGCGGAACGTACTTTCCAATTGCTCACTCAAGCCGCCGGGCGCGCCGGCCGTGGCGAGAATCCCGGACGAGTGATCATCCAAACCTATTCGCCGCACCATTACAGTATTCGTGCCGCCCAGCGCCAGGATTATGCCGGTTTCATGCGCCGGGAGCTGCAACTGCGCCGGGAGTTCGGCTACCCACCTTTTAGCCGGTTGGCGATGGTGCGGCTGGAAGGAGCGGAGCCTGGGCAGGTCGAGGAGATGGCGACTTACGCCGCCGAGCTGCTGGCCCGGGCGGGCGAGCAGATCAAGCTGCTGGGTCCTGCGCCCGCCCCAATCGAGCGGATCAAGCAGCGCTATCGATGGCAGGTGATGCTCAAGGCGTCCAGCCGGGCACATCTGCGCGAGCCGTTGCTGGCCCTGGGGCGCGAGCTTGGACCCCGCGCGCGCCGCGCCTCAATCTTGTGGTCGATCGATATCGATCCGATTCACATGCTTTAGCGGCATTGTTGCGCTGAGCTTTTTCCGCGCCCGGCCGATGGCGCTGGACAAGCCGAGATCAAGCGGGGCTCCTGGCGAATGCGTTAGTTAAGACCGGCATAATCACCCTTGCGAATCTGGGGTGTGTCTGAGGCGAGTTATTCACCCGCGCCGCGTCCCCACTTCCTCATCACCGCCTTAATCCCCTCCTCGGTCGCGAAATCTCCAGCGTCGGCTTCTTTGGGCGCGGCTTTGCTCTCGCCTATCTGCCATTCATTCAAATCGACGCATGCGCGACTCGCCTCGGCAGCGACGTAAGACCTGGCGCGATCCATCACCCTGGCGAGCTTCTCAAGTCGAGCCTTTGTCTTGCGGTCAACGCGGATGGTCATTATTTCGGACAGGGTTTGTATTGTCACCCGCATACAACAAGATTTCGCAAAGCCCATAAGGCCATCGCTTTTACCGTTCTGGTCCCTCATCCTTCTTCCTACCCTTCTCGCCGGCCCGCTCGTGCGCGGGGGCGCGCGCGAGCGCCGAGGGCCTGTTTGGGGGATAGGAAGGGTTGCGTCGAAAAAACACCTTGGCGAGCCGTTTTCGGTCGAATTTTTGCGGCTGGCCGGGCCGCAGAGGTGCGATCCGTCGTCGCTCGCCCTGAGAACCGCGTGGAATCGGCGGCTCTGGCCAGCAGCGCTGGAAAGCCTGGAGGGTGAAATATCACCCGATGAGCTTCTCGATTTCAGAGAGCAAGGCAGCGGGGCTATTCAACCCGGATTTCTCATTTTTGCTAACTGCCTCTGTGGCAGCGATCTTGGATCATACAAGGGAATCTCGCGGCTCGGGTCGCACAGTTTCAATACAACTTCGATCTGATCCGAAAAACCAGGTGCCATTTTGCCGAGGGGCGCATTGCGTGAGAAGAGCGGACCGCCGCGTAGGTCGAGATCGCGCATAACTAGGAAAGGTAAAGATTATTTAATCGAGCCGTAACGCTTTCTGCGGCATCCTTGGCTATCCGTAATCGTGCCCCAGACTGCGGCCGGGGCGTGCGGCAGTCCCGCCGTCGCGTAATCGGTTATCGCTATTTGAATGGGGCAGGAAAGAGGAGCGATGGGAACGACCGGAGGAAAGTTCTTAAGTGCGGTAGCACTGGGGGTCGCGCTGGCGATGGCCGGCTGCGCCAACCTTTCTCAACCTCGCGAGTGGGGCTCATGCGCGGTGGGCGGCGGAGTCTTGGGCGCCTTTCTTGCCGGAGGCGGCGCAGGCGGCGCGATGACTGCAACCGGTCACGGCAGCACCTCTTCGCTGGGCGCGGGTCTAGGTGCGGCGGCGGCTGGGGCGATAATCGGCACGTTAATTGGCCATTACTACTGCGACGAGCAGGTGCAACCGGCGCCGGCAGTGGCGGTTCAAGCGCCCCCGCCGAGTCCGCCCGCCCCGCCGTCGGCGGCTGTAGGGCCGCGCCAGAAGATCGTTTTGCGCGGCGTCCATTTCGATTTCAACAAGGCGGCCATCCGGCCCGACGCGATGCCGATTCTGGACGAAGCGGCGAGGATGCTGGCGCAGAGTCCCAGCGTCACGGTTGACGTCAACGGCTATTGCGACGCGATCGGTAGCGCGGCCTACAACCTGAAGTTGTCTCGGCGCCGGGCGGATGCGGTGGTCGGCTACTTGGTGAGCAAGGGCGTGGCCTCCGACCGCCTGATTGCGCACGGTTACGGCAAAACTAATTTCGTTGCCAGCAATGCGACGGCTGTCGGACGGGCGCAGAATCGGCGCGTCGAGTTGGTGCCGCAGGCGCAGTAGGCGCCGCAACTCCTGGGCGGTTGATCATACCGCGGGCGGTGTCCTCTCCGGATGAGGGGCGCCGCCTCGCGTTGGTCGGGGAAGCGCCTGGGCAAGCGGGAGTTGGTCTACTCGGGTAAGACGATCACGGGTATATTGGCGGCTTGCAGGGCGGTCAGGGCTTTCTCTTCGTCCTCGTTGGGAACGTCGAGCCAAGCCCGCAGGGAGCGCGAGCGGCGACGAACCCTAACGCCCGCCGCGCGCAGGCATTTGAGCGCCTGCTCTAGCTGCTCGGTGGGTTCGGAAGCCGTAGTATCGAGACGAATCCGGACCATCGTAACCCCCCGCGTCGACAAAAGGCCTCACCAGTATGGTAACGCCCGGAATGTTACGACGAGATGACGGACGCGGGAAACTTAGCAGACGTTACGGTTAGTGTGGGTTTCCCGTAAATAGCTTCAGCGTGAGCCGCGCGTCATCTTAAAAGGCTGTGAATCTTCTTCCTGTCACTTTGAGCCGGCGAGCAGCGCGAGCCCCGGGGAAACATTCAGCGCGGTCCTCCGCGTGATTACTCTCAGTTAGCCGCGAAGCATGCCATGGCGAGTTCGAACCGGTAACCCGTTTCCGCTCGCGAAGCGCTCCTCTTCGATAATTTATTTACGAGACTATACACTAGGTCAGATCGGCGCACCGATGCGGAGCTGGAGTTTGGGGTGTCTCTCCGACTCTTGCCGGTTGCCCACCCGAGTAAAGCGCTTTATCTCATCCTCCGAAGCGAACAGCCCGCGGCCCTTCAGAGGGCCATGGGCTGTTCGCTTGTGAGTGTTCAGTTCGCTTGCGAGCAGCCGGTGGGCGAAGGGGTAACTTTCTGAAGACCTACTTGGCCGCACTGACCGGCGAACATGTAGTTGTAGCAGTTGAGCGGGTTGCGCCCGGTGTTGACGAAGATCTGTGAGGCAGTGGGTTTGCTTGTGGTGTCGATCCACTGCGAGTAGGTCGGCGCCGGACCGCTGGGCGCAGTTGGCGGCTGGACCGTGGTGTAGGTGTAGGAGGCGATCGGACTGGAGGAACTCCCCACCAGGACGTTCATGGTCAGGTTAGGCGGTACCTCGTCGTTGCTGTCGTAAGTTCCAGCCGGGCGCTGGGCAAAAGGCAGGTCGTTGTACATCTGGGAAATTCCAACATCCAGCAGGCCGTTGCCGCAGAACTGATTGGGCGAGGGCAGGTTGGGGAAGCCGTAGCACGAAGTCATCGGTAGCCAGTCGCCGGCGTAGCTGGCATTGGGACTGAGCTTCAGCATGTTGAAGCCGGTGGTCGAAGCGATGCCCAGGGTGACTCCCCCTTGGCCCAAAACGTAGCCGGGGTTGATGTCGGTCCCGTTGCTGGCGTCGGTCAGATGCAGGAAGGGATTGGCGGTGGGAGGACCGAACAAGTCGCCGGCCGCCGTAACTCCGCGAGCGAAACCCACCCCCATGTAATGAATAGTGGGATTGGTGGTACAGGTGCCGTTGATAACCAATGGGTTATCCGTGCAATTCTTGACCGGGCAGTACTTGTTGGCGGCCAGAACGATCAGGGGATTGGTTATCCCAACCGTGGTGCCGCCGCTGTTGGATACTTGAATATCGACCGGCGCCAGATAGTAGTTGCCGAAATAGGCGTTGTCACTGCTATCGTAGCATTTGGTTCCTTGACCCGCGGGACCGATCACTTCGCTGTTGGCCGGCAGGTCGCTGGCAGTCACGATCGTGCCCAGCGAACCGGTATCGATGGTGAAGGTCTTCAGATTGGCGCTGGCCGTGGTCGGATCGGTGTAACCTACCGCGGCCTTGAACTGCAGTTCATTGGGCACGGTGCTGGAGAGCGGGACGGAAAAACTCGTGCCCCCGACTGTGCAACTGCCTGACGCAATCTGGCTCTGGCCAATCGCGTAGCCGTTGACGCTGGGGTCGCCGATCCAGGCATTGATCGTGACGTTGTTGGGCACCACCCCGCCGTTGTAGTTAAGCGTCAGGTTGGAGCCGCTGGTCACCGTGGTGCTGGTGGGCGTGATCACCCCGCTGGGGGCGCCGTATACCGACACGTTGATTGGATTGCTCGAGCTCGGCGTCAGCGGATTGCCCTGACTGTCGAAGGCATTGAGCTGAATCGAGATCGTGCCGGCGCTACTTGGAAGGGCGGTGGCGGTCGGAGAAAAAATTATCTGGTCGATCGGCGTCGCGGTTGCGCTCGGGGTCGGGGTTGGAGTTTGAGTGGGGGCTTGGGTCGGGGCTTGAGTGGGAGCCTGAGTGGGCGCCTGGGTCGGAGCCTGAGTCGGGGCCTGAGTCGGGCCCGGAGTTGCGGTTGCCGCCTTGGTCGGCGCGGGTGAGCTGCTACTGCTGTTGCAGCCGGCCACCAACAGCATCATCCAAAGAATGGCTGCCGCAATTGATGTGAACCTAAAGCACTGGCGCGCTGTTCGCATTTGATCCCCAGACCCGTTTAAGAATGTACTTAAAAGCCAATTGGGCTGATCCTGTAACGATTTGGTCTGCTTGTGTCAACTCGTAAAAAGTCGAAGTCACCTCAGAATGCGGCTTTTTATCGTCTATTTATGGATTAAACTCCAATACGCAATTAAAAGCTAAATAATAACTATAAACGCGAAGAATTTGACCGCGCTGGTTGTATGGGCCCCGGAGCTTGGACGGAAAGCTAATTGACCGGCCTGTGCAAGGGCGTGCTATGGTACGCCGATTCGACGCCTAAATCAGCGCTCGGCTGCCGCACGGCTTGACCGACGGGGCCGGCGCACAGCCGACGAGGGAGCGAACAACCGATGGCAACCAAGCCTATCCGCCGGATCGTTACCGGCCATAACAACGCCGGCCGCGCGATTATTCTGATGGACGGGCCGGCGCCCAACGCCAGTCCCGATAGCAATTCCACTTTGCTGTGGCTGACCGATCGCGCGCCGGCCTCCAACCGTGGCAACGAGGATGTCGCGCCGGCGGGAAAACGGGTTCCGGTGCCTCCGCCAAAAAACGGCACGGTCTTCCGCATCGTTGATTTTCTACCCGACAGCGCCGGCCATACGGGAGCTACGGCCAATCCCAGCGCCTCCCAAATCCAGGTCGATCCCGAGCGCAGCAAGCGCCATCATGGGTTCCACCAAACCAATTCGGTGGACTATGCGATTGTCCTGGAAGGCGAAATCTGGGCGATGATGGACGAAGGCGAAGCTTTGATGAAAGCCGGCGATGTCCTGATTCAGCGCGGCACCTTTCACGCCTGGTCCAATCGCAGCAGCCAGCCCTGCCGCGTGGCGTTTATCCTGGTGGACGCCGAACCGCTGAGCTGATGTCACGGCGCGGGCGCCGCGGTCAGCGGTGCCCGCCTTATCGCCCGTCGATCGGTTCAGGTCGAGGATTGGAGTTGACGATTTCGAGCGCCACTAAACGCGCGACCAGTACCGCGATATAGAACTGGCCCGCGATCGCCTCGATCACCGAGAGCGATCGGGTGGCGCAAGTCAGCCCGATTGGGCTATTTTCCCGTCAACTGCGCGAAGCGGAAGCAGCTCACCAGGTGGTCGTTGACCATTCCGCTGGCCTGCATGAAGGCGTAGCAAATAGTCGAGCCCACGAACTTGAAGCCATGTCCGCGCAGGGCCTTGCTCAAAGTATCCGATAGCTCCGTGCGCGCTGGTATTTCGGCGGGTGTGAGAGGGCGATTGACGCGCGGCTTATTTTCCACCAAGCGCCATAGCCAAGTGTCGAAGCTGCCGAACTCCGCCTGCAGCCGCAGCAGGGCGCGAGCGTTTTCAACCACCGAGGCAAGCTTGAGCCGGTTGCGGATCAACCCCGCGTCCTCCAGCAGGGCGGCCAAGGTAGCGGCATCGAAACAAACCACCGAATGGGGGTCGAAGTCGGCGAAGGCGCGCCGGTAGGCGGCGCGTTTTTTCAGTACCACCTCCCACGACAATCCGGCTTGGGCCCCTTCGAGGCAGAGCAATTCGAAGAGTTTTCGATCATCGTGGAGCGGCACTCCCCATTCCCGGTCGTGATATTCGATAGCAAGCTCGCTCTGTGCCCAGCCGCAGCGTTTAATCATCGAAGCCTCTCGGCAAAGGAAACCGCGTGCCGCGGCGCTTTTCCTATACTATCCGGCTCTGATAGTCTTCAAGAGTTACACGATGGCTTTGCTCAAGATAAGGCGATACCCCGATCCGGTGCTCAAACAGACGGCCGCCGCGGTGGCCGAGATCGACGGCCGGCTTGCGAGGTTGATCGAGGACATGGTGCAGACGATGTACGCCGCGCCCGGGGTGGGACTGGCGGCGCCGCAGGTGGGCGAATCAGCCCGCGTGATCGTTCTGGACCTTGACCACAAGCAGCCAGGCAAGCAGCTCCTGAAGCTGATCAATCCCACGATTGTTGACAGTCACGGCTCGATCACGTGGGAAGAGGGCTGCCTGTCGGTATTTGACTACAACGCCGAAGTCAAGCGCGCGGGGCAGGTGCTGGTGCGCGCCTACACGCCCGATCAGCAAGAGGTCGAAATCGAGGCGGACCAATTGCTGGCGGTTGCCCTGCAACACGAGATCGACCATTTGGACGGCAAGTTGTTCATCGATCGGATCAGTAAAATCAAGCGCGAGCTTTACCGCCGCAAGCTGCAAAAATTGATCAAGGAGGGCAAAGCTGATGGCCAGTCGCCCTCCAGCGCCGGGCTCTGAACCAAGCAACATAGTTTTCATGGGGACGCCGGAGTTCGCCGCCAGGATTCTGGAGGTGATGCTTCAAAGTCGCCATCTCGCCTGGCGCGTGGTGGGAGCGGTGACCCGTCCCGACCAGCCGCGCGGGCGTGGCCTGGGCGTGGCGCCCTCGCCGGTGGCGCTGATTTGCGCCCAGCGCGGCTTGCCGATGCTCAAGCCCCGGGCGCTGGGCAGTCGGGAATTTCTCGCGCAACTGACGGCATGGGCGCCTGACTACCTGGTGGTCGCGGCCTACGGCCGCATTCTGCCGCGCGCGGTGCTCGATCTGCCCCGCGGCTTGCCGCTCAACGTGCATGCCTCGCTGTTGCCGCGCCTGCGTGGCGCGGCGCCGATTCAAGGCGCGCTGTTGGCTGGAGATAGGGAGACCGGGGTGACGATCATGCGGGTGGTCGAACGCTTGGACGCCGGGCCCATTCTGCTTCAGCGCCGGCTGGAAATCGCGCCTGACGACACCTCCGCCAGCTTGTCCGCGCGCTTGGCCGAGTTGGGGGCGCAGGCGGTACTGGAGGCGATGGAGGAGCTTATCGCAGGCCGCTTGGCTGAACGACCGCAAGACGAGAGTCAGGCCACTTACACCGCGTTGGTAAAAAAAGCGGACGCCCGGATAGATTGGACGCTGCCGGCGGTTCAAATCGAGCGTCTGGTTCGCGCCTATTACCCCTGGCCTGTTGCTTTTACTCTCCTGGGTGGGGAAGAGCTGCGCATCTACGGCGCCACGCCGCTTGCCGAAGGCTGCCCGGGCAGCGCGATGCCCGGAACAATCATCGCAGCCGGCCGCGAATTGGTGGTGCGATGCGGAGAGGGGAACCTACGCCTGCTTGAAGTGCAGGCGCCCGGGCGTAAGCGAATCAAGGGGGAGGATTTCGCGCGTGGCCGCCGCCTGCTCCCTGGGCAAAGCTTCGATCAGGCCCTGCCTAATTCCGCCGCCTGAGCCGCGCAGAGTGCGCTCGATCGAGGACCGTTTACCGCCAAGGCTTTCGCCGGCCCTGCTGGAAGCGGCCTGCGCAAAATAAGGAAGAAAGTCCCGAGGTGCGGTTGCCCGCTTGCGTGGGTGACGTACCACCCGTCCCTGCCGCCGAGCCGCATGGTTTTGCTACGCGAGCTGGGGCGGGCTAGCCTTGACGATCATGCCGACCGATAAAATCGCTCCTTCTCTACTGTCATGCGACTTTGCTCGCTTGGGCGAGGAGATCGCGCGGGTCGAGCGCGCTGGCGCCGACCTGCTCCACTTCGACGTGATGGACGGGCATTTTGTCCCCAATATTTCCATCGGCCTGCCGGTCCTGCAGGCCGTTCGGCGGGTTACCAGGCTGCCCCTGGATGCGCACCTGATGATCGACAACCCGGGCCGCTTTCTGAAGGATTTCGTCCAGGCGGGGGCCAATTCGATCTCGGTCCATTGCGAAGTTGTGCCGGACCTGTTGGCGACTGCGCGCCAGATCCGGGCTCTGGGCGCGCGGGCCTCGATCGGAATCAGCCCCGAGACCCCGATCGACCGGGTGATGGCGGTGGCCGAGCATCTGGACATGATCCTGATCATGAGCGTCCATCCCGGCTTCGGCGGTCAGAGCTTTATCCCCGAGACCCTGCAAAAGCTGCGGCAGGTGCGGGCCGAACTAAAACGGCGCGGACTGGAACAGGTCGAGGTCGAGATTGACGGCGGGGTCAAGCGCGACAACATCGGACCGATCAAGGCCGCCGGGGCCAACGTGTTCGTCTCTGGCTCGGGGATTTTTGGCGCGCCAGATTATGGCGAGGTCATCGACGCGATGCGGAGTGAAATCGCCGCCTGCCATCCGACCTTATGATATCGCGGTCGGATAAAGGGTTCATGCATATCCGCTAATTCTCGCCTGCGGGGTCGGGCGCGTAAGGCGGCCGAAAATTCTCGCCGGCCGCGATCGCCAATCCCACCAAGGCGCCGGCATCGCCCGGCGCAGGTTGGGGCACCCGATGTCCGGACGCTGGGGCTTGAGCCGGGCCGCGCGCCTATGCCGCTGGACGGAGGGACAACTAGGGATATAGCGCCATTGACGCAGCGGCTGGTCGCGGGCCAGACGCTGCGCGCGTCTGGCCCGTGGGTTGTGTCGCTTATTGCACGACCTGGTTCAGCCCGGCCGGCGTGGCGTAGCGATCCAGGTTCATATATCGGGCGGGAATGTCCTGGTTGTACCAAAAGTTGGGAAACGGCCTGAGACTTGAGTTGCTCAGATTCTGGAAATCGGGATTCTGCATGCCGAAGGTGCCGTTGTAGAAGGAGTAGCCGCCGCCGGGAACTGGCTTGACGGGCAAAAAGTTGTACTCACCGCGCCAAAATTTGCCGTTCTGATCGAAGTCGTCATAATCGACCGTCGCGGTCTGCTGTTTATCCAGCCAGATGTAATGCTTGGCCTCGCAGTAGCCTGTGGCATAGCGCGGGACCCGCTCGGTGGCTAGTTGCAGGTATGGGCGGGTTTCCCAATGGCCGCCCAGTGAGGGGCGCGGCCATTGTTGGTAGGGAAACTCCCAATTTTTGTCGTCGGTCGCGGCCTTCAGCCGATCGGTCGGAACCACGTAGCCGATTTCGTACTTGGTACCCAGGTACTGAGCTTTGAACCAGGTCGCTGGCAACTGGATGCGCGAATGGTCGTCGTAGCTGAAATTCGAGGTCGCGGTGTAAGGTGCGCAGCGAGCGGCTTGGGAAAGCTCCAGCACTCGCCGGATACTGGGAATGAAGGCCCAGTTTTGGGGAATATGATCGGGATCGGCGTAGTCCCATTCGACTCCGGAGATATATTGAAGTTGAGTGGGGAACAGTAGTTCTGAATAAAATACCTCGTAAACGCCCTTGGTCCCGGGCGAATTGGGCATCGTCATCGGGTAGGCCGGGTCGGTATTGTGACTGAGCATATAGGCGCCGGTAATGGTGTCGGTCTCACTGCGATTGCCATAACGATCGGTTAGGATTGACCGCAGGCCATAACCGATCATGCGCGCCGGCTCGTACTGGAAATAGGCATCGTACATTAGCTTGTAGCCGGCCAGTGGGTCCGACGTGCTGAGTTGAGCGTAGGGGAACGGCTGCCCGGCGATGTAATTTTTCATCCGATAGCTGCCATCGCCGGTGGGTTCCAAGGTAACCTGCTTGCTGTACTTCTCGGTGGCCGCCCAATAACTGGCGGGAAGCGGGTAGGAACCGGTAGGTGCGATCACGATCTTGTAGTCGTTGGGAATGCTGGTTTGAACTGCGGTCGAGGTGCATTCATGCGCCAGCACTTCGACCATGTGATCGAGGTATTTCGCGCAGTTGGCCCGGGTGATTACGGTGCCGACCGGCAGCGGAGCCGAGGAATCGGCGGCGGCGGTCCTGACGAATGCAAGCACCGAAAGTAGCGCCAGCGAAAAACTCAAGCACTTGATTATCTTATGTTTCACCGAATTACCTAGGACCTCCATTGAATGTCGGGCAAGCACCGTCCCGCCATGCGAAACGCACCGCGCTGGCCCCCCTCCGCAAGGCCCCTGAAAAAAGGCCTGAAATGCGGGATCGCAAGACTTGCATCCGACCACCTTTGCCAAAATTCACGAGCGTTTGTCAAACGGTGGGTTCGGCGCTGCGATTGGGCGGGAGAAGCAGGCCCAGGATTCCCGCCATTGTCGTCGCGATCGCCAATCCTATTAGGGCATCGGCGTAGCCCTGCGAATGCTGGCGCAGCATGCCAATGGCATAGGGACCGGCGAAGCCGCCCAGATTGCCAACCGAATTGATCAAGGCGATACCGGCCGCGGCTGCTTCGGCGCTCAGCAGGCTTCTGGCCATGGACCAGAATGGTCCCAGCGCCGCGCAGGTACCCAGCGCGGTCAGGCTGAGGGCGGCCAGCGCCAAAGCCCCGTGGGCGCCGGCGGCCAGCAGGAAGCCTGATGCGGCGGCGAACAGCGACAGTGCGACATGCCATCGCCGCTCGCCGCGTCGGTCCGACGAGCGACCGACGGCGACCATTCCCAGCGCGGCTATCAAATAGGGGACAGCCGCCAGCAGGCCGATCATCAAATCGCTGCGCGTACCGAAGCTGCGAAGGATCTGGGGCAGCCACATCGCGATGCCGTACACGCCGCTGACCAGAAGAAAATAGAGCGCGCAAAGCACGCCGACTTGTCCAGTGAAAATCTGGTTGAAGTGCAAACCGCCGGGTTGAGTTATCCGATTGTCGTGCCGAAGGCGAGCAATCAGCCATTGGCGTTGTGCAGCACTGAGCCAAAGAGCCTGCTCGGGTCGATCGGGCAGATAAAGCAGCACCACCGCGCCCAGGACGATCGCAGGCAGGCCTTCGAGCACGAAGAGCCATTGCCATCCGGCCAGACCCAGGAAGCCATCGATGGTCAGGATAGCGCCCGAGAGCGGGCCGCCGACCACGCCGGCCAGCGCGGTAGCGGTCATGAAAAGGGCGATGGCGCGCGCTCGCTCGCGAATTGGAAACCAGTTGGTCAAATAAAAAATCACGCCGGGAAAAAAGCCTGCCTCGGCCATCCCAAGCGTGGCGCGCAGCAGGTAGAAGCTGCGCGGCCCGCGCACGCCCGCCATCGCGATGGCGACCAGGCCCCAGGTGACCAGGATGCGGGCGATCCAGCGGCGCGCCCCGACCCGAGCCAGAATCAGATTGCTGGGGATTTCCAAGATGAAATAGCCGACGAAAAACAACCCGGCTCCCAGTCCGAAGGTTTGCGGTCCAAGCCCCAACTGCCGATTCATCGCGAGCGCCGCGAAGCCGACATTGATCCGGTCCAGATAGGCGACGATATACAGCGTAAACAGCAGTGGCAGCAGCCGGCGCGAGACCCGCGTGACGGTCGCGGCGGCCAGGTCGCTTGCCAAGTCGAGTTCGGCCGAGACTTGCCGCGTTTTCATTGTAGCTGGCTCATAAGCGACGAAAGCCTTTAAGGGTGGCGCGCGCGGGATTGAAATACAACCGCAAGGCATCCTTCCGGTTTAAAACGGTTCGGCCCTGAACATTGCCGACTGCATGGCCCTCCTTGGCATTTTGCAATGTCAAGGTAGCTATCGCTTGAAGATAGGCCAAGATGTACTCCGATTGCGCACTGGCACGGACGGTGCTTCAAGTGATTGCTTATGCAGGACCTAATCTGGCTTGCGGCCACTGTGCTGTTTTTCGCACTCGCGCTTTCCTATGTGTGGGGGTGTGCTCGGCTATGAGCGGTGGAGAACTGGTGATGGGACTGGTTCTGGCGGTCGGACTGACTGCCTATCTGGTCTATGCTCTCTTACGGCCCGAAAAATTCTAGACGCATTCCAGCTTTGATTTAAGGAAACTTCCCGATGGATTGGAACGCGCTGATTCAAGTCGGCTTGTTCTCGGTGATCGTGCTCGTCCTCAGCGTGCCGCTGGGTCGTTACATGGCGCGCGTGTTCAACGCCGAGCCGACCTGGCTCGATCCTTTGTGCGGGCCGCTGGAGCGGCTGATTTACCGGCTGTGCGGCGTGCATCCCGAGCACGAGCAGTCCTGGGTCGAATACGCCGTGGCGATGCTGCTGTTCAGCGGCTTCGGCATGGTGATTCTCTACGGCTTGGAACGCCTGCAAGGGCTGCTGCCGCTCAATCCTCAGGGACTGGGCGCGGTGGCGCCCGATCTGGCCTTCAACACCGCCGCCAGTTTTACCACCAACACCAACTGGCAAGCCTACGCCGGCGAAACCACGATGAGCTACCTCACCCAGATGGCGGGGCTGGCCTTCCATAATTTCGTCTCCGCGGCGGCCGGTATCGCGGTCGCGATTGCGGTGATTCGCGGCTTTGCGCGGCGCAGCGCGCGCACGATCGGCAATTTCTGGGTCGATATGACTCGTGTCACGCTGCGGGTGCTGCTTCCCATCAGCGTGATCTTCAGCCTGGTGCTCATCGCGCAAGGCGTGCCGGATAATTTCAAGCCTTATGTCCATGCCGAGACCCTGGAGGGTGCCGAGCAGGTAATCGCCCAGGGGCCGATCGCCTCCCAGGAGATCATCAAGGAGCTGGGCACCAACGGCGGTGGCTTTTTCAACGCCAATTCAGCCCATCCCTACGAGAACCCCACTCCACTAACCAATCTGATCGAGGTTCTGGCGATTATCGTCATCGGTGCCGGTTTGACCCACACCTTCGGTGTGATGGTCGGCGATCGGCGCCAGGGCTGGGTGTTATTCGCTGCGATGGGGTTGCTGTTTTTGATGGGAGTGACGCCGGCGATCTGGGCCGAGCAGCGCGGCAATCCGCAATTCGCCGCGATGGGGCTCGATCAACATCCCAGCTCCGCGCAAAGCGGCGGCAACATGGAAGGCAAGGAGGTCCGCTTCGGCATCGTCGATTCGGCGCTGTGGGCCACGGTAACCACCGCCACCTCCTGCGGCGCGGTCAATTCGATGCACGACAGCTACACGCCGCTGGGTGGGTTGATCCCTCTGCTCGACATGCAGATTGGCGAGATCATTTTCGGCGGCGTGGGCTCGGGGCTGTACGGGATGCTGGTGATGGCGGTGCTGGCGGTGTTTATCGCGGGTCTGATGGTCGGGCGCACGCCCGAATATCTCGGCAAGAAAATCGAAGGGCGCGAAATCAAGCTGGCGATGCTCTTTCTGCTGATCTTTCCCGCCGTCATCCTGCTTCCGGCCGGGGCGGCGGTGATCAGCCGTGCCGGGCTGGCAGGGATCAGCAATCCCGGCCCGCACGGTTTTACCCAAATTCTGTACGCCTATACCGAAGCTTCGGCCAACAACGGTTCGGCCTTCGCTGGACTCAACGCCAACTCGCTCTTCTACAACGCCAGCTTGGGTTTCGTGATGCTCTTCGGCCGCTTTCTCATGAAGGTGCCGATTCTGGCCCTGGCCGGATCGCTGGCCGGCAAGAAAATCGTTCCGCCCAGCGCCGGTACCTTCCCCACCCACGGCGTGATTTTCGTCATTCTGCTGATTGGCGTGATCCTGATTGTGGCCGCCTTGACCTTCTTTCCCGCCGACGCACTGGGGCCGATCGTCGAGCATCTGGCGATGATGGCGGGCAAACTTTACTGACCTCCGGAGACAAATGGCGATGGCCGAACGTAAGTCTTCCTCGCTGTGGGACGCGTCGATCGTCAAGGGCGCGCTGCTCGATTCGCTGCGCAAATTCGACCCTCGTATCCAGGCCCGCAACCCCGTCATGTTCGTGGTAGAAGTCACGGCTTTGGCGGTGACCGCCATCCTGGCGCGCGATTTATGGCTGGGACGCTTCCATCTGGTCGGCTTCGAGCTGCAAATCGCACTGTGGCTGTGGTTCACGGTGGGCTTTGCCAACTTCGCCGAAGCGATGGCCGAAGGGCGCGGCAAAGCCCAGGCCGACAACCTGCGCAAGACCCGGGTGGAGACCTCGGCCCGGCTGCTGCGCGACGCACAGGAGATCATGGTTCCGGCGACCTCGCTGCGCCGCGGCGATATCGTGCTGGTGCGCGCGGGCGAAGTGATTCCGGGCGACGGCGAAGTCAGCGAGGGTGTCGCGGCGGTCAACGAGGCCGCGATCACGGGTGAATCGGCGCCGGTAATTCGTGAGAGCGGTGGCGATCGCAGCGCGGTCACCGGCGGCACTACCGTGATTTCCGACTGGCTGAAGATCCGCATCACGGTCAATCCCGGTGAAACCTTCCTTGACCGCATGATCGCCTTGGTCGAAGGCGCGCAGCGACAGAAGACGCCCAATGAGATTGCGCTGAGCATCCTGCTGGCCGGCTTGACCATCATCTTCATGCTGGTCTGCGTCAGCCTGTATCCCTTCGCGCTCTATGGCCATACTTCGCTGTCGTTGCCCGTGCTGGTAGCGCTGCTGGTCTGTCTGATTCCGACCACCATCGGCGGCCTGTTGTCGGCGATCGGAATTGCCGGGATGGATCGCCTGGTTCAGCACAACGTGCTGGCGATGTCGGGACGCGCGGTGGAGGCGGCCGGCGACGTGGACACGCTGCTGCTGGATAAGACCGGGACCATCACCCTGGGTAATCGGATGGCGACGGAATTCTTGCCGGTGCTGGGCGTGTCGCTCGAAGAGTTGGCCGACGCCGCCCAACTGGCCTCGCTGGCGGACGAGACCCCCGAGGGGCGCTCGATCGTGGTGTTGGCGAAGAAACTTTTCAGCTTGCGCGGGCGTGATCTGGCGGAAAAAGAGGCGCAATTCATCCCCTTCTCGGCCCAGACCCGCATGAGTGGAGTGGACCTGGGTCGGCGCCGGATTCGCAAAGGAGCGGCTGCCCAGGTGGTCAGCTTCGTGCGCGAAAACGGCGGCCAAGCGCCCCCGGAGCTGGAAGCGATGGTCACGCGTATCTCGCATGACGGCGGGACGCCGCTGGCGGTGGCCGAAAACGATCGGGTCCTGGGCGTGATTCACCTAAAGGACATGATCAAGGAGGGAATCAAGGAACGGTTTGCCCGCCTGCGCGCGATGGGGATGCGCACGGTGATGATCACCGGCGACAATCCGCTGACCGCCGCCGCGATCGCCAATGAGGCCGGGGTGGACGATTTCCGCGCCGAAGCCACGCCGGAGACCAAGCTCAAACTGATCCGCGACGAACAGGCGCAGGGCAAGCTGGTGGCAATGATCGGCGACGGCACCAACGACGCGCCGGCCTTGGCCCAGGCGGACGTGGGGATCGCGATGAACGCCGGTACCCAGGCCGCACGCGAGGCCGGCAACATGGTCGATCTGGACTCCAATCCGACCAAAATCATGGAGGTCGTCGAGATCGGCAAGCAGTTGCTGATCACGCGCGGCGCCTTGACCACCTTTTCCATCGCCAACGACGTCGCCAAGTATTTCGCGATCATTCCCGCGATGTTCATCCTGGGCTATCCGCAGCTTCAGGCGCTCAACGTGATGCATCTGGCGACTCCGCAAAGCGCTATCCTTTCGGCCGTCATCTTCAACGCCCTGATCATTATCGCGCTGATTCCGCTGGCTTTGCGGGGCGTGCAATATCGGCCGCTGGGCGCGGCCGCGATCCTGACCCGTAACCTGCTGATTTACGGCCTGGGCGGCGTAATCGTGCCGTTTATCGGCATCAAGGCGATCGACCTGGTGGTCGCCGCGCTGCACTTGGCCTGACTGGGAGAGTAAAATAATGCGCTGGTGGGTAGCCTTGCGAATGGTAATCGTGCTGACCGTGCTGACCGGAATTGTTTATCCGCTGGCCATCGCCGGCTTGGGCGGGCTGCTCTTTCCCGCACAGGCGGACGGTAGCTTGATTTATCGCGACGGCCGGGTGGTGGGTTCCAGCTTGATCGGGCAGAACTTCGCGACCCCGCGCTATTTCCATCCGCGCCCCTCGGCCGCCGGTGACAAGGGCTATGATGCCGACAGTTCGGGCGGTTCCAATCTGGGCCCGACCAACAAGGTCTTGATCGACACGGTCAGAAACCGGCTCAAGGCCGTGCTGGCCGAAAACCCCGGCGTGCGTGCCGACCAGGTACCGATCGATCTGGTGACTGCTTCGGGCAGTGGGCTTGACCCCGAAATCAGCCCGGCCGCGGCGCAGCTTCAGATTGCCCGCGTGGCGCGCGCGCGCGGCTTGGCCCCGGCGCTCGTGAGCGCGCAGGTGAAGGCCCATACGCGCGGCCGGTGGGCGGGAATCCTTGGCGAACCCGGCGTCGACGTTCTCCAACTCAACCTGGCGCTGGACCGCTTGAGCGCGGCCCGCGCCGGCGCGCGCTGAGCGTGGTCGAGTTCCCGGGGGATCGAGTTCCAGGAGGGGTAGGGGGTCGAACGCAGGCAGGCATCTTCACCCGCCCGGTTTCGTTGTAAATCGGATCGATAGCCCGGGAGGAAGGGTAAGAGCGCGCCTGTTCACGATCAAAATCGAATGAAGCCGGCAGACGAGCGCAAGGATCCCGAGGCCTTCCTGGGCCTGGAGGCCGAGAACAATCGCGGCCGGCTCAAGATCTATCTGGGCAGCGCCGCCGGCGTGGGCAAGACCTACCGGATGTTGGAGGAAGCCCATTATTTGCGCGGCCAGGGGCATGATGTGGTGCTGGGCGTGATCGAGACCCACGGCCGGGCCGAGACCCAGGCCCGGATCGGGGATCTAGAAGTCATCGCGCCGCGCCTGGTTGAATACCGCGACGTGGTCCTGCCCGAGTTGGACGTGGACGCGGTGCTGGCGCGCCGACCCGAACTTGTGGTGGTGGACGAACTGGCCCACACCAACGCGCCCGGTTCGCGTCACAACAAGCGCTATCAGGATGTGGAAGAGCTGGTCGGGGCGGGAATCAGTGTCATCACCGCCCTCAACGTGCAGCATCTGGAGAGCCTCAATCAGCTCGTGCGCCGGATCACCGGTATCGAGGTGCGCGAGACCGTGCCCGACACCTTCTTGGGCAAGGCCGATCAGGTGGTGACGGTCGATATTCCGGTGGAAGAGCTGCGCGAGCGGCTGCGCGAGGGCAAGATCTATCCGCCCGAGCGAGTGGAGCAGGCGCTCAAGAATTTCTTTCGCCCCAGCAATCTGGCGGCGCTGCGCGAGCTGGCCCTGCGCGAGGTGGCGCGCGACCAAAGCCGCCAGCGCGAGCTGCTCGAACTGCTCAAGCGCGAGGGTGGCCGCACCCCCGCGGTGACCGAGCGCTTGATGGTCTGCCTGTCCTCCAATTCGGCCGGCAGCGAGGCCCTGCTGCGGCGGGCGGCGCGTAGCGCCGCGGCGCTCAACGCCGACTGGTTCGCGGTCCACGTCGAGACTCCGGCGGAATCGGTGCAGCGCATCAGCACCGCCAATTTTCGCGCCTTGCTGGACAACATCAATCTGGCCGCCGACCTCGGCGCCGAAGTGGCTTGGCTGAAGGCCCCCGACGTGATCGCCGCCTTGCTGGAGTTTGCCCACGACAAGCAGATCACCCGCATCGTGATTGGCCGCACCCATCGCACCTTGATGCGTCGCGTGCTGGGCTACTCGATGACCCGGCGGATTATCGAGCAGGCGGCCGATTACGACATCGAAATTGCCCGCCAGGAAAGCGAGAGCGAAGAATGAAGAGACCGCCCGCCCTGGCCAGCCGCATTCGCAATGGCAGCTTGCTGATGCTGCTCATCGCGCTGCTTTTGGGAGTAGTGGAGTTTCCCCAGGTTTACGAATTGGGCGGTTCCATCCGCCGCGCGCTGTATCGCAACTATCTGAGTATCGAAGCCGCTCATCACATGCATGCCGCGCTTTACAACCTGCAATTGGCCCAGCGCGACGGCAACCTGCCTCAGGCGCTGGCGCCCAATCGCGACCTCTTCGAGCATTGGATTGACATCGAACTGAGCGACATCACCGAGGTGGGCGAGGCCGACGTGGCCGGCGCGATCAAGCAGCGCGGAACGCGGCTGATGGCGGAGTTGGCGGCTAATCCCAAAGGCAGATACGACCCGCAGTATGTTCAGCTTCGCGTCCTGCTCGATCGCCTGATCGATATCAATCAGCAGGCGATGTTTCGCGCCGACAGCCGAGCCACTCGGATGAGCGAGCACGTCGCGACGATCTTTGGCGCCGGACTGGTCGCGCTGCTGCTGATTGGGGTGGCGCTGGCCTGGACTCTGGCCTGGTCGATCTCCCGTCCGCTCAACGAGCTGGCCGAGCGGTTGCGCAGCTTTTCCCTGCGCGGTCCTTCGCTGCGCCTGGGCGAGCAGCCGTTGGCCGAGCTGGCGGGAGTGGCGGCCGAGTTCAACCGGATGGCGGAGCGCCTGGAGCAATTCGAGCAGCTTAATGTCGAGCGCCTGATTTACGAAAAGCGCAAGACCGAGGTGATTCTCGAGAGCGTCGAGGATGGGATCGTGCTGGTCGATCCCAAGGGCGTGGTGACCCATATCAATGAGTTGGCCGCAATCATTCTGGGCGTGGAGCGGGAGGAAGCGCTGGGCAGCCCGATCGACGATCTGAGCAGCAATCATCCGCACTACCTGCGGGTGCGCTCGGCCCTGCAGGCCGCCGCTAAGCGGCCGGTCGAGGCTCAGCGCGTGGAGGTCGAACTGCATGTGCGCGGGCGCGATCACACCTACGTGCTCAAGCGCATCCCGTTGCGACCGGCGGCCGATCAGTCCTTTGGCACCATCGTGATCCTGCAGGACATTACTTATCTTCGCGACCAGGATCGGGCCCGCACCAACCTGGTGGCCACACTCTCGCACGAGCTCAAGACGCCGCTCACTTCGCTGGCCTTATCGGCGGGTTTGTTGGCGCGCGATCGGGCCCAGTTGGCGCCCAAGGATCAGGAGCTGGTAAGCGCGATCAACGAGGACATCAATCGCATCCGCCACCTGGCCGACGATCTGCTGGATTTGGTCAAGGGCACCGGCGGCGCCATTTCGCTGCGCGCGGTCAAGTTGGACCTGCCTCTGCTTATCGCCACGGTGCTCAAGGGTTTTGCCCTGCAGGCCGAGCAGAAGGGGGTGGAGATGGTCCAGGAAATTGAGCCCGAGCTGCCCCAGGTGAGGGCCGACGCGGTCAAGCTGTCGTGGGTGCTTTCCAACCTGCTGACCAACGCCTTGCGCCATACTCCAACGGGCGGAAGAATTAGTCTTGGTGCGCAGCGCGGCCCGCGCATGGTGCGGCTATGGGTCAGCGACACCGGACCAGGAGTGTCGGCCGACATGCGCGACCATCTCTTCGAGCGCTACGCTCAGGGCACGATCGACGGCGCTCAACCGGGGGCGGCGGGCTTGGGCCTGGCGATTGTCAAGGAGATCGTCGAGGCCCACGGCGGCAGAATTTTCGTTCACAGCGAGCCCGGCCAAGGGACCTCCTTCAAGGTGGAGTTACCCCTGGCGCCGGAGGATTCATGGCCAGACTGCTGATCGTAGACGACGAAAAGAACATTCGCGGCTCCCTGGCCACCTTCTTTCAATCTTGCTCGCACACGGTAGATTGCGCCGACAGTGCGCGCCAGGCTCTGGCTCTGATCGCCGCCCCGGGCAACCTGTACGACCTGGTTCTGACCGATTATCGGATGGCGGAGGTCAACGGGCTGGAGCTGCTGCGCCAGATCAAGGAGCAACGCCCGGCGCTGCCGGTAATCCTGATGACCGCCTACGCGACGGTGGAAAACGCGGTGGCGGCGATGCGCTCGGGAGCTTTCGACTATATCACCAAGCCCTTTACCCTCGATCAGATCCAGCACGTGGTCGAGCGCGCCTTGGAAGTGGAGGGGTTGCGCAGCGAAAACCGTCGCCTGCGCGACAGTCTGGAGGAGCCCGCGGCGCTGTTGGATTCGCCCAGTCCGGCGATGCGCCGGGTGATCGAAGCGGCACGCCAGGCGGCTGCCAGCGAGGCGACGATTCTGCTCAACGGCGAAAGCGGCACGGGCAAGAACGTACTGGCCCGCCAGATCCATCGCTGGAGTTCGCGCGCCCAGCGTGCCTTCGTGGTGGTCAATTGCACTACCCTGTCCGAACATTTGCTGGAAAGCGAATTATTCGGTCACATGCGCGGCGCCTTTACCGGCGCCTTCAAAGACAAGCCCGGGCGCCTGGAGGCCGCTGACCACGGCACCATCTTTTTGGACGAGATCGCCGAGTTGTCGTCGGCCTTGCAGACCAAATTTCTGCGCTTCGTGCAGGAACGCAGCTTCGAGCGGGTCGGGGGCGAGCGCACGATCGTGGTCGATACCCGCATCATCGCCGCCTCCAACCGCGACCTGGAGGCGGAAGTCGCGGCCCATCGTTTTCGCGAGGATCTGTACTATCGTCTTAACGTGGTCGCGCTGCACGTGCCGCCCTTGCGCGAACGCAGGGAGGAGTTGATCTCGCTGGCGCAGGCGCTGCTGGCGGCCGCCGCCAGCCGCAACCATCGCACCCCGCCGCGGCTGAGCGCCGAGGCCGAGGCCGCGTTGACGCGCTATCGCTGGCCGGGCAACGTGCGCGAATTGCGCAATGCCATGGAACGCGCGGTCATCTTCGCTCGCGGCAATGAAATCACGCCCGATTGTCTGCCCGACACCCTGTTCCGCGATCAAGCCGAGGGGCCCACGCCCACTGGCAGCCTGGAGGAATTGGAGCGCGAGCATATCGTGCGGGTGCTGGCCGAAGCCCCGACCCTGGAGGATGCCGCCGCACGCTTGGGGATCAACACTTCAACCTTGTGGCGCAAGCGCAAACGCTTCGGTATCGACTAGCCGTTTCCCGATTGTGCGGCTCGCGCGCCCGGATTTAGCGTCTGCGCCTGGCCAGTATCGCCAGGCCGATTAGCGTCGCGGCGGCCATCCAGGCGCGATGTTCGCTCAGCCATAATTGCGGACTATGACGCAGCGCGCGGTGGCTGAACGCGCCGTGCGGTCCGTAATCGCCCGGTAGCGGCTGAAAAAGATTGTCGGGGCGATCGGGCGGGACCGGCTGGGCGGTCTGCTGCGAAGCATAACCGCTGCGCCCCAGATATCGATCCAGCAGCCCGGGTACCACTTGATTGGCGAAGATCGCCAGCAGGGTGGGGGCCCCGACGTACAGTTGGCGGCGCGGATGATAAGCGGCCCAATGAATCGCGCGGGCGGCCACCTCGGGCTGGTAGATCGGCGGTACGGGCTGGGGATGGCGCGGCAGATAAGTCTTGCACCAATCGAATTGCGGGGTGTTCATCCCAGGCAGGTGGACCATCGTCAGCTTGAGTTTACTGTGTCGATGGAGCAGTTCGGTGCGTAGGCTGTCGGTGAAGCCGACGATCGCGTGCTTGGCTCCGCAATAGGGGGCCTGAAGCGGGATTGAACGAAAGGCCAGCGCCGAGCCCACCTGCACGATCGTGCCGCGGTTGCGCGGCAGCATGTGGTGCAAGGCCGCCATCGTGCCATAAACCGTGCCCAGATATGTCACCTCGGTGGCGCGTTTGAATTCCTCGGGTGCGATCTCGCTGACCGGCGCGAAGACCGTGGTCATCGCATCGTTGATCCAAATGGCGATGGGGCCCAATTCCCGCTCCACTTGGTCCGCTGCGGCCGCGACGGCCCGATGATCGGCGACGTCGGTAGGAATTGCCAGCGCCTGGCCGCCGGCTGCCAGTACTTCCTCGCGCGCGGCTTCCAGCCCCTCCTGTCCGCGTGCCAACAAGCCTATCCCTATTCCAGGCCGGGCGAACTGACGCACGACCGCCCGTCCTACTCCGGCGGAGGCTCCGGTTACGACTACTACTTCGCGAGTTTCCATGGAGACAGGTAACCTCGAATCAAGATTTTAGCTGGCCGAGACCACAAGGCACGAACTAAAAGATTTCCATCGCTTGCATGGGAGAATGCTTCGCCTGCGTAATGGCACTGGCGCGGTAGGGATGCTAAAACTCGGCGGTACGGAGGTTAAGTCAAACTAAAAGTCCAAGAGCTTGGCTGTTTGCGACGCGCTGCGCGGCTGGAATGAGCGAGCGGCCGTCGCTAGCGGGTAGGATTGGAAACCGATGCTGAGTTTCGGCGCCAATATGATGCTGACTGACCGCACCTTACGCTCCGCCGAGGTTGCCCAGGCGGTGGAGGAGCGCGGCTTGGATGCGTTGCTGTTCTCCGAGCACACCCATATTCCTGTGCAACATACCACCCCCAGCCCGCTGCCCGAGGATTACTTCCGCACCTTGGATCCTTTGATGGGGATTGCCGCCGCGATTCCGGTCACTCGCCGGATCAAATTGGGCACCTGCGTGCTGCTGGCGGTCGAGCACGATCCCATTACCCTGGCCAAGGCGGTCGCAACACTGGATGTGATGTCCCAGGGGCGCGTCTTGCTTGGGGTCGGGGTGGGAGGCTTGCGCGAGGAGAACGCCGACCACGGCGTCGCCCCTCATTCGCGCTGGCGCCTGATGCACGAGAAGCTGATGGCCTTGCGCGAAATCTGGACTCATGAGAGGGCGGCCTTCGAGGGCACGTTAGTGCGCTTTCCGCCGCTGATCTCCAATCCCAAGCCGGTCCAGCCCGGCGGTCCGCCCATTTTGCTTGGCGTGCGCGATCCGCGCTTTATCGCCCGCGCCGCGCAGCCTCCTTACGACGGCTGGATGCCCACGGTCGGCCGCACCGATCTGGCGGGCGGGCTGAAGCTGTTGCGCGAGAGTGCCCAGCGCGTCGGGCGCGACCCCAGCGTGGTCAAGGTGGTAGTGGCCGGACTGGCCCCGGCGCGCGATCAGCTTGAGCCGCTTATCAAACTGGGTCTGGAGAACTTTCTCTTTCGTTTGCCTAGCGCGGGCGCCGAGGAAATTTTCCCGTTACTAGATCGATGCGCCGAGCTAGCGCGGCGGATGCGCTGAACGGGCTCGGCAGTATGGCGTGGCACAGCCCCGCTATGGCTTGCAGGCATGAATATTAGTAGTGTTAGCAATCCTATGTGGCGAGATTTACAGGGATGAGCGCCGGTGCGCAGGTGCGGTCGCAAAGCGATTTGGCCTTGGCGGCGCAGCCCGAGGTCACTTGCGCGCCGGAAACGGTCATAATCGAAGGTTTATCTCAGGCCACCAGCGCAATCTACGGACGCCCCCTCCTGGAACGTATGTTGCTTTGCTGCCGGCGCGCGGGAATCTCGCGCTTCGTGATCGATTGCGATCCCAATGAGCGCGGCTCGATACGTGAGGCAGCTGGCCAGTTTGCCGCCCATCCCGGGCTGATGCTGGTGGATATTGGCAGAAACGGTGTGCCCGGTATGCCACCCAACTCCGCCTGTGTAATGGTCCGAGGTAACTTGGTTTTCGCGTCCTCGCATCTGCAGCGATTGCTGGCCCTGCAGCGCGCGCGGCCTGACCAAGTCGTGGCGCTCGCAGTTGCCGGTGAGCCCAGCGCGCGGTTGTGCGCCGGCCCCTTGGCCGATTTGCTCGAACACCGGCAAGAAAGCGCGTACGGCCCGAATCCAATTGGCGCCGATCTGCCTTACGCGATGGGTGACGGGGAGTCCAAGGGCGAGGCTGAATTGCGGCTGGCGCGCGCCATGCGACTGGAAACCGCGCATACCGACGGCTTCATGGCGCGCTGGTTGGACCGCCGTCTTTCCTGGCGCATCAGTCGCCGCCTGGCCGCTACTCCAACCACGCCCAACCAGGTGACGTGGTTCAATACTGTCTTGGGGTTGTTGGTCGCGATGCTGGTAGCCTCGACCTCCTATTGGTATCGGGTGGCAGGCGGTTTGCTGTTTCTGGTGTCGGTGACCTTGGACGGTGTCGACGGCGAACTCGCGCGGCTCAAGATGACGGAATCGGAAGCCGGCCGCCGCCTGGACGTGCTCACCGACAATCTGGTCGAGGTGGCGATCTTCATCGGCCTGCTGGTTGGCTGTTATCGTAGCAGCGGAAGTCCAGTTTATTTCTACCTGCTGGCCATCCTGCTGGGGGGCTTTGGCTTTTGCGCCATTTCGGTAAATCGCGCGGTCTCGCTCGGCGCGGAGCAGTTCAAGCGCTGGATCGAGCGAGTCGAGCGGGTGGCGGGGCGGGACTTCGCATATTTGATCTTTGCGCTGGCCTTGCTTGATCGCTTTTCCTGGTTTGCCTGGGGCACCGCTTTCGGCACTTGGATTTTTGCCGCGGTGCTGTGGATCCTAACCAGCCTCAAGCTGCGCCGCGCCAAAGTCGAGGATTAAGATGGCTGCGACTTTCACCAAAATTCTCTGCCCGGTTGACCTCGACCATTCTTTCCACGCCTTGGACTTTGCGGTCCAGGTGGCCCAGGAAAGCAAAGCCCGGATCCTGGTCCTCAACGTGGCGGCGATTCCGCTGGGCGCAACCGAAGTAGCCGCTTCCGGGATCGAGGAATACCCCTACTGGGAGTTGGCCAACCGCGACAAAATCAAGCAACTGGCCGAGCAAAAACTCGCGGGCCGGGTGGATTACGAAACCGACGTCTGCAGTGGCGAGCCGGTGGCCGCGATCCTAAAACGGGCCTCCGAGTATGGCGCCGACCTGATCGTCATGGCGACCCACGGGCGTAAAGGCTTGAGCCATTTGTTACTGGGCAGCGTCACCGAGGCGGTGGTCCGCGGCGCTTCCTGCCCGGTCTTGACCGTCCGCCCCCATTAACAAACGCCGCTGCCAGCTATCAGTTGGCGGCAACTGGCTGTGGCACCGCCGCCGGCGTGCGGATCAGGCTGACACAGGCCAGGGGCGCCAACGCGGCCAGCGCCAGGAGTACGAAGCAGATCGCGAAAGCCGGGCGGTAGCTGGCATAGACGTCGAAGATGCGTCCAGCGCCGATCGGCCCGATCGCCTGCGCCAGCATCATGAAGGTCCCGATCATTCCCCACAGTGTGCCAAAGCGCTTGAGCCCGAAGACCTCCGCTCCCAGCATCGGGGTCAGGGCCACCGGCGCGCCCACTCCGATACCGTAAACCACGACGAATAGCGCCATCGACCACGCCCCGCCGGCATAGACCAGCGCCAGACAGCCCAGACTCATCATCGAATAGACCATGGTCAGGGTCCGACTAGGGCCGATGACATCGGCTAGCGCGCCGAAAAACGGCTTACATAGCGCATCGACCGCGAACATCGCGCTGAGCACTCCGGCCGCGCGCGCGGGACTGGTGCCCAATCCGATCAGATACGGTGGGACGTGAATTGTTACCGCGCCGGCGCTGAAGGCATAGGCAAAACACATCCAGCCCAGCAGCCAGAACGAACGACCTCCTATCGCTTCGCTGACCTGGAGACCTGGCAACTGCGCGCCATCGCGGCGCGCGCCGTCGATAGCAGCGAGTTCGGGCGGGCGGCTACGGATGAATATCAACCCCATCGGCATCACGATCACAAGCATCGGCAGGGCCAGTGCGGCGTAAGCCCAGCGCCAGCTCTCGTGGCGGATAACATAGCTCGAGACCTGCAGCATCAGAGCCGCGCCCACCGGCATCCCGGTCCAGGTAATTCCCATCGCCAAGCCGCGGCGCTGGCGAAACCAGTTGGCCAGTACCGTGCCGCCGGGGACAGTGGTAGCGGCTGCCATCCCCAGCGACAGCAGCAGACTGGAGTACACCAGGGTGTGGTAGGAATGCGCCTGGCTGGCGATCAGCAGCGCCACGGCGGCCAGCCCCGCGCCGGTGCCGACCAGCCAACGGGCTTCGATTCGATCCAGCAACCAGCCGACGATCGGCGAGAAAATTACGCCACCCGCGCTGGCCAGCACCGGAATCACCGCCAGTTTGGCCCGGCTCACGCCCAAGTACTTGAGCAACGGGGTAAAGAACACACCAGCGGTTCCGAACGTACCTCCGATGATGAAGAGCATGCTCAGAAAAAGCGTTGCCACGATCATTTGGCCGCGCCGTTGCGTGGTCATGGCATCTCCTGAAGGTCAGCCGGGAGCAACCCGAAGCGGGTGCGACGTGGCAGGACAATGTCCCCGCTGGGTAGCGCAAGTCAAGCCTGTGGCCCGCCGCTAGCCGCTTGGTATAATCCTTTCGCAGGAGGCGGTTGGATCTTGCGCGCGGGATTTATCAACGGGGCAGGAGCGAAGACCGAAAGCGCGATCCCGCGCCGTCGCCTGTTGGCCGCGGTCTGGATACTTCCGGCCTGGTGGCATCTAGGCGGCGGGAGCGCGGCCATTCGACCGATCTCCTCCAATTCGAATCTCGTGACGGTGGTTCGGTTCAGCCCGGACGGCGAACCGACGGGCGAGGAAGCGGTGCCCAAAGTCGTCAAGAGCGATGCCCAATGGCGGCGCCTGCTGACCTCGGAGCAGTACTGGGTGACGCGGCGAGGGGCGATGGAGCGGCCGTTCGTGGGTCAGTTTGCCAGCTTTCGCGGGCGCGGACTCTACACGTGCGTATGCTGCGGCAATACCCTGTTCAGTTCGCAGACCAAGTACGAGGCGGGAACCGGATGGGCCAGCTTTTGGGCGCCGGTGGCGACCGAAAACGTCAAGGCCCGGCTTTCGCCGGGAGTCCGTCATCCGGCGGTCCTGTGTGTGGAATGCGACGCCTTTTTGGGCCAACTGTTTGCTGACGGGCCGCCCCCTACCCATCGACGCTATTCCATCAGCTCGGCCGCGCTGAACTTCCGCGAGTTTCCGCGCGCCTAGTCCCAAGCCTTGGGATGCAAAGCCTGCCAAGGCGAGTCGCCCCGTTGAGGCTTACTGCCGCGAAGCGCCTTGCCCTACGATGCCTTATTGCAGTAGGCGACTGAAAACGCAGGCATATTTGTTGTTTAACCATCGGCTCAGTGCCGGCCCTAAGAGAGAAGCCGCACGCTCGCGGCGCATTGGTCATCGCCTGGTTCGAATCGGGGCATGAATTTATTGCATGGTTCAGGCCCGAGAATCGCTGCCTGAGGAAATCACAATGTCAGAGCATTCGGTTCGAAGTACATCGAAGGACTGGAACTCCAGCGATCCTCCAATATTTCGCGTGCGCCGGGGCCTCGCCTTGTTCCTCGTCAACGTTAGGTAGGCGTGCCGACTCGGACGGCACGCTTTTAGCTCTTAGTCGGCACTACAGATAAACCTGAAGGTGGTAACTAATTATGCTGTATTGGGCTTTTGTCTTTTTGGTACTGGCGATCGTGGCCGGACTGCTGGGCTTTTATGCAGTGGCTGGGATTGCAGCCACGATCGCGAAGATCCTCTTCGTGTTCTTTTTAATCGTGTTTGTAATAGGGCTGGTGGCAGGCAGCCGCACCGTAGCCTAAAAAGTAGCGCGGGGCCCTGTTGGGGCCCCGCGCTGGTTACGTTGCGGGCGGTGAGACCATCGCCCTGATTATCAAGGGCTAGCGCTTGCGTTCATCCTCGCTTTCCTTGCCTTCCTCGACCAGTTCCTTGACCCGTTGACCACCCTTGTGTCCCAGTTCCTGGTAGCCCTCGTGTCCCAGTTCCTGCTTGCGAGTCTCACCACCCTTGTGGCCGCCCATCTTACCTAGTTCCGAGTAACCCTCGGGTCCCAACTCTTCTTTGCGAGTTTCGCCTCCCTTGCGGCCAGCCTCTTCCACCGTCATCTTTCCGTGTTGTTCTCGTTCAGCCATTTCACTACCTCCCAATGGGTATCGGGACATGACATAGCTTCAGCACCATCCGTGCCAGCAGGGGCATGATCAAACCTGGGAATAAAAAGCACGAACGGCCATCATTGGGGTGCAGCTACTGAAAGCCGCCGAAGTGCAGATTTTTCATTCCAAGCTAGCAGGGCCAGCCGTAGGCCTTTTTTGGAAGGCTCTTGGAGTGCTTCGTTCCGACCAATAACATCGTTGGCAGCAGCTGATTGCGGTGGTCAGGAGGGGTTGCGGCAAACTCGCCCTGTACCGGGTTAGGGCGCCTAGGCGGAGAACAAGCTATGAGCGAAGCAAGTGACAGCCGGACAACCTTGGCGATTATGGTGGGGGGCGGGCCGGCGCCGGGGATCAACAGTGTCATCGCCGCGGCCACCATTGAAGCGATCAATTCGGGCTTGCGGGTGATTGGCCTGCGCGACGGCTTTCGCTGGCTGGTGGAAGGAGACACCAGCCACGCGCTCGAGCTGCGTATCGCCGACGTCAGCCGCATCCACTTGACCGGCGGCTCGATCCTGCGTACCTCGCGCACCAATCCCGCCCGCAACCAGACCAGCCTGGACCGGGCGGTGCAGGCCTTGGAGGCGATGGCTGTGCGCTACCTGGTCTGCATCGGCGGCGACGATACCACTTACGGAGCCACCCGCATCGCCCAGCATTGCCAGGGGCGCATCGGAGTGGTCACGGTGCCCAAGACTATCGACAACGATCTGCCGCTGCCCGAAAACGCCCCGACCTTTGGCTTCGAGACGGCGCGCTCGGTGGGCAGCGCAATTATCGAAGCCTTGATGGAAGATGCGCGCACCACCGGCCGCTGGTATCTGGCGGTCTCGATGGGGCGCAAGTCGGGCGCGCTGGCGCTGGCGATGGGCAAGGCGGCGGGCGCGACCCTGGCGGTCATCCCCGAGGAGTTCGGCGCCAGCGCAATCGACCTCGAACTGGTGGTGGATACCATCTGCGGCGCGATCATCAAGCGCAAATCCTGGGGCCGCGACGACGGTGTCGCGCTGGTCGCCGAAGGACTGGCCGAGCACATCGCGCCCGGGCAGTTGTCGTTGGCCGAAGGCTCCGAGCGCGACCCTTACGGCCATCTGCACCTGGCCGATATTCCCTTGGGTGCGTTGCTGCGCGAGCGCATCACCGCGGCGCTGGAAGAGTTGGGATTGAAACTCACCTTGGTCAGCAAGGATATCGGCTATGAGATGCGATGCGCCAAGCCCGTGCCCTTCGACGTGGAATATACCCGGACCCTGGGTTACGGTGCGGTCCGCTACCTGCTGGGAGGTGGATCGGGCGCGTTGATCGCGATTACGGGCGGGCGAGTGACGCCGGTCAGCCTGGCCCAGTTGACCGACCCCCAGACCGGACGGGTGCGAGTGCGGATGGTTGATGTCACCACCGAATCCTACCAAGTAGCCCGCTCCTATATGATTCGCTTGGAGCCCGAGGATTTTCAGGAGCCGACCCTGACCCAACTGGCGCGCCAGACCACTTTATCGGCGCAGGCGTTCAAGGAGCGGTTCTGGCCGGTAGTGATGGCAACCATTCCCAGCCGCAGCGCGGTTGCCGAAGCGGTCGATCATCATGCCAATTAGGGCGGCGTGATAGTGAGCTGCCCTTAGCGCGTGCCTGCGTCATCCGAGGATAAGACTGAAAGCCAGATGTCGTTAGCCAGTGCCCGCCGCCTGGTCCTGGACCATGGCCATAACGCCACCGCCTACCAGATTCTCAATCCGGGCTTGGCCCATTGGTTTTCACCCGACGGTACGGGAGTAGTTGGCTATACCCGGCGCGGGCGAGTTTTGTTGGCGGCTGGCGAGCCGGTATGCGGGGCCGCCGAACTGGGGCGAGTCGCCGGCGATTTTGAGCGCTTCGCCCAAGCGCTGGGCTGCCGAGTGTGCTATGTGTGCGCCGAAAGTCGCCTGCGCCAGCATCTGGCGCTGTCCAACCGTCACTGCGCGATTGCGCTAGGGGCCCAGCCGATTTGGAACCCCAGCGCGTGGAGCGCCCAGTTGGCGCGTAACGCAGGGTTGCGCGCCCAACTCCATCGCGCGCGCAACAAAGGCGTCAGCGTGGAGTTGTCCGTTCGCTGCGCCGCCAGCGGTGAACTGGCGCGCGTGCAAAGCGAATGGTTGCGCAGCCGCACCTTGCCGCCGATGGAATTTCTGGCCGCGCCCTCGGCGCTGGCCGGAATCCTGGCCGATCGACTGTTGTTCGTGGCGCGGCGCGGGTGCGAAGTGGTGGCCTTTCTGGTCGCCTCTCCGGTGCGCGCGCGCAACGGCTACCTGGTCGAACTTCTGGCTCGCACCTCGGCTGCGCCCAACGGCACCAGCGAGCTTCTGATCGATCGCGCGATGCGCCATTTTGCCGCTGCCGGCGCTGGGTTTGCGACCTTGGGGCTGGTCGCGCTCGCGGCCCGTGCCAAGCCGGCGCTGCGCGCCAATCCGCCCTGGCTACGTCTGTTGATGGGGTTGGCCCGGGCGCATGCCAATCGCTTCTACAATTTTCGTGGCCTGGAGCGATTCAGGGCCAAGTTGATGCCGCAGGCGTGGGAGCCGGTTTATGCGATCGCCAATTGCCCCCGCTTCACTCCGGCGATGCTCTACGCGGCGGGTCAGGCTTTCGCCGGGATCTCGCCTTGGCGCGCGATCGGCCTGGGGATGCTCAAGGCGCTGGGGCAGGAACTGCAGGGCTTGCGCCAGTTGGCCCAAGCCTGAACTGGGCCGGAAGCGGCGCCGGCGCAACCGAGGGAATTTTGCCGGCCACAATCATCTGGCACAGGCGCTGGGCCACCAGCTCGCCGCCTAGGCGATTACCTAGGGCGTTCCAATGGCCGGTGCCCATTTGCGTGTTGGAAAAGCCGTGAAGAAACAAGTGATGGGCATCGGCGTAGGCTTGCAGCGGCTGAGCCAGGGTCAGGACCGCAAAGTGATCGCGCCTGCCCAGGGCGGCGATCCGCCGTTCGGGATAGAACAGATCGGACAAGCCGAAATGCTCCATGTAATTGCGCCGCACAGCGGGGTCGGGATAGACCTGAATCCCGTTGGTCAAGGTCACGGCCAAAAAGCCGGCGCCGTGGTCGGCGCTTTCCTTCGCGATCAGCCCAATTTCCGCGTCTGTTACCCGCCAAGCCTCCTGCCATACCGGTGCGGTGGGGGCTTGGTAGATGGCATCGTTGAGCCCCGGTTCGCTACCCACGGGTCGCGTTTGCCCAGCCTTGTGGCGGCGCTGCTTGAAGGCCAGCCAAGCGCGGTTGGCCAGCGACAGCAATTGGGAATTGCCGGAATCGAAGCGCAGGCGCGACTCGAAGCGCGCCATGCAGCGCATCCGCATCAGCCTGGAGTCGATGAACGGGCCGCCTAGCACCAGCTCGCCGCCGCGGTAGAGATAAAAGGGACGGCAGCGCTCGCCCTCCAGGGCGATCGAATTATTCTTGATATCGTTGCCGGTAAACACGGCCAGGACCACGATATCGGGCGAAAACTGCCAGGCCTGATGGCGCAAGGTCATTAGTTCCTGGGCCGTACCGTAACCGTTGACGCCCAGGTTGAGGACCTCGACGTGGCGCCCGGCCAGCGCAGGGCATCGTGCCAGGGCGCGCCGGATCACGGCGCAAAAGGTCTGCTCCTCGGGGACTTGCTGTCCCTCGACAAAGGAATCGCCCAGGACCGCGACGCGAATGGTCTCGGCGGGTTTGGTCCGCGAATAGCGGGGCCCGCGGAAGCCGTCGCGGTTGATGCTGACCCAGGCGTGCCCTTCCCGCTCTTGCCATCCCTGAGCGCCGGCGCGCAGTCCCCAGCCCCGGTAGCGGTCGTACGCGTAAAAGCCCGGTTTGGCCAAACCCGCCAGGCGCAAGGCGCTCTCGCCGATGAGCAAAGCCAGCCCCACCCCCAGGCAGATAAGCGCGAGGTGGGCCAGCACTGATTTGGCGCGCGTCATGGGCACCCGCCCGAGCGAGGCGGGCTTGATATGGAGCGAGGCCTTTTACTCAACACAACGCAGGTTATCTTAATGGCTTGCCCCAGGGGCTGGCTATCGGGCCCTTCCCGACCGAGCCAAGGCTGACGGGGCCGCTTAAAGGAGCTGAGATGGTCACGTGGAATCCGCTAATTGGGTTAGCCGTAAGTGCGTCGACCGCGACCACCGATGCGGCTTATGTACTCTACAACGCCGCCATCGTCTCCCGGCGACGAGTCGCGGCCGCGACTTTGAGCAGCGCGTGGTACCTGTTGGCGGCCTTTGCGGTCATCAGCTATACCAGCAATCCGATTTATGTCCTGTTTGCCGCCGCCGGCTCCTGGTTGGGTGCGTTCGGCGCCGTGAGCTGGCTGGGCTCTCGCGATGAGCGCAACGCCGTCAAACCGATTCGGTGAGCTGGGCGGGCGGACCCTGCGGCCGCCCGCCCGTAGCCGCTGTCAGCCCAGAAAATCGCTCACCGCGCGCGAGAACTCCGCGGGCTTTTGCTGCTGGATGAAATGGCCGCAATCGTCGATGTAATGGACCTTGGAATTGGCGATCAGCTTGTGCTTTTCCTCTGCCATCGCCACGTCGTTGACCTCGTCGTTGCGCCCCCACACGATCAGGGTCGGCGCGGTGATATAAGGCAGCCGGCGGGCCAGATGGTAGCGCTGGCGGGTAGCCGGATCGGTCATGTGGCGCATCACTTTGCCAAAGGCGGTGGCTACTTCTGGGCGCGACAGGTGGGTCACGTACTCCTCCACCAGCGCATCCGCCTGTGCCCCCATGCTCTTGAGTTTGGTGGCCGCCTGCTTGCGAATCTCTTCGCTGCTGGGAGGCTGGAAGTTGACCATGTTGGTCAACGCCCGGGTGGCCATCCCCCCGCCGGCCGAATCCACCAGCTTGTCGACCCGTTGCGGGCTTTCGTAGGCCAGTAGATCCGCCAACCATCCGCCCATCGAATGGCCCACGATGTGGCTTTTCTTGAGTCCCATCGCATCCTGGAATTCGCGGATGAAATCCACCAGATAGGCGAAGGAGAATTCCCGGTCCAACGGGTCGCCCAAGCCCCAGTTGAGGCAATCCATCGCCAGGCAGCGATAGCGCTCGGAGAGCGCCGGCAGCACCGGCAGCCAATTGTCGGCGTTGGCCAGATAACCAGCGCCATGGATCAGAATGACGGGCGCGCCGCTGCCGGCCTCGATGTAGCGGGTGCGGCCGTGGCTCAGCTTGACATATTCGTATTTGAGATTGGGCACGACGATATCTCCTGTGCGAACTGCTGGACCAGATCTAAGCTGCCTTTGGAGTGGCCGTCAACGGCGGGGATGCCTATGCGCAGGCAGCTTCGGTGAGACGCTGGGCATGAGCGAAAAATACTCGCCCCGTTTCAGTAGCCGGTCGGCGCATACGTTCCCGGCATCCGAACAACGCTGGTCAGAGGAATTTCCAACCTACGATCGCTCCGGTTGCTATCAGCGCGACGACGATTAGGTACGATTCGATCATCGCTGGGGCGCATCGCGCGGGCTTTCGTTCAAGCGCGTCGAGGGATCGCGCTAAGCCGCGCTGGGTGCGCAGTGACCTGCGGCTAATCCTGGCCTTGGCCGGCGATCGTGAATTCCGGCCCGGCATCGACCGGCGTTAGCAAGTCGTCCATCGAGGAGGTGTAAGAGGGGTCGGCCAAAGCGTCATTCTCATCTACCAGCCGGGAGGCGTAATCGGCTGGCTGCTGGCTGGCCATCATCGACTGCGGCAAGCTGAGCGACAACCCGCTCAGGCGGCCGCAAAAGAAGGCCCCGATTACCAGCGCCGCGGCCAGTGACCAGCGCCATAGCGGCATGATGGCGGGACGAGCCTCGAGCGGGAGAGCTGGGGGCCGCTTGAGCACGCCCACGATGCTGGCGAGGTCCTCTTCTATGCGCCGATAGCGCCGGGCGCAAGTCAAACAGGCTCCCAGATGGGCACGCTGGGCGGGCTCGCCGTCGCCGGTACAGATCTCCAATAGAGACCGATCGTCAAGACAGTGGTTCATTTTTGCTCCAGCGTCTGGCGCAGATGCCTGACCGCGCGAAAGAGATGGGTTTTGACGCTGCCCGCACTGATGCTTAAAAACATTGCCGTCTCTTCGGTCGACCACCCCTCCACACAGCGCAAAACGAAAACTTCGCGCTGTTTGGTGCGCAATTTAGCCAAGCTAGCCCAAATCCGCGCCCTCTGTTCACGGTCGGAGGCCTGATCCTCGGTTGACCACAGGCCGCGCTCGGCTTCCAGATCGCTGATTTCGACGTTGCGGTTGCGCCGTTTCCACCACGCCGAACGTTGACGGTCGCGACAGGCATTGACCGCCACCCGTACCAGCCACGCTTCCCAGACCTCGGGAATCCGCTGGGTGCGCAACTGTTCGAAGGCGCGCAGGAAAACCTCTTGGGCTACGTCCTGAGCTTCTTCGTTGTCGCGCAGCAGCAGGCGGCACAGCCCTACGATCCGAGCCTGGTGGGCAGCATGAAGCCGTTCGTACTCGCTCCACACCTGACTTTTGGCCGCCATCTCTTCGCGCCGATCGGACGCCATATCGCTTAGACGCAGCCAGCAGGAATTTGGTTGACAGCCGCCGCGTCGGTCCTTTTCCGGGATCGCGCTCGCGATAGGTTATTAATGACCATGAAACGGGCCAAAAGGCGCACGCGCGCGCCGACCATGGCTTTGCTGCAGCTCATCGATGACCACCCGCTCGCCGGCGTGCAGGGTGCTATCGAGCACCGCAACTTGGGTGCCGTCATCCAGCCCGCGCTCGATATGCACTGGCGTCAGCCGGGTTCCGTGTTTGACCCAGACGATCGCCTGGCGAGGCTCGCTGTCGGTGTCTTGACCATCGTTGTCTTGACCATCGGCGGCGGCATTAAGGAAGCCTTGGGGTGAAAAACGCAGGGCCTGCAAGGGCACTCGCAACACCCCATCGACGCGGTCGGTGATAATCGTCACGTTGGCGGTCATGCCTGGTTTGAGCAGCATCTCAGGGTTGGAAACATCGACGACAACGTCGTAGGTAACGACATTTTGCACGGTTATTGGAGCTTGCCGCACTTGAGCGACCGAGCCGTGGAAGGTGCGCCCCGGATAAGCGTCAACCGTGAAGGAGGCGGCCTGCCCGTTGCGTACTCCACCCACGTCCGATTCGCTCAGACTGGTGTCGACCTGCATCTTGGTTAGATCCTTGGCAACCAGAAACAACACCGGAGTTTGAAAACTGGCGGCCACGGTTTGCCCCATGTCGATATTGCGCGAAACCACCGTACCGTCGACTGGCGAAACAATATTAGTATAACTGAGATTAAGCTCCGCTTGACGCAGATTAGCCTCTTGCTGCTGCACTGCGGCTTTGGAAAGGGCGACTTGAGCGCGCGCCTGATCGTAAACATTGAGCTGGCTATCGAGCTGATCGGTCGAGATCACCTTCTCCTTGATCATTTCCTGGTCGCGAATGTAGGTCAGGGCCTGATAGGCCAGATTTGCCTGATCCTTTTGCAGTTGCGCCCTGGCGTTGGCGAGTGCGGCTTTGGATAGAGCAACCTGGGCCGCAAATGGGCGCGGGTCGATCTTGGCCATCAGTTGGTTGGCTTTGACCGGAGAATTGAAGTCCACGTAAAGCTGGACGATTTTTCCCGAAACGTAAGTGCCGACCTGAACCGTCGTGACCGGATTGACCGTGCCGGTCGCGGTGACGCTTTTGATTATTGGGCCGCGGCTGACGACCGCGCTGACGTAGCTGTGAGGGAGCGGACGCTGGTGCCAGTATATCGCGCCGATTATCGCGAGCACGATCGCGACGCCAAGCCAGCGGGTCAGCGATGCAGTGCGTTTGCGCAAACTAATCTCGCGTCCATCGGCGCGCTTGAGGCTTCAACACTATCTCTAGCATACCGGCGACCCGATATTATGCCAGTGGCGCATAGACGTTGGCGGGGCGGCTGGAGTTGACGTTTGCGAACTTGCCCAGGTCCAGGTTCCCAGGAGGCGAGGGTTTTTAAGGACGAGGTCTTTTTGGCTATACTCCCGCTCGGCGTCGGGGCGGCCGGCAATGCGATCCTGGTGGTCGCCCTATGAGGGGTTGCATCGTATGGCAAACAGCGCAGGCTTCACGCCGGAATTATCCGGGAAAATATCCGAGAAATTATCCGATGACGAGCGGCTGGCCGATTTATCGGCGCGCGCTCGTGAGTTGATTCCAGTGCTGCGCGAACGTGCGGCGCGCGCCGAACAGATGCGCCAGATTCCCGCGGAGACTATCCGCGACTTCATCGAAGCCGGCTTCTTCAAAATCCTTCTGCCACGACGCTATGGCGGCTACGAGCTGGATTTCGGCACCGCCCAGATTCGGATCGCTGGGGAATTGGGACGTGGCTGTGGTTCGAGCGCCTGGGTCTGCACCGTGCTTGCGGTCCAGGGTTTTCTAAGCGCCATGTTCTCGGCCCAGGCCCAGGATGACGTATTCGCCTCGCCCGACAACCTGGTCTGCTGCTCCTACCGCGGCGAGCAGAGCCAGATCGAGCCGGTGCCCGGCGGGTATCGCGTCAGTGGTCATTGGAAGTTCGCCAGCGGGGTGGACGCCTCGCAATGGGCCCTGCTGGGGGGTGCAATCCGGCGCGCCACCGGGCCGGAGATCGTGTGGTTTCTAGCTCCCGCGCGCGATTACGAGGTGCGCGATGAATGGTTTACCAGCGGGCTCAAGGCGACCGGCAGCAAAGATATCATCATGAACGGAGGCTTCGTGCCCGAGCATCGGGTGACGCCCCTGCGCCTATTGGCCGAAGGGCAGGGACCGGGCGCGGCAGTCAATCCCTGCCATATCTATCGCCTGCCGGTACTGGGCACGATTGCGATGAACCTGAGCACGGCAGCGCTGGGGATCGCGCAAGGAGCAGTGGACGTGTTCTGCGCGCAGGCCCGCGCCCAAGGAGCGCGTCCGGGAAGCGTGCGGCGGGCGGATCTCGAAACCAATCAGTTGCAGATCGCCGAGGCCGCGGCCTCGGTGGATTGCGGGCGCGCCTTGCTGCGGGCTGACGCTGCGGAAATGAATGATACTTTGCGCACCGGCGCTCCGCTGCGCCCCGAACAGCGCAGCCGCTTCCGGCGCGATGTCGCCTTCGCCGGCGGCCAATTTGTGCACGCCGTCGATCTGCTGCAGAACCTGAACGGGGCTCACGGGATTTTCGACGGCAATCCGATCCAGCGGGCGTTCAACGACCTGGTCGCGATGCGTACCCATGCCGGTTTGCAATGGCGCCCTGGGGGTCTGAACTGGGGGCGGGTCGCTTTGGGCTTGGAGCCGATGCTGGAGCTGTAGAGCGGGCATAATGCAAAACAGTGCGAGTTTTAAGAGCGCGCGCAGCCCAAAGGTGATGCCGATGGAGATAGCAAATACGGCCGCCCTCGACTCGCGATCTTCGGCCAATGGCACGCGGCTCGACCACCTGATCGCGCGCGCTCGCCAGTTAAGTCCTATTCTGCGCGAACGCGCAGCCGCGGCCGAGGCCTTGCGCCGCTTGCCCGAGGAGAGCGCGCGTGAGTTTTGCGAAGCGGGGTTCTTTAAGATCTTTCAGCCTGCCCGCTACGGTGGCTACGAGCTTGATTACGGACCCACCCAGTTGGCGCTAGGTGATGAATTGGGACGCGGCTGCGGCTCCAGCGCCTGGGTCTTTTCGGTGGTCGCTTGCCATGCCTGGATTCTGGGGATGCTTTCCCCCGAGGTGCAGGACGAGGTCTGGGGCGCGTCACCCGAGGCCTTGTTGGGCAGCGCCTTTGCCCCCGAGCAATCCACGTTGAGCGCGGTGGCTGGAGGCTACCGCCTGTCCGGCCGCTGGCGCTTCTCCAGCGGGATCGATCTGGCGCAATGGGTGATTCTGGGGGCACCGATGGCGCATGGCGCGGCCGCTTCTCCCGACGCGCTGTGGTGCGTCCTGCCCCGTACCGACTACCGGATTATCGATACCTGGCACGCCAGCGGTCTGCGTGCCACCGGTAGCAACGACGTTATTGTTGACGATGCTTTTATCCCGGTCCATCGCACCGCGGCTTTGGGCGTGTTGGCCGCCGGCCGTGGCCCCGGTACCGCGGCCAATGATTGCCACATTTACCGCTTGCCCCTGTGGAATGTCTTCTCCTACAACCTGATCGCACCCGCTTTCGGGATCGTGCGCGGCGCGCTGGAGGATCTGACCGCGCGGGCGCGCCGCCAACCTCCCTCGCCGCTCGGGCGCGGGCGGCTTGCCGAGAGCGAAGGCGTGCAGCTTCAGATCGCCGAGGCCGCGGCGCTTACCGACAGCGCGGAAGCCTTGGTGACGAGCAACGCCCATGAATTCAACGATCTGGCTCGCCGTGGCGGCGCGATCGAACCCGAGATGAGCTCGCGGATTCGGCGCGATGTTGCCTTTGCCGGCTTGGCCTGCATGCGGGCGGTAGATCTGCTTAATTACCTCAACGGCGCGCATGGTCTGACCGACACCAATGTTGTTCAGCGAGCCTTTCGCGATATCCATGCTATTAATGCCCATTTTGGCATGCAGTGGCGCACCGGTGCCCTCGAGTTTGGCCGGCGTGCCCTAGGTGCTACGCCGGCCAGCTAGCGAAAACGGTCTATACACCCGGAGGGGCGGCTTGCGAGCCGTCCGTCTCCTGTCGAGGGTCCCCGGGTCGCTCGCGAATAGTCCCTACAGGTTACCGATTACGATTATCGCGCAGACCTGGCTGAACGTGGTGTGGCACGGCCAGCTCAAGCAAAGTGCGGCTTATACCGCCCGCGAAGCGCTCTTTGGTGACCTAGTTACCGTACTTGCCGCACCAGCTCGCCCCACTCTGATTATCGCAGCGTCGTCGGGCCCGGGCTTCGGGCGGCCTGTCCGTGGCCCCGGGCAGGGCTTACTTGATTTCGGTTTTTTCGGATGTTATCCATGGCTGCGGCTGTCTGTTGCGAAATATGACGGGCCTAAGGTCGCGCGAAGTCTGGAGACGCTGCTGTAGCGAAGGCAGGCTCAATGCCGCGGGTATGTCCGCCTCAAGGGTTATGGCGGACGCGCGTCTGCCAGCTTCGAATCAAGATGTTACATAGCGATATGTCGGTGATGATTGGGCGACTCGGCCTGAGCGAGGGCCAATTGGGAATACGGTTGCAGGGGCGGCGACGCTTCGTGGCGGGTTGCCAACGGCGGATAGGCCTGGTGTTCACGCTTGGTCTGCTGGCGATGTGGTTTGCCATGGCCGGGGCCGGCGCCGTGCAGGCGCAAACCGCTGCGGATATGCAGCAGGCCTGCGCTCAGATCGCGGCAGAGCACCTCGCCCCATATCAAATTGAGGCGATGGGACCCGCGCTGGGCCTTACCGTTGACCAGCTCAATCAGCTCTTGCAATGCGTGGGAGGAGAACCCATTCCGACTCCTACGCCGCTGGGCCAAGGCGAATTCAGTGCACCATCGCCGACCCCGGCTGCCAACGTGATGAGCGGTTACAGGGGCACCGGAAACGGTTTTGGCGGCGCCAACGGTGCAGCCGGCCCTGGTATGCCCGGTAACCCCATGCCCGGTGCGCAGACGGGTATGCCAGGGGCCGTGCCGGCGATGCCAGGAGCGATGCCGGTGATGCCCGGAACGATGCCGCTGGTGCCCGGTGGGATGTCGATGCCCGCAGGCTTACCGCAGCGGGGTACTTCGCCGGGCATGTCCGGACTGACGGGCTGGATGGGCGCCGGCAACGGCTTTTCCAACGGCGGGTTGCCTGGCCGCGCGGCGGCCTCCCCGATGCCTAGTGGATTACCCACTCCCTCCGCGATCGAAGAAAGCTTTCGCGCCTTGACCAATCCGCTGGAGCGGCTGCAGTTTCGTCCCGCTCCCGATCTGAAACAGTTCGGTTATAGCCTTTTTGCTTCCCCAGCCGCGCGCTTTCCCCTTGTCAATCCGCGCCCGAATATGGGCCCTAATTCCGAAGGTAATGGCCAAGGCACGACCGCCCTGGCCAACCAAAACCCCTCGATGATCGGGGCGATGTTAGGCGGCTCCGCCGGGGGTAGACTGCCTGCCGGCGCCTATCTGCCGTCCACCGGTTATCTGGCCCAGCCCGGCTACTTGTCGCTGGGCGACAATTTTCCGGTGGGGCCCGACTACGTCCTGGGGCCGGGGGACGAACTCAACCTGTTGCTGTGGGGACGAGTCAATCGCAGCTTGCAACTGGAGGTTCAGCGTGACGGCTCCCTGATGGTGCCCGACGTGGGACCGGTCACGGTGGCAGGCTTGACCTTCGCGCAGGCCAGAAAATTGCTGGAAGGGCGCCTGAGCCAGATCACCGGAGTGCAGGCCGACGTCACCATCGGGCGCATCCATACCATCCAGGTCTTTATCCTGGGACAGGTCAAAAATCCCGGTCATTACACGGTCAGCGCGCTGGCGCACGTATCCAACGCCTTGGCCGCGGCTGGCGGGATCAGCCGCTTGGGCAGCCTGCGCGATATTCAGGTGCGGCGCGACAACAAGGTCGATGAGATTGTCGATCTCTATCGAATGCTCTTGCACGGTGACACCAGCGCCGATATTCGCCTGCACGACGGCGATGTGATCTTTGTGCCGGTGATTGGTCCGGTGGTCGGGATTGCCGGCGACGTCAAGAACCCCGCGATATATGAATTGCAAGGGCCCCAGCCCTTAGGCAGCGCGCTGGCGCTGGCCGGCGGAGTTGGCCCCTTTGGATATGCCGCGCGGGTCGAGGTCCAGCGGGTGCAGGATCACCAACGGCGGATCGTGCTGGACGTCGATCTCAGTCAGGCCGCCAGCCGTCGTTTCGAGGTCCGCGACGGCGATTTGATCACGGTGATGCCGGTGCTGGCGCGGGAAAACAACACCGTGATGCTGTTGGGAAATGTCAATCGGCCCGGCCTGTACCAGTGGTACCCCGGAATGCGCATCGCGGACCTGGTTGAGCGCGGCGAAGGGTTGGCGGATCACACGTTTCTGGATTATGCGCTGGTGCGCCGCCAGCAACGGCCGACCTACGCCGTGCGCTTTCTGGCGGTCGATTTGCAGGCGGCGCTGGCCCAGAAGGAATCGGAGGCCGATTTCGAGCTGCAGCCGCGCGATCAATTGCGTATCTACAACGATCACGAGTTGCAGACCCCGGCCACCGTCAGCGTGCGCGGCGGGGTGCGCAAACCGGGTACCTACCAGTGGTCGCGCGGGATGCGGGTAAGTGACCTGGTGTTCGAGGCCGGCGGTCTGCGCGATGACGCCTATCGGGAGCGAGCCGAGCTGGCGCGTACCCAGATCGTAGGTGGGGCGCGGGCTCGGTTCTCGTTTATCAACGTCAATTTGCAGGAGGCCTTAAGCCAGCGGGGCGACAATCCCCCCCTGCATCCGGGCGACGAATTATTCGTCCAGCAAGCCGCCTATTATCACAAGCCGGGTGAAGTCTGGATTGCCGGCCAGGTGGTGCGGCCAGGCCCCTATGTAATCCACGCCAGCGAGCGGCTGTCCGATCTGCTCATCCAGTGCGGTGGCCTGCGTCCCGACGCCTATCTGCCGGCTACCGTGTTCCTGCGCACTTCGGTTCAGCAGATTCAACAGCAACGGCTCAATGAAAGTCGCGGCCGGCTGCAATTAGCTCTGGTGCGAGCCAGCCTGACTCCGGCTCAGAGCGATGCCAACAGCCCCACCACCACTCCGACTGCCCAGGAACGGTTAATGGAGATGGCGCAACTGCAAACCATGCTGGACTCGGCGATGTCGAGCCAGGCGATGGGGCGCATGGTGCTGCATCTGACCAACGTGGAACAGCTTGAATCCTCCCGCGACAACGTCAGCCTGGAGGACGGCGATCGGATAACGGTGCCCAAACGACCGGTCTCCGTCAACGTGCTGGGCGAAGTTTACAGTCCGACCGCAATCATCTATTCGCCCAACCAGACCGTTCGCGGCTATCTGCAGGGCGCCGGCGGGACGACTCAAAACGCCGATGCCGCACACATTTTCGTGGTTCGTGCCGACGGTGAAATCCTCACCGACGAGGGCTTGCGCGACCAGGGCAAGGGTCGCCTCTTCCCGCTCTTACCGGCGTTTCAAGGGGGCCTGATGGACGCCACCTTGGAACCAGGGGACACGGTTTATGTACCTGAGCAGTTGATTTACTTCGATAAGCTCAAGTTCTGGACTAACGTCACCTCGGTGATCGCAAACACCGCTCAGGGGCTGGGGATTCTGGCCTTGTTGGCGACCTCGATTTAAAGGCTCGATTCCAGGCGCAGCCATTCGGTTAACCGGTGGCGCGGCTTGGTTCAAATGGTTTGATAACCCGGTGGCTTTCGCCATCTGTCGGACCGGCTTCACCCTTGCCAACCTGGTCGCGGGTGCCGCTGGTAACAAGCTGATCGTAGTGGCGCAGCGCCAATAGCGCGCCGGCTTTAGCTCCTTCCCCCGCGCTCCCCGTTCGGTTCAATCCCACCCGTGTCGGTTTGCCGCGCTCCGCGGCAGTTCTCTACCTGTTTTCCGTAGCTGGTCGTGGCGGCTGCGTTGGCGCCGTCAGTTCGGCTACAATGGCGGCCGTGGATGGCACGGTCAGGCTCAAGGTAAAACGGCTGAGCGCGGCCGCCGTACTTCCGGCTTATCACAGCGCCGACGCTGCCGGGTTGGATCTCAGCGCGGCCCTGGAGCGGCCTCTGCGCTTGGAGCCGCTGGCGCGATGCCAGGTCTCGACCGGAATCGCGGTGGAAATTCCCCCCGGAAGCGAAGGGCAATTGCGTCCGCGCAGCGGGTTGGCGCTCGAGCACGGGTTGACCCTGCTCAACTCGCCCGGCACCATCGACGCCGATTATCGCGGCGAAGTCAGGGTCGTGCTGATCAACCTGGGCCAGCGCCCAGTCACGATCAATCCCGGCGACCGGATCGCCCAATTGGTGATCGCGCCGGTGACACGAGCCGCGGTGGACGAGGTCTCTGAACTGGCTTCCAGCGCCCGTGGCGAGGGCGGCTTCGGTCATACCGGGCGCTAGCGGGGTGCCCAGCTATCGATGGAGCGCGGCGCGATCGGCCACAATCGGTAAGCGGCCTGGTATGAGCCGCGATGCCTGCCTGTCGCCAGGCAGGCAGAACCGCCCGCGCCAGGTAAGGACAACTTTATGAACGATCAGATCACACCGACCGATCTGGCGCTGACCGCGGTCAGCGCGATTGACGGACGTTATCGCGCGCGCACCCAGGAGCTCTCGCGCTTCTTCAGTGAATTAGCCCTCATTCGCTATCGGGTCCGGGTCGAAGTCGAATGGTTTTTGGCTTTGGCCGCCAATCCGGCCATCGATGCGGCGCCGCAACTGGCTCCCGCTACCGGCGAGCGGCTGCGCGCCATCTATCGGGATTTTTCGCTGGCCGACGGGCGCGCGGTCAAGGAGCTTGAGCGCACCCTTAATCACGACGTCAAGGCGGTGGAGTATTTCGTCAAGGAGCGGCTGAGTGCGGTCGATCCCGCACTGCCGGTGGAAATGGTCCACTTCGCCTGTACCTCCGAGGATATCAACAGCAACGCCTACGCGTTGATGCTCAAGGAGTTCGTGGCCGAAGTCCTTGCGCCGCGGTTGGCGGGACTGGTGGCGAAACTGGGAGCGATGGCGCGCCGCTGGAGTCGGCTTCCGCTGATGGCGCTGACGCACGGTCAACCTGCCACTCCGACCACGATTGGCAAGGAGTTGGCGATCTTCGCCGCCCGCCTCCAGCGCCAGGCCAGGCAATTGGCGGTCCAGGAGTACCTGGGCAAGGCCAACGGCGCGGTGGGCAATTACAACGCCCACGTCGCGGCGTATCCCGAGGTCGATTGGATCGCGCACAGCGAGGCCTTTGTGCGCAGTCTAGGGCTCGAATGGAATCCGCTGACCACTCAGATCGAAAGCCATGATTACCTGGCGGAATTGTTCGATCTGGCGGTGCGGATCGATACCATCTTGATCGATCTGGCGCGCGACATGTGGGGCTACATCTCGCGCGGCTGTCTGAGCCAGCGCGCGGTGGCGGGCGAAGTCGGCTCCTCCACCATGCCCCACAAGATCAACCCGATTGATTTCGAAAATTGCGAAGGTAACGCCGGCTTGGCCAGCGCGCTGCTCCAACATCTGGCGATCAAGCTGCCGATCTCGCGCTGGCAGCGCGATCTCAGCGACAGCACCGCGATGCGCAGTATCGGCACTGCCTTCGGCCATCTTCTGGTCGCGATCGCGGCGCTGGAGCGAGGCCTGGGATTGGTCGAGGTCAACCGCCCCCGGATGGCGGCGGAATTGGCGGGCGAGCAGGCTTGGGAGGTGGTGGCGGAGGCGATTCAAACCCTGATGCGCCGTTGCAATCTTCCCCAGCCTTACGAACGGCTCAAGGAGCTGACCCGGGGCCGTCCGATCGATCATGCCCTGATCGCCGAGTTCATTGGCCAATTGCCGCTGCCCGAGCCGCTGCGCCGCCGGTTGCTGGAGCTGACCCCTGCCAACTACCTGGGCTTGGCGGCCGAGCTGGTGGATCGTTTCACTCCCGCCGACCCGCTAAAATGAATTACGCACAGGCGGTTTGTGGATTAATTTTGGCGGGACCTGTTTATCCCAAACCGCCGGCGAAGTAGTTACGTTACATTATTCGAACCATGGTTCGCACCAGCGCTGCCGTCGCGGCAGCCGCCGGAATGAACCGCAAGGAGGCTTGCGGGGGCCGCAAGGAAAGCAAAGTGGTGAATATACCGGGCAAGTTGGAAATGTTTTACGAGGGCAAAGCTAAGAAGCTGTATGCCACCACCGATCCTGATTTGGTCATCGCCTACTTCAAGGATGACGCCACCGCCTTCAATGCCAAGAAGCGCGGCACGATCGAGCAAAAGGGCGTGATCAACAATCGCATGTCGGAGCTGTTCTTCAATCTGCTCGAGCAGCAGGGCGTGGCGACCCATTTTGTCTCCCGGATAAACGAGCGCGAGATGCTGTGCCGGCGGCTGGAGATAATCCCGGCGGAGACCGTGGTGCGCAACCTCGTGGCGGGTTCGATGGCGAAGCGGTTGGGCCGCCAGGAGGGCGAGGAGTTGCCTTTCCCAATTGTCGAATTTTACTACAAATCGGATCCGCTCGATGACCCCTTGATTCTGCCCGAGCATGCCGTGGCCTTTAAATGGGCCAGCGCCGCCGAGTTGGACCAAATCAAGAGTCTTGCATTGCAGGTCAACCGGATCATGAACCAGTTCCTCGATCCGCGTGGAATTCTGCTGGTGGACTTCAAGCTGGAGTTCGGGCGCCATCACGGCAAGATTCTGCTGGGCGACGAGATCTGTCCCGATACCTGCCGATTTTGGGACAAGGCCACCCGCCAGAAACTGGACAAGGATCGTTTTCGGCGCGACCTGGGCGGAGTCGAAGAAGCCTACCAGGAAATGCTCCGGCGGGTGTCCCAGTGAGTCATCGCATTGCGGGTTAAAGTATTCATCACGCCCAAGGCCGGAATTCTCGATCCTCAGGGTAAGGCGGTCGAGCACGCGCTGGCGGCGCTGGGTTTCACGGGCGTGGCAAGCGTGCGGGTGGGCAAGTACCTCGAACTCGAGTTGGCCACCGCGTCGGCTGGCGAAGCGGCTCGGACCGCGAGCACGATGTGTGAGCAGTTGCTCGCCAACACGCTGATCGAGGACTACCGCGTGGAGGTCGAAGGCGCGTGAAGTGGGGGGTAGTGACCTTTCCCGGCTCCCTTGACGACCGCGACGCGGCCTGGGCCTTGGGCCTGCTGGGCCAGGAAGTGGTCCAGCTATGGCACAAGGATCGCGGCCTTAAGGGGGTGGATTGCGTAGTTCTGCCTGGCGGTTTCAGCTACGGCGACTACCTGCGCTGCGGCGCGATGGCGCGCTTTGCCCCGGTGATGGAGAGCGTGGCGCGCTTTGCTCATGAGGGCGGGTTGGTGCTGGGTATATGCAACGGCTTCCAGATCCTGTGCGAGGCCAGACTGCTGCCCGGCGCGCTGACCCGCAACGCCGGCCTGGCCTTTGTCTGCGAGCCGGTGTGGGTGCGCGTGGACAATCCCGCCTGCCGGCTTACCCGGCTAACGACTGCCGGCCAACTGTTGCGCCTGCCGATCAAGCACGGCGAGGGGCGCTATGTGGCGCCTGCCGAGCAACTGCGCGAGATGAAGCAACGCGGCCAGGTAGTGTTGCGCTATGCCGCCGGCGACGGGCAGTTGACCTCGGCCGCCAACCCCAACGGATCGATTGATTGGATCGCCGGAGTGGCTAACGAAACCTTTAACGTCTTCGGCCTGATGCCTCATCCTGAACACGCGGTGGAAGAGGCCCTCGGGGGACGCGACGGAGCCACCCTGTTGCGCTCGCTGGCGACGTCATGAGCCAGGACGCGGTTGCCCTGCCCGGCGAGCCCATGGTGGACTTGGCGCTGGCCCAGGCCCAAGGGCTGAGCGCGCAGGAATATCGATTAATCGAGCGCCTGTTGGGACGCACCCCGACCTGGACCGAGTTGGGTGTGTTCGCGGTGATGTGGTCGGAGCATTGCTCCTACAAGTCATCGCGCCGTCTCCTGGCGCAATTCAAAAGCACCAACCGGCGCGTGGTGCAGGGGATGGGCGAGAATGCCGGCGCGGTCGCCATCGGCGGTGGTTTTCTGGTGGTTTTCAAGATTGAAAGCCACAACCATCCCTCCTTCGTCGAGCCCTATCAGGGCGCAGCTACCGGAGTGGGCGGCATCGTGCGCGATATCTTCGCGATGGGGGCACGGCCCATCGCCAGCCTCAATTCGTTGAAGTTTGGCGACCTCGATCATCCCCACACACGCCACCTCCTGCGGGGCGTGGTCGGCGGGATCGGGGGTTACGGCAATTGCGTGGGAATACCGACGGTGGGCGGGGAGGTGAGCTTTGACTCGGCCTACCAGGATAACATCCTGGTCAACGCGTTTTGCCTGGGACTGGCTCGCGAGGGCGAATTGCAAAGCGCCAAGGCGCGCGGCGTGGGCAATCCCGTGCTTTATGTCGGCTCAGCCACCGGACGCGACGGCATCCATGGCGCCAGCCTGCTAGCCTCGGCCGAGTTCGGCGCCGATCGGGACAAGCGCCCCACCGTTCAGGTCGGCGACCCGTTTACCGAGAAGCTCTTGATCGAGGCCTGCCTGGAGGCCGTTGGCACCGGCGCGGTGGTCGCGCTGCAGGACATGGGCGCGGCCGGTCTGACCTCCTCCTCCAGCGAGATGGCGGCGCGTGGGCAGTTGGGGATTGAGTTGGACCTGGACCGCCTGCCGCTGCGCGAGAGCAATCTCACGCCATACGAAATGCTGCTGTCGGAATCGCAGGAGCGGATGTTGATTGTGGCCGAGCGCGGGCGCGAGGGCGAAATCCAGGCGGTGTTCGAGAAATGGGACCTGCACGCGGTCAAGATCGGGGAACTATCTGCCGAACGCCGGTTTCGGGTGCGCTATCGCGGCCAGTTGGTGGCCGACTTGCCGGTCGGTGCGCTGGCCGATGAAGCTCCAGCCTACGATCGTCCGGCCCACCCGATCATTCCACCGCCTGCGCCGGCCCCCGTTCAACCTCGTCCCACTCCCGCTCAGGCCTTGTGCCGGCTGCTGGACTGGCCCACCGTCGCCTCCAAGCGCTGGGTCTTTCGCCAGTACGATTCTCTGGTCCAGAGCAACACCGTGGTGGGACCCGGCAGCGACGCTGCGGTGATCCGAATCAAAGGGCTGGAGCGAGCCCTGGCGCTAAGCGTGGATTCCAATCCGCGGGCGTGCGCGCGCGATCCCTACCTGGGCGCGATCGCGGCAGTGTGCGAAGCGGCCCGCAACGTTGCCTGCGTGGGCGCGCGGCCGTTGGCGATCAGCGACTGTCTTAATTACGGCAATCCGGAGCGGGCGGGAGTGATGTGGCAGTTCGCGCGCGGGGTGGCAGGCATCCGCGATGCCGCGGCAGCGTTGGATACCCCGGTTATCAGTGGCAACGTCAGTTTCTACAACGAGACCCACGGCCGGGCCATTCCACCCACCCCTACGATCGCGATGGTGGGGCTGTTCGACGGACCCGCTCGCCCTTTGGAGCCGTGGTTCAAAGTTCCCGGCGAGGCGATCGTGCTTTTGCGCAGCGGCGAGCCGAGGCTGGCCGCCAGCGAGTTTCAAGCCCTCTTCGGCGGCGGCGACGAACTGGGTCCGATCGATCTCGCGCGCGAACGGGCCCTGCTCGAGCTGCTGGTTACCCTTCACGCCCGCGGCCTGATAAGCTCGGCTCATGACGTGGCCGAGGGCGGACTGGCGGTGACGCTGGCGGAAGCCTGCTTCAATCCCAACGGCCTCTTGGGTGCCCGGGTGGCGCTGCCCGCGTCGGGCGAACCCTGGGAGCAGTTGTTCGGCGAAGGCCCTTCCAGCGTAATCGTCTCGTTGCCCATGGCGCGGCTGGCCACGGTGTTGGAATTGGCGGCCAACGCGTCGCTGCTGGCCCGGCCGATCGGCGAGGTGGTCGCCCTGCCGCGACTTGTTGTCGAGCCGGGTATCGATGAGGCGGTGGACGCGCTGCGGGGAATTTACGAAGGGGCGTTGCCCAGGAGGCTGACATGAGCGGCCGGCGATCCGAGGGCGTGACGGTGGCGCAGGCCGAACACAACCTGGACGCCTTCCATGAGGAATGCGGGGTATTCGGCGTCTGGCGCCATCCCGAGGCGGCCAACCTGGTCTACCTCGGCCTCTACGCCTTGCAGCATCGGGGCCAGGAATCCGCCGGTATCGTGTCGTCCAACGGCCAGGCCCTGCTGAGCCATCGTGGCATGGGGCTGGTTGCCGATATCTTCAGCGGCGAGACCATCGCACGGTTGGAGGGTAGCGCTGCGATTGGGCATAACCGCTACTCCACCACCGGTTCGACCAGCTTGAAGAACTGCCAGCCGCTAGTCGTCGAGTATGCTCATGGCGGTCTCGCGGTGGCGCACAACGGCAATCTGGTCAACTTCGCCGAGCTGCGCCAGCAACTGGAGGACGAGGGCGCTATCTTCCAATCTTCCTCGGACAGCGAGGTTATCATCCATCTGGTCGCCAATTCGCCGGCGCCCACCCTATGCGAGCGGGTGATCGAAGCGTTGGCCCAGATCCGCGGCGCCTATTCGCTGCTCTTCCTGACCGAGCATGAATTGATCGCGGCGCGCGATCCCTTCGGCTTTCGCCCATTGGTCCTGGGGCAGTTGGACAAGGCGCCGGTAGTGGCCTCCGAAACCTGCGCCCTGGACCTGGTGCGAGCGGATTACATCCGCGAAATCGAGCCGGGCGAAGTGGTGGCGATAGGCGAGCACGGCGTCCGCTCTTACAAGCCCTTCGCCTCGCGCACGCCGCGCCGCTGCGTGTTCGAATATGTCTACTTTGCCCGTCCCGACAGCACGGTTTTCGGCCGCAACGTCTACCAGGTGCGCAAGCAGCAGGGCATGGCCTTGGCCCGCGAATGTCCGGCCCAGGCCGATTTGGTCGTGCCGGTGCCCGATTCCGGCGTCCCGGCCGCGTTGGGTTATGCGGAAGCGGCCGGCTTGCCCTTCGAATTCGGCCTTATCCGTAGCCATTACGTCGGGCGCACCTTTATCGAACCGCGTCAGGCCATTCGCCATTTCGGGGTCAAGATAAAATTCAATCCGGTGCCGGCGGTGCTCGAGGGCAAGCGCATCGTGCTGGTGGAGGACTCGTTGGTGCGGGGCACTACCCTGCAAAAGGTGATTCCGATGCTGCGCCAGGCGGGCGCGCGTGAGATTCACATGCGGATTGCGGCTCCTCCCACCACCCATTCCTGTTTTTACGGGATCGATACGCCCACCCGCCAGGAATTGCTGGCCTCGCACCAGTCGGTGGAGGAGATCCGCAAGTTTATCGGTGCCGATTCGCTGGCCTACCTGAGCTGGGATGGGCTCTACTCGTTTTTGAACGATGGCGGTCGTGAGGGATTTTGCGACGCCTGCTTTACCGGGCGCTACCCGCTGGCGGTCTCCGAGCGCCAGCGTCAACTCGATTTATGGCACGGCGTCCAGCAGGAGTGAGGGGCGGGTGCGTAGCGGCGCGTTCAGCGCGCCCAGGCGAGTTATCGAACTGGCGCGGACTGGACTGCGCCGGATGAGGGGTACGAGGCTGCGATGGCAAACAGTGATGCGAAGTCGGTTCTCTCCCAGTGGCTGACCGATTACAACGAGGCCTCCTGGCGGCGCTACCTGGGCCACCTCAAGGAGCGCGGCGAACTGCTGCGGGTCGATGGAATCATGGTGGATGCGCCGGCCTTGTTCCGGACCCGCTTCCATTGCGACGCCACCATGTGTGCCAGCGCCGAGCGCCCGCCTAAAACCGACTCCTGCTGCATGGAGTACGAGGTCGAGATCACCCCGCGCGAGCGCGAGCGAATCGAGAACCATGGCGCGGAGGTGCTTGATTACCTGCGCCGGCGCGAGCCGCGGCGAATTGGCGCGCGACGCTCGCTCAAAAGCTTCTTCGACGACGACTACACCGTGGTCCTGGCCAAGGAAGAAGGCCGCTGCGCGTTCTCCTATCGTGACGAGAACGGGCGTCTATGGTGCGGGCTGCATTCGCTGGCGCTGGAGAAGGGCTGGGCGTTGGAGTCGATCAAGCCGATGGCCTGCATTTTGTTCCCCCTGGTGGTTTATCGCTTCGAGGACGACAGCACCTTGCTGACCGCCACGTCGCGCGCGACCGGTAGGCTGTTCGACGGACTCAAGGATTGGGAATTGCTGCCCTGTCTGAAGCTCAATTCCGGGCCGCGGATGTACGAAGAATGCCGCTCTGCGATTGAGATCGCGTTGGGCGCCCGGTTCTATCAGCGGCTGGCGCGCGCCGCGACCGGCTATCTGAGTTCGGGCGCGGCGGGCAGCCGCAAGCCCTCTCGCCACAAGCCCGCGCCAGGCCCCGCGCCCGCTTGAGCCGGCCAGACCGGGGTGAAGCTCCGTAAATGGCTTCGCTGCGGAGACTCGCGTCGTTCTGAGAGCCTGGTGAGTCCTTTTCCCATCAGGTTGAGCCGGCAGCTCTGAGCGAAGCGAGCGCGGTTGAATGCCCTCCGTCACCCGCAGGGGGTGCTTCGCGAGCCGTGTCCCGCTCGGGAAACGGCCGAGCCATTTACGAACGACCTCTGCGGCTTGCCGAGGAGGATTATGGCGTGCAGGTGGGGAAACCTGACGATTGGCTAAACATCGCGGTTGGGTGAATCTGGCGATCCAGGCGCAAGTCAGGCCGATAGCGACTTCTGTCGCCGGGGAATCGCTCTCTCCTGATTACTTGCTTGCGGGAATCCACTAGCTGCAGCGACGTACCACTTCCTTCATCCTGGGTATCGAAAGCCGGCTGACCAGCACACACAGCAGGGAGCCGGCCGGGGTGATTACATAGCTCAAGCCGTTGGCCCTCATGAAGTGGTGGGTGCCGTTGGATGCGGCGGCGATGGGGCTATGCAGCCCGGCCCGCGGCGTGAACATGCACAGGATGGAGCCCTGTGGCCCGCGGTACAGGGTATAAATGACGATCCGGCCGGCGGCTTGGTGCTCAATTCGTGAACCAACCAGTTTGAACCCGGCGCGGGAGAAATCCCACAATCCCACGGCGAAGCCGGCTTGCCTGCTGACTCGGGCGGCCAGTGCCGCCGGCGTTGGGGCGCTCAGGGTTGGGGTGAAGTGATGGAGCGCCTGATCGTAGCCGGCCGTGGCAAGGTCGATGGCCGCCACTGGATGGCGCTGATCGAGGCGCAGGATCGCGAACGCGGCGAGCGCGGCCAGGGCCAGGGCAGCGGCCCAGGGCAGGAAGCGATACGCCGATGGAGTGTGGTCAAGTTGCGCCTCGAGGCGTGCTCGCAGCGCGGCCGGAGCGGGAACCGGCGCCAACGCTTGGCGCAGGCGTAGTTTTAGTTCGCGCTCGTGTTCCAACGCCGCGCGGCAGGGTGGGCAGGCCTCCAGATGGGCGGTTACCGCCTGCAGCTCGGCGCCGTCCAATTCGCGGTCGGCGTGAGCGCTCAGGTACTGGTCAATATATTCGCGATGGTCCATAGGCCTGCTGGTTGCCAGTAATTGGTCGCGCCTACTCTTGTCCTGGACGTGGTTTGAAACCGTGCTGAAGGGCGAATTCGGCCAGCGCCTGGCGCATCAGGCCGCGTGCTCGCGACAGCCGGGAACGTACCGTGCCCACCGGCACCGCCAAAACCTGGGCGGCCTCCTGATAGCTCAGCTCCTGGCCGTCAACCAGCATCAGCGCGCCGCGAAATTCTTGCGGCAAGCGCTCCAGCGCCGCGCGCACCTCCGGTTCCATCCGGCTCTCGGCCAACAACTGCTCGGGACTGTCGCTGGCGGCCGACAGTGGTTCCTGGCGTTGGGCCGCGCGGGCCAATCCTTCCTGCGCGAGCGCGAGATGTTCGCGTTGATGGCGGCGATAGCCATTGCGGAAGACGTTATACAAGATCGTCAGCAGCCAGGCCCGGCAATTGGTGCCGGCCGCGAATTGGTCAAACGAGCGATAGGCCCGCAGCATCGCTTCCTGGCAGAGGTCTTGGGCTTCGTCGCGGTTGCGCGTCAGATGCAGGGCCGCGCCGTAGAGCGCGTCCAGATGCGGGAGCGCCTCGCGGCTGAATTCTCCCCGCAGATCAGCCCGATACGCCTTGGAGCCTGCCATCGCCAACTCAGGCTAGTCCGTCAACCGCTCGACCATCAAACCGGTATGGCACGCAAAAGGTTCCTCGCGTTGCTAACAATTGCTAACGAGAGGATACCGGCGCGCGCGCCAAAAATGTGAAAGCTGGCGGTCTGGTTGGCTTGCGCAATCCTGCACGTCCTCGAGCGCTAGGCAGAGTCGGGCTCGATCCACTACGCTGGCAGAACAGGGCTGTAGGATTGCCCGCGGATTAAGCGACCAGCGATGGACGACGACAGTATCAAGATCCAGCCGGTTTCCGGGCACGAGGGGCTGGCGGAATTCGCCAGCTTGCCCTTTCAAATATATCAGGGCCACGCCGCCTGGTGGCCGCCGGATCTCGACAACGAAGTGGAACTGCTCGAGGGACGGGCGCCGATTTCGGCCTATTTGGCGATGCTGCCGCTGGTGGCCCGGCGCGGTGGCCGGCTGGTGGCGCGCGTGACCGCGGTGGTCAATCGCCGCTACAACGAACATTGGCGGGAGCGTATCGGCCAGCTCATCCATTTCGAGGCCTTGCCGGAGCAGGATGAAGCCGTCAAGGCGCTCTTGGAAAACGCCGGGCAATGGCTGCGCCGCCAGGGCATGGAGGCAGGGCGCAGCGGCTTCGCCGCGTTCCTGGATTATCCCTACGCCATCGACAACTATGGGGACTTGCCCTCGTTTTTGCTGCGCGGCAATCCCGATTACTACCATCGCTATTTCAAAGCCGCGGGCTTCTGGACCGAAAAGGGACTGACCGATTTCACCGTGCCGCTATCGCGCGAGATTCTGGCCGGTTATCCGGCGCTGGTGGAGGCCGCGCGCCGCCACGGGATCAGGATCGAGAGTTGGCAGGATTACGGCTACTTGGCGGCGGTGGACGGCTGGACCGAAGTGATCAATGCCGCCTTTGCGCGCCATTGGGGCTGGAATCCGATCACCCGCGCCGAGGTCCGGCCGATGCTGATGGCGCTGGCCCAAACCGAGGTGGGCGAGCTGTCGATGGTGGCCACCAGCGACCGTCAGCCGGTGGGCGTGATGTTCGCGGTGCCCGACTTCAGTCCGCGGCTGGCTCAGATACGTCCCGGTGCCAGGATTCCCGCCCAGCGTGGCGGGGGCACCCGCGGAGCGTTGATCAATATCGGAGTACTGGAGGCTTGGCGCGGCAAGGGCATCAGCCTGGCGTTGGCGGCGCGCTCGTTTTTGCGCATGGCCCAGTTGCGGATGCGCTATGCCGGCTACACTCTGGTGCTGGACGATAATTGGGCCTCGCGCGCGACTGCGCGCCGCCTGGGGGCCCAGGTAAGCGGCAATTTCGTGGTTTATCGGCGCGATTATTAGCTTGCGCCAGCCACCCTTTTTTTGCCCCCTGGCTTGAGAGAGTCGCAGGCAGATGTTAGCTTTAACCCCTTGACTCCTTGCTCCTTGATTGGGGCTCGTGGTTACGATCCGTAAGGAGGTCTATCTGTGCGGCGGTACGAAACGATTTTCGTCCTGCGTCCCGATTTGGGCGAGGCGGCGCTTCGCCAAGCAATCAAGCGGATTGAAGACGTCGTCGGCCATGGCGGCGGCGAAATGGTCGAGACCGAAGAATGGGGCGTGCGCGAGCTGGCCTATCGGGTCAAGCGTGAGCGGCGCGGCTATTATGTCCGATTGGACTACGTCGCGCCGGCGGCGGCCCTGCATGAGGTCGAGCGCAATCTTAAGCTGATGGATGATGTGCTGCGCTATCTCTCGGTCCTGGTGGCCGAAGAGGCGAACGCTGCCGAGCTGCGCGGCGAGATCGAAGCCCGCCAGCATCGCTTGGCCGAAGCGCGCGCTGCGGCGGCGGCCGCCGCCCAAGCTGCCTCGGCCGGCGAGCAACCGTCCCCATCGGCGCCGGAATCCGGTGCGTCGGCGCAGGAGGCCGCGGCCCCAGACTCGGAAGCCGGTGGCGGCGAGGCTTGAATTTGACGGCCGGCTGACAAAGCCGGCCGAGTTGCGGGTTACTCCTCGCGGCCGAGCGGTGCTGCGAGCGTGGGTGCGCTGCGACGACGCTGCTCCGCCCCTGGTTCTGGAAGTCGTGTTTGCCGGCGAGGTTGCGCGTGAGCTCGGGAATATGCGCGCCGGTGAGATGGTTTGGGGCGAAGGTGAATTGCGAGCGGTCGCGGGCAGAGCGGCAGGGCGCCAAGCCCCGGCGGGGCTGGAAGTGGTTGCCAGCCTACTGCGGCTCGGCGCAAGGTGAAGAAGGTGAGAAGTCGGCCGCAGTCTAACTCTCAGCGGTGCAGGGTTTAAGGTTTTCTAAAAGGTTTAAACGATGGCAGATAGTGAGCATAGTGAAGAATTGGAACGCTCTCCGCGCCCACCGCGCGCGCCTCGGGGCGAGGGCGAACGCGGCATGGAAGGGCGGCCGGGCGAACGGGCCGGCGGGCGCCGGCGTCCCGGTGGCCGGCGCAAGGTATGTCGATTTTGTGCCGACAAGACCCTCAAGGTGGATTATAAGGATGTGCGAACCTTGCAGACTTTCATCACCGAGGGGGGGAAAGTTGTGCCCAGCCGAGTCACCGGCAATTGCGCCAAGCATCAACGAGCCCTGACGGTGGCGATCAAGCGCGCGCGCATCCTGGCTTTGCTGCCATTTTCCACCTTGGGCGTTTAAGAGGTTGGAAGTGCGGCTCAACGCGGCCCTCAGCCTGATACGCGCCGCGGTATTAGCGGCCACGCTGTTCCTGATGGGCAGCTTGGTGCCGCTGTTGGGCAGCAGTGTGATGGTTTGTGCGCCGGCCCCTTTACTGATTGCCTCGCTGGGACAAAACAGCGCAACTTCGCGCTTGACCGCGGGCTTGCTCCTGAGCGTGGCGATGGTGGGGTTGGTGGGCGGGGTCTGGCAGGGAGTGGGATTCGTTTTGAGCCTCGGGTTGGCCGCGGTGCTGATGTTTGTGCTCTTGCGCTGGCAGGTCGCCTTGGAACGTATCGTGCTAGCGGTCACCATGCTGCTGGTGGTGAGCGCAGGGGTGGCACTGCTGCTGTGGGCGGGATCGCCGCAAGCCTTGCTGGCCTCGATCGGCGCGACCTTGGGCAATGCCACCGCACATGCCGATCAGTTCTATCAAAAGCTTGGCTTGGACATGAGCGATAGCCGCCAGATCAACGCCCGGGTGATTGCTCTGACCCTGCGCCTGTTGCCCGCACTGGCGGCGATCGCGACCGCGACCGCGGTGCTGTTCAATCTGGCTTTGGTCTGGCGCTGGTTGGGGCGCCAGGGGCTAGGTTATGCGCTGTTCCAGGGGGTGACCAAATGGCGCGCGCCGGAATGGATGATCTGGTTGCTGCTGGCCACCGGCTTTGGCTTGTTCATCCCTTTCGCTCCAGCCAAGCTGGTGGCGAGTAACGGGTTTTTGTTCATCGCTGCGATATATTTCTGCCAGGGCTTGGCGATCATGGCTTACTATTTTCAGGCTTTGGCGATGCCCACTGCGGCGCGTGCGTTGATTTATCTAATCACCTTCGTGCAGCCCGTCTTGGCTGCCTTGGTCTGCTTGGCAGGAGTGTTCGATTTGTGGGTGGATTTTCGCCGGCTCAAGCCTCCAAGCCAGGAGGCCGGGAGTCTGGACGACTTTTTTTAAAGGAGAGACGAAGAGCTGTTATGCAAGTTATTTTGCGCGAAGACGTCCCCACTTTGGGACGCCCGGGCGACGTGGTCAGGGTGCGCGCCGGATACGCCCGCAACTTTCTGTTGCCGCGCAGTTTGGCGGTGGAAGCCAACCCCAAAAATCTGCGGGCTTTCGAGCACCAGAAGAATCTGGCCCTGCGCCGGCGCGAGGTTCAGCATGGCGAAGCGCTCAAACTCAAGGATCGCATCGAACAGTTGACCCTGGAGCTGAGCGCGCACGCGGGCGAAGGAGGGAAGCTGTTCGGTTCCATCACCAATCAGGATATCGAGCGCGCGCTAACTCAGCACGGCCTCCAGATCGACCGGCGCCGGATTCTGCTGGCCGAACCGATCAAGCAGGTGGGTGACTTCGTAGTTCCATTGCGGATCGATGCGGAAGTGGAAGCCAATCTCAAGCTGCGGGTAGCAACTAATTAAGGCGGCGGCCAGATGATCAGGCTTTATGATTTTCCTGCTTGTCCCTTCGGTCAGAAGGTTCGAATCGTGCTGGCCGAAAAGAGCCTCAGTTACGAGTTGGTCGTAATCGATTTGGGCAAGGGCGAACAGCGCCGGCCCGAATTCCTACGCTTGAACCCCTATGGCCGGGTGCCGGCCCTGGTGGACGAGGAAACCGTCGTTTACGACTCCACTATCATCGACGAGTATCTCGACGACGAGTATCCGGATCCGCCGGTGCTACCGCGAATCGAATTCAGTTCGCTGCGTGCGCGTGCTCGCCTGTTCGAGGATTTCGCCGATTCCTCATTTACCCCTCAGGTCGGGCAATTGATGGCCGAGATGGCCAAGCCCGAGCACGAGCGGGATCAAGCTCGGGTCACTCGGCTGCGTCAGACGGTGGAGCGAGTGCTGGATTACGTCAACCGCGAGTTGCAGGGACAATCGTTTTTGGCCGGCGACTTTTCGGTGGCTGACATCAGCTTTGTCCCGCGTTTGCTGGTGCTGCGCGAACTGGGGATCGAGCCGGGGGCTGGGCGGGCCAACGTTGAGGCGTGGTTGAATCGGCTGATCGAACGCCCATCGGTGCAGGGGCTGGAAGGTGTCACGCTGGAACTGGTGGCGGGACTCTGAGACCATACCCGCCCCGCTCGGCGCATCGGTCCGAGCGGGGCGGGGTTGGGCGCAGAAAGGGTCTAGCTAAAGGGTCTAGCTGATGTCCGTGAGCAGGTCGCCCTCTTCGCCGGGCGCGCCCGGGTTGCTGCCTGTGAGCTTGAAGGTCAAACGAGCGCTGAAGACCGCGCGTTCCAAGCGGCCGGTTGGCTTGAGGATACCGCCGTGACGACGGCAATGGGGACAAGCCAGGGTTCCCCCCAGCAAGCCTGCGTCCTTGGCCGTGATGCGCAAGTCAAAGGTATGACCGCAACCGGGGTTTTCGCAACTGACTCGATATACGATGCCGGGGAGGTTGGAACGCTCTCCCGGGGTTTCATGGCGTGCACTTGATCCCTGCATTTGCCTGCCCTCTTTGTCCGAGCGAACCTGCGGTGCGGACCTCGGTTCCCTCTGACTGTAGTTGGACGTCAAGACCGCTGGAAATCTTCAACCTAGCAAACCTCGTGCCCATGCTCTTTGTGACACTATAGGTCGAATTGCAGGGAAGAAAGCAAGCCCTGGGTCCAAGCTATCCGCGCATCCGTGCTAAGGTTACACGAAATGGGCGGTCAATAATTTGCAAACCGCGAAAAAACGGCGTTCTGGAACTCCCTCGCCGCCCGCCCAGACTTAATGCGTCATAAACTCGAGCCACCTAACCGGGGCATGCGATGCGAACTTTGGCGCTGGTGATGGCGGGCGGCCAAGGCACTCGGCTCCATCCCCTGACGAGGGATCGGGCCAAGCCGGCTGTGCCCTTTGGCGGCAAATATCGGATTATCGACTTTGTCCTTTCCAATCTGGTCAATTCGGGCATCTTCTCGATCTACGTCCTGATCCAGTGGAGGTCGCAATCGCTCATCGAGCACCTCAAGGACGGCTGGCAGTTCGGAGGGCTGTTGCCCTCCCATTTTGTCACTCCCGTCCCGGCTCAGATGCGCGCGGGCGAGACCTGGTATCTGGGTACGGCCGACGCGATTTTTCAAAACCTCAACCTGCTCGATGACACCAACCCGGAACTGGTCGCAGTCTTTGGCGCTGACCATATCTACCGGATGGACATCCAGCAGATGATCGATTTCCATCGCGAGCGACAGGCGAAAGTGACAATCGCCACGCTGCCAGTGCCGGTGGAGCAGTCGGCGCAATTTGGAATAGTCGAGGTCGATCGAGACCTGCGTGTGAGCGGTTTTTTGGAGAAGCCGGTGACTGCTCCTTCGCTGCCCGACGCACCGGGTTACTGCCTGGCCTCGATGGGTAACTACTTGTTCAGCCCCCAGCTCCTGCGCGACGCGCTGCTCGAAGATGCGGCCCAGCCCAACAGCCATCACGATTTCGGTATTGATTTGCTGCCGCGGCTGATTCGCCAGGTTCCGGTCTACGCCTACAATTTCATGACCAATCGCATTCGCGGCGACAGCGAGGAAAATTTGAGCTACTGGCGTGACGTCGGCACCTTGGAGGCCTATTACGAGGCCCATATGGATTTGCGCGACGCTCGCCCCCATCTGAATCTGTATAATCCGAACTGGCCACTGCGCACGGCCTATTACAATCAACCACCTGCTAAATTCGTTTTTAACGAACACGAACGGCGCGGACAGGCGCTTCATTCGATCATTTCCGAGGGCTCTATCGTTTCCGGCGGTACCGTGCGAAATTCCGTTCTGGGCCGGTCCGTATTCGTCCACTCTTATAGCGAAGTGGACGACTCGGTGCTTCTGGACTATGTGGAGATTGGCCGTCACGCGCGAGTCAGGCGGGCGATTCTTGACAAGAACGTATATATCCCGGAAGGAGAAGAGATCGGCTATGATTTGGAGCGCGATAGCAAGCGCTTTTTCGTTAGCCCCTCGGGGATAGTGGTGGTGCCCAAGGCACCCAAGCGCGAGCGCTTAGGCGATATTTCGCTCCTGTAAGTTGGGATGAGGCGGAGGGTGGATCGAGTGCAGGGCACAGACGGCGCCACAGCCGCTAACCAGTCTGCGAGCCGCAGGATTCGCAGTGCGACCGGCGTCGGCGATGCGCGGACGCGGGTTGGCGAAGCCAAGCCTGCGCCCTCGCGCGCGTGGGCCGATTTGAGTTTACCCCAGCGATGCCTGTTCTATCTGATGGTGGCGGTTTTGCACCTGCTCAGCCTGCTCCCTGATTTGGTTCTGGGCTGGCTGGGGATGGCAGGAGCACTTCTGACTTACCATCTGGATCGCAGGCACGTGGCGATCGGGCTCAAGAATCTGGAAATCGCCTTTCCTCAGGCCTCACTTCGCGAGCGTCGCCGCATCCTGCGCCAGTCCTACCTCAATCTCGGCCGTGGAATCGCCGAATTTATCCGCCTTGGCGGATTTTTTTCCCGCTCGGTGGCGACCCGAGTCGGCTCCGAGCACATGGAGCGCTGGGAGGAGACTTTGCGTGGCAGCCAGGGGCGCGGCGTAATCATCCTGAGTGCCCATTTTGGCAGCTTCGAACTGCTGGCCGCCGTGCATGCGATGCGCGGTTATGCGATCAATCTGGTCCATCATACGCAAAGCCTGGCGGCCGGGGATGCGCTCCTGACCTTCGTGCGCGAGCGCGCCGGAATTCGCATAATCCGCAAACATGCGGCTGCCCGGGCGGCGCTGCGCGCGCTCAAGCATGGCGAGATGGTCGGGGTGCCCTTCGATCAGAACGCCAAGCGCAGCGAAGCGGTGTTCGTGCCTTTTTTCAGCGAGTTGGCGGCGACGTCCGCCGGTCTGGCGCGGCTGGCAAAGATGGCGAATGCGCCGGTAGTGCCCGCGTTTATTGTGCGAAACGGTGATAAGCGCAGCCACCGGGTGATCGTTGGCCCGCCTATCCCCTTGGTGGAGAGCGACGATCTCCAGGCCGATCTGACCGAGAACACTCGTCGTTTTCAAGCCGAGATCGAGCGGGTCGTCAAGCAATATCCGGAGCAGTTCTTGTGGGTCCATCGCCGCTACCGCACCCGGCCACCGGGTGCGCCTAGGATTTATCAGGAAAGTGGGAAGCGGGCTCGGACCGCGCTGCGCGAGTGAGATCGACCCATCCTGGCATGGCGCGCTTGCCATAATCCCGCCAGTAACAGCAACATCAGCCCCCACGCCGCAGCTCCTCCGATCAGCGGTGTGCCGCCCCAGCCCTCCAGCCATCCCGGCAAATAGGCTGGATTGACCAGGGTATGCCAGGACTTTGCCCCCAAAACCAGACTGGCGTGCAAACCCAACGACAGATACACCGTTTCGGTTAGCATAAAGGCCTCGCCCAGCAGAAGGCCGAGCAGGAACAGTCCCACCAGAAGGGGGTAGGCTGACGCCAGGGCCGCGCCTTGAGCCAAGCTGTGCCCGAGATTGACGAAGCCGGCCAGGGGTTGAAAAGTTGCCAGCTCAAAGCGGGCCGGGGCGCGGACCAGATGGCACCATGCGTAGACAGCGGCGCTCATCGCCAGGCCGGCAGACGGTCCGAAATCGTCGCTCAGGCCGTCGAGCAGTATCGCGCGGAAAAAAGCTTCCTCCAGAATTGCGATCGCCAACGCTGCCGGCAGGTATCTGCTCAGCAACGCCCAAGGCTGAATTGAAGCCAGCGCTGGCAGATGGCTCACTGCGCCGGCAATCATCCAGAGAATCGCCACCGCAGCTATCCCGATTCCAAAGCCGCTAAGGGTCAGGAGCCAGTTGCGACCCGGGTGGGCGAAACCCCGTTTCAGCCGGGGCACGATCTCCAACGCGCCGGCCTGCGACCACAGCGCGATTGCCACGGTGACCATCACTACCCGATCGAAGATGCGCGGAAAGGGGAAATGGCCGCCACACGCCAACACCGCCATCGCGATTGATGGTGCTACCAGGGCGGCGACCACTCCTGCGACGCATACGGTTAACAACAAGCGCAAACTGAAATGAGATGAGACTTTTGCCGCGCGAGCGACCGATGGCTTGGAAGAGGACATTCAAGCCGCGATGTTAATCAGTGTCGATGGCGCGGTCTATCCATCCGCATCCAGGGGCTCCTGTCGCGGGTCAGCAAGAAAAATCTGATGACTTGATTTCTGGAAGCGGCCCGCAACATTCGTGGAGGCGACAGTTGTGCGCCCTCGATCCAGTGTGGCGTCCAGGTGTGATTTTAGGACAAGAAGGGCAAGGTGCACGGCCCGGTCAAACCGTGCACCTTGCTCCGGAGCGCTTCAGCGCTGGGCGAAAATCTCGTCAAAGAAGGCGCGCATCGCGCCCCATGAGCGGCGATCGGCGGCCTCGTTGTAAGCCAGTACGTTGGGACGATTGGAGCGGCCGGCGTTCCGGTTGGTGAACGCGTGCTTGGTTCCCCCGTAGGTGATGACCTGCCAATCCACGCCCGCCGCAGTCATCTCCTGTTGAAAGGCCAGCACCTGCTCCGCAGGTACCAGGGGATCGTCGGCGCCGGTGCATGCCAGTACCTTGCCCTTGATGTTGCGGGCATCGTCTGGGGTCTTGGTGCTCAGGATACCGTGGAAGCTGACCACCCCGACGACCGGCGCGCCGCTGCGCGCCAACTCGAGCACGGTCAAGCCGCCGAAGCAGTAACCGATTGCCGCCAGGTGCTGCGAGTCGACCTGGGGCAAGGCGGCCAGCGCGTCCAGCCCGGCGCGCGCCCGCTTGCGTAGCTTGGCGCTGTCCTCGCGCAGCGGGCCCATGAGAGCCTGGGCCTCGTCACCGCCCTTGGCTATCTTGCCCTCGCCATAAAGATCGGCGGCCAGCGCGACATAGCCCAGGTCGGCCAGCATCCCCGCCCGCATCTTGACGTGGTCGTCGCAGCCTGGCGCCTCGTGACAAATCAGGATCGCGGGACGGCGTTGAGAGCCGTCGCCATGGGCCAGGAAACCACGGCAGGTAGTTTCGCCGTCGCGATATTCAAAAGTTCCGCTTGCCATAAAAAGTCCTCGCTATGGGTTGGGCGATTACGTTGCCATCGCCATTGATTCAGATTGTCGCCGAATAAGTCAAACCTGCGGCCTGTGGCGGGCGACCCATCCAGCCCCGAGGGCGTCCGGGCTTTGCCCCGGCGGTCGTCTCATGCTTGACTTGAGCGCGTGACACGATCGAATTACCCAAGCCAGCGGCCTTCCAGTTTTGGTTGCAACTACCGGGCGCGGCCAACTGGCACGCGAGCGAGGGGTTCGGGCTGGAGTGGCGGAGGGCAGTGCCGGCGATGGTTGTTTGCGCTGGCCGGCGCGGGGCTGTTCGCGATGGGCTGCTTGCAGGTCTCGCCGCAGCCGCCGCTGCCGCCCACGTCGCTGAGTTCATGGAGTCCGATGGGCGGCTTCACGGTCAACTCCGGAGCCACCTGCGCGGGCAAGGTAACTCTCGATAGTTCGGGCCGCGGCTCGGTGAGCGATGCCTGCTTTACCAGCGCCGACAACGTGGTGGTCTGCACCGATACCACCGCGGTCAGCGCGGTGCGCTGCAGCGCGGGGACGGGATCGCTTTCGGTCAACGGCGCGGCCGGCGATACGATCTCCTACGCACGGGTACGCTGAACCGGCTAGTTGGGATTGCCCGCTTTGAGCCAGGCCATATAGTCGGCGATCGCCGCGCGCGGGGGCCACGCCGGCGCATAACCTGTGTCCTCGCGCAAGCGGTTAATGTCGAGCCAGGCCTCGGGTTTGTAGCCGGGACCGCGCCCTTGGCGCAGCTCTATCTGGGCGCCTGGAAGCGCTGCAATCACCGCGTCGCGCAGCTCCGCATGAGTGGTGAAGGCGCCGCGGGTGACGTTGTAAACCCGATGGTTGAGCTTGGGCGCCATCTGCGCCATTACGATTCCGCGCGCGATGTCCTTGACGTAGGTAAAGTCGTGGCCGTCCTCCGCAAACGGGACCTCGCCGCCACGCGAGCCGCTGAGGGCTACTTTGCCGCCTTTGAGCGCGCCATGAACCATCCGGCTGGGCAGATTGAGCATCGTATGGTAAAGCGGGCCGAAGATTCCACCCACGCGCAGCACGACTACGTCCAGTCCGGTGCGCTGAGCGTAATGCAAGCCGATAATCTCGAATACCTTCTTGTAGGCCTCAGTGGCGATTCGCGAATCCACTGGCAGCGGCATCTCTTCGCGAAAAGGGCCCTTGGGTACGCCGTAATAAACGGTGGAGGAGCTGGCCAGCGAGACCCGGCGTACTCCGTTTAACCGGCCCGCCTCCAGAACGTTGATCAGCCCGCCGGTATTGACCCGAAAATCGTCGGCCGGCGAAAGGTTGTGGCCGGGTACCGCGAGATGCACGATGCTGTCGGCGCGATGTTTGCGGACCAGGTCGATGCAATCGAAGGGGTTGGCCAGATCCAAACTCTCGACTATCACCCGCTTGCCGAATTCGTCCTTCAGAAAGGAGGGCTCGCGCCAGGTGCGATAGCGCGTAATGACCACGTTTTCACCCGCGTCCAGGAAGGCGCGCGCGGTGTGCAACCCGGTAAAGCCCATCCCGCCCGTTATCAGGACCATGGTATCATCCCGATCAAGCAGTGCGTACGGCGGATAGCGAAGGAGGCGTCATTCGCGGGCGCTTTCAATAGCGGTTACCCGCTTTGAGCCAGGCCACATACTCGGCCACCGCGCTCTCCAGCGTGTAATCGGGCTTATAGCCGGTATCCTCGCGCAGGCGAGTGGAATCCACGAAGGCGTTGGGTTTGAAACCCGGGCCGCGCCCGGGGCGCAGCGGGATCTCCGCACCCGGCACTGCCTTGACCACGGCGTCACGCAGCATCGCATTGGTCAGCTTGCTGCCCCATCCGACGTTGTAAACCCGATAGTTGAGCTTGGGCGCCATCATCAGGGTAGCCAACCCCTTGGCGCAGTCCTTGACGTAGCAGAAGTCCTGGCCGTCCTCCTCGAAGGGCACCCCGCCAGGACCGCCCGAGAGGTCCACCTTGCCGCCCTTGAGCGCGCCATGCACCATCCGGCTGGGGAGATTGGCCATGCTGTGATACAGCGGTCCCCAAATCCAGCCGATTCGCAAGGCGATTACGTCTACTTTGGAACGGGCGGCGTAATGCTGGCTCAGGATCTCGAACACTTTCTTGTAAGCCTCGGTCGGATAGGCCGATTCCAGCGGCAGAGGCAGATCCTCCCGAAAGGGGCCCTCCATTACGTGGTGGTAAACCGCGGTGGAGCTGGCGATTCCGATCCGGCGCGCACCGGTCAACCGGCCCGCTTCCAGGATATTGATCAAGCCAGTCATGTTAGTGCGAAAATCTTCGGCGGGCGAAAGCGCGCCCAAGCCGGGGACAGCCAGATGCAGGATCGCATCGACCTGATACTTGCGGATGAGGTCGATACAATCGAACGGATTGGAGATGTCCAGGCTCTCCACCATCACTCGCTTGCCGTATTCGTCCTTGATGAAATCCGGGTCGCGCCACGTGCGGTAGCGCGTAATCACAACGTTCTGCCCCGCGTCGAGCAACTTGCGCGCGGTATGGAGCCCGATAAACCCCATTCCTCCGGTGATTAGAACCATGCCAGTTCCCCTGCTTTGTAGCTTGCCTACGAGGCGAAAAAATCTTCGTGTCGGCGGCTCAATCGCAATCTCCGCTTGCGGGAGCGAGATTCCAGTTAAGCGCGACGAAAGCGAGCATACCAAGGCATGCCTGCCTGTCAACGGCTGCTCTCCGGCGCCGCGGGGCGCGGTTGTTTTGCGCGCAACCCGGTCCGGGCGCTACAATCGCCAGTCATGTCGCCAGCACCCAACGCCTCGCGCGAGCCGCTTAGCCCATCGGCCAACCTGACCGCTCGCCTGGTCGCGGTCTGGTACGGTGGTTTGTTATGTTCGGGGGCGCTGGTTTGGCTGGCGCTGTGGGAGAGCGAGACCCGAGAACTGGCGGCAGCCGCGCTCTCGGGCGCGGTAGTCGTTTTGCTGGGGCTGGCTTCCTACACGATGCGCCAGAGCGAGGACAATTGGCGCCGTCATACCGTGGTCGCCGCGGTCGGACCGCTGGTGGTGGTCTTGATGTTGTTCGAATTCCAGGAGTACAACCGGCGCGCCGAAGACACTATCAGTACCCACTTGATCGATTTGCGCGAGGTCGAGCTTGCCAATGTAAGTTTGGCGCATTGGGCGGGTGCGCGCGGCGGCCGAGTCTCGGGCGTGGTCCGCAACCATTCGGCGATCGTGCTGCGCGGCCTGAGCCTGCATTTGGCGGTCGGTTCCACCCGCGCGCTTTCGACCGAGGTAACCGCCGAGGTCTCGGTCGAAGTACCGCCGGGAGAGGAGCGCCGCTTCGAGACCGCGGTGACGGGGTTGCCGGCACGCGCGGACAAGCTTCTACCCTGCATCGACTGGCGATTGCAGCCGCCGATGGTTGCGGTGATGAGCTGCCGCTATCAGGTGGCCCAGACCCGCGCCGAAATCGAGTTCTAGCGCGCCGAGCGTTGTGCGGGCGCGATCGGACCACCCGGCCGCACGTATGCGGTGATAGGAGCCGGACTCTTCAGGATGGCAGGCGCGACCACCTGCTGTTCCAAAAGCGGCCAGGGGAAGCCGGGACGAACCAGCTTGCCCAGGGCCACTTCGGCATCATGGGTGGTGACGATGTTGGGCGAAATGATGGTGCCGTCGCTGTCGCGCAACTGGTAGTAACCGGGTGGTACGTCGATCGCGAAGCTGCCGTCGGCGCCGGTCAGGCCCAGAAAAGAGTCGTGACTGACCCGGCTTTCCAGATGGAGCGCGAGATGGGACAGCGGTTGGCCCTGTTTGTTGAGCACCGTGCCGCGCACAATTGCCGCGTTGCCCACGCCGACGCCTGCCAGGATAGCCAGCGTGCCCCCTATCAGCCCAAGGGTGAAGTGCTTTAACGAGCCCATGGCTCACTAATAGCGAAACCGTGCGCAAGATGGAATGATCTCTTCCAGGGAAAGACCTGACAGCTTGCGCTTCCCTTGACCATATCCCACACAGATCGAGCCCGCCCGCGCCACCGGCATTTCAGCGCAATGAGTAAAATGTCGGAGTCTTTTCAGTGGCCTCAGAGGCCCAGCTCGCCCGCCGGCTGTGGCAGTCGCGCCGATACATCGACGCGGTGGCCGGCGCCAGCCTGGCGACGCAACCGTGCCGGCAAGCGAGCCGCCGCCCGTTGAGGCCGGCTGCCGTGCTGAAATTGGGCCGCCCGCGCGCTTGACCTCAACCGGCTACTCGCCCAAGCCAAAGAGCTGGGGGGCCAGGAAGGTGAAGACGCCGCGGCCGGGATCAACGACGTAAATCTCGCCCTGCTTGGGGTTGAGCGCGATACTGGAGGGATGGGAGAGGCCCGTGTCCACGCCCTTGATTATCGCAATCGGCGGCACGTCGCCGTTAGCCGTCTCCGACCATACGCCCACGAAGCCCGCCGGCGCCACCCAGTCCGAGGGAGGAACGGCTTTCAGATCCGGCCGCGGGGTGACCCCGCGGTAGGTCGGAATAGGAGGGGTGAAATCGTACTTGACGTAGGTGGGAACCAGGCCGGCCGAGGTGTAGGTCGGAATCAGGTTGGATTGCATTACGCTGACGAAAATCTCGCCCTTGTATACCGCGGTGTGCCAATCGCCCAAGATCCCGGTCTTGGGACCCACGATCTCGCGCAGCGGGGCGACGTCGCCGTTGTCGGTGCCGCGAAACATGAAGATGGCCGGCCGAGCGCGGCTGAGAGCGGGCTCCGATCCCGAGACCACGATCACGTCGTGCTCGGGGTCGTATGAAACCCCCATGATCGAGCCCAGCCGAGTCTTGGGCCCGGCGATCTCCTGCACCGGCTTGACGTTGCCGCGTCCCAGCCAGGGATAAACGGTTACCGCATGGCTGCCCAGATTAGCCACCAGAATATGCTTGCGGGCGGGGTCGAGCGCGACTCCACAGGGCTCGGAGAGCCTGGTATCGGGCCCCTGGATATAGCGCAAGGGTGATTGATTACCACTGGCATCGCCGGGAAAGGTCAGGATGGCAGCGGCGTGGGTGCTGGGGATGACGATTTCGTCGCGCGCGGGATTGTAGACGACTCCGTGGATGGTCCGCGAAAGCCGGGTGTGGCTGCCCCCAATGGTACGCACCGGCTGCATGTCGCCGTTTGCCAGCCTGGCAAACGCCGCAAGCCGCGGATCGATGTTTCAATTGGGAACCAACAACTGATTGCGCTTGCTGTCGTAACCCAACGCCATCGTGCTGTTGGTCCCGACCACGGGTGTTCCCGGCGGCGCGTTGCGGATGATCCGCTTGGGCGCCACGTCGCCGTTTGCATTCAGATCGAAAGCTTCGCCTTGGTGGCCGAAGTTGGCGACCCAGATTTCCGAGTTACGGCTGTCGATGGCGATTCCGGTGGGATTGCGAATTCCGGTGTGAGGGCCGTGGATTATCCGCAGCGGGGCGACGTCGCCGCTGGCCTCGCGCGCGAAGATGAGCACCGAGTTGTCGCCCAGATTGGCGACCGCAATCAGGTTGTGAGCCGTGTCCACCGCCAGCGAGCGTGGCCAGTCAAGTCGAGTCTTGGGTCCCTGGATTACCCGCAGCGGAGGCACGTCGCCCTGGGCCAAGCCGGAATAGATGCGAATGGAGGGAGGCCGAAATTCGGCTTTGAGCCGCGGTTCATTCTGCGCCCCCTGCAGGCGGACCAGATTGAGATCGCGGGCCGAATGCTTGCCGAAGTCTCCCTCCCACCAGTTGCCGTCGTTGGCGACGCCAATTTCGTTGTGCTGCTGATCCCAAAAGATTCCCCAGGGTACCGCCAAGCCGGTTTTAGCCCCCCGGATGTAGCGAATAGGGTGAGTCAGGCCTGCCGATCCCAGGCGATAAACGGTCACGATATCCACCGCGGTGGAGGAGACGGCGATTTCCTTGCGCCGCTGATTGATCGCCGCGGCAAAGGCCCCATGCGGCACGGCCAGCGTGCGCGGGCTGGCGTCGCCGCGTGCGCTGTAAGGAAAAGCCATGATGCTGTCACCGGTATCCGCGTTGAGGGTATAAACCTCGCGCCGTACCGGATCGACCGCCACGTTGCCGATGGTTTCGCAGCGGGTGTCGGGACCGATTATCTGGGTCAGCGGCTGGGTGATCCCATCTTCGACCACGTTGGCGGTGCGTCGATAGAGCAGCAGACTCTTGAGATTGAAATCGCTGAAGGCGACCACGTCATGATCTGGGTCAACCGCCACCCCGCTGAATTCAGGGTAGTGATCCATCACGCAGCGCACCGGGGTCAGGTCACCACCCAGCAGGGGCCGGTTGAGCGCGCGCCGAAGTGCCGCCGTGCCGTTCGAGGCAGTTGGCTGGTGCGCGCCTCCTGTTGCGGCCGGCGCAACGCGGCCAAGGCTCAGAAGTAATGCGGCCGCGCAGACAGTGGCTGCAATTACCAACCCCGGCCTTGAGCACAGTCCCTTTGGTTGGCGCATTTTGCCTCCGAGCCTTGCTTTGCGGTTAACCAAGCGCGCTAACACGAAGGCAGGTTCAGCGTCAAGGCGCTCGCGAAGGTTTCGGAACCTCTCGCGGGTCGTCCGCGCGGTCACTCTCCAGGCATCAACAGGTCCCAGGAGGAGGGCGCCGCGGACCGGAGCGGTGCGTTGGCGGGCGCGAACGCGAAAATTCACTGGCTCGGAGTTCCAAGGCCCGGTCGCCTGGCTGGCTAATCGTGCAGCTTTGGAATCACACGCTTGGAGAATAGCTCGAGCGAGCGTTTGGCATATTCCAAGGGCAAGCCACCAAAGCGAAAGGTGCAATCCACCTGGGTAAAGCCCATCATTTCCTGGCCGCGCTGCAAAATCTCGACGGCTTCCTGCGGCGTGCCGACCAGTATGCGGGAGGCGGCGATCAACTGATCGATATTGTGGACGTCGCGGATTACCTTTTGCTCTTCTTCCATGTCGCGTTCACCGCGCAAACGGTCGATGGTGTGCGTGCTGGCCCCGATATAACGATGGAGTGCCTGGGCGGCCATGGCTTTGGCTTCGTCGCGGTTTTCCGACAGGACCACCTGGTAATGGGCGGCTATGCGGTACTCCTTGGGCGGATGGCCGGCTGCCAGCCAGGCCTCGCGGTAGATCTTGTTCAGTTCAATCAGCGGCTCGACCCCGCGGTAGGCAACCGTCAGGATGCCGAAACCCTGCTCGCCCGCCCATTTGAAGCTCTCCGGTGTGCCGCCACAGGCCAGCCACACCGGCAGACGCGGTTTTTGCTGGGGACGCGGCCAGAGCTGCAAGTCCTTGGCTTGATAGAACGGGCCGTCGTGGCTGAAGTGCTCGTCGGCCCAGGCTTTGAGGATCAAGGCCAAGCCGTCTTTGAGCCGATCCTGCGAGTGTTCCATCGGGACATGGAACCGATCGTAATCGAAGGCCACGAAACCGCGGCCCACGCCCAAGTCAACCCGGCCGTTGGACATCAGATCGATCATCGCCAACTGCTCGGCGATCTCGATGGGGTTGTGCAAAGGCAGGACGATAATCGAAGAACCCAGGCGCACCCGCTTGGTGCGTTGGGCCAGGGCGGAAAGCATGGTCAGGGTCGAAGGAATGATCCCGCCGTAAGCATCGAAGTGATGCTCATTGGCCCATAACGAATCGAAACCGAGATTCTCGCTGTCGGCCAGCATATCGACAAAGTTGCGCATGAATTCGCCGAGGTCGCCATCGACGTCGGCAAAAAAGGTAGGTAAGCAAAAGTGACCAAATTTCACGCCAGCCATCCTCCCGTGATGCCGTGCCCCTGAAAAAGACGCACCGACTCGTGCCCCGCGCCGCATCATCCCCCATGTGCAACCTTGACTGCACGCGTGCGACTGAGGGCTCGACACAGACCTTTAGCCCGATTCGCCAATGTATTCCAGCGCGCCGCTGTTGCGGGGGAATTTGGGGGGCGCGTGGTCACATGCAGGAAATCGGAAAGCAGCGGCCTCCAGGCTCGCGGATGCGGCGAACCAAAGCAACGTCGTCGTACCGCCGCTTCGCCCTCGCGCAAGTAAACGCGGGAGGGCGAAACAGTTCAATCGCGGCGAGTTATACCGACCTTCGGACTTACCGCATTAGCTGCCATTGGCCAGTTTGGGTTGGAAAAAGCCTGGGACCAGGAAGCCCAGTAGTCCATTTTGCATCCCCGAGCTGGTGAAGATCTCGCCGTCGGCAGGATCCAGGGCAAGGCCGCCAGGCTGGGTGATTTGGGTGACCGCGCCACGAATAATCGCGCGCGGCGGAACGTCGCCATTGTCGGTCTCGTTCCACACCCCTATAAAACCCAAAGGTGCCGGCTCGAATTCCGAGATTGGCCCCTTGCAGCCAGGCATCGGTTTGTAGCCGCCCGGATCGTACGGAGGACGATATGCGCTCTCCAGCACCGAGGCGAAAATCCTGCCACCGTATAGTTGCACGTGCCATAGGCCCAGAATGCCGGTGTCGGGCCCTTTAATGGTCGCGGTCGGAATCACGTCACCGTTATCGGTGCGCTTGAAGGTGAAAAGCGCGCCCTTGTAATGACCGTCGCGCGCCGCCACCACCACCAGGTCACGCTCGGGGTCCACCGCCACGCCGGAATCAAGCCGCATCCCGGCCTCGCTGCTCTCGATGATGCGCAGCGGGGCGACGTCGCCGTTGGCCTCCAACGGAAAAGCCTCGACCCGGGCGTTGCCATAGTCGGCGATCCAAATCTCCTTGTGCTGGGGGTCGACGGCCACGCCCCAGGGCTGGTGGATTTGCGTGTGCGGCCCCTGAATCACCCGCAATGGCGGCGTGTTGCCGTGGCTGCCACCGCGAAAGGTCACGATTGAACCGGCAAAAGGCTCGCTTGCGATAATCAAATCATGCACCGGGTCGTAAGCGATCCCGTGCGCGGTGCGCGTCAGCTTGGTTTTCTGCCCTTCGATTTGACGGATTGGATCGATGTTGCCACTTGCCACCCGGGCAAAGGCCGCGATGCGCGGGTCACTGACTCAATTGGGCACCAGCAACTCGTCGCGCTTGGAATCGTAGGCCAGGGCCATCGGATTGCCGAAACCCGCGTGCGCGCTACCGGCGGGGGCATTTCGAATCAGCCGACTGGGCGCGACATTGCCGCTTGCGGCGCGAGGAAAGATCTCGGCCGTATGGCCGAAGTTGGCCACCCAAATCTCGTCGCGCACCGGGTCGTACGCCACACCCATGGGATGGTCGATATGGGTGCGCGGTCCGGCGATAATCCTGATCGGCGCGACGTTGCCCTTGGCCGTGCGCGGGAAAACCAAAATCTGGTTGGAAATCTCGTTGGCCACGAACAGCTCGTTGTGAAGATCGTCGACTGTAACCCCGTTGGGCCAGTTGAACCCGGTCTTGGCTCCCTGGATGGTGCGAATCGGCGCCACGTCGCCCTTGGCGTCATCGCGATAGACCGTCAGCGAGGGGGGTAGATATTGGCCGCCCTTCTGATAATCGGGGTTCCATTCGCCGGGATAGTAATTGCCGTAGTTGGCGACCACGATTTCGCCATTTTTCTCGTCCCAGAAGATCCCATGAGGATCGGCCATCCCGGTATGCGGACCGCGAATGGAGCGCAACGGCAGATCCACCAGGGTCGAATCGACCTTGTAGAAGATGAGCTGGGCGTTGTGCTCGATCGACAAGGCCACCTGGTTGTATTTGTCGCTGACCGCGACCCCGTAAGCGCCATGCGGAATCGCCAGCACTTTGGCCGGATAGTCGCCCGCGGCGGCGTAAGGAAAACGCGCCAGGTCGTCACCGTAATCGTTTTCGGCTACATAGAATTCGTGTCGCCGGGGATCGATGCCCACCCCGGCGGCAAATGACAGCCAGGTTTTGGGTCCCTTGATCCAGGCGGCGTAGCGGGTCGGCGCGCGGGAGCTGGGGTCGGCCGAAACATTAAGTTTGTAGACGAGCGCGCTCTTTTGATTGGTATCGCTCAGAATCGCGATGCGCCCTTTAGGATCGATCGAAACTCCATTGAATTCCGGATAGGGGTCTTCCAACTGAGAGCAGGGCTGGATGGTGCCACCAGGGATGTTCTCGATAAGCTTGAGGAACTTGGCCGACAGCTCCGTTGGCTGTTTCATCTGTGGAACGGCTGGCGTCTTGGCGCTCATTCCGGCCATATTGGCGGCTTCTCCCGCTGCATAGGCAGGGCTGTCCCCCATCAAGGCCCTCCCAAGCTTGGCCGCGGCCGAATCAAGGTCTCGCCGATCCGCCCACCGACCAGCGACAACCATCAGCGATGCCACCGACAAGGCGATCACCAACTTGAATTTCATCGCTCGAACCTCGTTCCCTCGCGGCTTTCAACCCGAGCGCCCGCGGGTTGATCAATAGAAACTAGATCATTCAACTTTGGCCCACAACCCGAGGCGCGTGGTTGGCGATCACAAGCGGCGCCGTCCGCCGACCGCGCCCAGTTGCCTCGGCCAAAGTTTAAACTACCAGATGACCGGCGGCGTGGCCGGGCGGCGAGTCGTTGTGGCAGGTTCAAACCGCGGTGGCCGGCGTTGCGATACCACACGATGGTCCGAGATTGGTCCAGTGGACAAGCGTTGGTCGGCTAACAGCGGGGTCAGTACGCACCAACTAGCCCTGATGCGACATTAACTCCATTGGCCGGACCGCGCTCGCCGCCGTGCGACAAGTGGTCGCGATTACGCGAGCGGATTCTTGTGGTTCCCCTCGCCCGCTCCGTTGCGGGAGAGGGCAAGCGGCTCGTTGGTTGCATTGTTTTTGCAATCAGAGTGACGCGCGGGTGAGGGTTGGCATTCGGCAAGCGCATATTCTCGCATCAGGGCTAGGATTGGGCGGGGGGTAATAAAAGAGCGGGCGTCGCGCGCGAAAATACTTGAAATCGGCGAATGGATCGTCAATCTTGCGGAGGTCGTTGAGAAAAAATCCCGCGCCTTCCAAATCCCCGCTGTCGCTGTCCATTCAAAAGCCTTTCCGCACTATCAAGCGCTCGATTCAAGCGGTAAGGTTACCAAAAACGGCCGCACCATCAACCGGCTTGGCTCGATAGTCACCGAGTTGCCGGCCTTTGCCCGAGGGAGCCGGGACTTTGCGAGGAACAAGCTGAATGTTCACGGGACGGGCCAAGCAGGTCACGATCTTTTTCGGCGAGAGCGATACCTATCACCACCAATCGTTATATTCGGCCCTGATCGAAGCGCTGCGCCGCGAGGGCTTCGGCGGTGCCACGGCGTTGCGCGGAATGGCCGGCTTCGGCGCCTCCAGCCTGATCCACACCTCGGCCATCCTGCGGCTGTCGATGGATCTGCCGATGCTGCTGACGGTGATCGATCGGCCCGAGCGGGTCGAGCGCCTGCTCGCCCTGCTGCGCGAAATGGCGCCCACCGCCCTGGTCACGGTGCAGGATGTCGAAGTGGTGCAATCGGGGGTGCCTTTCAAGGAGGGGCTACCCGATGTCCGGGTGGGCGAGGTGATGCGGCGCGAAGTGGTCACGGTGCGACCGCAAAGCCCGCTTACCGACGTGGTCGAGCTGCTCCTGGACAAGGATTTTACCGCCGTGCCGGTGGTCGACGACGGCGGTCGGGTGGTGGGGATGGTCAGCGATAACGATCTCCTGACCCGCGGCGGGATGACGGTCACGCTTAGCCTCAAGCGCGCCACCGACCCCGAGTTCGTCCGCGAACTGCATCGTTCGCTGCGCGACTCGCAGCGCCAGGTCGCCGCCGTCATGACTTCGGAGGTGGTGAGCGTAAGCCCGCAGACCGGGTTGGGCGAGGCCGGCAAGCTGATGGTGGAAAAGCATCTCAAGCGGCTTCCGGTGGTGGAGGGTGACGGCAAGCTGGTGGGAATCCTGGGCCGCCTGGATATCCTCAATACGATCGCCGCTGTCCATCTGCCTCAATGGCATCCCGAGGCCCGCCGGGTGGGATCGCCAGCGAGCGTAGCCGCGGTCATGAGCCGCGAGGTTCCCACCTTGAGTCCATCCGCTACCCTGGAGGCCATCTTCAATGCGCTGGTTAGTTCGGCCCACAAGCGGGTGGTCATAGTCGATGCGCAGCGCCGGGTAGTCGGGATCATCGCCGACTCCGATTTGATTTCTCGGGTCAACCGCGAGAGCTGGCCGGGGATTCTGGAGATTCTCATGGCCCGGGTGCCATTGGGACGCGCCAGCGCGATGGCGCGCCAGCATTTGCAGAAAATCCGCGCCCGCACCGCGCAGGACTTGATGACCAGCGAGGTGCTGACCGTGCGCGATTCGATGCCGGTGGCAAGCGCGCTGGCCTTATCGGCGGAGCGCCGGATCAAGCGGATGCCGGTGGTGGACGGCGCCGGTTTGCTGGTGGGAATCGTGGGGCGTAGCGAGATGATGCGCGCGCTGCTGGCCTGACGGGGATTCGCGAACGGTGTTGGCGGCATTGCTGGTGGCGTTGGGAGGCGGGCTGGGCTCGACGGCGCGCTATCTGGTGGGAGGCTGGTTTGCCGCCCGCCTGAGCTCCTCCTTTCCTTACGGCACCTTCTTCATCAACGTTACGGGTAGCTTCGTCATCGCCTTTTTTCTCGCCTTCGCCGAGGACCGGGTCTGGTTGGGACCCAATTGGCGCCTGTTTTTCGCGATCGGCGTGGTGGGCGGCTACACCACCTTCTCGACCTTTGAATTCGAGTCGATCCGGCTCTTGCAGGACGGCGAGATGCTGGCCGGCGCCCTCTACATCCTGGGCAGCGTAATATGCGGGGCGCTGGGCGCGATCGCCGGGATCGCTTTGGGCAGCCGGCTCTGAGCCGACGGGCTTGCTGACTCGCCTGCCGTCCCACCGCCGGCATCACCGGCTGTGGTCCGGCGCCCGTGGGGGCGGTTCGCGAGCCGCCTTCACGGGTCACCATTGCGATGGCGCGCAGTGGTTGAAGATGGCGATTGCGGGGCGAGGCTGTCGCAGTTTCTGCCGCCCGCGAAGCGCTCGCTTTTGGCAACTTATTTTCGGAACTTCATACCTGCCAGGCGCGGGCCGGGCGGGCCCGCGTCACTGAACAGAGGCGGGCGAGCCGCGGTCTGCCTTGGCCGACAGGCCAAGGCAGACCGCGGCGGGTTAGGTTACTGAGTGATCTGGTTTAGACCGGCAGGATTGCCGAAACGATAGAAATTGACGTACTGCTTGGGCGCGCCCTGGTTGTACCAGAAGCCGTCCAAAGGCGGGAGCAGGTTGGAATTGTCCAGGTTCTGGAAGTCCGGATTGATGTGCGCCCAGACCCCGCTATAGAACGAATAGCCGTTGGTGCCTGGAACCCGCTTGGCCGGATTGTAGTTGTACTGACCTCGCCAGAACTTGCCGTTCTGATCGAAGTCGTCGTAGGCGATGGTCATGGTCTGTTCCTTGTCCAGCCAGTCGTAGTGTTGCGCCTCGCAATAACCGGCGGCGTGGGCCGGCGTGCGCTGCATCGCAAGCTGGAGCCAGGGCCTCGCTTCCCAATGGCCGCCAATCGCGGGGGTCGGGTAGACTCCATAATGGATCTCCCAGTTGTGATAATCGGTGGCCGCTTTGAAGTGGTCCTCGGGCACCACGTAGGTGATCTCCTGCTTGGTCCCCAGGTATTGGGCCTTGAACCAGGTCGGTGGCAACTGAATCCGCGAGTGGTCGTCGTAGCTGAAATTGACGTTGGCCACGAACGGCGCGCAACGCGCTGCCTGCGAGAGTTCCAGGACCCTGCGGATGCTGGGAATATAGGCCCAGTTGTTGGGGATTTTCGAGGGATCTAGGTAATCCCATTCCACTCCGGCGATGTACTGGAGCTGGGTTGGGTAGAGTTGTTCGGTGTAGTTGGTGAAATACACGCCCTTATCCTGGCCGGGCGAGTTGGGGAGGATCATCGGATAGGCCGCGTCGGTGTTGGCGGCCACCACGTAGTCCATGGTGTAGGACTTACCCTCGAAGCGATTGCCGTAGCGATCGATGCTCAGGGTGTGGACTCCGTAACCCACCATCACCGCCGGCTGATACTGAAAGTAGGCGTCATACATCAGCTTGAAGCCGGCCAGCGGATCGTTGCGATCCAGCTTGTCGTAGGGGAAGGGCATCCCGGCGACATATCCCTTGATGTTGTAGCTGCCGTCGCCGGTGGGTACCAGGCTGACTTGCTTGCTGTATTTTTCGGTCGCGTCCCAGTAGGTGGAAGGGATGGGATAGGATTGGGTCGGGGCGATTACGATCTTGAGATCCGCGGGCATGCTGTTCTGGGGCGCGGTCTCGGTGCATTCATGTTGCCAGCCGACGTCGAAGTGATCCAGATACTGCTGGCAGTTAGCCTTGGTGATGACTGTGCCCACGGGCACCTTGGCGAAGGGATCGGCGTACGCGCTGCTCAGCCATCCCAGCGATATGACTCCCAAGCTCAGGGCAAAAATGGCCCTTTTGTTCATGGCAAAAACTCTCCACAGAAAGGTTTTAGAAGACGAAAAAACTGCGATTGCTACAGCTTCAGGAGCGATGGAAACGGAAGGTTGTCGGCGCCAGGCGGCGCTATCCTACGCGCCAGGCGGGGCAGATCGATTGGATTGGCGTAAAGCCCCGACTCGGGGCGTGCCCGCAGGGTAAGCGGCACGTGCGAGAGAATCTCGATCGCCGGTACCAGGCGAGCGGGAGCTTTGGCGAAATCAGCGCTCAAGGAGATGCCAGCGCTGTCTTCGCAGGCACACTTGCTGGCGGTGACCACGGCCACCCCTTGCGGCGAGCACAGGGTCGATGCACCGGTATGCTCGGTGTGGCGCAGCAAGGCCACGCTCACCAGACTCAGCACCAACAGCAGCCGAGTCAGGTTTTGCAACACCCGCGATAGTTCTTTCGCCCGCAACTAAACACGCTCCAGCTTCTTCAGATACCATGCCGGCATTTTGCAAGCTAGCGACATTTTGATGTTGCCAGCAGTCAGTACCAGGGCAACAAGGCGGGCGGATTGAGCGGGTCAACCTCACGCCAATCAAGGGCTTTATGATGACGGATAGCCATGGCTCGGATGCGTGTGTAATCAAGCGCCCGCGCCTGGCCGAAAACCGGCTGGCCCTGCTCGATCTTGCGCAGACCTTCAAGCAGCAGACGGCGCACCCGGATGACAATGCTGTCGCTGGAGCCCAGGTACTCGCGACTGCGATCGACAATGGGTCCCATCCCTTCCTCGACGGCGAAGTCCTCGTAAATGAAATTGCGCGTGATTCCGGTAAAATGCCCCTCCTTCATCGCCTCGCGATCCTGATGCCAGAGGTTTTCGGCACTGCCCAGGTCCTTGCAGAAATCGTTGGGATCGCCCCGTTTCCTGATCCCTTCGATAAATTGGTTGTCCTCGGCCAGCGGCCGGTCGGGGTGATACCAGAACAACCATTGCGAGTTCCAATGGTCATCGATCGGTACCGCGCACATCGCGAAGTTGGGCTGGGGATGGTCGTTGGGAATGAAGGAGAAGTAAGGCAGTACAACCTCCCTGATGCGAGTGTACAGGGTGCCGTCCTCCAGATCGCGGATCGCCGCCTCGCGAAAGCCGTAAGGCTGCTCCATGACCTCGAAGACCGGGGCGGTGCGCGTAGCCAGGCGAGTGGTGGTGGGGCGCGGGCGCAGCCAGGATTGATGGAGGATGCCCAGATGGGCCGAATCCAGCACCTGCTCGAAGGCTTGCAGCCAGTTGCAATGAACGCTGCCGCGAATCGCATAGCAATGCGAGGCCGGCAGGCGATTGAACTCGAAATCGAAAAATGGCGGCGGCGCCAAGCGTGTTCCCAGGTAGACCCAGACCGCGCCGCCGGCCTCGCGCACCGGATAATGGCGCACCCGCACCTTGGCCGCGAACTCGGCGCGCCGCTCGGGCGGTTCGGAGGGCACCTCGACCACCTTGCCCGAGACGTCGATTTTCCAGCCGTGAAAAATGCAGGTCAGCGCGTTGTCCTCGTTGCGTGCCAGCGCCAGCGAAGTGCATCGATGGGGACAGCCTTCGTCGAAGAAGCCGACCCGACCGTCGGTTGCGCGAAAGGCCACGAAATTCTCGCCCAAAAGCCGCACTCGAAGCGGCGCGCCATCGGCTTCCAGGGCCGCCGAGCGCAATGCGGGAGTCCAAAATTCCCGCAGCATCCGCCCCATCGGCGTGCCCGGGCCCACCCTTGTCAGCCGCTCGTTGTCCTCGTGCGTCAGCATGGGCCGCGCTCCTTCATCCCCGCTCCCCCGCCAGGTCCGCGGCGCTTGCGGCACGCGATGAGCGACCGGGCAGGAGATAAGCCGCGCCCTCTTCGTAGGGCACCTCGCGTTTGAGAATCACCGAAGCCGAACGGACGTTGTAGCTCTCGCCCACCAAGGCGGCGCGCGGCGTCCGCCCCTGGCCCACCTCCTCGGCCAGTCGCAGGATGAGCCTGCGCCAAGCGATGATCGCGGCATCGGAGGTGCCCAGCCGCTCGCGGCCACGATCGACGATCGGTCCCATCCCCTCCTGCACCGCGCTGTCCTGGTTGGGGATGCCGACGATGCCGGTGAATTCGACCCTCTTCTGCAGCGCGCGGTCGATCAGATAATCGTTCTCCCGGTTGCGCAAGGGGCGGTAATGCTCGTCCACCGGCCCCCACATTCCGTCGCGCCCGCCATGAAAAGCCAATTCGGCGTCGCTGAAGTCCCGATGAGGGTTGGCGGTGAAAGTCCAGGTCCAGGTGGTGTGGTCGTCGACCGGCACCCAGGCGTGTCCGGCGTAGGGTACCGCGCTGGAATCGCGGGCCGAAGTCACGGGCGGAATCATGGTGTAAAACGGCAGCAGGCATTGGGTCAGACGCCAGTAGTAGGAGTCCGGTTCGATACTGCGCCGGGCCGCGATCAGAAGCCCATAGGGAGTTTCCTTGACGATAAAGACCGGATGGCGGTCGGAGGCATGATATGGCGTACGCCCGGAACCCAGCGAGGCTTCCAGCCCAACCCCGTCTACTCGGCTGTGCAGGAAGGAGATATGGCTGGAGTCGATCCCCCCCTCTACCGCCTGCGCCCAGTTGCATCGCTGCAGCCGTTTGGTCGCCGTGCGCTGGCGCCGCGGCAAGGTTGACCATTCGAACTGCGGCAACTCAGGCTCCAGCTCGGGCGGCCCCATGTATATCCAGACCACTCCGCCATGCACGGCCGAGCGATAGGCAGTCAGCTTGATTTTGTGCTTGAAGTCGTGCTCGGGCGGTTCCGAGGGCATCTCGATGCAATTGCCCTGCACGTCGTACTTCCAGCCGTGATATACGCAGCGCAGGCCGCAGTCTTCATTGCGGCCGAAAAACAGTGGCGCGCGCCGATGGGCACAGTAGGCGTCGATGATTCCGATTCGCCCGGCGCTGTCGCGAAAAGCCAGCAAGTCCTCGCCCAAAAGCCGCAATCGCACCGGTTCGCCGTCAGGCTCGGCCAACTCTTCTTCGAGCAACGCGGGCAGCCAGAAACGGCGCAGCAATTCGCCCATCGCGGTGCCCGCGCCGACCTGGGTCAAAAGCCTATTGTCTTCGCCAGAGAGCATCGGTCGGCTCCTTGAGCCCGGATCAATTCTGATCGTCGTTTAACAGTAATCGGGTGATTTTAGAAGTCGCTTGGTTCAAGCCCGCTTCTTTGCCTGAGCCGCGGGCCTGGGCTCGATTTGCGCGAAGGAATTATTACTTGCATTTTACAAGTTATCTCGCTAGCTTTGCCGAAAGATGTCGAGGAGGGCCAAGTCGAAGCAGCATCCGGGATGTCCGGTGAGTGCATCTTTGGAGCTGTTAGGTGATCGGTGGTCGCTACTGATTGTCCGCGACCTGATGATCCGGGGCTTTCAAACTTACAAGGATTTTTTGGGGTCGGGCGAGCGAATTGCCACCAATATCCTGGCTGATCGGCTCAAGAAGCTGCTCGCAAGCGGGATTGTCGAGATGCGGCCGGACCGTGGAGACGGGCGCAGACGCAACTATCGACTGACGCAAAAAGGGATCGACCTGGCGCCAGTGCTACTGGAGCTGTTGATTTGGGGCGCGCGCCACGAATCGACGGCGATGCCTTGCGCGCTGGCGGAGCAGATGGAAGAGCATCGAGATGAATTGTTGACGGAAGTGCGGCGGCGATGGCGTCAAGGGGACGCGAGGCCGTTGCAGGTAAACGGCCTCTGGCTCTGGCCATAGGCAGCGTTGGAGGGAGCGATGAAAGTACGGGTCCTGGTTGGCACCCGCAAGGGAGCGTTCATCCTGAGCGCGGACGGCAAGCGGGAGACGTGGAGTGTGGAGGGGCCGCACTTCGCAGGCTGGGAGATTTACCATCTGAAGGGCTCACCCGCCGACCCCAATCGCCTGTACGTCTCGCAATCGAGCGGTTGGTTCGGCCAGGTCATCCAGCGCTCGGATGACGGCGGCAAGAGCTGGGATGCGCCCGGTGGCGGCGTGACGAAGTCGCCCCAAGGGCTTCCGCGCGGAGAGAGCAACCGCTTCGTGTACGACACTTCCGAGCGCGGTCGGCCGCTGACTACTCATCAATGGTACGACGGTACCCAGCGGCCATGGGAGTTCAAACGAGTGTGGCATCTGGAGCCCTCGCTGAGCGACCCCGACCTGGTTTATGCCGGAGTCGAGGATGCCGGTTTGTTCCGTTCCACCGACGGGGCCCATTCCTGGCAGGAATTGGCGGGGCTGCGCGGCCACACCTCGGGTCCAAACTGGCAGCCGGGCGCAGGCGGGATGTGCCTGCACACTATCGTTTTGGACGGCCACGATGCGGCCCGCATGTTCGTCGCGATTTCAGCCGCCGGAGTGTTTCGCAGCGAGGACGGCGGGACGACTTGGCAAGCTACCAACCGCGGACTGCGCTCGCCCTATCTGCCGGACCAGGATTCCGAGGTGGGCCACTGCGTGCACCGCCTCGCGATGCATCCGGCGCGCCCGCAGGTGCTCTTTATGCAGAAGCATTGGGATGTCATGCGCTCGGATGACGGCGGCGATTCCTGGCACGAAATCAGCGGCGATCTGCCGAGCGATTTCGGCTTCGCGATCGACGTTCACGCCCATCAGCCCGACACGGTTTATGTAATTCCAATCAAGAGCGACGCCGAGCATTATCCGCCCGAGGGTAAGCTGCGGGTCTTTCGCAGCCGCGGCGGGGGACACCAATGGGAGGCCCTGACCAACGGCCTGCCGCAGCGTGACTGCTACGTCAACGTTTTGCGCGACGCGATGGCGGTAGACCGGCTGGATCCATGCGGGATCTATTTCGGCACCACCGGCGGCCAGGTCTATCGCTCCAGCGACGAAGGCGACCATTGGGCGCCGATCGTACGCGATCTTCCGCCCGTGCTCAGCGTGGAGGTTCAGACGATGCCATGACGGTTCGGCTGATTCTGCCCAGCCATTTGCGCCATTTGGCCCGGATCGAGGGAGAGATCGGGCTCGAAGTCGAGGGCGTCGTCTCGCTGTGCACGCTTCTGGACGCGCTGGAGGAGGCCTATCCGGTGCTGCGCGGAACCATCCGCGATCACCTAACCTTGCGCCGGCGCCCCTTCATCAGATTTTTCGCCCTCCAGCAGGATCTTTCGCATCAATCGCCCGAGGCCCCACTGCCTGAGGCGGTCGCGCGAGGAGTCGAGCCGCTGCTCGTGATTGCGGCGATCGCCGGCGGCTAGCCCACTGGCAGGCTGTTCAGAGTCAGTGCTTGCGAACCTGAGTCCGGATCAGGCGACCGCCTTCGTAATAATCCACGCTGTCGGCTACGCCGCAGCCGTCGGGGTCGTGCTCGATCATCGCCAACACCCCGTGGCGGTAGATCTCGATGGTCTCCGGCTTGCCGTCGAAGTTGTCGTCGCGCGCGATCTGGGTCAGGGTACCGTGGTCGAATTTCTGGACTAAATCGGTGCGCCCGTCGAAGTTGCGATCTTTTTCGATTTTGACCAGATCGCCGTGACGATAGGTGTCGATCACGTCGGGCTTGCCGTCGCGGTTGGTGTCAAAGGCCCGTTTAACCTCCGAATCGCCGATCCGGTAGACCCATTCGTCGGTATGGCCGTCATGATTGCGGTCGTAAACCGCGCTGGGGCCAGGTGGATGGGTGCAGGCGGCAAAGGCAAGGCACAGCAACAAACATCGGAGTAAACTTGCGCGCCACACAATCGAAGGCTGTAGCCTAACAGGGACGGTATCGCAAGCCGCGATCCCTGTCTGGTGGGGGCCGGCATAAGCCTTGACCGCGGAGCAATCGGTCCTTATCGTCGGGGATCGATACGGCACCCGTAGCCGAGGTGGGAACTCAACGGGGTGAGTTGCGGCATTGAGATCGCGCGCTTCGAGTTGGCCGCCGCGGCTTGATGCCAACCATCAATGACACGATCAGAGTGTAGAGCTCAGAGGAGTCGCTCAAATGGCGTTTAAACTGCCCGATCTACCGTATGCCAAGGATGCCTTGGCGCCCCACATTTCGGCGGAGACGCTGGAGTTTCACCACGGCAAGCACCACGCCGCCTACGTCAATCGGCTCAACGAGCTGATTGCCAACACCCCCAACGCTTCGGCTTCGCTGGAGGATATCATTCGCAAGGCCGGGCCGGGCGCGTTATTCAATCAGGCCGCCCAGCACTTCAACCACAGCTTTTACTGGGACTGCCTCAAGCCTCGTGGCGGGGGCGAGCCTGGAGGCAAGCTGGGCGACGCAATCAAGCAAGCTTTTGGCGGCTTCGAGCAGTTCAAGAAGCAGTTCACCGACGCCTGCGTGGGCCAGTTCGGCAGCGGATGGGCCTGGTTGGTGCGCAAGGGTGACGGCAGCCTGGCGATTTACTCCACCCCCAACGCGGAATGCCCGCTGACCCGCAACGATACGCCGATTCTGACCTGCGACGTGTGGGAACACGCCTACTATATCGACTATCGCAACGCGCGGCCGGCCTACGTCCAGGCCTTCTGGAACGTGGTCAACTGGGACTTCGCCACTGCCAACCTGAAGTAGCCAAAATAAAAACGGGCTCCCCTCTCCAGAGCGAGAGCCCGTTTGATTCATCGCGGACTAACTATTCGCGCTCGACGAAGCCTTCCAGGTTGCGCGAGCGCGCGGTGGTGCGCAGCTTGCGCAGTGCCTTGGCCTCGATTTGGCGGATACGTTCGCGGGTTACCGCGAACTGTTTGCCGACCTCTTCGAGGGTGTAATCGGTCTTCTGGCCGATCCCGAAGCGCATCCGCAGGATTTGCTCTTCGCGCGGGGTCAGGGTGGCGAGCACCTTGCGGGTCTGCTCGCCCAGGTTGGTGTGGATGGCGGCCTCGACCGGCGAGGGCGCCAGTTCGTCCTCGACGAAATCGCCCAGCGAGCTTTCTTCTTCGTCGCCGATCGGAGTTTCCAGCGAGATCGGCTCCTTGACGATCTTGAGCACCTTCTGGACCTTGTCCAGCGGCATTTCCATCTGCGCCGCGATCTCGTCGGGTCCCGGTTCGCGGCCCAGGCGCTGGACCAGCAGGCGGGTGACGCGCAGCAGCTTGTTGATGGTCTCGACCATGTGAACCGGGATGCGGATGGTGCGCCCTTGGTCGGCGATCGCGCGCGACATCGATTGGCGAATCCACCAAGTGGCATAGGTGGAGAACTTGTAGCCGCGCTGGTACTCGAACTTGTCCACCGCCCGCATCAGGCCGATGTTGCCCTCCTGGATCAGGTCCAGGAAGCCCAGCCCGCGATTGGTATAGCGTTTGCCCAAGCTGACCACCAGGCGCAGATTGGCTTCGGTCAGCTCCTTTTTGGCCCGCCGGCTCTTGGCTTGGCCGGCCTCGACGGTCTGAATCGAACGGGCCAGCTCCTCGCCGCCCGCCTTGACCCGCCGCTCGATCTCCTTCATCCGTTTCTGGGCCTCGCGGATGCGGGCGGCGATATCCAGCAGATTCTCGCGCGTGCCGTTGACCTTGAGCAGATGGCGGCGGTCCTCGGCCTCGCCCGCCTCGCGCAGAAGCTGGCTCTTGCTGCGGCCGGTGGCCTGCTCGTAGCGGGCGATCGTGGCGGCGTCCTTGGTATGCTCGGCCAGCAGGCGCTTGAGTTCATCGATTACCGCCAGCCGCACCCGCGGCGAGAGCTGCATCTCCCGGAGCTCTTCCTTGACCCGCTGCTTGAGCCGCTGATGCTGCTTTTCCAGCTTGGGCTTGAGCCGCGGGCCGGGCTTGTCGCGCAGTTCCTCTTCGGTCTCGTTGAGCTTCTCGCGCAGTTTGGTCAGCTTTTTGGTGAAAGCCAGGAAACGCTCGCGCTGCGCCTCGTCGGCCTCCGGCCCCTTTTCTTCGTCGGGATCGGGCTCCTCGTTTTCCTCGAAGACGTCGCGCAGATCGGCTTCGCCCGCCTCGATCCGCTCGCCCAGCCGGATCAGGTAATCCAGCATTACGGGCGACTTGAGGACCTCTTCCTCGACTTCGTTTTCGCCCGCCTCGATGCGCTTGGCGATCTCGACTTCCTGCTCCCGGGTCAGGAGCTGGAAATTGCCCATCTCTTTGAGATAAAGGCGGACCGGGTCGGAGGATTCGCCGACCGACTCGGCCGCTTCCTCCTCGGGCTCTTCCTTGGCTTCGACCTCCTGCTCGCCCCCGCCGTTCTCGCTGGGGACTTCGTCGAGGACCTTGATATCCATGTCCTCGAAACTCTCCAGCGCGGCGCGCAAGTCGCCCGGCGAAGCTACGTCCTGGGGCAAAAAGTCGTTGACCTGATCGAACGTCAGATAGCCCTGCTCACGCCCCAAATCGACCAGCCCCTGCAGATCCTTGCCTTCGTATTTGCTTTTCATTCCTTTTCCGTCGAAAGCTGGTGAAAGACCGCGAAGTTGATCTCAATGGCGCACCGCGCCGCAAAGCAAGTTTCCGGACGCGATCTCCACAATTCAAATGGTCAAGTCTAAGCTCTTCCGTTCCTGTGAGTCAAACCCGCAACCACCTCTTGAATCTAACCATCGCGGCGCGGCCTGCCACGATCAGAACGGATCGTCGGGCGCCTTTTTCCTTTGTTCCTTAATACCAGTATACTGCCAAAAGCGGTGGCAGGATATTGAAAACGAGCGGGCCACCTGAGCCGTGAATGGACACACGTAGCGCCCTGGAAATTTTGCTTTTATTATGCGGTGGTTTGTTGGTGCGAGCAGCCATTCTTTATCTTGGCCGACGCTGGCTAGGTTTCGGCCGTCGCTTACCACCCGGCGTGCACGGTTCTTCCCGGCCTGTGAGTTCTTCCCGGGCCGTGCGGCCTTCCCAGCGGCGGCGCTAACAGTCCCCGTGTCAAGGAGATTTTTACCATGGAACACGTAACCCTCAGCCGCGATTGCGAAGCGGTGCAAATTCCCTCGGGCCAGGTAATCCATCTTAGCGCCGGCACCGAAGTTTATGTTACCCAATCGCTGGGCGGTTCCTTTACCATCCAGGTTCCCACTCAGGGTGGCCTTTACCGAATCGCCGGGCGCGACGCCGACGCATTGGGCATGGAAGCGGAGACGGCCGCTCCGGCAACCAGCGCTGGCAACGACTTGGAAGCGATGGTCTGGGAGCAGCTTCGGACCTGCTATGACCCCGAAATCCCGGTTAATATCGTCGATCTTGGGCTGATTTATGCGCTCAGCCTGGTGCCAAAAGAGAACAACGAGTATGCGGTCGAAGTCAAAATGACCCTGACTGCCCAGGGCTGCGGGATGGGCACCTCGATTGCCATGGATGCGCGACAAAAGATCCTCGATTTACCCGGCGTGGCCGAGGCCAACGTCGACGTGGTCTGGGATCCGCCCTGGAATCCGCAAATGATTTCGCCCGAGGGGCGGGAGCGCTTGGGGCTGGACTGATAGAGCTTGGGAATCTTCTTCTCGTCATGTGGTAGCCGGCGGGCCGCGCGAGCCATTTCGAGAAATCTCGCGCGGTCCTCGCGCTGATTGCTCTGGCATCCGCGACAGCAACGGCCGCGTAGGTGAGTCCAGATGCGATTGGCAACCTTGATATACGGCGCTTCAAAAGAAGCCCACCGGCCGCGCCTGACCCCTGTGCCGGCAGGTACAAACCAGGATCGGTTGGTTGAAATGCCGGCCTGGCCAGGGTGCCGGCTGGCTCGTTGAGCTTCCTCTGTGACTTGGCGCTAGGGCGCGATTTCGCACATCACCGCGTCGTGGTCCGAAAAGCGTCGGCCCCGATAAGAGGCGGTCACCACTTGGGCGCGTCCGGCGACTATGGTGAGCTCGCGGATGGCAAGCCAATCCAGCTTGGCCCGCAGCCATCGCGGCCAGAGGGTGGTGGGGGTGTAGGTAGGGGCCAGCGGCTGGTTGGCTTCTTCAGCCTGGAATCCAGCTCGCTCCAGATCGGCGAATAGCGGCTCCCAGCGACGCGGCTCACGCAGGCGGCGCGGCGCGCGTAGCCAACTGAGCGGGAAGCTCGCCCATTGGCGTGGCTTGCGCAAATCGATCGTGACCGTATTGAGATCGCCTCCCAGCACGGCCGCGCCCGCGGGAATCCGGTTCAGCACAAAGCGCATCTGCGCGGCGCGTTCCGCCGGAGTTGCCCGATTTTCCAGGTGAGCCACCGTGACGCTGATTTTCTTGCCTGCGGCGCTGAAGCTGGCCGACAGCGCCCCGCGCTGTCCCACCCGCTCGCTCCACCAGCGCGGGTTGTGGGGCAGGCGGCGGCGGGTCCAATCGTAAAAAATCGGCAGGCCAATCGTCTTGACCTCGTGGAGCGGCCAGGCCGAGAGGATAGCGTTGCCGAAGAAGCTGACCATCGGTTCGCCTCGGCGCGCGAATCCGAACTCGGGACCGAAGGCCATGCTCATTCCGAGGCTTTCGGCCAGTCGGGCCGCGCTATCCACCTGTCCCGAACGCGGCAAGTGCCAATCCAGTTCGCATAACAGGATCAGCCCGGCACCCGCCAAGGGCGGCCGGCGCAGCCATTGGGCGAGCAGCTCCGTGGAGCGTCCCCCGCGCGCGTTGAAGGCGACTACCTTGAGCGCCGGACCGGGATTTAGCGCTGGGCGATTGATCAGGATCGGCTCCAGCGCACCCTTGTCGGGCACGCCGGCCGCTGTTCGGGCAAAATCGTGGCTCATAGCAAGTCTGATACAGGATACTCAGTCGCCACAATAGTCAATTCTACCGGCTCAAGTCGGCCGCCAGCTCTTCCCACGTCGTGCGTGGTGGCGAACAAGTAAAATCGCGACAAACATAAGCGGTTGGACGGCCGTCAACCTGCCCCTTTCCCTCAACCGCCGGCGGAACGAAATCACCGCGGGGATTGGCGGGATCGACGGCGAACAGGGCGCGATTGGGTATATAGCGTGCACCCAGATGGCGATGCCATTGGCTAATCGGGGGCGTCGTCAAATCGCCCACCATGACGATCTCGACGGCTCGGCGTGCGTGGAAATCAACCGCTTCCAGCATGTGGGAAAAGCTGAAGGGTTGCTCCGCCATCGACTTGGCGAACAACTCCAGCGTGCCGCTCGCCGCCTGCCACAGCCGCTCCTCGCCGGTATAGGCGTGCAGCCGCATCAGGGCCATGGCGGCATCGCTGTTGCCCGAGGGAGTCGAGCCGTCGAAGGCCGGTTTGCCGCGCACCACCAGCCGCTCGTGATCGTTGGAGGTGAAGAAGAAACCGCCGCGCTCGTCGCTGAAGCGGTCGAGGACCACCGCGAGCAGGCGCGCCGCCTGTTCCAGGTAGCGCCGTTCCAGGCTGGCCTCGTACAGGTCCAGCAAGCCGTTGGCCATCGCGGCGTAGTCTTCGAGATATCCGTTGAAGCGGGTGACGCCGTCTTTGAAGGAACGATGGAGCCGGGTGCCGTCCCACATCGTTGACATGACGAAGTCGGCGGCGCGCCGCGCGGCTGCAAGATAGCGCGGCTCGGCCAGCGCCCAGCCGCCTTCGGCCAGCGCCCCGATCATCATGCCGTTCCACGCCGCCAGGATTTTCTCGTCGCGTGCCGGATGGACCCGCGCCTGACGCCACGCGAACAGGCGGGCGCGAATCTCGCCGACCCGCCGGCCCATCGCGTCCGGGCTCATCCCGAAGCGCGCGCCGGCTTCCTCAAGGGTGAGGGGACGGCGCAAGACGTTACTGCCCTCGAAGCTGCCCTCCTTCTCGATACCGTAGTAGGCTATCGCGATGGCGGCGGAGTCCGGGTCGAGGACTTCGCTCACCTGGGATTGGGTCCAGGCGAAAAACCGGCCCTCTTCTCCCTCGCTGTCGGCATCCTGGCTGGAATAGAAGCCGCCTTGCGGACTTTGCATCTCGCGCAGCACGTATTCCAGCACGTCGCGCGCCAAGGCCAGGAAATCGGGCCGTGCCAGTGCGCGCCCGGCGTCCAGATAGAGCCGCGCCAGCAGGGCGTTGTCGTAGAGCATCTTTTCGAAATGGGGAATTCGCCATTGGCGATCCACGCTATAGCGATGGAAGCCGCCGCCGACTTGATCGTAAATCCCGCCGTTCGCCATCTGGGTCAGCGTGCGCTCCACCATCACGGCCCAGCTCTGCTCCTGGGTCCGGTCGAACATCCGCAGGAACAGCGAGAAGACGAAGGTATTGGGAAACTTGGGCGCGTCGCCCAAGCCGCCGTAGCTCTGGTCGAAATGCGGCGCCAGGCCGTGCGCGGCCTGCGCCACTAACTCGCCGTCAAGCGGCGCGGGCGCGGCCTCCAAGGCGCCGCCGGCGCGCAGTACGCGCGCGATCTCGCTCACATTATGGGCAACGTCGTCGGGCCGTTGCTGAAAGACCTGCGCAATCGCCTGCAGCACGCGGGTGAAGGCGGGCAAACCGTGTCGCTCCTGCGGGGGAAAATAAGTGCCGCCGAAAAACGGCTCGCCCGCAGGGGTCAGAAACATCGTAAGCGGCCAGCCGCCGCGCCCGGTCATCGCCTGCACCGCTTCCATATAGATCTGATCGAGGTCGGGCCGCTCCTCGCGATCGACCTTGATCGGCACGAACAGTTCATTCATCAGCGCGGCGGTCTGCTCGTCCTCGAAAGATTCGCGCTCCATCACGTGGCACCAATGGCAGGCGGCGTAACCGATGGAAAGCAGGATCGGTTTGTTGGAATCGCGGGCCTTGCGCAAAGCCTCCTCGCCCCACGGATACCAATCCACGGGGTTATAGGCGTGCTGGCGCAAATAGGGGCTTTGCTCGTGAATTAAACGGTTGGGGCGGCGCTGGGAGGGGGATGTTTCACTCATAGAGCCTCGGCGCGCGGCCATATTTGAGCCCGGCCGGCGGCGGAGTAACATTGATAGCGGACATTTGTGGCAAAGAGTATCACGCACCGATCCGCCTCGCCACGCTCGCCGTCGCCGGATCGGAAGGCGGCCCGATCTTCGCTTGCTCGAAAAAGTTATCGCAAGCCGTATTTTGACAGGCGTTGACGTGGGCTCCAACGGCAGTGTCCGAGCGCTCGCGCGAGGCGCAAGTGCGTGAGGCTATCGCTTAACGGCAATTGTTCACGAAGGCGGACGCAACTGTTGATAAAGAAAAAGATACTTGATTTGGCGGTCCGCGCATAATTAACTAGATAAGCAGCAACGCGCGAATGTTCGTGGCATTCCCAGCTACTACAGTTTATTCCGCAACACACGCATCACGAAAATTCCGCACTGGCAATATTTATGTCTGCTTGTTGCCATTTAGGAGTATATCATGGCTTCCAAGATAATGACGGTTAAGGAAGTATCCGATTACCTGCACGTCCATCCCTCCACCATCTACCGGCTTCTCAAGCGTGGCGAGCTGCCGGCCTTCCGCGTGGGCAGCGACTGGCGGTTCAACACCGAGTCGATCGACGAATGGCGCGAGCGCCAGGAGGCCAGTCAACGTGCCATGACCAGACGGCCTTGACATCTTAGCGATGCGCTCGTGGCCGCGACCAGCGCGCCTCCTGGCGGCGCGGCGGCGGGCCGATCGTGGTTGGGGCTCTCTACCTGGGTCGAGGAAATCATTACAATGCGCCGCGATGGCTGTTGCGGCTGAATTGAAAGAAGGCGAGCCGCGGCCCGGCTTGTGCCGGGCGCGATGGGCGGCGGCGGGCGTGACGGCGGGCGCCGCGGCTCTGTTCTTCGCCCGCCTGGGGGCGCGTGCACTGTGGTCGTCGGAGGGACGCTGGGCCGAGATCGTGCGCGAGATGCGCCTGACCGGCAATTACTTCTGGCCCACCATCAACGGCCACCTCTATTTCGACAAACCACTGCTTTCCTACTGGTTCATTCTTGCCGTCAGCCATCTGACCGGCGGCGCCAGCGAGACCGCCGCGCGCATCCCCTCCGCGCTTGCCGGATGGCTGGGGGTGGTACTGGTGATGGTTTTGGGAGCGCGCCTTTACGACCGCGCCAGCGCCGCCCTGGCCGGACTTATCCTGGCCACCTGCTACAGCTACGTCTTCTTTTCCCGTCACGCCGCCGCCGACGTGGAAACCGTGACCGGAACGTTGGCCGCGGTTAGCCTGTTTGCCGCCGGATGGCGCCGGCCCGAGGGCTGGTGGCTGTTGCTGTTCTGGCCCGTGATGGCGCTGACATCGCTGACCAAGGGACTGATTGGCTTTGCCCTGCCGTTGGCGGTGTGCGGGAGCTATTCGATAATCGAGCCGGGCAGCGCTGAGCTCCGGCGCCATTTATTGCAAGGCTCGCCCGGCGCGCGCATTCGATGGTTTATCGCGCGGCTGCGCTGGCTGTTCAACCTCAAAAGCCTGATCGCCATCGCGCTGGGGCTGCTGATCTACTGGATACCGTTCGCGCTCTCGCAGGCGCGCAGCCATTCCGACGCCGGCCTCTACATGGTTTTTCGCGAAAATCTGGTGCGCTACTTCGCCCCGTTCGACCATCGTGGTCCGATCTATCTGTATGCCGAGGCGATTTTTGTCCTGATGGCGCCGTGGGCGCTGTTTCTGCCAGCCGCCCTCATCCAGCGCCATCGCAACCTGGCTGGCCAGTCGAGCCGGGGCGGGGTCAAGTCCGAACTTTTTGTCCTGACCTATTTCTGGGCCACTTTCATCTTTTTTACCCTGTCCCGATCGCGTCGCAGCTACTACCTGCTGCCCATCCTGCCCGCGGCCGCGTTGCTGGTCGCCCGCACCCTGCGCGAGCGCGCCGACCAGATGGCACCGGCGGCGCGCCGACTGATGCAACTGGGCTTTGCCATTCTGCTCCTCGTGGTCGCGATCGGCGGGATTGGCTACCTGCTGCCGCCGTCGTGGCGAGTGGGATCGCTGCGGATGCTACCGGTGTCACCCGACCGTACGCTATTCGCGATTCTGTGGCTGATCGCGATGGCCGCGACTTGCGGCGCGACAGTGAAGTTCGAGCCGCGCCGGGTGGCCTGGGCGGTGGGCGTGACCGCGTACGCCGGGATGTTCTTCTTATTCGTGTTCGCGATGCCGGCGGCGGAGCCCTATCGCACCGAGCGCGCCTTCGCGCGGGCGGTACGAGCCGAGGTGGGCCCGGCGCCGGCGGACTTGGCGCTTTATCGCCTGTGGGGGCCGGGGCTGGTCTATTACCTGGCGATGCCCAGGCCGATCCCGCAGTTCGACAATCCGGCTGCGCTGCGCGCCTACGCGCGGGAGCGCGGCGGGCTGTGGGTCGTCACCCGCGGCCTGGATACGGCTGGGGGAGGGGGGAGAGTGGGGTTGCGCGAGCCCCTGATGGGCTTGGGCCCGCCCGCGGGAGCGCGGGGGCG
>Ga0080006_1150696_pt1 | contig 93300 bp, 92 predicted proteins | sample RS3BMetagenome_FD_69209 | JGI IMG/M metagenome (GOLD analysis project Ga0080006, IMG submission 69209) | Ferric oxide microbial mat and aquatic microbial communities from Rainbow Spring, Yellowstone National Park, USA - RS3B (SPADES... ... | reverse complement strand
ATTCGCGAGAAGACGCTGAAGAGTACGTGAGGGGTGACCCTTTTGTCATCAATGGAATGGTGAGCGATTGGCACATCGAGGAATGGGCCAACATCCTGAGGGAATGATTTGAGGATTAGAAAAGTAGTTGTGACAAGTAGTTGTGCTCATCTAATAGGAGTATTCGAGCCCTAAGAGACAATATCACCCCTTGGACGTGATGGGGCTGCCCGAATTTGAATCGGGGTCCCGAGGTCCCAAACCTCGAAGGATGGACCAGCGCAGCCCGGAGGGGACCCCTCCGGGTAGCTACCCCACAGCCCCTCGGGTGACCTATAGGGCCTCCACGACCTTAAGGTTCCGACCGATCAGACATGTGGCCCTCTCAGGGGCCACCACCTGGATTCGGAACTTCTGACGGCTCGGCAATCCGGGGCCAGCGCACGGGTCCCAGTTCGGGCAATCCATTCGAGAACAGGGGGTCCTCCCGACCTCCACCGTGGCTCCCACCAGGGCGGCGTCCGCTTCGACCAGGAGGCGGCGGGGACGAGGGGCGACCTCCACCACCTTCGCCTCCGTCTCCTGCAACGCGCAAGGGTGGCTCACAGGACGGACCCGGACCACCTCGTACTGTCGACCCGCCTCCAGGGTCAGGCACGCATTGCGATAGGGGCAGGTCTTGCAGGCGGGAGCGGCCCCTAGGTAGGTGAAGACGAACCCAGGGTGGGCCTGCCTTTCGGAGAGGAGCGTGATGTCGGCCACGGACTAGATCACCTCCGTCACCCGGGCGAGCCTCTCGGCCGCCTCGACCGTCAGGCCCCGGTCCCCCAGGATCGTGTAGCGCTCGGGGCGCAGGGTGTGGGCGTTCACCAGGGCCGTGACCACCTCCTCGGCATCCACCTTGAGGTCCGCGGCGGTCGTGGGAGCCCCAATCTGATGAAGCACGTCACGGACCATCTTCCAATCTCCCCCATGAAGGTGGGTCATCATGATCGTCCCCACGCCCACCATCTCCCCATGGAGAGCGGGCATGGGCCGTAACCGCTCTAACGCGTGAGCGAACAGGTGTTCGGACCCCGACGCGGGCCGGCTGGAATTGGCCATGCTCATGGCGATCCCGCTCATAATGATCGGCCGGATGGCGAGCCACACGCTCTCTTCCAGACCGGGCTTGATGAGGGGAGCGTGTTCCATGATCTCCCGCGCGGCGTATTCTGCGAGGGCTGAGGCGGTGCTGGAGTACTCCTCGCTGCGCAAACGTTGGGCCAGTCTCCAATCCATGACGGCGGTCAGGTTGGAGACCACGTCCGCGCACCCGGCGGCCAGGAAGCGGTAGGGGGCGCGGACGATGATCTCAGTATCCGCCACGATTGCCAACGGGACCGAGGCGCTCAGGGAGAAGGCCTCCCGGTCTCCCTTAAGGGAAGCCCGCGGGGAAGAAATGCCATCGTGGGCGGCGGACGTGGGAACCGAGATGACGGGGAGCTTAAGACGGGCCCCCACGACCTTGGCCAGATCGATGCGGCTCCCCCCGCCGACCCCGACCAGGAAGGAGGGCTGGATCCGTCGGATCTCTCCGACAAGCCGTTCGACCTCGTCCAGCGTGGCCTCCGGCGCCACGAGCACCTCCATCACCTGGCCCCCTTCCGAAAGCAGGTCCGCAACGCGCTGGCCGGCCAGCTTGAGGGTCGTCGGGCCGGTGATGACCAGCCCCCGAGAAGGGAGCCCCAGGCCCTGGACCACCTGGGGGATCTCCTGAAGGACGCCGTGACCGGCCAGGACAGCCCGCGGAAAGGCCATCGCGCGCACCTTCCCAAAAGGTTCCGGTTCGGAGGGGCCTCCTATCGCCTCGTCCCGGGCCGCCATCGGAGCTACCATTCCCAACGCCCGATCCCCCAGGTCCCTCGTCGACCCTTATTCCTCAACCGAAGAAGCGGGGGCATTTCAAAGCATGGGGCTCGCATGCCCTGGAAGGGTCAACGCCCCGGGACATCCCCCCAGAGGACCTTGTGCTCCTGCAAGAGGACCCGGACGTCCAACTTGTCGCGCAGAACCCAGTCCGCGAGACGTCCCGCCGGGGTCCCCCAGACCGGTTGGAAGACCACCTCGCAGGGGAATCTCTGGGCCCGAACGAATCGGCGGGCATACAGGTAATCCCGGCGGTCCTGGATCACGATTTTCACAACGTCCTGGGGCCGCAAGAGTTCCAGGTTGCTCCAGCGCATCCGGAGCTGCATCCCCGAGGAGGGGGCCTTGATGTCCAGGCTTACGAGAAGCCCGGGGATATCCAGGTAGGGACCGATATCGAGGGAGCCCCCCGTCTCGAGCACCACCCGATATCCTTCCGAAGAGAGCCTTCGGCACAGTTCCGGGCTTTCCCTCTGCAGGAGCGGTTCGCCCCCCGTGAGACAGGCGTGGTGGGTCCGATGCCGTCGGACGCGGCGCAGGATATCTTCGAGGCTCATCTCCCGTCCCGGTCCGAACGAGTAGGGGGTGTCGCACCAGGAGCAACGCAGGTTACAACGGGCCGTCCGGATGAAGCTCGTGCGGACCCCAGACAGGGGCCCTTCCCCCTGCAGGGAATGGAAGATCTCAATGATCCGCATGGCCCCCCCTCCGAGGGAAGTCTCCCCAGGGGGAAGGGCCATATATCGGACCCGGTCCCCGGCAGCGCCGGGGGATGACATCACCGACCGTGGACCGCGAAAGGTACTGGCAGGATCGGTGGCGCGCGGCGGGCCTGTCCCGAGGACGCCGGGACCCCCATCGCCCGAAGTTCTTCCTCGTCTTCGCCTACCCCGGGACCTCCGGGTTCCTGCACATCGGCCATATGCGGGGCTACAGCGCCGCCGATGTGCTGGCCCGGTACCGGCGGATGCGGGGGGCGGCGGTCTTCTTCCCGGCGGGCATCCACGCGAGCGGTCTTCCGGCGGTCGTGTTCGCGAACCGCGTGACCCAAGGGGACCCCGATACGATCGAAACCCTCCATGGCCTGGGCCTTTCCGAGGAGGACATCCTCCGTCTTCGGGCCCCTGACGAAGCGGCGCGGTTTTTGGGACGGACCTATTGGGACATCTGGGAACGGTTTGGGTTGCTCCTCGACCCTGATTCCTATGTGACCACCATCGACCCGGACTACCAGCGGTTCATCCAGTGGCAGTTCGGACGGCTCTTCCAGCAGGGTCGGTTGGTTCAGAGGCCGTACTACGCCCCGTTCTGCCCCCGCTCCGGTCCGGTCAGCGTCGATCCCTCGGAGACCGACCTGTCCCGGGGAGGGAACGCGGAGGTCGTGAAATTCACCCTGCTCCCCTTTTCCCTACCGGACGGTCGCCGCCTTCTGGCGGCGACATTGAGACCCGAGACGGTGTTCGGGGCGACCAACGTCTGGCTGCCCCCCTCGGGCCCGCTTCAGGAGTGGCATCACGACGGGCGTATCGATCTGGCCACGCCCGCCGGGGTTGAGAAGCTGCTCGAGCAGTTCGGGGGGCTCAAGGGGCCGCAGGTCCCTGTGGACCCCCTCCTCTCGCAGAGGGCGACCGCCCCCTGGTCGGGGGACGCGTTGCCGTTGCGAACCAGCCGGATCGTGGACCCGGAACGGGGGACGGGGATCGTGATGAGCGTACCGGCCCACGCCCCCGTGGACCTCCTGGCCATCGGCGAGCTCCCTTCTCCCGAGCGGGACGAATTCCGGGGGCGCGCCCGCGAGGTCCTTCGGATCGAGCCGAAGGACCTGAGCCCTTCCGAACGGACCGCGTTGGAGGGTCCCGGCCTTCCGGCCGAACGCGTCCTCAGGCACCTTGGCATTGCCGACCTGGAGGATCCCGCCCGCCTTTCCGAGGCCACGGAAATGCTCTACCGGTTGGAACACGACCACGGGGTCATGGTCGAAGGGCCTCAGGCCGGAAGGCCCGTCCCTGTCGCCCGGGACGCGTTGGTACGGGACCTTCAGACCCGGGAACCTGCCGCGGAGCTGCGGGAGTTCTCCGAACCGGTAGTCTGCCGGTGCGGGGAACGGGTCGTCATCCGTCGGGTCCCCGACCAGTGGTTCTTGACGTACGGCTCCCCCGAGTGGAAGGCCCTCGCTCGGGAAACGGCCCGGGCCATGACCTTCTTCCCTTCCGATTACGGCCATGAGATCGAGGGGATCCTGGACTGGTACGAGGACCGTCCGGCCGTGCGCCGCGGACGATGGTTGGGCACGCCCTTCCCCGTGGACCCGAGCTGGACGATCGAGCCCATCGCCGATTCCACGTTCTATCCCGCCTATTACGTGGTACGACGGTACGTGGCCCGGGGACAGGTGCCCGTGGAGTCCTTGACACCGGCTTTCTTCGACTATGTGTTCCTGGGGGAAGGGGCGGGAGAACCGTCGGTGGAGCGGGCCCTGCTGGAAGAGATCCGGCAGGAGTTCCTGTACTGGTACCCCCTGGATGTGAACCTAGGCGGAAAGGAGCACAAGCGGGTCCACTTCCCGGTCTTCATCTACACCCACGCGACCCTTCTTCCCCCCGAACGGCGTCCGAGGGCTCTCGTCATCAACTGGTGGACCACAAGCTACTCGGGAGGGAAGATTTCCAAGAAGGACGTCAAGGGCGGGGCGGTGCCCAACGTCTTCCGCGCCCTCGAGAGGTGGGGAGCCGATGGGCTGCGATTGTACCACGCGATCGCGGGCTCCCTTTTCCAGGATGTGGAATGGGACGAGCGCACGTGCGAGGCGGCGGCGCACCGCCTCCGAGAGGTCGCCTCTCAGGTGCGGGAGCTCTGGGATCGGTTCGGCGCGGACCGGGACCGCCCCCTGGAACTTCCCCGGGCGATCGACCAGTGGATGAGCACCCGGATCCATCGCTTGATCGACCAGGCCCTCCGGGCCTGGGAGAACTGCGATGTGCGGGAGGCCGCTCAGGTCATCTATGTGGAACTCCCGCTGACCCTCCGGAGGTATCAGACGCGGCTCGGGGGGCAGCTGTCTCTTGGGTCGGCCCCGCTGTTGGGCCGCCTGGCGGATGCCTGGACCCGGCTGCTCTGCCCCATCACTCCCCACGTCGCCGAGGACCTGGGTGAGGGGCGATACGGGGGTCTTGTGAGCGATCTCGAGCTTCCCCTCGCTCCGATGTTCCCCGACGTTCCGCGATCCCTGGAACAGGAAGGCCTGGTCGAACGGGTCGAGGAGGACCTGGCGGCCGTCCTCCGGACCTGGCCGGAACCCCCGCGGGAGCTTCGGCTCTTCGTCGCGGCAGATTGGAAACGACGCTTGGAACGCCTGGTGCGCCAGGAGGATCCCAGGGGACGCCGGGACCTCTCCCGAATCCTCCCCAAGGTGCGGGCCGAGGTCTGGGCCCGGCCGCACTTGGCCGACATTCCCAAGTACTTGCAGACCGGGAAGGACGACCCGGCACCCCTAACCGAGCCCGAGTGGTCCCCGGAGGAGGAGCTCCATGTCCTGGAAGAGGCCCGGGACTTCCTTCAGACCCGGTTCTCTATCCCCGCGGTGCTCATCCGGTCCGAAGAGGAGGGGGCGGACCTGGACCCGAAAGGACGTCGAACCCGAGCGCGCCCGGGACGTCCGGCTTTCTACCTCGTCCGGGCGGGGGAAGAACGCGACCCCGTGTCCTGAAACGGTCCTCGCCCGAGGGCACGCGACAGCTCCATGAGGATCCTCTCCCAGCCCTTCGGATCTCCCGGGGAGAGCCCCGGAGCGGGAAGCTCGTCCCAAAGGGTGGGAGCCTCCTGTCCCAGAATCCGGTGATATTCCTGCCGCCAAAGGTGGGGGAGCTCAGACATCGGAGGCCGCGGGAGCGGCCAACCGGCCAATCGGGCAATGGACCGGGCGAGGCCCCGACTGACGTTTCGGGGATCGTATCCCCCACCTCCCGTCTGCAGGAGCCGTCCGTCGCAGAGTTCGTGGGCGAGGTCATGAAGGATCCGAACCGCCAGCTCGTAGGAAGAGGGTGTGTACTGCAGCTGGGCCAGGGGATCTCCCCCGTGACCATCCAGGCCGTTTTGCAGGACGATCAGGTCCGGGCGAAAGTCCCGCAGAAGAGGCGGGACGAGAGTGGAAAAGAGCGGTTGGAAGGTCTCGTCACCGGCCCCGGGGGGCAGGGGCACATTTACCTTGCTCTGAGGCGCCGAAGGTCCCCCGGTCTCGGAGATCCTCCCGGTTCCCGGGAAGAGGGTTCTTCCGTCCTGATGGAAATCGATGCACAGGACCCGGGGGTCGTCATAGAACGCGTACATCACGCCGTCGCCGTGGTGCGCGTCGATGTCCACGTACGCCACCCGGCGGATCCGGGGGGCGTGGCGGAGGGCTTCCCGGATCGCCACTCCCACATCGTTGAAGATGCAGAAGCCGCTCGCCCGGTCCGCGGCGGCGTGATGGAGGCCCCCGGCGGGGTTACAGGCATGGCGGACCGTCCCCTCCAAGACCGTGCGCAACGCGCTCAAAGTCCCGCCCACGATGTGAGCGGAGGCCTCGAAGCACCCGGGAAAGGCCGGGGTATCGCCCCCGTCCAAAAGAGGTGGAGGCGATTGCCGCCCCGCCGCGTGGATCTGGCGGAGGTACGACCTGGTGTGAAAGAGTTCCAGTTCTTCCTCCGTGGCCGGCGGGACCGTCGCCCGAAGGATCCCGGGACCCCCCGAAGGGGGGCCCGCAAAGAACCCCGCCTCCAGCAGGAGATGCACAGCCAGCGCCCGGCTCTTCTCGGTGAAGGGATGGTCGGGCCCGAAGTCGTACGAGAGGAACCGCTCGTCCCACATGACCGCGGTGGGACAGGGAGATGAGGGCTCTGTCATCGTCGCGATGGTCGGGAGAAGTTGAGGTACATCTTTGAGGGCATGGGGTGGCTGGAGACGCGGGTGTACTTCGCGGACTTCTTCGCCCCATAAGGGGACCGTACCGGTCCCGAGACTTCGAAGTAGATCAGCTGCCCGATGGGCATGCCGGCGTAAATACGCACCGGGACCTTGGCCGAGATCTCCAGGGTCCAGTAGTTCGCGTACCCCACGTCCCCCTTGCCCGCCGTGGAGTGGATGTCGATCCCGAGCCGCCCAACGCTGGACTTCCCTTCGAGATAGGGGACGTGCCGATGGGTCTCGGTGTACTCCTCGGTAACCCCCAGGTAGAGCTGGTTGGGCATCAGGACAAACCCCTGGCGGGGGATCTCGAACTCGTGGATGGGGTTGCGTTTCTTCACGTCCAACTCCGGGCGGCTATAGGTCGCGAGGTATCGTCCCAGATGGACGTCATAGGAATTGGAACCGAGGCATCCCCGCCGGAACGGTCGGATGACGATGTGACCCGATTTCATCTCCTGGAGGATTCGCGTGTCTGAAAGGATCATGACAAAGGACCCCCACGGGTTCCTTCTATTTGGTTCCCCGGCCGTACGCGGTCGTTCGATCCGCTACCGGCTCGGGGGGACTCTTCGATCACGACACTGGCGTACCCGACCGCCCGGTCCATCGGTTCGGCATCCGCGCTGGTCCCGACCGCCAGCGTCTGGGATCGAAGGGACCGACCCTCCAGGGCGGAAAGGAGGACCGTCGTCGGCGCGATCCCGCACATCGAGATGTCGTGATCCACCACCGTCCGATAGAGGCGTTCGGGGGACAACGACCGGAGGGCTTCGAGGGCGAGGTCGTCCCAGCGACGCACCTCGGAGGGGGGAAGATAATGGGAGAAGTCTGTGGAGGCGAGAAGGAGGACGTCGCGCCCCTGCACACAACGACGCACCCATCTTCCGAGATCCACGAGGGATTCCAGGGGGGCCATCGTGACCTGCAGTCCCACGATCCGCCAGGGATGGTGGGCGTAGATCGTCTGGAGGAAAGGGACCTGGACCTCGATGGAATGCTCGAACCGTTGGGCCTCGGCATCCACCTCGACCGGGCCTTCGGCCAGCAAGCGGACGAGTTCCCGGTCCGTCGGAACGGTACCCAGGGGGGTCTTCCAGTCCCGGTCACAGACGCTGAAGAGGCTGCCCAGCCCGTGGTGGTTGACGCCGAGTATCAGGACGGTCGCATACGGTCTTTGCCGGGCGAGCCGGGCATAAACATGGGCGGCCACCGGCCCTGAGTAGACGTACCCCGCGTGGGGGACCACCGCGGCGACGACGGGACCCGGCGAGGGGGGAGGGGAGGAAGGGATCCCGCCCGGCCCGCGCGGGGACTCAAAGCAATCCCGGAGAGCCTGGCGAAGCTCTTCGGCCGTTCCGGGATAGAAAGTCCCGGATACCGCCGGGAGGCGCACGCGAGCGGTTCCTCCGCGGGAACCCTCCGGCATAGACTTCACGCCGAGTTCCCCGACGCCAGCTCCCGGAGGACCTCGGCCGCTTCGGCCTCCGAGAGGCGGGACCGAGGACGGGTCCGGGAAAAGGGGGAGTCGTTTTCGTACCTCGGGATGATGTGGAAGTGGAGGTGGAAGACGATCTGGCCGGCGAGCTCCCCCTGGTTCACCCCCACATTGTAGTGGCGGCTCAACCGTTCGATCCGCCGGCAGACCTCCACGACCGCGCCCAGCATCGCGGAATAATCCTCCCGAGGAAGCTCCGTGATCCGGTCCACATGCCGCTTGGGAACGACCAGCGTGTGGCCCCGGCTCAAGGGGAAGAGGTCAAGGAACGCGAGCGTCCGGTCGTCCTCGTAGACGACATGGGCGGGAGACTCTCTCCGGATGAGCCCGCAGAATATGCAGGAGGTTCCCGGCCCGGGGGCGCGCATCACGGGCGGCCCAGACAGACCGGAAGATGAACCCTTTGCCCGGGGGAAAGCTCCGGAGACCCCTTGGAGTCCCCCCGATTTACCTTATGGAGGGGCGACGCATGAAGGGAGGGATGGGGGGTCGCCCGAGACCTCGTCGCGAGGACTGCCGAGGTATGGTCCCTGCGGTCATTCCGGGCGTCTTGGGTTTTGTTCTGCTGGCGGGATTAGTCATCTCCGCCGGTGGCTATCCTCCGGGTTTAATGGGGGGGAGTTCCCCCCGCGCCGCCCCCGGGGGGCCCTCCCTTTTCGGAACCGTGGACGGACCGCAGCTCGGCACGTGGGTGCGACCGGTGGCCGGGACCACCCCTGTGACCCTGGTCCTCGGGTTGGAGCCCCGGAATTTGAGCTCGCTTCAACGGTTTCTCGCGCAGGTCGAAGATCCTTCCTCCCCCGAATTCCGTCACTTCCTGGACCTTTCCCAGTTCGAGGACCGGTTCGCCCCCTCTGAGGGTTCCGTCCAGGAGGTCGTTGGATACTTCCAGGCGCACGGGGCGAAAGAGATCGCGGTATCGCCGGACCGCATGGTAATTTCCCTGGTACTCCCCGAAGCGGACCTGGCGACGGTCTTTCACACGTATTTGGGTTGGTATGCTTCGCCACAAGGCTACGATTTCTATGCCGCCGCAGCCCCTCCGCAGGTTCCCGGGTCCCTTGCCGGGGTCCTGGATGGGCTGGAGGGCCTCAGCGATTGGGGGAACTTTCAGTGGGAGCTACAGGCCCACCTCCTCAAGACAGGGGTTGTGTCGCCTCTTTCCCCCAACGCGGGAGTGAGCCCGGATCAGTACGACATCCTCGCCAACAGCGGGGAACCGGTCTACTGGGCCAGCGACCTCCAGGCTATCTACCAGGAGCTCCCCCTCCTTCAAAGGGGGAACAACGGAACGGGCCTCGCGGTGGCCACCCTGCTCTCGTCGGGGTACAACGAGACGGCCTCGGGCGGGCAAGGGGAAAACCTCCCGCCGTGGAACCCCCAGGCGCTCGAGCTCTATTACGAAGCTTCGTTTCCCCCCAGGAGCGCCCTCCCCGTTCCGCATGGGGTCCCCGTGGGGATCGACGGGGTCATCCCCCCCGCCCCCGGGGCACCTCCCGAGGTGGGAGGAGTCCCTCTTTCGGATGACAGCGGGGCCGTGGACGAGAATTCCCTGGACCTGGAAACGCTGGGAAGCCTCGCACCGGGAGCCGCCCTTTACACGTTCTACTTCGCCGAGAGCCTTGCGGCCTCAGGTTCCACCAGCCTGAGCGCCGACTTCGATATGGACCTGAACGCGGCCCTTGCCTACAACTATAGTTCGGACCACCTCGTGGCCATATCGAATTCTTGGGGCCTCCCGGACACCAACGACACCGTCTGGAACGGGTTGGCCCAGATGGCCGCCGCCATGGGGATCACTTTGATCGCCTCGTCCGGGGACCAGGGGGATGCCCCTCCCGCTCTCCAGGACCATCCCCAGGGCCAATGGCCCCCGTTCCCAGCGACTGCGGCTTACAACACGTACGGCGTCCTGGCAGTGGGGGGGACCCATGTGGTGGTGCAAGGGAAGCCCACGGGGGTCTGGAACCCCAATTCCAGCCAAAATGTCCCCGAAGGGTACGACGCCCCGAACATCACCGGTATCGCCTCCGAGAGCGCCTGGTTCTCCCCCAGCCCCAACCCGTCCCAGTACGCCGGCACCGAGGGGGGGATCAGTTCCGTGATCAACGAACCGCTGTGGCAGGCCCGGTCGGCGGCCCAACCCACAATCCATTATACCGCGGAACGCCAGGGCATTCCCTACGCCCGGGCCATCCCGGATGTCGCGGCCCTGGGGGACCAGCTCTTGGTCTTCACGGCCATCCAAGGGACCAGTTACGTGACGTATGGGATCTTCGAGGGCACGTCGATATCCGCCCCCGTTTGGGCGGCGCTCGTGGCGGTGATGGCCCAGGCGGACAACCTGAGCGCGGGGTTCGGTTACCTCGACCCGGCGATCTACGCGGTGGGGGGCTATTTCGAAGCCCACGGATCCCTCGCCTCCCCCCTCCGAGAGGTTCTTCAGGGAAACAATTACGCGTTCAACGCTTCGGTGGGGTGGGACCCGCTCACCGGATGGGGGGAACCCGTCGCCTCCGCGCTGGCCCCCGCCCTCCTCAATCGCACGTACCTGGGCTATGTCTTCAATCCGAACGCCACGCCCGGGATCGCCCACCCCATCCCGACCCCCAAGGGCTCGCTCAACCTTCCCCCCTGGGTCCTGGGGTTGCTGGGCCTCGGCGGGATCCTCGCGCTTGCGGTGGTTGTCGCATTAGCCACGTCTCAACGTCGTCGACATCAGCCGGCCCCACCGGGTATAATGGTTCGGTCCATACAGCCTCCCCCTCCAGGGTCACCGGGGCCCCCGTGGCAGGTGGAAACCCCACCACCCTACGCCCCTCTTCCCGGGAGAGAATCTCCCGAATTTTCCCAACCGTCCCGACACTGCTCCCGTTGCGGGGCTCCTCTCCCTACCGGGGCTACCTATTGCCCGTGGTGCGGGAGCCCCGTTTATCCGTGAGGGAAGGAGGAGTCTGACCTCTGGCGCTACCGTCCTGCATGGGCGGAGGTTGCGCCGTAAACAGATTTAAGTACAAATTGGAACGTTAGAGTTTAATGGAGGTCTCTTTTCGCGTGACCGTAGATTCCTCGCCCCCCGTCGCGCCTTCGCCGACTCCGAGTTCACTCCCCCCCTGGGTAGAGGCTCCGGCCCCCCCCCCGGGGCCAGCCCCGGCTGCCGCGTGGATGGCCCCTCCGCGGTATCGGCACAAGAAGAGGACCTGGGGGGCGATCCTGTGCTTCGTGGGTGTCCTCCTCCTTGTCGTCTCTCTGGCCGTTCCCTGGTATTCGATCGCCGTGAACACGGGGAACGGAACGACCGTCACGACGAGCGAGATGTACCTGGAGGGAGAATTCGTCACCGGATGCACGGGGACCTGCCCCCGGAACTACCCGGTCACGGCCGCGTATATGTCGAGCCAGCTGATCAATGTTGGTAATGTTTTCGCCAGCGCGGAGGCCTTCACTATCCTGGCCCTCCTCGTATCCTTGGTGGCTCTGGCCGGCGCGGGGTTGGCGGCCCTGGGGTCTTTGAACCGTCGATCGTTCCACTCGGTGGCGCTGGCGTCGATGCTCGGGGTCGTCGGTTTGAGCCTCGTGGTGACACTGGGGATGGTCGCCTACCTCCCCGCGGCCTACAACCAGGACACGGGGGGAAATTCTCCTACCCCGTCCCCCGGGACCAGTTTCTGGTCCAGCTGCAGTGGGACATCGACCTCGAGTCAGGGCGCCTGCGGCCCCGGCATATCCATGAACTGGGGGCCTTCCGCGGGTTGGTTCATGCTCTGGGTCGTCGTGGCCCTCTTCCTGATCTCGTTCATTCTCTTCTGGACGAGCCGCCGGGACCCGGTCACCCGATCGGAGATCGAAGGGGCCGCTCCAGGAACGTTCACCTTCACTCCGCTCTGGAGCCGGCTCCGTCGCCCGGTGTCGCTGACACCCTCCATGGCCTGCCGCCAATGCGGGGCCTCCAATCCAGCGGGAGCGGCCCGATGCGGCCGATGCGGCACCCGGCTATAGAGGGTGGGTCCGAGCCGGCCTTTGTGGCTCGAGGGTAGGACAGCAACCTTCCGACGGGATTCCGGGTCCTCTCCTCTTAGCGACGTCGTGATCCCGCCTCCCGAGAGCCATCGGTGGCGGGGCCGGTCCGGGCACCTCAAGCGGAAGGTCAGGGAAAGCTGGGAAGAGCCCTCTGTGGGCTCCACCCTTGTGAGGATTGCTTAACGAACGGAAACCCGACTCGGGAGCGGTCGGCCTTTCGTTCTCGGCTAGAAATACGACCCCTTGTATTCTCTCCTTCTCGAGAGAGTTGAAAGATGAGGAAGATCACGGCGAACGTATACATGACCTTGGATGGCCGTGGGGCATTCCCGAAATACCCGGGATCCGATCGCCGTCCGCCGAGGATCACCTCGCTCTTCCGCTACATGTGGTACGACCGTTTCGACGATGTGACCACGGTTGTCATGGGCCGTCGATCGTTCCTAGGTCATCAGCGGGTCTGGAGCGAGAAGGCTCTCAAGCCGGGAGAGCCGAAATGGCTTCTCGAGTACCGGCGCTTCCTGGATCGCGTGGAGAAGGTCTGCCTCTCGCATCGCCTCCCCGATACGGACTGGCAGAACTCCCGGATCCTTCGCGGTGACCTCTCTCGGATCCTGGCGAAGCTCCGGCGCGAGCGCGACGGGAACATCTTAGTCGAAGGGGGACCCGCGGTGGTTCGCCAATGCCTTCAGCGGAATCTCGCCGATGACTACTGGTTCTTCGTCATGCCGGTCGTGTACGGCAAGGGGCCGCGGTACTGGGGGCCGATAGAATCACAGCGTACGCTCCGTCTCGTCGAAACCCATTTCGGCGAGGACCGAGAGATCCTGCTTCACTACGAGGCCCTCCGGTAGGGTCGACCGCGCGCCTAAGGTGGAGGCGGGAAAGAACGCGAGACACGTATCCCGGGAGACGGCCCTGGCGGGGACCGCGGATGTGGACCTTCCGTGCGCGGGAGACCTCCTAGGCCCCTTCGATCGAGTGGCGTTCGACACCCCCACGGTCAAAGATGGCACGCGGACCCCCAGGCCAAAACACCGCGAGAGCGCTGGTTGGAGGCTTCATGCGAGTTATCTCGAAAGAGGATTCGCCCTCCACGAGGACTCCAGGGGGCAACACCGGGGGGAGGGGCGTCGGCACGAGGGAGCTTGGGCTCGGTCCCGAGTTTGCCCGCCGCGAGCGCGGCCTCTGACGTTCGCCTCCGACGGGGAGTGTGCCGGCATCGCCCCGCGGCTCCCCCTGACCTCCCCCCCGAAGCGGAAGCGAAATCCAAACCCCCGTCGCGGCGACTCCCAGAGGGATGGGGATGTACTTCACGTTCCTCGAGCTGTCGGGACGCCGCATCCAAAGAATGATTCGAAAAGAGCCCGCCTCAGGTGGTCCATTTGAAGGGGAAGGATTAAGCCCCTTTAATCCGGGATTCTCTCAGGCGAGGGGAACAGCTGTTGCCTCCTTCGAGGACCATCTGAGCGGGAGCTCCCTCATGACCCGATTTCACGAGGCGGGTCCTCTTTCCGAAGAAGGCCCCGCCTCGTGGGAGGAGTTCCAAATCTCAGATTCCGATCGCAAGTCCTTTCCGCGAATGGGGGATACCTCTTTCCCCTTCGCCCCGCCGCGAATTCTCGGGTGAGGAGCCAAAGGTCCTCGGTCCCTAGCAGAAACATTCCCGGGATCCGCCCACGTCTCGCGGGCGAAGATCGCTTGGCCCTCGTCCTCGGCGTTCCGTTTACTCAGGACCGCGAGATTGGTCCTCTTATGCGAAAACCGGGTCCCAGAGGTGATCCTGAAGTCCTCTCGGTCCGGCTGAGAGGACCTCCGCTCCATGATAAGCTCCGGGTTTGAGCCGAATTATTCCCCGCGAGCCTCGCGGTCATCGGTCCGCTTGCGCTCCGTTGACCCTAGGGTTCCCGTTGGAGGCGCTCTCCCGTCCCCACCCGCAATCCTCCGAACGGGGCACGTCCCAGCATGAGAGGTCCGAGTCCACCGAAACCCTCGGCGAGGGGTCGGGGGGGGATCGGGGCCTCCCCATCACAGGTCGTCGATCCCACGTGACACGCGGGAGGTCCTAACCTTCGGAGAATCGAAACGTCTCCGCGATATGTTATCGGCGCGTTTAGAGGACACCAGAATTCGGTCGGCCGTGTCTTGGACGACGGGCCGTCCTGGGCGAGGAGGGGGGTTCCGGGGGAGTGGAGAGACGAATGCGTCGATCGTTTTGGAAAAGCGGCTTTACGGCTCTCTTGACCTCCCGCGGGACACCCAAGCTTCGCCACGCCCGCGTTCGGCCCCTAGGTCGGGGGCGGGGCGGGGGTCTCTGGGGCAGGTTCGGGGGGCGGGGACGAGGAGTGTGAGGTCGTCGTAACCTCCGACCTGGAAGCGTCGTCAGCGCCGGAAGAGGGGGAAGGCGAGGGTCCCGAACCGTCTCCCGGAGTCGGCGGTGTCTCGATCCCAAGCCGCTGGGCCAGGAGGGCCTTGAGCTTCTCCCGGTCGGCCGTCTCGAACCCGAAGTACTCGGGGAACTTGCTGGTCGTGGTCAGTTCGAGGGTCGACCCCCGGGGCGAGGCCCGGACGAACCCCAGCTGGCGGAGATGGGCGACCTCCTCGTACGCGCTCTCTCCGACCATCTTCACCAGAAGGCTCTGGCGCATGGGCTGATGGTAGGCGATCAACGCCAGAACCTTCAGGGTTCGTTTCGGGATCTCGACGGCGGCAACCTGGTGGGCCACCGGCAAGAGATCGGGCCGGACCTGGAGGGCCCAGGCGTCCCCCGCCCGATGGACCTCCAGGGACGTCCGCCGAGACGAGTAGTGGCGTTGGAGGGCCCGGAGGGCCTTCTGCACCAGACGGTAGTCCGAGACGCCCAAGGAACCGCAGATTTCGTGCACGCTGAGGGGTTTTCCCGCGGCGAAGAGGATCGCCTCGATGCGCAATTCCAGAGGGTCGGTTTCGGGAATCGTTCTTGCGTTCATGGGTTCCCCCGGTCGACGCCGCGTGGCCCTCAGGTCTCCGGAGATGCCACGGCACCGGCGGCCGGCCGGTTCTCGGCTATCCTTTCCAGCCATACGGGTCCCGCTCCGGGGGAATCCTGGGAAAGGCGCAGGACCCCTTCCTGGGCGAGAAAGAGCAAAGCGATGAAGAGGGAGACCACACGCTCTCGCGAGTCCTCCTTCGACCAGAGGGTCTCCAGGGCAAATTTCTCATGGAGGGCGTGGGCCCGGATCGTGTCCCAGGCCGCCGCGAGTTCCCCTTCGGGAATGTCCCCGTGGACAAGGACCTCCCCCGCCGCGCGTTGCGCTTGCCGGAGCCTCTCCCGGGCTTTCTGAATCTCCAGGCTGCGGCGGGCCTGCTCTTCGGCCTCCTGGAACGCCCGGGCCAGCTCCATCAGGCTGACCGGACGGGTTTCGCAGTGGCGCACCATCGCCTCGAAGGGGGGTTCCCCCGCGGTGAGGAGGGTGTGGGTGACGTCCAGGGCGGTCGGGTCGTCCAAGGCGCCCAGGTAGCCCTGGTCAGGGGGCAGGTCGAAGGCCTCCGGTGACGGTTCGGGCGGATGCATCTCCGCGGTCCGATTGGTGAGGACCTCCTCCGATTGCAGGACGAGGATGTTCCAGGCCATGTAGATCAGCCGGCCCGCCACACCAAAATCCACATCACCCGACTGGCGGAGGCGTTCCAGGTAGAGTTGGGTGAACTTGACCAGGTCGATCTCCCACGGATTGAACTCCTCGGACAGGACCAGTTCGAAGAGCAGGGCCGTGGCCTTCTGGAACGGGTCCTGGATGACGAGATGGACCCCCTCTTTGAGGTCCCGAACAAGGGCCATGTACCGGTCCAGGACGAGGCTGGGGCCTACGGTCTCCCCGATCATGGCCTTGTTCCAGAGGAGATAGGTTAGGACCTGTTCGGCCGCCTCTCGGGAGACCGGGGGGGCTGTCGCCGCCAGAGCACTCGCTTCCGGGGCCGCGACCGTCATCGCGCCTCACCCCCCACCGCCGCGGCCGCGGCCGGGGCCACCACCGCCTGCAGCTCCCGTTCGTCAACGTCCTTGATGTCGTCGATCGAGATTCCGACAATCCGCGAGATGCCGTCCCCGTGCATGGTAACCCCGTAGAGGTGTTCGGCCCACTTCAGGGTCACCTTCCGCAGGGAGATCACGATGAACTGGGCACGGGCGGAATTTCGCCGGAGCATCCGTCCGATGTTTTCCGCGTTGATCCCGTCAAGGCTCATGTCCACCTCGTCGAGCACGTACAAGGGCGAAGGATCGAAGCGCTGGAGGCTGAACAGGAAGGCCAGAGAGGCCAGGGACTTTTCTCCCCCGGAGAGGGCCTCGAGTCTCTGAACCTTCTTGCCTAACGGCTTGGCCCGGATGAGGAGTCCCCCCGCGAGGGGGTCTTCCGGGTTTTCTAGAGCGATCTCGCCCTCCCCCCCGCCCGACAGCTCGGAGTAGATCTGGCGGTACCCCTCGTCGATGCCCTTGACCACCTCGACGAGTCGCCGACGCTTCTTCTGCTCGATCTCCGCCACCAGTTGATCAAGCCCGTCCTTTTCCTGGTTCAGGCGGTCGACCTCCCCTTGGAAATCCTCGAGGCGCTTCTTCTCCTGGTCGTACTGTTCCAGGGCCTGGGCGTTGACAGGGCCCAGCCGCTCGATCTCCCGTTCGATCTCTGTGATCCGCTTGCGAAGGTCCTCCGGGTTCGCCGAGGTGGGGGCGGTGTTCTCTGGCAGCGCGGGAACCTCCTGGAGCGCCGCCTCGGCTTCGGTGAGCTCTCGGCGCGCCGTGTCCAATCCCAAATGAGAGTCCTGAAGGATGTCGGAGAACGAGGTGTGCTTGGAATTGAGGGCCGACTCCTCCGAGGCGATCTGGACCAGCTTGGCCTGCAGTTCGTCCTTCTGACGCTGGAGTTCCTGAGAGACCTGGCTCTGCCGGGACTCGAGCTGGTTCAGGGCCTCGAGCTTCTGGCGCGCTTCCTCCCTCTCATGTTCCTTCTGGGTCCCGGCCTGGGAGAGTTGCTTCAGGCGGGATTTGAGGTCTTTAAGCTCCTTCTCCCGGTCGGCAAGAGTGGCTCGGGCCGATGCCAGCGTAGCCTTGAGACTCTCCACCTGGCCGTGCAGCTCGGTCCGCCGTCCCTGGAGGGCCTCGATCTCGTCGTGGAGCTTGGCGATCCTTTCGGAAACGCTGGAGGGAAGGGCCTCCAGGTACTCCTGATTGGTAGATTCTAGCTCCTGCTTAGCCTTCTCAAGCTCCTTGTGGAGCGCGTCGGCCTCAGATTCGGCCACCTGGGCGTTTTTCTCGGCCTCGGCCTGGCGGGCTCTCGCCGATCTCAAGGCCGCTTGGGCCTGGGACAGAGCCGCCCGGGTCTCGGCAAGCTCCTTTTCCAACCGTTCTAGGCTGGAACTGTGCAAGGCCGTCTCCGTGGATCGACGCGCGAGTTCCTCCCCCAATTGGCGGACCTCCTCGCTAAGCTGGTCCAGTTCGCGTTTCTTGCGCTCGAGTTCCGCGGATTTGTCCCGAAGCTGCTGGCCCAGCTGACGCAGCTCGGCCGCTGCGTCCGCACCCCGACCTTTGGTGGCGGGTCCCAGCCATCCTCCGGTCATCGCGCCGGAGGCCTCGAGGAGCTCTCCTCGAAGGGTCACGAGACGTACGCCACCCATCTGGGCCCGGGCCTGTTCGAGCGTCTCCATGACGAGGGTCTCTCCGAAAACGTACCACAGGGCGGGCTGCAGCTCCGGGTCGGCGTGGATCAGGTCCACCGCGAATCCCCGGCAACCGGGCGTCCTCTGGACCACCAGGCTCTTGCCCTTGGGGCGGCCCGAGACCATCCTGTTGAGCGGGAGGAGGGTCACCCGACCCTTCTTTTGTTTGTTGAGGAGCTCGATGCACTCCGCCGCCACCTGATCGGACTCCACGACCAGAGCCTGGAAGCGGGTCCCCGCGGCGACCGAGAGGGCGGTCGAATACTCCGGATCGTAGGTCACGAGGTCCTCGACCTTTCCCCGGATCCCGGGCAGGCGGCCCAGATTGTGCTCGGACATCAAGAAGTCGGCGGCGAGCCCAGGGCTCCCCCCGGGAGCCCCCGCTCGTTCCTTAAGGCGCCCTTCGAGGGCGGCGTAGGCCCGGTTGAGCTCCAGGAGCTCCTTTTCGAGACCTTCCACCTCCTGCCGAAGCGACTTCTCAAGCGCCCGGGCCCTGTGAAGTTCCTCGGTCAGTTCCTGGCCAGAGCGCTCACCCCCCCTCTTGCTGGACCGGAGTTCTCCCGCCCGGTATTCGACGTCCGCATGCTCCATCTGGCGCTGTTTGACGAGCTCTTCCGCGTTGGACACGTCGTGAAGAGCCGTCTCCGCGTCGGTTCGGGCCTGGCCCGCCTTCTCGACCGCCGCCTGCCATTGCGTCTGCTTCGTGTTGATGAGTCGCTGGACCTCTAGGACCCTCTTGCGAAGTTCTACGGCTCGACCCTGGAGGGAGGAGGTGGACTCCTGGGCCTTCTCGAGCTGTCGGGACCTGTCCTTGAGGGTTTCCTCAACCTCTCCCAATCGCTGGGAGGTCTCCTGGAAGGTCTTGTCCTGGGATCGGATCTCATCCTGACGCTGACGGATCTCCGTCTCGAGCTGCTTCAGGCGGTTGGTGGATTCGGTCCGGGACTGTTCCAGGTTCTGGATCTCCATTTCCAGGCGCCCGAGCGCCAGCTTGCGCTCGTCGAGCTCCTTCTTGAGCTTCTGAGCTTCCTCTCCGCCCTGGCGGGCGATCTCCGTGTCCAGGGTCTCGATGCCGGATTGGACCTTCGTTCTCTCTTGGACGAGGTCCTGGAGCCGGGCCTGGATCTTCTTCAGAGCCTCCTCGGAATCGTGGACCTTCTGTTCGCAGGCGGCCACCTCCTGGCGCAATCGGGCCACGTTGAGACGGGCCAGCTGGGCCTCGTAGACCTTGCGTTCCTCCGTGAGCTTCCGGTGCTGCAGGGCTTGGGTCCTTTGACCTTCCAGGTCCCCCAGTCTCCGCGTCACCTCTCCCAGGAGGGTCCGGATCTCACCCAGGTTCTTCTCCAGGTCCTCCTTCTTCCCCTCCGCGCGGTGGAGCTCGTCATCGTACTGGGATATCCCGGCGACCTGCTCCACGATCCCCCGTCGCTCCAGCGGGGTCATGGCCACGATCTTGTTGACCATCCCCTGCTGGATCAGGTTGTACCCATCCCCGGCTAAGCGGGCATGACCGAGGAGCGTTTCCATCTCCTGCTGGGTGCTGCGTCGCTCGTTGATGTAGAAGTAGGAGTAGTACCCGTCCGGATCGGTCGGCGCGAGCTTGACGTACCGGGTGAAGGTGACCTCATCGGCATCGACCCCCAGGAGACGGTCCTGGTTGTCGAAGGTCAACGAGACCTCACATTCGGTGGCCGGTTTCTTGGACAGGCCTCCGTTGAAGAACAGGTGGGTGAGCCGGTCGGCCCGCAAGGCCTTGGAGCTGGGAGGTCCCAGAACGAACAGGATGGCATCGGAGATGTTCGACTTTCCCATCCCGTTGGGGCCCGCGATACCCGTGAAACCTGGAGAAAAGGGGATCTCCGTCGTGCCCGCGAAGGATTTGAAGTTCTTCAGGCGCAGCTTCTTCAGGTACATCTTCGGGTCCTCTCGATCTGTCCGGCGTCTGTCACATGGTGGAACCCTATTTGTCGGACAGACGTCGGCCCGATTCATCTTGGGGTAGGTATTTAATCGTTGGTTTCCAGCGGGCACAATCCGGCACGGGAAAGGGGAAGGAGGGGTCCCCGAGAGGTCCCGGGCCTCGGCCGCGAAAACGAGCGGGGGTCGCCTCAGGCGGGGGTCTCGAAGATCTCCTTCCAAGCGGCGAGAAGGCCGGGTTTGACCTCTTCGATGGAGACGGGCCTCCCCAGCTCCTTGGCCACCGAGGTCATGATACGCCCCTCGAACCCGCACGGGTGGAAGCGGTCGAAGGCGCGAAGGTCCAGGTCTACGTTGAGCGCAAAGCCATGGAAGGCCACCCATTCCTCCACGGCGATTCCGATGGAGGCGATCTTGCGTTCTGCGTCGATCCAGACCCCACGCTTCCCCGGAACCCGGACCCCCGAGAGCCCCAGGGGAGAGATCGCGCGGATCACCAGTTCTTCCAGGTCCCGGACGTATCTCCGGACGTCGCGTCCCCGGGGAGTGAGGTCGACAATCGGGTAGCCCACAAGCTGACCCGGTCCGTGGTACGTGGCCCTACCCCCCCGTTCCACATGGTAGACAGGGACCCCTTCCGGGAGAGGCTCCCCGCCATCTCCCTGGACCCCCACAGTGATCACAGGTTCATGCTCCAGCAGGAGAAGGGTATCCGGGAGGATCCCCCGTTTCCGATCGCGCCTCATCTCGAGCATCCTCCGCCAGACGGGCTCGTAGGGTTGTCGCCCGAGGTCAAGGACGGGGGGTACCATGGGACGGCGCGCGGGCCATGTGCATGGGCTCTCCCAGCCATAACAGCGCGGTCTCCGCGAGCGATTCGGCAAAAGTGGGATGGGGATGTATCGTGGCCGCCAGGTCCCGGACTTGCGCCCCCATCTCGATGGCCAGGGCCGCCTCGCTGATGAACTCTCCCGAGCGCTCTCCGGCCGCGTGAAGGCCCAGGATCCGTTCCGTACCCTCCTCGGCCACGAGCTTGACAAACCCCCCTGTCGCGTGGGAGGCATGCGCCCGTCCCAGCGCGGCGTAGGAGAACCGGACCTCCCGGGCCTTCAATCCCGCCTCGCGGGCCTGCGCCAGGGTGAGGCCCGCGCTCGCGAGCTCCGGGTCCGTGAAGATCACCCACGGGATGACCTGATGGTCCCATCTTGTCGGGCGTCCCGCAATGGCCTCGGCGGCGACGATCCCCTCCCGGTAGGCCTTGTGAGCCAGCATGGGGGGGCCCGCCAGGTCTCCCGCCGCAAAGATATTCGGGACGTTCGTGGCCATCCGGCCATCGACCTTCACGAACCCCGTCTTCCCGTCAACCTGCACGCCGGCCGCCTCCAACCCGAGCTCGGACGTTGCGGGTCTCTTCCCGACCGTGACGAAGAGGACATCCCCTTCCAGAACAGACCGGTCCCCCTGGGGTCCCAAGACTTCGAGCGCGAGGGTGCTCTCCCCGCGGGTCAGCCCGACCGCTCGGGTCCCCGAGAGGACCTGCACGCCCATCCCCTCCAGGCGTCGCCGGAGCTCGCGGACAAGGTCCGGCTCTACGCCGGGGAGGATGTCGGGCAGGAGCTCCACGATGGTCACACGGCTTCCCAGACGGGCGAAATGCTGACCCAGCTCGACCCCGCTGACCCCTCCTCCGAGGACCAAGAGCCGATCCGGGCGACGGTCGAGATCCAGCATCTCCCGGGCTGTCAACACGCGCTTCCCATCGGGCTCGAAGCCCTTCAGGGAAAGGGGGACGCTTCCCGTCGCCAGAACCGCCGCCCGGAAACGAACGCTCTCTGTCTCGGCCGAACCGGGGCCGGCGGGTATCTCCGCCGTCTCGGGTCCCGTCAGGGTGGCGCGTCCCTGGACCCACTGGGCCCCCGCCGCGCGCAGGAGGGTGGCCACGCCCTGCCGCTCCCTTTCCACGACCGCGTCCTTCCACTTCTTCAGCGTTCCCAGGTTCGACTTCAGGTCCAGGAACTCGAACCCCATCTCGGGCCCCTGTGACCTCACCTGGTGAAGGAGCTCCGACGCATGGATCAGGGCCTTGGAGGGGATGCATCCTCGGTTCAGGCACTCCCCTCCCAGGTGCTCCCTTTCCACCACCAGGGCCTGGCGTCCCAGCTGACCCAAACGGATGGCGGCCACGTATCCCGCCGGTCCCCCTCCAATCACGAGCACATCGATGTCGCGTGTCACGGGAAACGCCCCCCCTGCTCCTTGTCAAAATCATCCCTCTCCTCAGAAAGGGGCCAGGACGGCTCGGACAAGGTGTCCTGGAACAGGGTCTCCCAACCGGGAGGAGGTTTTACCTCTGAGGCGCTGACGGCCCGTCGCACGCGCTCCTCAATTTCGTTCCTCAGGCCCTCGCGCTCGGAGGCCGAGAGGACCCCGAGCCGGTCCAGAAGCTCTTCCAGACGGGCGAGCGGGTCCCGGGCGAGCGCCCGCTCCCTCCAACCGGGGGGCTGGTAGCGTGTCGGATCGTCGGAAGAAGAGTGGGGAGTCAGACGATCGAACACGAGCTCGAGAAGGGCCGGGAAGGAGGACGTTCGGACCTCCTCCCGCCGCCGGGAGAGCGCCTCGAAGACGGCCACCACGTCGGTCCCGTCCACCGTTTCGGCCGGGACCCCGTAGGCTTGTCCCTTGAGGGAGAGGTTGGCCACGGCCGTCTGTCGGTCCACGGGGACGCTGATGGCCCAGCGGTTGTTCGTGCAGACGAACAAAACCGGGACCCGGAGAACGGCCGCGAAGTTGAGCCCGGAATGGAAATCGTTGGCGCTCGTGGCCCCATCCCCAAAGCAGGCCACCGAGATCCCGGGGCCCTGGCGGCGCTTCAGTCCGTAGGCCCACCCCACCGCCTGGACGATCTGGGTCCCGATGACGCTGGACATGGACACATAGTTCACGTCCCGGGCGGTGGGATGGTTCGGCATCTGCCGTCCCTTCGCAGGATCCCCCTCGTTACCGAAGAGGTGGTCGAGATAGGTTTCGAGCGGGTGGCCACGAAGGAGCGCCACCAGTTGCTCCCGCAGGCCGGGGAAGACCGCATCCTCGGGACGAAGGGCCCGGGCGAGCCCGGCGTTGCAGGCCTCCTGGCCCATAGCGGGACCGTAGAAACCGATCCGTCCCTGGCGCTGGAGGGCGAGCATCCGGGTGTCCAGGATGCGCCCGAACAGCATCGCGCGGTAGAGGTCCCCTAGGCTCGCCTTCCAGTCGGGGCCGAGGATGTCTGATAGTTGAGGGGGGTCGTAGGGGAGAGGAATGATCCCAGGACCCCCGTTCCGGCCCTCCCGTTGCGATGTGGACATCTCCGTCGGTCCTGGGTCGAAGGGACGTTACACGAGCTCGAGGAAGAGCTGGTGAGGGTCTTCGAGGAAGGTCTTAACGCTCGCCAGGAACTCGGCCCCGTCGATCCCGTCCACCACCCGGTGGTCGAGGGAAATGGACAGGTTCATGAAGTGACGGGGTCCGAGAGTGCCGTCAGGGAGGTACGCGGGCCTCTTTTGGATCTTGTGGACGCCCAGAATCCCCACCTCCGGGTAGTTCAGGATTGGCGTTGCGAGAAGGCCTCCCAGCGCTCCCAGGCTCGTGATGGAAAAGGTGCTTCCGGAGAGCTCCTCCCGGCTGAGCTTTCCCGCCTTGCCCCGTTCGGCCAGGTCCTGGATCTCTCGCGCGATCTGGGCGATGCTCTTCCTGTCGGCGTCCCGCAGGACCGGCACGATCAATCCGTCCGGAGCGGCCGCCGCAATCCCGATATGGTAGTGATGGCAGATCACGATCTCCTGTTTCTCATCATCGACCCGCGCGTTCAACTTGGGATGGCGCTGGAGGGCCTGGACGACGGCCTTGACGATGAAGGGGAGATAGGTCAGGGCGATCCCCTTCTCCTCGAACCTCTTTCGGAAACGCTCTCGCAACCGGACCAACTCATCGACCTCCACCTCTTCCACGTAGGTGAAGTGGGCGGCGTGGCGGACCGCGTTGGCCATGTGCTCCGAGATGACCCGTCGGAGCCCCCGGATCGGGATCCTCTCTTCCCGAGGAGGTGGGCCCTTCTCGGCCGCGGACCCCTGAGGGGGGGAAGAGATCGGGAACGAGGAGGGAGGGCCCGAGGAGGGGGCGGACGCCCGAGGAGGACCGCCCCCTTTCCGGTACGCCTCCAGATCCGCCTCGGTGACGAGCCCGTTGGGACCCGTCCCGGGGACCTGGGTGAGGTCGATCCCCCATTCCTGAGCCTTCCTTCGAACGGAAGGAGCCGCCAGGACGCGGGTAGAGGGAGCCGGAGAGGAAGGGGACGGAGGAGGGGCAGCCGAGGAGGTCGTGGGGGGCCGAGAGGCCGGGGTCCTCTCGGGGGCCCCGGCAGGGGACGGGGAGGGGGTGGGGGTCTCGGTCTCGATGCTTACCAGGAGGGAACCCACCTTGACCACCTCCCCCTCGCGGGCGTGGAGTTGGAGCACGCGGCCCGACACCGGGCTCGGGATCTCGACGTTGGCCTTGTCGGTGAGGACGCTCACGAGGGGTTTTTCCTCCTGGACCTGTTCCCCTTCCTTCACGAACCACTTCACGACCTCTCCCTGGGCTACCCCTTCCCCGATGTCCGGCAGGCGGAAATCGTAACGCATGACCCCTCCTTCAGCCCGCCGCCAGCGTTCTCTGGATGCCGCGGACGATCCGGTCGACGCTGGGGAGGTAGAGATTTTCCAGGGTGTACGGGAAGGGGGTGTCGTAGCCCGTGATCCGGAGGATGGGGGCCTTCAACGAATAGAGAGCCTTTTCGGCGATGAGGGCCGCGAGCTCGGCTCCGTAACCGCAGAACTTCGGGGCCTCGTGGGCCACCACCACGCGTCCCGTTTTCTCCACCGATCGAAGGACGGTCTCGACGTCCAGAGGATTCAAGGACCTCAGATCGACAACCTCCGTTTTAATCCCGTCACTGTCCAGGGTCTTGGCGGCTTGGACCACCGGCGGGACCATCGCCCCGTAGGCAAGGACCGTGACATCACTGCCTTCCCTCACGACCCGCGCGGACCCGAGGGGGACGCGGACGTCCCCCTCCGGGACCTCCCCTGTAACCGTTCGATAGATCCGCTTCGGTTCGAGGAAGATGACCGGATCCGGGTCGAAGATCGCGCTGAGGAGGAGCCCTTTGGCGTCCGCCGGCGTCGAAGGGACCACTACCTTGAGGCCGGGGATACTCGTGAAGAGCTGCTCGGTGCTCTGGGAATGGTAGAGCCCTCCCTTGATGCCCCCGCCGTAAGGCGCCCGGATCACCACATGGCAGGGGAATTGCCCCCCCGATCGATACCGGAACTTCGACAGTTCGCTGACGATCTGGTCGAAGGCGGGATAGATGAAGTCCAGGAACTGGATCTCGGCCACCGGTTTGAGCCCATAGAGCGCCATTCCGATGGCCGTCCCGACGATCCCGCTCTCGTTGAGCGGGGTATCGATCACTCGCTCCTCCCCGAACTCCTTGAGCAGACCCTCGGTCGCCCGGAAGACCCCTCCATTGACCCCGATGTCCTCCCCCAGGCAGATCACGTCTGGATCCGCCTTCATGGCGGTATGAAGGGCCCGATTGACCGCTTGGATCAGGGTGATCTCCGTCATGGCTTTAGGACCCCCTGCCGGAGAAGCTCTTCAAACTCCTGCCGTTCTTCGGCCAGGTACCCCGTGGGGACGGCGCAAACATCCTCGAACAGGCTCACGGGCTCGGGGGGCGGTGTAGCCTCAGCCTCCTTGATGATCCTCTGAACCTCCTGCCGGTGGGCCTCCTGCAACTGTTCGAATTCCGTTTCGGTCAAAAGGTGTCGGTGGAGCAGATCGTTCTTGAGCCGTTCGATGGGGTCCCGTTCCTTCCATCGCGCCAGCTCCTCGCTGCTCCGGTAACGTCGGGGATCGTCGGAGGTGCTGTGCGGTCCCATCCGGTATGTGACCGCCTCGATCAGGGTCGGCCCCTGCCCTTCCAGGGCCCGGTGGCGGGCCTGCCGGACGGCCCGGTACACGGCCCCGAAATCGTTGCCGTCCACCTGGACTCCGGGAAACCCATAGGCCTGAGCCTTGATCGCGAGCGTCTCGCTGCGAGTCTGTCTCTCCCGAGGGAGGGATATGGCCCACTGGTTGTTTTGGCAGAAGAAGACCACGGGAGCCCGGTACACTCCCGCGAAGTTCAAGCCGGAATGGAAGTCGTTGGAACTCGTCGCCCCGTCGCCGAAAAACGCCACCGAAACCACCTTTTCTCCCTTGTACCGGGAGGCGAGCGCCAGACCAACCGCCTGGGCGATCTGGGTCCCGATGGGCGAAGACGGACTGACAAAGCGGTGATCGCGAAAACCGTAGTGGTTCGGCATCTGGCGCCCTCGCGACAGGTCCTTGGAGTTCCCGTACAGCTGGTGGAAGATGGCCAGGAGGGGGATCCCTCGGGTCAAGGCGACGGCCAGCTCCCGGTACGCGGGGCAGAGCCAGTCCCGGTTTTCCAGGGCCAGCCCGCAGCCTACCTGGGCGGCCTCCTGCCCCTCCAGAGGGGCGTAGAACCCGATCCGCCCCTGCCTCTGGAGATTGATGGCCCGTTCATCCGCCACGCGGGCGAGCACCATGAGCGAGAGGGCCTGCTTCAAGAGTTCGGGGGAGACCTCGACATCCTCCGGGGTGGTGGGGGCACGGAGGGCATCCGCTTCGGCCGTCATGGTCTGTCGGCCGAGGGAGAGGGTTCCCGTAATTAATGTTGGCCGTCGGGGCGGCGGGCGCCAGGCCGTCGTGACGGGAACCCTGCGCGTGCCGGCCTCCCGCGGTCCATCATAAGCGAGACCCGCCGCCGGGGTTCCCGACCCCGGGACCTTTCGTTCGGGGGGGAGGGGGCCGACCTGATTCGCCGGAGACCCCGGAGAACATCCCCGTGTCCTGCCCCCCGAAAGATCATCTCAGGGCCTTCGACATCCAGGGGCCGTCCCGTTCGAACCCGAGGCCTCGATAATATTCCCGCGTCCCGACCGCGGAGATGACAAAGATGCGGGAAGCCCCCATCGCCCGAGCCTCCTCTTCCGCCTCTCGGATCAACCCTCGGCCGAGTCCGCGATGCTGGACGGCGTTCGATCCCGAGGCCGGGGACTGGACCGGCACCTCGGTACCCAGGACCTTGACCTCTCGAATCACGGGGTCGCGGAGCCCCCCGGGAACATCGCCCGCGGGGATCCTGACGCGAAGGTACCCCGCCAGGGCCTCGGTGTCCGGGTCCTCCCAGGACAGGAAGATCTCCCGCCCCCCCGAAGCCGGGTACTCCTGACGGACCAATTTGAGGTCCGCCAGATCTCGGATCCGCCGGGACCGCCCCGCCTCGCGGCATCGCAGGCAGGGGCACTTGAGCCCCCGGGATTCCAGGCGCCGGAGGGCCAGCTGACGAAGGTTGCTCTTGCGGACCCCGGCCACGATCAGACGAGCGGGAATGTCCCTCTGCACCCGCTGGATCCGGACGTACCGGGGCAGTTCCACCTTGATACGGGCCAGGGTCTCCGCGGCCGTCTCGTCGTCATAGGGGGCATAACGACCCGACTTCCATTCCTCGTAGAGGCCAGTCCCGCGTAGAACGAGGCAGGGATAGATCTTGAGCATGTCCGGCCGGAAGGTGTCGTCCTGAAAGAGGCGGTGAAAGTCCTCCACGTCCCGACTCATGTCCATCCCCGGAAGGCCCGGCATCATGTGGTACCCGATCTTCAGGCCCATCTCCCGGGCGACGTGGGTCGCCTCCACCACGTCCTGCACGTGATGCGCCCGATGCACGTGCTCGAGAACGGGGTCCCGCAAGGACTCCACCCCAAATTCGACGCGGGTGACCCCCCACTCCACCAGGCGACGCAGCTGCTCCGGGGTCGCCTGGTCCGGTCGGGTCTCGACCGTGAGACCCACGCATCGGCGGGGGGCCCGTTCGTTCCTTTCGTGGGCTTCATTCAAAGTCGGGGAGTCCACCCCGTTGAGCGCTTCGAAGACCCGTCGGATCGTGGTCTCCTGCCATTCCAGGGGCCTCGACGTGTAGGTCCCTCCCATCAGGATCACTTCGACCTTGCTCACGGGGTGCCCGATCGCTTCCAGGGATTCCAGCCGATGGCGAGTGATCCGGAAGGGGTCGTAGGAGAATTGGGCGGCCCTCATCGCCGAGGGTTCTTCCCCGGTGTAGCTCTGCGGGGTTCCGAACTCAGGCCCTCCGGGGCAGTAGGTGCATTTCCCGTGAGGGCAGCGCCAGGGACTCGTCATGACGGCCACCACACTGACGCCGGAAAGGGTCCGGGTCGGCTTCAGTCGGAATTGCTCGGCGAGCTGGTCCCTCTCCGGCCCGGAAACAGTCTTCAGGAGGTCCCCGTTCGTGGGGAGGGTGGACCACCCCTCGCGCCGGGCCAAAACCAGCTTGGCCCGTTCTAATCTCTCCTTGGGAGAGAGGCCGGGCTGATTTGGGAGCTCGCGGAGGATTTTCTCGAGGGTGACCGGGGTTTGCAGAGCGCTCACCCCCGGGAACCTCCCTCGAGCCACAGACGGGTCTGTCCTCCGATCACCCGCCGAACCTTCCGGAGGTCTGCGACGCGTTGGCAGCCGGTGAGGAACATCGCGGTCCGGAGCTCTTCGAGGAAATAGGAGAGCTCTTGGCGGGTCTTCTCGTAGCTCTCGGTGGCCGCTCTCAGGATGCCCCCCGCCGTGCCGACCGCGCTCGCGCCCAAGGCCAGAGCTCGGGCGGCGTCGAGGCCCGTGCGGATCCCTCCGCTCGCGATCACGGGAAGGCCGAGGGGGGCGAGCTCGGTCACGCTGACGGGCGAGGGGAGACCCCAGTCCCAGAAGGTCTTTCCCAGCCGGGCGTGAAGGGTGGAACCCTGGCGAAGAGCCCGATAATATTCAACGGCCGCGAAGGAGGTCCCCCCTCGCCCGCTCACATCAAAGCCGCGGACACCGGCCTTCTTCAGCCGTCTCGCCACTTCGAAGGCGATGCCCGCCCCGGTCTCCTTGGCCAGGACCGGGAAGGCTTTCGCCAGCTGCTGGATCCGCACCAAGGCCCCTCGGGCCCTCCGGTCCCCCTCCGGCTGGATCCGTTCCTGGACGAAGTTCATGTGGATGGCCAGCATGTGGGCGCCGATCAGGTCCATGGCCTTCGTCGCCTCCGCGACCCCGACCACGCGATCCTCTCCCCCCTGGGGGATAATCTGGGGGGCCCCGATGTTCGCCAACTTCAGGGGCACGTCATAGTCCCGGGCGCACGAATAGCTCTCCGGGAAGGACCCCTTGAGGATCGCGGCCCTCTCGCTCCCGACTCCGAACCCGATCCCGAGTTCGGCGGCGGCTTTCGCCAGGTTTCGATTGATGAAGGTCGCTCCGGGATAGCCTCCGGTCATCCCGGTGATGATCAAAGGGGCGGCCAGGGTCTTTCCGAAGACCCGGACCCTGAGGTCGATGTCATCGAGATCGACCTCCGGGAGGGAATTGTGGATCAGCTCAATGTCATCCCAATAACGGTACTTCCCCTCGACATTCCCTTCGAGAACGATCTGGACGTGCTCCGCCTTCCGATGGGTCAGCAGGTCTTCGGGGGCCTTGTCCAGGCCCCCCGAGGTTGAGGGCTCCGAGGGGCCTTCAGGCCGGGGCGTCGCTCGTCCAGCTCCCGTACACCAACTCCCCCTCTATGGCCCGCACGAGGAGCCCATGAGCCAGTCCGCTTATAAGCCCTGTTGGGACGCCCCCTCGAGAGATCTCGAGCATTGTCTCCACCTTCCCCCGAATCCCTCCAGTGACATCCGGGCCCGCCCCTGATCGGGAGAGACCTTCCAAGACGTCCGGTGTCACATGTTCGATCACACGCGGCTTGCCGGTAACGGAGTCCCGGCGCCACACGCCCGCCACATCGGAAACGAAGAGGACACGTTTTGCGGACAGCCGCCTCGCGAGCTCTCTCGCGATCGTGTCTGCGGAAAGGATGGAGAGCCCCCAGTCCCCATCCAAGACCACATCCCCGAACGAGACCGGTACGAGACCCTGGTCCAGGGCCTGTTCGAAGGGCTCGCTCTCAAAGTGTTGCAGGGTGCCCTGCGCGTTCCTAGCGATCGGGAACGGGGGGACCGAAACCGCTGGCAGGCCCCCATCCAAGAGCCCCCTCAACACACGTTGATGGAGGGTGCGAACGTGGTAGGAGGTGAGGGCTCCCCCCCGGGGGGAACGAGGGGAGGAGGGGCGGGGCGGGCGCGTGAGACCGTACCGCTCGGCCCCCGGATGACCGAACGATCCGGCCCCGTGAAGGACAATGACCGGACGGTGACCACCTTGCCAGGCCTGCGCGATCTCACGGGCGAGTCGATCGATGATCTTGGGCCGGGCCCTCAAGGGTTCCTTCTTTCGGGTGATGATGGAGCCGCCAAGTTTGACCACGACTGGGGGGCTCTTCGACACGATGGGGCGAATTCTCGCCTCCTAATCCCTTTGGGGGTCGGGGACTGCGGTCCCTTGGTACCCCATTCCTCGGGCCCGGTCGGCTACCCTCCCACGCTCCACGGTCGAGGTCCGGGCACAAGAGCTCGGTGAAGGACGGGTAGAGATTTGGCGCACACGAGACCGTATATCTCCGGGTATGGGATTCGTTCAAGGGAGATACCCCCGGGCTAGCGGAGCTTCAGGCGCAGGAAGAGGCGTCCTCTCTCGGGGACGTTAATAAACATGGGAACCCGTGAGCGATCGGGGCCCCTCCTACATCGTTTCCAGCGCTTCGATGCCCATTAATCCCAAGGTGTTGGCCAGGACATGACGGGTGGAGGCCACCAACGCAAGCCGATGAAAGCGCTCCGTCTCCCCCGCGTTGAGCACCCGGAGCGCCTGGTAGAACTCATTGAACCTCTCCGCCACCTCGTGAGCGTAGACGGCCAAGAGGTGGACCCCCCGGCTCTGAGAGATCTGGTCCACGAGAGACGGAAGTCGGCTCAGGCTCAGCAACAGGCTTCTTTCCCGGGGATCGAGGGAGGCCCGCGGGGCGAGCGAGGATCCTTCGGACGGAGAGGTCACTTCGGCCAGGAGATCGGGGGTCTCCTCGTGGGCCCGGCGGAGAATGCTGCAGGCCCGAGCGTGGGCGTACTGGACGAAGGGGGCGCTCTTGCCTTCGAATGACAGCGCCTCCTCCCATCGGAACGTGATCGGCTTCTCGGGCTGGATGCGGAGGATGTGGTAGCGAACCGCTCCCGTCCCGACGCTGCGGGCGATCTGCTCCGCCTGGCCCCCTTCCAGATCCGTTCGTCTTCGGCGGACCTCGTCCCGGGCCCGCCGGACCGCTTCCTCGAGCAGGTCATCGAGAAGGACGACCCGACCCCCCCGCGTGGTCATCCGTCCCTCCGGGAGATTGACGAAGGCGTAGTGAACAAATTCGGGCTGGCGGGAGGATCCCACGGCCTCCAGGAGGGCGAGGAGGCCGCGGGAATGCAGCTTATGGTCCTCCCCCAGGACGTCGATGACCCGATCGAACCGGCGGAACTTGTATTCATGGTAGGCCACGTCCCGGGCGGGGTAGAGGTCCGTGCCGTCTCTCCGGGTCAGGTAGACCGTCGCGTCCTTCTTCGGGAGACCGTAATCGGACGCTTCGACGCCGAGCGCCCCATCGACCGAAAGGGCCCGAGGGGACCGGCGGGCCCTCTCGATCACACCGCGTACGCTTCCGTCCAGGACGAAATCCGATTCCCAGACAAATTCATCGAAGGAAACACGGATCTCTTCCAACGTCTGGCAGATACCGCGAAGAATCTCCCGGGGGATCCGTCTGTAGGTTTCCGGGGGGATTTCGCCCCTCTGAAAGCGGGTCACGAGGTCGTGGAGCTCCTGGGCCGCCTCCGGGTGGGTCTTGAGGTACTGGCTGGCGGCCGGATAGGGGCGACCGTACCACGTGTCCGGCTTCACATTCGGAGGGATGGGGCCTTCGGGGGAACCCTCGAAGGCCTCCCGGATCTCGGAAGGCCACGCGGCGGGAGGCTTTCCCCACAGCCAGACCAATGTGGCGGCTTGGCGACCCACATCATCGACGTAGAACTGGACGGTGACCGAATACCCCCGCGCCCGGAGGACCCGGGCTAAGGTGTCCCCGACAATGCTGTTTCGGGAGCGTCCTACGTGCAAGGGGCCGCTCGGGTTGGCGCTCGTGTGCTCCACGCAGACCGACTCCGGACGGGGCGGGAACCGGCCGTACTCCGAGCCTCGCCTCAGGATGAGAGACACCGCGTGGGCGAAGAAACGGCCGATGTCGAGGTCGAAATTGAGGAAACCGCCTTCCGAGCGGACCTGCGTCAGACCCTCGGGAGGGGGTCCAGACCCGGCGAGCTGCCGGGCCCACTGGACCGGGTCGCGTCCCTGTTCCTTGGCCCACCGGAAGAGGGGAATGCTCAGGTCTCCCCGGGTCTCCTCGGGAAACTGGATCTCCCTCCCTAGATCCGAGGGCGAGACGGACCCCGAGGAGGTTGTCAAACGGGCTGTGAGCCAGCGGACCACCTCCTCCCGATAGGGCCCCCAGGGATCCACGAGCCCGGTTCCCCCCTCCGGGGAAGGTGGATCCAAGGGCGGGAGGGACATGGGAAGGCTCAAGAAAGAACCGCCCTCATAAAGGGTTGTGGAAGAGGTTCTTCTGGTCCGCTACGGCGAGCTGGCCTTGAAATCCCCACCGGTACGGGCCCAGTTCGAGCGGCAGCTGAAGAACAACCTGCTCGACGCTTTCCTGCAGGCGGGCCTCGATTGTGCCCTGTCCTCCGACCGCGGGCATCTGTACGTGTCGACCTCGAGGCCCGAGGAAGGGGTGAAGGTCATCAGACGGACCTTCGGGGTGGTCTCTGTCAGCCGGGCGTGCGTCCTGAAGACCAGCCTTGATGGCATTCTTCGGGCCGTGGTCGAGACGTTCCAGGAGCCCCTGGCCCATCCCCACAGGTTTGCGGTCCGAAGCCGACGGACCGGATCTCACGCGTTCACGAGCCAGGAGCTCGCGGCGCGAGTGGGGGAGGAGATCCTCCGAGCCTTTCCCCACTCCGGACTTGTGGTGGACCTGGAGGAACCGGACCTTGAGATCTTTGTGGAGGTCCGCGGACCGACCACGTACCTGTACATGTCCCGGATGCCGGGGCCGGGAGGCCTGCCCTTGGGGGTGGCCGGGAATGTGGGGGCTGTGGTGGACGGCCTGCGCGGAGCCCTCGGAGCCTTCCTTCTGATGAAGCGAGGATGCCGAGCCCATGTGGCCGCTGTGGGCGAGGGATGGGACCTCTCACGGGAAGTCCTCTCGCGGTTCGATCCCCACCTGGTGGTGCAATCCGCTCCGGATGCGCCCGGGGCCTGGGACCTTGTCCGGTCGTGGGCCGAATCAAAACCCCTGGAGGGGGTATCGCTCCCCCTCGACGTCGACGATTATGGTCCCGCGCGGGACTTTTGGGGGGAGACAGTGGTGTTTTCTCCGACGGTTGGCCTCTCGGAGCAGGAGGTCCACGAGCAATGGCTCGCCGTGGTCGAACTCACCCGGTAAGGCCCGCGCCGGGTCAGGTCCAGACGGGCCTGGATAGCCTTCGAGAGGACTCAACCGAAGGCGAGGAGGAACGTCTCCATATGGAGCTCCGGAGGCGGCAGGAACCGGCCTCCGCCCTGCGATTCGAGGATCGGGTCCGTTCCTGGGTCCAGCTTCGGGAAGAAGCCCTTCGACGTCGAAAGTCGTCCTCCGGGGCACCCCCCGATCCCGCAGAGAACTAGACACTCATCTAAGTTTGGCGCGACCATCAGGCCGCAACTCTCCGGCGCTCCCGCGCCGGCGTCCCCAAGGTGGGAGGAGTTTCCCGAATCCAAACCGGCAAGGGGGCCCCCTATCCACAAATATTTACGGGCCGACGTCCGAGCTCCAGGCCGCCCCCCCCGAATCGGTCCTCTCCTGACCTCTCGAGGACTTTCTCGAACACAGACTATTCCAGGAAGATCGCGGGTATGCCCCGTAGCTTTGGTTTCTTCATCTCAGCCATTACGTCCATGACAGGTGGGTGGAACTGGAGCTGCTTACGTAACGGGGTTATGCGGGGGATCGCCGGCGCCGGCCCGCTCGGAAGGTCCTGACGCCGAAGCGGTGACCCGACCGGTCCTGAATCACCGATCGGGCCCATCCGGATGCACCCGCCGCGGCCCTTGGGGTCCACGTCAGGAAGGTCCGCCCCCTCCAGCTTGAGAGGCCGGGTTGTCCCAGCAAGTGGATCACACTCGTCGAGCTGGGAGTCCTCCAGCGCGTCATGGACGCGAGTGGATCGCCGGGGTACGTGACCGGTCCGATCAACGATGACAGGGTCATCGAGGAGGTTCATGGAGACTTCAGACCCGCCGGGGGCTTTCATCCGACCCTTCTGGGAGAGGATTGTTAGGAATCCGCAATGGTGGTCCTGGCGTCCCGTTCGTCAGCGATCGCTAGCCCGGAGTCTGGAAGACCAGGTCCGCCGCGCCCACGGTGTGGCCTTCCTTCGTCCGGGTGATCTTCATGAGAGCCGGGTCTGTGGGCCCGGTCTCCACATTCCAGGTTAGATCGGGGTGCTCAGAACCTGTTCGACAATTTCTTCGGCTTGGCGTCAACTCGTGATAAGACGGAGCATAGTTTAGGGGTTAAGGCCTTGGGGGAGGCTGCACACCAAATCTTAAATGAGGGGCCCCCTCGGGCCTAGCAGGAGGCGCGGCGATGTCCCGGTGGGCGGTACGCGGCTCATATCTCGCTCGAAGGGACTTTTGGCAGTCGTTCACGAAGGTCCGCGAGGCTCCGGATGCCCGCGGGGCCCGGGAAAGGGTTCTTTCCGAGATCGGAGGTTGTCATCACGTTCCCCGAACCAGGATCCGGATCGACTCGGTGGAACTGGAGAAGGAAGGATGAGGTCCGGTAGCCCCCCCTCCCCCGCGAGCGAGACCGAACGGCAGGTCCAGGAGGACCTTGTGCGTCTCGAGGCCTACCGGGCCCAACTTTCCAGCCTGTGGCGTCAGTTGGACTATCTGCGACTTTCCATCGCCGAACATTCGCGGGCCCGGCAGGTCCTCGAGGATGTCGACCGGTGGGACCGCGAGCGAGAACTCCTCCTTCCCTTGGGCGGGGAGACGTACCTGCGGGCCCGGCCGGGGGACCTCGACCGCGTCCTCCTTGGCATGGGAGCGGGCGTGGTGGCGGAACTTCCCCGGGCGGCGGCTTTGGAAAAGATCAACGAGCGACTCCTCCGGTTAGAAAAGGCGGATCGGGAGCTCGAGGGCCAAGCCCGAAGGATGGAGCAGGAAACCCAGGCCTTGTCTGAGCGTCTGGAGGCCATCGCGGAGCAAGGCCCTGCGGAGGGCCCGGCACGGACCGGACCGGGCCGTTCCCCCCATGTGGGCTCGCCTTAAGAGGCGTCTCGGCATCGGAGGGGAGACCGCCCCTCCGGCGTCCGAACATCCCCCCCCGACCGGATCGACCCCTTCCGCCGGGGAGCCCCGCAAGACCCCGATTCCGGACCCTCCCCGGCAGTATTTCACGGATGGTTTCGGCCTGCGGATCAAGGACAAAACGCTCGACCAGGTCCTCCAGGAGCTGGAGATTGTTCTCCTAGAGTCCGACGTGGCCCTGGAGGTGGCCGAGCGGATCGAACGGCGCGTTCGGGCCCGCCTCCAGGAGCAGAAGCTCCGCTTGGGGGAGGACCCGGCCGAGGCGATCCGGGCCGCCCTCCGAGAGGCCATTCGATCGATCCTCGCCATTCCCCCCCTCGACCTTCCCGCCCTCATTCGCGCAGGTCCCCGACCCTACGTCGTGCTGTTCCTCGGGGTCAACGGGAGCGGAAAGACCACGACGATTGCGAAGTTGGCAAGCCTGTTGCAGTCTCACGGGTTCCGGGTTGTCCTCGCGGCCGGCGACACGTTCCGCGCCGGGGCGATCGAGCAGATCTCTGTTCACGCGGAACGCCTGGGGGTCCGGGTGGTGCGCCAGCCTTCGGGGGCCGACCCGGCCGCCGTGGCCTACGATGCGGTCCAACACGCCCGGGCCCGTCACTCGGATGTGGTCCTGGTGGACACCGCCGGCCGTCAGCACACGGACGAGAACCTCATCGAGGAGGCCAAGAAGATCCGACGAGTGGTGAACCCCCAGCTGACCGTCTTCGTGGGGGACGCGCTTTCGGGGAACGATATGGTCACTCAGGCCCGCCAGTTCCAGAAAGAGCTGGGGTTCGAGGCCGTGATCCTGACCAAGCTTGACGCGGATACCAAAGGAGGTTCAGCCCTGTCGATTGCCTATTCGGTCCGCAAGCCCATCCTCTACCTCGGCACCGGACAAGGGTACGGGGACCTGCGCCCCTTCGATCCCGACTGGATGGTGGAACGGATCTTCCAGGGATCCCCGGAGGTCGCGGCGTGACGGGGGACCTCCGGGTGGTTCTCCTCCGGCCAAAGGAAGACGGGAACGTCGGCGCCGTGGCCCGGGCGATGAAGAACTTCTCTGTGGAGGACCTGGTACTCGTCAATCCCCGGGCCCCCTTGGGGGCCGAGGCCCGTCGACGGGCGATGGGAGGGCTATCGGTCCTGCAAAGGGCGCGAGTCCAGGCCTCCCTGGAGGACGCCCTCGAGGGAACCGACCTCGTCGTGGGGAGCACCGATCTTTCGGGCGGCCGAGCCCGGTCGTATTTGCGTCGATCGATCACCCCGGAGCAGTTGGGGATGCTCCTCGGGGAGGTCCGGGGGAGGGTCGCCCTCCTCTTCGGCCCCGAGGACAATGGGCTCGACCGCTCGGAGCTTTCCCGGTGCGATCTCCTGCTCCACATCCCCTCCGACCGCGGGTTCCCGACCCTGAACCTCTCCCATGCCGTGGCGATCGTCCTCTACGAGCTCTATCGGGCGCGCTCGGTCGGGGCTCCGAGTCTCTCACCCCCCCGGGAGCTCAATGGCACCGAAAAGGAGCTGTTCTTTGCCCTTCTCGCAAAGTTCTTGAGCCGCCGCCGTTACCCGGAACACAAGCGGCGGGGCCTTCTGCTGCTCTTCCGGCGGATGCTGGGACGGGCGGCTGCCTCGCGGGAAGAATACAGCATGTTGCTGGGTTTTCTGCGCCGGGCCGAGGGGAGGGTCCGTCGTTGAACCGGCCGACGTGGATCCGTGTTCGCGGCGTGGGCCGCGAACGGCTCGCGAGGTACGCGAGCGAGTTTCTGGTCGCCTCCGGGTTCGAGGTCCGAACGGTGGAAGAGACGGAAGGACCCGTTGCGGTCCACCGGCTTTCGGCTCGGCTCTCGAAAACGAGCCCTTCCGTGCCCCTCTCCCTGTCCGAGATCATTTTGGTCTTCTCCCCGGCCGCGGGGGGGTCCGAGGTCCGATGGGAGAGCCCCCACGACCTCCGGTCGGAGGATGACCGGCCGCGAGCTCTAAGGTTCGTCACGGAGTTCTTGAGCTTCCTGGAGCGCCTTGTGGCGACGGAGACCCGCGCCACGGGTAAGGTGACCCGGCAGACGGCGGACGGGACCCCGTTCTTCGAAATCTCTCCCCCGGCCACCCCGCCCGGCGACGGGTCCCCGCCTCCTCGGGTGTGATCGGAGCGAACTCCAGCCCCGGCGGATCCGATCCCGAGCCCGCGATCCAAAGGATGGCCCTAGGGGGCATGCCCGCTCCCGAGAGATCCTTGGATGCCCACTCCTCTCTCGGGCATCCTGGGGGGGTGGACGGGACAAACCTCGTGGGCTCCGCGAAACTCAAGGCGTTCCGAATGCACGAAAGGCGGCCCCGTCGCTTCGCCCAAGGCTTCGATCATCTCCCGGGCGAGCGGCGGGTGCGAACGCTCGCCGGGATTCCGAAGAGGTTTTATGCGTTATCCCTGTCGCGCCCCCGCCCTCATCATGGCGCAATCCAGTTACCGGCTCATGGGTCAGACCTACCTGTCCACCCTGAAAGGGGAGGGTTCGGTGGCCCGACGGGAGAGGCTCCTCAGGTGGCGGCAACAGGAAGCCGTCACGAAATTGGAGCATCCAACCCGGTTGGATCGGGCCCATGCCCTCGGCTGGCGGGCCAAACCGGGATACGTAGTGGTCCGGGTACGGGTGCGTCGCGGAGGGCAAAGGAAGCGGGCGATCATCGCGGGCCGGCGCCCCAAGCACAAGGGTATCGCCAAGATGGTTTTGGCCAAATCCCTTCGATGGATCGCGGAGGAACGGGCACAGAAGAAGTACCATAACCTCGAAGTCCTGAACTCCTACTGGGTGGGAGAGGACGGGCACGACAAGTTCTTCGAGGTCGTCCTGGTCGATCCCCACCACCCGGCCATCGCTTCGGATCCGCGGATCTCCTGGATCAGCGAGGCGGCGCACAAAGGACGGGTTTACCGGGGATTGACGAGCGCCGGGAAGAAGGGCCGCGGACTCTGGTGGAAGGGGAAGGGGGCCGAAAGGATGCGCCCCAGTCGGAAGGCCAACCAGAAGTACGAGCGGCGGGTGCAGACCAAGGCTATTCCCTGAGGGCGCCCTGGGGGAATATGGCGCCGCCCGAGGAAGCTATTCTTCCTCGGCCCGATCGAGGTCGCTCAGCCACAGGTCCAGGGGGCGCCGGGTCCTTTCGGCCGTCCGGGAGGCCCAGGAGATGAGCCCCTCGACGGTCTGGACTTCCCCCAGGACCACTCGCGAGAGGCGCCGTCGCAGCTCCAGGTCCACCGGGATCCCCTGCCCCGCAAGCATCTGGGACAGCCGGTGGGCGAGCTGACCCCCTTTCCGATCCCAATCTGTGAGGATCACGACCGGCCGCGATCGATCCTGAAGGTCCTGGGCCACCTGGGCCAGGCGCCGTCCGTTATGGGCGAGAATCACCGAATCGGTCGGGATGCCCAGACACTGAAGGGATGTCCGATCGCGGTCTCCCTCCACGAGCAACACGGCCCCCTCCTGCCGGACGCGCTCCCGCAAACGCAGAAGAACGTCCAGGAATTCGTCCCATCCCTCGGAGCTCTCCATGTATGGGTATCGGGAGCCCAAGCCACTCAATAACCCTCCGGCACTCTGGGCGTCCGGTGAGCGACCAAAAGGTCTCCTTCCGCCCGGGGCCGGAGAGGAAGCTTCCGGCGAAAGGTTGAACAGACCCCCTCCGTGTACCGCGGGTCCGCTTTGCCTCAGTTCCCCTCCTGGGAATGGCTGTAGGCTCCTGAGGGGGTCCATTCGAGCCTCAGGTTTCCCGAAGACGGGAGGCATCGAAGGAACCGACTTGAAAGACCCGTGGCGGCCTTGGAGCAATCGAACCCCCGTCTTGACCCGGAGGGAAGACCGGCCCCTTCTCAGCCCCGTACCTGGACGAGCACCGAGGGAGAAAGGGGGCCGCGGATCCCTCACCCGCGCCCAAGCCTAATAGCAGGGGAGTCCCTAAGGTGCCTCTTCAACCCATGAGCGAAGAAGCGGACTTCTTTCCCCGGTTGTCAGAGCAGAGGCGCTTGGAATACCAATCCAAGTCCGAGCTGAGCCGTCTCCCCTCTGGCTTTTATTCGTCGGTGAAAAGGTACCTCGAAGGTCTGCGAAGCGAGGTCGAGCAGGCACTGCGAGAGGCTCCCACGTCCCGTCGGACCGAGATGATCCAGCGCACTTACCAGCAATCCCTCAAACTGGCCCGAGACCTGGTCGAGACGCGGATGGCCAAGATCGCCGCCCTGGCCGCCCAGCTGGCCGGCCCGGGAGCGGGAGGTCCGCTTCCCCCTTTGGGAACCGAGGACCAGGAGCTCCTCGATTCCGTCCGCGACCGTCTTCGGGAGCACCGGGATAAAGTGGCCCCATACCTGCGGGACCCAGGTCCCGCCCCGCGAGCGGTCCCCTCCCCGTCCTCTGACATGAGCCCTGCGGTCCCGGAGGCGAGCCGTCGGTCCTCCGAAGAGGCTATCGGAGCCCAGGCCACGTTCCCGGTCCTCGTTCGGGTCCTCAAGGACACCCCCGAGATCGAAGTGGCCCCGGGGGATCGGCTCGCCATGAGAAAGGAGGATGTCGCCACGGTCCCGCCGGCGGTGGCCCGGATCCTTGTCGAGGGGGGTCTTGCGGAAGTGATCACGGAGGGAGGAGCCCCTCCCCAGTGAGGGTTCCCCGGGCCTGGGACTCAACGGGCGGAGGTGACCGTGGTCTCCTTCGCGACGTTCGAACTTTGTCCCCTCCTGCTGGGAATGGAGGGGCCATCAACCGAGCGGTACGATCGCCTTCGTCAGGAACTGTGGGTTCATCTGCTGGGTCGATGGCCCCGTCGCGAAGGGAGTGGATCTCCCCACTCCCCGATCCACGCGGCGGAATGGGTTGAAGACCGCCGCACCTCCTTGCTGCGTGAGGGCTATCATTGGCCCCTGATGGGGCAGATCCAGAAGGCTTCGGAACTCACGGGGCGTTGGGCCCGCCCCGAAGAGTACCTTCGGGCTTTTGATCGCCTGGTCCAAGTCGTCCCTTTCGGCCGGAACCAGAAGATGGACCCGGTCCTGGGGGGATTGAAGGCCCAGGGGGTCCGGATAGGGGCCGTGTCTTGGGGCCACGCGGAGCCCGCCACGTTGTTGCGGCGACTCGCCCATGATTGTGGTCTGGACCGCTATGTCGAGATCTATGCCCTGGGCCCGGACGAAGGGGTCGAGGTCCCGCTCCGGGACCTCCTGCGCGCGCTCGCCGAGACGTTCTCCCAAGAGCCCCGGCGGGCTGTTTACGTCGGGTCCCAAGATATCGGGATCCTCGAGGCCCGGAAGGTGGGTTTCGGTAGGGTAATTTCGACGAGAGCCTCAGATCTCCCGCAGAGCGGATTTGGTCGGTCCTCCCCTCGCGCCCGCGAGGATTCCCCCCTCCTCCCGGGGCATTCTTCACCACCCCCCTATGTCAACCTCCTCAGCGCGATCCTCGGAGAACCGGGACCGGCAGGGCACCCGTCCTCCGATCACGATGGCCATTCCTGAGCGCGGTCTGAAGGAGCCGGGGGCTCTTGGCACCATGGGGCCGATCTCCCTCTGGCCCCCATCCTATCCGGGCCAGAGAGGCGAGAGATCCCGCCCCCTCACGAGCCGGGGGATCGGGGTTCGTGGAGTGGGGGCTCCACCCGGGGGAAGGGGGGCCTTCGGAGACGCAGGTCAAGGTCCGTGGGCGCGGAGGACCTGGGCCTGGAAGGTTGGGTAGGCAAAGAGATAGGACTTCATGGCGAGCCGGGCGCGAACCTTCTCAGTCTCGTCGATTCCGAGGATGTCGAGCCGGTCCAGGACCTGGGGCATGCCCGATTCCCACAGGAACTCCGCCTGCGATCGGAGAGGATCGGGATCCAGGCCGGCCACCTTGGCGGCCTTCTGGACGTGGGTAAAGTCGACCCAGGCGCTGATATCGCGAGACCCCAAGTCGGAAAACGGATCTCGGGAGACCTGATGACGATGATACACCTCAAGGGTCCCCCCGGGATGGTCCCCCCACAATCGTTCCCGATGGGCCCCGTAATCCAAGAACACCACGCGGCCCCTGGCCAGGGATCGACGGATCTCCCGCATCAAGGGTCCAAGAGCGGGCCGGAACTCCATGCGTACGCCGTCCGGGGCCAGATCGGGCAATTCTCCGGGGGGCAGTCCGGAGGAGAGCGGGCCTTCCCGGGCTGTCAGGGTTTGGCCCTCCGCCCGATCCCGGCCCACATAGACCTCTTTCCAGCTTCCTCCCCGGGAAACCAGGATATGAAAGGGTAAGGCATCCAAAAACTCGCTTCCGACCCAAAACCCGGGGCCCGGAGGGATCTCGGAAACCGAGCCCACCCATCGGAGTCCCCGGATTCCTGACACCCTGCGCTCCTGGGCCCGACGTAAGGTGGGGGATGTCTCCACGAGGTAGACGGACCACCGGTCGAGGGGAAGATGCTTGGCCCTCAACCAGTCCCCCATCGCCTTCATGAGATGCCCCTCGCCCGGCCCGAGTTCCACGATCTGGAAATCCTCCGGGCACTCCAGGTCGCTCCAGCATCGGATCGTCTCTTCGGCCAGCGTCCATCCGAGGAGATCGTGCAACTGCGAAGCCGTGGTGAAATCCCCCGCCCGTCCGAGGATCGGACGGGCCCGTTCGTAGTATCCCAAGCTCGGTTCGTGGAGCACGATGGACAGGAACTCTGGGAAGGTGAGAAGCCCCGTCCTTTCCAGACGGGCCACGACGATCTCCCGCAAAGCCTGGTCCGTGCGCCGGTCTCCCGGGTCGTCGGGAGAGTCGGGACCGGAGGCCATGTCGCCCGATCCGGCGTCGAGCCGCCCGACGAGGACCTATCCGATGTACCCCAGGTCCTCCCGGGGCTGGGATTCGCCGGGGGCCTTGGTCTCGGCCTCTCGGATTCGGGCCGCGATCCGATCGATTTCCTTGGCCTTGTTCTCGAGCTCGCTCAGATCGATGTCCAGGTGAAGGACTCGGGACAGGACCCCCAAAATCGCCCCCGCGCTCCGCGGGTCGGAGAAGTATCCAGAGGTCTCCCCCATCAGGCAGACGCTCTCCATTCCGTACAGACGCCCGAGGCCCAGGAAAAGACCGCTGGCCCCGATGAGCCCTCCTCCGGGATCGTTCCGGGAGAAGACCACGCCGTAGCCCTTCATGGCCTCCACCCGCTCGGGGGATGTGGCAGCGCCCAGGACCCGAGGGTGCTCGACCATGTGGCCCTGGCCGAAACCCGCCAAGGTATAGCATTCCCGGACCCCCATCTTGTGGCAGAGAGCGAGAACCCGATCCGTCAGCTCGTACTGGCCTTCAGGGCTCATCCCCTGGTAATCCCCCACCAGGATCACAAGGTCCCTCTGCTCCGGTCGGCTCGCCCGGGAGTAGTACAGCTCGTTGGAGACGAGCCGGATCAATCCCTCCTCGTTCACATAGACCTGGGGGGGAAAGTATTTCGAATAGAGCGTGGCGAATCGCGTGGCGTGAAGGGCCTCCTTCAGGTAATCGGCCGCCAGCTTCCCGACATTGCCGATCCCCGGGAGCCCCTCCACGAGGACGGGATCGTGCAGCGTGACCTTCTCCTCAATCCGGATCACTACGTCTTCCATAATGGTGGCAACGACCACCCAGAGGGGCGTGGCTTATAATGAGTGACTCCCGCCCCGGCCGAGGCGGCAGGGATGTCACGGGGGGAGATCCCTGGCAGGAGGGGGGGAAAGACCCCGATATTCCCCCCCCGGAAGAGGGGCCGAGATCGATCGCGGGGGGGCCTCAGCCCCCCGCCCCGAAGCCCCGAGAGGTGATGGTGACCGGGACGACACCCGTCCTCTCCGGGTGATTGCGGACCTTCCGGATATGGATGGACCTTTGGAAGGCCTTCCCGCCGGCCTGAACCTCCATTTCCAAGAGAAGGTCGCAGATGTCCTCCAGGATGCCCGTGACTTTTTGCTCGTGGACCGTCGGGTTGAGCGTCAGGAGGGCGACCCCTCCGACCCTCTGGGCCCGGTAGCGCATCTGGCGGACCAGGGACAGGACGGAGGCAGGGGAACCGATCTCGAGGAAAAAGTCTAGGGAGTCGACCACCAGCCGGAAGGGTTGATCGAACCCCGCGAGATCGTACGTCATGCGGGTGACAAAATTGACCTGCGGGGTGGAAGGCTTTTCGAGCTGGAACTCCGCGATCTCCTGGGTGGAGATGCCCTTTTCTCGGTACCGGCTCACATCCAGCTCTCGCGACAGGACCTTGTCGTAATACTCATCGGAAAGGTTCACGACCCGGATATCCTCCTTCCAACCGAAGTCCCGCATCGCGGTCAGGATGTCGTCGGTGCGCTCGCTGGTCGTGTAGTACAGCACCGTCGTCCGGGCCGGGGCGCTACCCGCGAACTGTTTGGCCAAGAGCTCGATACCACTTCCGGGGGCCCCCGCGAGGAGCCCCAGCCACCCGCGGGGAAGGCTTCCCGCGAGCTGGCCATCGACCTCGGGGATGCCGAGAATCGGCTCCGAACCGGGGGATTTCGGCATTAGGAGGGAACCTCCGACCCGTCGCCGAAGCGCACGGTGTCGTCGCAGACCAGCCCCAAGATGTTCTCCATCTCCGGGCCGGTCTCTTCCGCCACCGCCAGGATGACGATCGTCACGCCCCGGGACTTGAGGTTGTTCACGAGGATGTGGAAGAATTCCGAGAGGATGGCGGGATCGTTATGGATCGCCAGGGAATTCACCGAATCTAAAAAGACCAGCTTACGGGGGGAGGCGTTCTTCCGAAGGAAGTACTCCACACGCAGCATGATGTTCTCCAACATCGTGGGGCTCTCCACGTAGCTCGCGTTTGGGATCTTCTTTTGGCCCGCCATCAGGATCTGACTGATCGCGTCGACAAAGAAGACCCGCTCCGGAGGAATGTCGAGAGATTCCAAAAGGGATCGCACCAGAGTGGAGGGGTTGGTCACGCTCACGTAGATGGAGTAGGCCTGGGTCTCCGTGGCGAAATCTCGGAACACGGAGGCGAGGGCGGCCAGGTAGTCGTCGGCGTAGTGGGCGCCCCTCATCTTCAGGGCCAGGGCTCCCCCTTCCGGAAGATTCCGCAGACGTTCGGCGATCAGGGTCACCGGATCCTCGGACATCTTCGTCAGCCCCCCTCGGACCGGCCTCCCTTCAAGAAGGGGGCCAGGAGGATCCCCAGGGGGGTAAGATCGATGACGTACTGGGCCCGGGAATGGGTCGTCCCCCTCATCTTGATGATCTTGAGGGTCCGCAAGAGGTCTCCTCGCCTCTGGACGTTGCCCAGGAGGATCACCCCGTCCGCGATGGCCTCTTCCACTCCGTAGAGAGAATAACGGTTCTCGGACGGCCCGATCTCGCTGACCAGGAGGGTTGTACATTGGATGTCGGAGAGGGATTTGCCCAGCTTGAGAATGAGGTCGCGGATGCTCTCTTCGTGGCGAACCCGATAGCAGACGGACGTGATGGAGTCCAGGACCAGACGCTGCACCTTCAGCTCCCGGGCCAGGCGGACGATCGCGCTCACGAGAAGATCCACGTCTTCCGGGGAAAGTTCTTCCTTGGACAGGCCCAGCTTCTCGTACAGGACCGGGACATCGACAAAGACGAGTTGACCCGATTCCATGATCCGCCGATCAAAGAACTCAAAGGTGGACAGGTTCTGGAGGATTTTGGGAGACGCTTCGGTCACAGACAAGAAGAGCCCTCTTTCTCCTTCGGCCGCCCCCCGGACCAGATACTCCAGGGAGAGGGTCGTCTTTCCGGTGCCACAGCTTCCCGAAACCAAGACGGTGTTTCCCCGGGGGATCCCCCCGTCCAGAATATTGTCCAGCCCCTCAATCCCGGTCCGGCAACGATCAACGACAGTGGGGGTGGCGGACGGGGTGGCCATGGATTCTCCCTTCGCCGCTCAACGAGTGGGAGATTTTAATAGTGTTCCCGGGAGCGGTAAACCTCCGGCCGCGGAGAAACGCCGCATCTCTGGACCCTTTTAGCAGACGTCCTGGTCGGGATTTCGGGGTGTCGGGGAAAGGGGGGTCCTTCCGTCCGGGGGTGTTCCTGAAGAGAGAATCCAGACCCGTGACGATCGGGAACCGTGGATCCCTAATAGAAGACCGTCGCGCCGCAGGCTTCGCCCCAGACGCCGAAGGAGCCTCTCGTCCCCGCCAACAAAATCCCTAACCTCTCCCACCGAAAGCGCGAGACGCGTCGGAGCCCCCGAGGCGGAAGTACCCGTGAGGAAGGTCTGGCAGAACCGTGTGTAAAGACCTTCAAAATCTGGGTTGGACGGGTTTGGGGCTGTTTCTCGCAGGTTTGGGTCGGACGGCCAAGGACTTTTCTCGTGGGGGCGCTCGTTCGAGGAGTTCAAGCCCGGCGAGGGAGCTGGAGGCGGAGGAACTCCCGACGGAGGACCCCCCAGCTCCCAGGCCCGCCCGATGCGAAAGACGGTCAGAGGGGGGCATTTGTCCAGAAGGGCCAGACCTTCGAGGCGCCTCAAAGGGGACCGGGAGATCTCGCCACCCGTGTCAAGGACGGCTTCAAAGAGCGCCCGGTCCCGCGGGGAGCCCCGAAAGAAGATGAGGTCTCGAGCGTTGGTCACCAGGGTATCTCGTAAAGCTTCGTCCAGATTCGACAGAGATTGGGTGGAGAGAACGGCGTGAACGTTGAGCCTCCGGCCCAATCGCAGGAGGTCGCGGAGGGCTTCGCTTTCATACTCTTGCGCCTCGTCCAGGAAGAGAACCACTTTGGCCTGGGTTCTTCGGGCCTGGATTTCGGACCAGATGAGGGCGAGCAACAGGGTGCCCAGGAATCGGGATGCCCTCTCTCCGAGCCGACCCCGGGCCAGGTCGATCAGGGTGATCGCTCCCGGTTGCAAGGAATCGGCTAACCTTCGACCGGATTCTGGATCCGAGAGAAAGTGGAGGAGAGCGGGATTCCCGACGGCCTCCCGAAGCAGACGGGCCGATCCCTCCCGGTCCTCGGGGGGCACCCGAGCGAGGTGGGCAAGCATCTCAAAGACCTCGGGGGAGGTCACCGGACCCGAACCGGGGTCCCGAGCGAAGCCCTCCGGATCCTCAAGAATCTGGACGGCCTGCTCGAGCGTGGCCCCTGGGACCTGGGTCAAGGTCCGAAATGTCCGCCGCAGGATGTCCTCCATCCGGGGACCCCAAAAGGATCCGGCCTCGTAGGAAGCGGACCGAACATAACGCAGGGCCGAGACCAGTTCCGCGGCTCTGCGTTCGCGTTCCCACGTAACCTCGGCGGTCGGGGGGGAGAGCCCCATGTCGAACACGTTAATCCCCGGAGTATGCGGATCCGGTCTCAACCATATGGGCGGACGTCCGCGATCTCGGGGAAGGTGAGCGCGGACCCTCTCCAACGAGTCCCCCTGGGGGTCGAACCAAAGGATGGCCGCGGAGGTCAGGGCCACCTGCTCCAGGAGCTGGAGCATGAGCGTGGTCTTTCCCATGCCTGTTTCGCCGACGATCAGCGTGTGATGACCTTCGGTGAGGGACCACAGTGTACGCAAAGGCGCGCCGTACGCGGTGGTTCCCACCACGATCGTCGGACGAGCCGCGTCCTGGACAGGAACGGAGCCAGGAGGGTCGCCGACCGTAATCTCCAGCCACGGCTGTACGCGGCCTGTGGGAACGACATCCCTCCGCGGAGATGGGATGAGCGATAACCGACCTCCGAAGGCCAAGAATCGTTCCCGTAGTGGCAATCGGTCTCCGGCGCACGTCCATCGGATCGTAACGCCTTGCCACGCCAGAAATCGCCGGATCGACGTTTCCGTACGGCGAAGGTGGGAAGGGTCCCGGAGGCCTCGAAGGTCCAGTCCCCCGGAAACGCCCCAGAGGATCCGGTCCAGGCTCGGAGGCCACGTCGAGGCTTCGGGCCTGATGGCCTCGCGGCGCCTTGGGTTCGGGGGGGCGGGACGTCCCAAGGACGCGGCCGTTCGGACCGAACCTTCCGGTCCCGAAAGGGGGGGGTTGACGATCCCCGCGGGAACCGCCGTCCACCAGAGGATTCCCTTGACCTTCACCGCTTGAACGAGACGGGCCCAAGCGCGCCATGGTTGCGCTCCGGCTAAACTGAAGGTTTCAAACCTGGCGAGATCGGGTCCCGGCCAAGGCATCCGGAGGCGTCCTTGAAGGAAGTACGCGTCTTGGTGATCTGATTCGGGACCGAACCCCCCCTTCCAGATCCATCCGGGGAAGAGCCGAGGATGGATTTGGGTCCAGAAGCGAGGATTCCCCCTAATCCCAACGTGCCACCGGCCCGACGTGGAAGGGGCGAATTCTCGGGCGATCGAAACGGGAAGGGATAGCTCATGGAGGAGCTCGAGGGCCTCCCCCAGGTTCCCTCGGTTCAGACCTCCGTCGGAAGAGGGTAGGGGAGGCTCTCCGAGATACCACGACCATCCTTGCGGCGTTGCCTCTGCCCCCGTTCGCCCCGTCCTAAGGGTGACCACGGCCGCCCGGGCCCTTCCAACAATAGTTAAGTTCCGGGGCCCACCCCCAGAGACCCGAAAATGGGATCCATCGACGAAGAAATCACCCGCCTCGAAGAGGAGATTCGTCGGACCCCTTACAACAAGGCCACCCAGGGTCACATCGGACGGTTACGAGCCAAGATCGCCGCGCTGCGGCTCGAAAAGGAGCGCCGCCTGCGGGGTCCGGGGGGAGGCCCGTCCGGGTATGCCGTCCGCAAGAGCGGGCACGCCACCGTCGCCCTGGTGGGGTATCCGTCCGTGGGAAAGTCCACCCTCCTCACTCACCTGACAGGCGCCGAAAGCGAATCCGCCGCGTACGAATTTACGACCGTCAGCATCATCCCCGGAATGCTCCAGTGGAAAGGCGCCTCCATCCAGATCCTGGATATGCCTGGCCTGGTCCCCGGGGCCGCCCGGGGACGCGGTCGGGGTCGAGAGGTCCTGGGGGTGGCCCGTTCTGCGGACCTCATCCTCTTCGTGCTCGATCCCGAGCACTTGGAGTTTCGGTCTCTTCTCGGGGAGCTCGATCAGGCCGGGATCCGGGTGAACCGCCGGCCGCCAAAGATCTCGATCTCGAGACGGGAGCGGGGTGGGCTCGAAGTGCAGAGCACGGTCCGCCTCACACAGTTGTCCGAGGCGGACGTCCGGGCCATCGCCCGCGAGTTCTCTCTGCACAACGGCCTGATCGTGTTCCGGGAGGATGCGGGGGCCGAGGACCTCGTCGACGCCTTGGCCGGGAACCGTGTGTACGTCCCGGCCTTGGTGGTCGTCAACAAGGCCGACCTGATGGGGGAGGCGGACCGGGACCGAGTCCGGCGGGAACTGCGGGCGTACGAACCGGTTCTCGTTGCGGCCGCGCTGGATCAGGGTCTGACCGAGCTCAAGGACCGGATCGCGAGGGCTCTGGCGTTCATCCGGATCTACCTGAAACCCCCGGGCCGAGAGCCGGACCTTGCCGAGCCCTTGATTCTTCGCCAGGGGGACACCGTGGCGGGCCTCCTGGACCGTCTTCCCCGTGAGATTGCCCTCGCCTTCCGTGCGGCCCAAGTGTGGGGTCCGAGCGCCCGTTTCCCGGGTCAGACCGTGGGGCGGGACCACCGGTTGTCCGACCAGGATATCGTGACGGTCCTGACGTACCGGGGATCGCGGGGGACCTCCTAGGGACTCGGTACCCGAAAACGAAGGGGGATCCCATTCCCCCATTATGTATCGATATCGATATATGGACCCTCTCCTGCCGGGGATCTGTGCCGCCGCGGAAGGACCACCTAAAGTTCCGCCGACGCCTCCTAGCGCTCTACGCGCTCACGGTCATGGAAAGGGAGGGGTCGGTTTACGGGTACCGGGTCAGCGAGATCGTTCGGGATCGGACGCAGGGCTCCTGGACCCCCGGCCCCGGATCGGTCTATCCCGCGCTGCGACGGTTGGTGGTCCAGGGTTTCGCGAAGCGTTCGACCGCCGGTCGTCGCCGACTGTATCGGATTACCCCCCGCGGCCGGGCCTTCCTGAGGACGATCCGCCGGCGGGCCCGCGGCGGGGCCGGGTCCGGCCAACCCGAAGTGGGGCTGCTTTGGGCCGAGATCCTGGGTGGGTCAGACCTGGGCGATTTCCTTCTTCAGCGGCTCCGATCCTGGCTTCTCTCCGTGCACGCCTATCTGGCCCGGCCCCCGATTCCCCCCGGAGCCCGAGCGCGATTCTGGGCCCAGGTGAGGCGAGAGATCCAGAGGGCGGGTCGGTCCCCGGCGGCAAGCCCTCGACCTGGCCAGCCCGGGGCCTCGGGAGGATGACGCATGAGCCCGGAAGCCTTGAAGGCGGAATCGATGACCAAACGCTACGGGGAGGTCGTGGCCGTCGACCATGTCGACCTCCGGGTCCCCTCCGGCTCGATCTTCGGATTGCTGGGCCCGAACGGGGCGGGGAAAACGACCATCATCAAGCTCCTCACCGGACTCACACCCCTGACCGAGGGTCGGGCGTGGGTCGCGGGGTACGATGTCGAAGCGAAACCCTTAGAGGTAAAGCGGAGGGTCGGATGGGTTGCCGCGGAGGTCATCCTCGACGATGACCTGTCGGCCTGGGAGAATTTGTGGTTGCAGGCCAAACTCCAGCGGCTCGAGGAGTGGAAGGGGCGCGCCGAGCAGCTGCTCCGCTACTTTTCGCTCTGGGATCGCCGTCAGTCCCGGGTCCGAGAGTTCTCCACGGGTATGCGGAAGAAGCTCGAGATCGCTCTGGCCCTCCTTCACCAGCCGGAGGTCATCTTCATGGACGAACCGACCATCGGGTTGGACCCGAACACACGCCGGATGCTTTGGGACTTTATCCGCGGGGTCAACCGGGAGTTCGGCGTGACGCTGTTGCTCACCACCCATTACATCGAGGAGGCCGACGCGCTGTGTCAGCAGATCGCGATTATGGATCACGGTCACTTTGTGGCCCAGGGCACTCCCGCCGAGCTCAAATGCCGGATCCAGGCGGACTTTATCGAACTGGAAACGAGCGAAACCATTCCCGCGGAACAGCTGCGTGAGGTCCCCGGCGTCCGGGAGGTTCGGTCCCAGGGACGCGCGTGGCTCCTGAGGGTCGGATCGGCGGAAGAGACCCTCCCTCGCCTGCTCTCTCTGTTGCGACCGGAGACCATCCGTCGGATTCATGTCGAGAAACCCAGCTTGGAGACCGTCTTCCTCGATGTGACGGGGAGGCGGTTGGACGAAGGGGAGGACGTTCCCGACATCCGGAAGTTCTACCTCAACGTTCGGAGGGCCCGCCAATGAACGTCGAGAAATCGGAGTCGGCTATCTGGCGCGTCCCCGCCCGATGGGTCCGGGGAACCGGGGGGCAATGGTCCCAGTTCTCGGGCCTCTACACGCGCGAGATCCTCCGGACCTTCCGCAACCCGTGGGTCCTCGTCATCACGATCGTCCAGCCCTTCATGTGGCTGGCGTTCTTTGGGAGCAGTTTCAGCGCGGCCCCCCCGGCGGAGGTCCGGGCGATCTTCGGGACCTCTAGCTACCTCGCGTTCCTCCTTCCGGGGGTCTTGTCCACGTCCATGCTCACGGTCGGGATGTTCGGGAGCATGAGCACGATTCAAGACAAGCGCTTCGGTTTCATGAAAAGGATACTTCTCACCCCGACGCGGAAGACGACGGTCTTCCTGAGCAAGGCCCTGGGGTCCGCGACCCGAGGGCTCGTGCAGATCCCCGTCATGGTGGCCGCCGCCTACGCCTTCGGGGTCCGGCTCCAGGGGACCCCGGGGCTGTGGTTGGCCTGGGCCCTGGGGTTGTTCCTCGTGGCCGTGGGGATGTCCTCCCTGTTCCTGGCCCTGACCGCCTCCAGTACCGACTGGCAGACGCCCGGGGTCATCTCCAACTTCCTGACGATGCCCCTGATGTTCGCCAGCGCCGCCCTCTTTCCCCAGGTCAACTTCCCGGCCTGGATGCAGGTCATCTCCCGCTGGAACCCGGTCACCTACTCGGCCCTGTTCGGTCGGGGGATCACCCTCTCGGGGGTGGCGAATTGGACTTACCTCGGCTACCTCGCGATCTTCGCGGTCCTCATGGTGGCTCTGGGGACCCTTGTGGCCTCCCGCTATCTCCGGGCCGAGTGAGGGTCGCCGGGTCCTGTGGTCGATAGAAGGCCTCCAGGAACACGTGCCGTCGGTGGAAAGGGGCCAGGTCCCACACACCTCGGATCGAGAAATTTTCTCCCAAGGTCCCCGGGACATCCTCGGGGCGCGGGGGGTCCCCCGAGGCCGGGTCCCGCGGGAGGCTGGCCAGCTTGACCGCCCAAAGGAGCCGCCCCCCCTCCCGCAGGAACCATTCGGCATTGTCCTGGACGATCACCGCTTGGGCCGGATCGGAGACGTCCGCGTAGAGGGCATCGACCAGCGGCACATCGGCGGAGTATTCCGACGGACGCCGGGCATCGGCCAGGAAGGGCAGGATGTTCCGGTACCCTCGGCTCCATTCGAGCAACCGTCCGAAGGGTCGGGGGCTCCTTTCCACCGCCCAGACCCACCCCTCGGGACCCACCAGGTCCGCCACGTGGGAAACCGTGGTCCCTCCGGCGGCTCCCAAGTAAAGGACTCGGTCGCCGGGCTGAAGGGCGGGTGGGGAGAGCCCGCGAATGAACGCGGCTGCCAACTTGCTCCGGAAGGGGTCAAAGTACCGCCACGTCCCGGAGGACCGGAGGAGTGTCCTTTCCGACGGAGTCGGAAGCACCTCACCGGCGGCCAGGGTCCAGATGGTGTTCCGGACCCCGGGCCTCAACCAGAGGCGTGGGCTCTCGAAGGGGAAAACCGGCTTGCCTCCCCGGGCCCCGAGATTTCCTTTCGGGGAAAGGGAATGGACATGGCGAGGTCTCACGAACGTCCTCCCTCCCGACCCGTCCCGGACGATCCCCTTCGGGAGGGTCGGCCTCTAGGCGGGATCGATAGTTCACGAATCCGACCCTCCCGGCGCTGGATGAGCCGCAAACCCAGGGAACCCCGGGTGATGAGGTCGGCCCTCAAGGCGACCGTCGCCCAGGAGGCCAGGCTACGGGCCAGAGCTCCCCGACGCGGGGGTGGCACCCGGTCCATTCCCTCGGCTTGGTAAAGGACTCCGTGCCGGGGGGTGGATCCGGGGGTCCGCCGGCGGGCCCCCAAGATCTGTAGACGCGAGGCCGGAAGCCGAAGAAGCCTCTCCCGATCCGGGAGCAGAGCCCACAGCTGGGCGGCGGTACGCGCCCCCAGCAGGGCGGTGGTATTCGGTAACAAGCGGGCTGCCTGCCTCCGGATCTCCTGGTCGAGACGCTGACGGCGCTCCTCGAGCGTCGTCAGGGTCTGCGCCCATAGCTCGGCGTAATCCGTGAGTGGGGAGGGAGAGCTCAGGCCCCGGATCAGTCCTTCCCGGGCCTCCGTTTCCCGTCTTAGCAACCGCTCCAGACGGTTCTGCTCCCGGGCCAGGAGAACCAGTTCTTCCTCAGGTGATTGAAGGGCCTTCTTCCAAATCCTCTGGGCCTCCTCCCGGATGGACTGCGCCTGCTCGGCGCCGAACCGGACCGCGCGCCGCAAGGCCCGGAAAGCCCCCCCGGGGCCCAAGCGGGCCGCAATCCCCAGGGACCCGAGCAGTCTCTGGGTCTCGATATCGGAGACCCAAACGTCCCGGGCCTCCGAGTCCCGGAGGAGCCGGGCCAGGTCCCCTTCGATACGGGGGAGAGGAGCAGACCCCGGCAAGAACACCCGAGGGATCCGCCGGGGAGGAAAGGGGGGGAGGCTCCACCAGAGATCACTCCCAAAACGCAGAATGAGGGCCTGGTCCGACACCGGCCTCAAAACTCCAGAAGGGTCTTCTGGAACCGGTGTTGTTCTTGGGGAACAGGTACCGGGTACCTCTCCCCGAGGCAGGCGAGGCACAGGTTCGTGGCCGCCAGCCCGATGGCCTCGAGCAGGCCGGCCTGGGTCAGATAATGGACCGAGTCGGCTCCGAGGGCCTGCGCCACCTGCTCCTCGGTACGACCGCAGGCCACGAGGTCCTTTCGCTGCTTCATATCCACCCCGTAGTAGCAGGGGGCGACGATCGGAGGACACCCGACTCGGACGTGGATCTCCCGGGCTCCCGCCCCCCGTACCATCGCCACGATCTCCCGGAGCGTGGTGCCCCGAACGATACTGTCGTCCAGCAGGACCACCCTCTTGTTTTCGAGCACCCCTCGGATGGGATGGAGCTTGACACGCACCTCATCCTCCCGCCGCTTTTGGTCGGGGAGGATGAAGGTCCTTTCGACGAATCGGTTCTTGATGAGTCCTTCCGCGTAGGGAAAGCCCACCTGCTCGGAGAACCCCAAGGCCTGGGGACGGCTGGAATCCGGCACCGGGACCACGACGTCCGCCGGAACGGGGGACTCCCGGGCCAAGAGGCGGCCGATCCGATATCGCACGTCGTAGACCAAACGCCCCTCCAGGACTGAGTCCGGCCGGGAAAAGTAGACCCACTCGAACATGCAATGGGCCGTCCGGGACGGGTGTGGGACCTGGGAGCTATGCAGGAGCTGACCCTTTTCGATGGTGACCAATTCTCCGGGCCGGAGGTCCCGCACCAGCCGTCCCCCCATCATCTCCAGCGCCACGGACTCGCTGGAGACCGCCATCCCCCCGTCCAGGGTTCCCAGGCACAACGGGCGGATCCCCAGGGGGTCCCGGAAGGCGTAAAGCCGGCTGCCGTGGAGCAGGACGACCGCGTACCCCCCCGCCGCTTCAGTCATGGCGCGGCGGATGGCCGCTTCCATGTCCCGGGACCGGGCGAACTCATGGGCGATGAACTCACCCAGGGCCTCGGAGTCGGCGTTCCCGAGGAACTCCACACCTTGTTGCGCGAGGCGACGGCGTAGCTTCAGGTAATTGACGATGTCCCCATTATGGCCCAGGGCCATCTCTCGGGACCCAGTGCCCACGACGAAGGGCTGGGCGTTCTCCGGGCTCGAGGACCCTGTCGTGGAATAGCGGACATGGCCGATGCCCACGCTCCCTCGGAGCGCCTCGAGGACCTCGGGGTCGAAGATCTCATGAACCAAGCCCATGCCCCGGTGGTGGTACATCTGGCTCTGGGTCGAAGTAGCGATCCCCGCGGACTCCTGACCGCGATGCTGGAGCGCCCGCAACCCCCGGTACAGGTACGGGGCGGCCCCCTGACCCGGGATCGATACGCCCAGGACCCCGCACTTGTCCCTCGCGCCCACAGGTCTTGAACTTGGCCGGGGTTTAAACGATTTCCCGGGGGGGGTCTCGGCATCCCCCGGGCCGGGTCCCACCGGAACGGACCCGAGGACGGGGCCCCTAGCCGAAGAGAGCAGACAGGCCGGCGGCCGCTTCCTCTTCGCTGACTCCCTTGTCCTCCTTCTCGTCCTTGGCCTCCTTCTTCTCCTCCTTCTTCTCAGAGGAAGACGGGGCCGCGGTGGCTGCAGGAGTGGCGCCTGCCAAAGTTTCGGCCTTGGCCAGGATCTCGTCGATGTTGACCCCCTGGAGGGAGGCCACCAGGGCCTTGATCCGGGCCGGGTCGGGTTGGGCGCCCGCCGCTGTCAGTACCTGAGTAACCGTGTTCTCGTCGATGGGCTTCCCCGACGCGTGGAGAAGCATCGCGCCGTAGACATACTGCATGTTTCTCGTACCTCCTTCTCATTGGGTCGATTGGAGACCTTGGATGGCGCGGGCCTGCATATAGGCCTGACGGATGAGCCACGGCACCGTCTCGGGCGTGGCAAAGCCCACCCGGGTCGCCAGCCCCAGGGCCTGGCGATGGGCGCGAGCGAGGATGAGGGGAAGAGACTCCGGAGTCGGATAGGCCACCCGCACCGCGAGCCCGAGGGCCTGCTGGCCCGCTCGTACGAAATCGGCCCGGATGGCGTCCAGGTCGATGCGCAGGGCCTCGGGGGAAAAGAATTGGTCCCCCTCAGTGGCCGCTCGCAGGAGCAGGCCGACTTCGAGGGGCTTGATCTCAAGCCGGGCCAAAAGCGAGGCCACTTCTCGAGAGATGACGGACCCCTGGCGGACGATGACCGTCTCCTTTTTGATCACGACCTTGCCCTTCTCGATCGCCGCCGGAAAACCCGCATGCTGAAGCTCTCCGACGATGGGGCCGGGCTTGAAGGGGGTCTCCCCGGCGGGTACCACCACATCGCGGGGGGCGATCTCCCCTCCTCTGGGGGCCACCGGGCTGCGGGTCGCATCGAGCTCCCGGGCCAAGAGGAACGGGTTTTGATCCGAGATCACGAGCCCGGTCTGATCTTGCACGTAGGCCACCAGCTGCTTGAGGGCCGGGCGATCTCGGGACGCGGACTCCAACGCGTGGACGATGAGGCTGTTCGGCGCGACCCGGAGGGGATATCCCCGGGCGCGAAGATCCCGACGCATGGATTGAAGATTGGCCGCGGGGACCCCCCGGAGGCCCACGACCGCCACGACCGGCCGTTCCAAAAGGAGCCTTCGGAGCTCCTCCACGCGGCGTTCCTTGAGGCGACGCCGCTCCGAAACGTGGGTGGCGACAGGGGGGACGACCGCGGCCGCGGACATGGGACTCTCACCAGACCCGGACCGCGGGGCCCATGGTGGTCTTGAGATAAACACTGTCGATGTTGGCGCGTCCTCTTTCCAGTTTTTGCATCACACGGTCCAGGACGGTCTGAACGTTCTCCGCGATGTCCGCGGGGGGCATCCCGCGGGTCCCCACGGGCACGTGGAAGGTCCTCTTCCCCTTGCTGCGAACGCGGACATTGCGGCGAAGCGCCTGGATCAAGGGGGTCGGGTCGGTCCCGGGAGGAAGTGGGCGAGGCATCTTGCCCCGAGGTCCCAGGACCTGGCCAAGTCGCTTCCCGATCATCGGCATCAAGGGGGCTTCGGCCAGGAAGTAATCAATCTGGCCCACCTGCTTTCGGCTGGTCCTCTTGTCCTTGAAGATCTCGTCCATCTGCTCGGGGCTCACGGTCAGGTCTGCCACACCCCGGGCCTTGCTAATGAGCTCCGGGGTCCCGAACACGGCGACCTTCACGGGCTTCCCCCGACCCTTGGGAAGGGGGATGTCGTCCTCGACGCGGTTCTTGGGGAGGGAAAGGTCCAGGTCTTTGAGATTGACCGCCAGCTCTACGGTCTCTTCGAAATTCCGCGGGGGAGCGGCCTGCAGAGCCTCTTGAACCGCCTCCAGAAGGCTCCGCTCGGTCATGGGACGATCTTCGGCGGGTGGCATGGTTTCGCGTTTATAAGCTTTGGGAAATCCCAGTCCCCGCACCGGCCTCCACCGGCCCGAGAGCGGATTTCCGAGGGCCGCCGGGAGGGAGCTGGCGGCGGTTTCGCCAGGAGATCGGGAGCGCCCTCGATAGACCTAAATACGTCGCCCAGGTCCTCGACGCTCGAACTATGCACTATCCGAAGGAGGTCTCCACGTTCTGCCCCCGGTGCAAGAAGCACACGGTGCACGAGGTGGAAAAGGGAAAGAAACGCAAGGCCAGTGAACTTTCCTGGGGCCAACGCCGTTTCCGCCGGGCCCAGCGGGGGTACGGAGGGTTTCCCCGACCCAAGCCGGAGGGTCGGGCCAAGGCCGTTCGCCGTGTCTACCTCAAGTACCGTTGCCAGCAATGCAAGCACACGCTGCAGCCCGCCTCCTTCCGGGCGAGCCAGCTCGATCTTCGGGAGACCAAGGGTTGACATGAAGGAGGATGCCCCGGGACCCGATCCCGCTCGCGCCCCTCGGGCCGCGTTCTTTAAGGTGAAATGCCCGGACTGCTCGAGCCAGCTGGTGGTCTTCAGCCGTCCGAGTGCGATCGTCAATTGCAACATCTGCGGGGCCCTCCTCGCGTCCCCCACGGGAGGACGTGGGAAGTTCCGCGCTGAGATCCTGGAGACCCTGTCCTGAACGGTCGGGAGGGGCCCCGATCGGGAGGTGGACGTTGCCGCTGAGGGGCGAGTTCCCGGAAGAAGGGGAACATGTGGTGGCCACAGTCCGCAGCGTGCGGGACTTCGGGGCCTTCGTGACCCTCGATGAGTACGAGGGGAAGGAGGCGTTCATCCACCTCTCCGAGGTCGCTACAGGTTGGGTCAAGTACATTCGGGACTACATCCGCGAGGGCCAGAAGATCGTGGCCCGGGTGATCCACGTCGACCCCGGGAAAAACCAGATCGACCTGTCCCTGAAGAGGATCAACGAACACCAGCGGCGCGAAAAGCTCCAGACCTGGAAGAATGAACAGAGGGCCGAGAAGCTCCTGGGCCTTGTCGCCAAGACCCTCAAGATCGATGTCCCCCAGGCCTACGAGCAGTTCGGGGAGGCTCTGGTGGACAAGTACGGCTCACTGTACCACGCCTTTGAGATCGCGAGCGCAGACCCGAAACGGTTCACCAAGGATGGGTTCAAGGGCGCCTGGGTGGCGGCCTTCCAGAAGGTGGCCCGGGACAATATCACCCCACCCCACGTGTCCGTCTCCGGAATCCTGGAGGTCACCCACCCCGCTCCCGACGGTGTGGAGCATGTCCGGTCCTCGCTCCTGGCGGCCGAGGCCGTGGATCCAGAGTCGGTCACGGTCCAGTATGTGGGGGCGCCCCGCTACCTTGTCGTGGTCAAGGGGACCCAATACAAGCAGGCCGAGGAGACGCTCAAGAGATCTTCGGAGGCCGCCCTCGCCCGAATCCGGGAATTGGGGGGTCGGGGGGCCTTCCACCATTCCTAGGCGAGAAGAAACCATGGCCCAGATCCGCAAGTGCCGCTCCTGCGGTCGGTACTCTCTGCGGGAGGAGTGCCCTGATTGCGGGGGTCCCACGGTCAGCCCCCACCCGCACCGCTACTCTCCCCAGGATCGGTACGCTCGTTATCGCCGGGCGCTCCTGGCCACGGTCCCCGAATCCCAGAGCCCTCGCTCCCCCGGCGCTCCATGAGTGGATCGCACGGGGCCCCTTCCCCCTGCCCTCGCCCTCGGACCCGACCCTCGGGGCCGCGAAATGTCCCCCCGCAGTACCGTTAAGCATCCGTACGCCTCCCTCTGCAAGATGCAACGGATCAAGGTGATCAATGAGATCAGCGAGCTTGTCCCGGTGCTTCGGGCGGTCGACACGCCCCTGAAGCTGGAGCTCTTACGGAAGCTGTCGGAGGGCTGGTTGACCGAAGAGGACATCGAGAAGAGCTTTGGAAAAGAGGGGCTGCGCGTTCTCGCTTTCTTCGACAAGCTCCGGCTCGTGGACACCCGGTGGGTGGCGCGGGAAGGGCGCAAGCAACCGGTCCGAAGCTATCACACGTACTATTCCACGATCAGCATCAGCACCGCCGCCCCCCTGTCGGAGGTCTCCGAGGTCTTGGCGATCGCCTCGATGCCAGACCGCGATTATGTCCGCCAGGAAAAGCGGATCTACGACGCGATCGGGGATGGGGGGCGCTTCTTTTCCGATGTCGCCGAAGAGCTCCAGATGAGTCCGACTCGCCTGAAGGCTCTCATCAAGCGGTCCGACCGCCTGGAGTACCGGGGCCACCGGATTGAGAGACTCGACGGGACCCGGGAATAGTCGCCCCTTCGCGGTGGAAATCCTTCGGTTGGGTCACCGCCCGGGTCGGGACCCACGTCTGTCCACCCACCTCGCGTTGACAGCCCGGGCCTTGGGCGCGCGGGCCCTCCACCTGAACCCCCCGGACCCAGCCCTCGAGGAACGACTGGCCGCGGTCGGGAGACAGTTCGGCGGGACCTTTCGCGTGTATGGTCTGCGGTCCTGGTCGAAGTTTCTGGACGACTGGCCGGGGACCCGGATCCATTTGACCATGTACGGTCAGGACCTCGAGGACATTCGGGCGACCTGGGTGCTCCGGGAGCCCGTGCTCCTCGTGGTGGGGGGGCCCAAGGTTCCCGCCCGCGTGTATCATCAGGTGGACTACAATGTCGCGGTGACTCACCAACCCCATAGCGAGGTGGCCGCCGTGGCTTTGACCCTGGATCGGCTGCTGGGGCTTTCGGGGAACACGATCTGGACCGGGGCCCGGCTCCGGGTCCTCCCCTGCGAAAGAGGCAAGCGCGTCGAAAGGGTGGGTCCGGGAGGCCCGTGAGCGGTTGGAACGATCTTCGAGGGAACTTCACCCGGGTCCAGGCCCCCGGCAAGGCCATCCTCTTCGGCGAACACGCCGTCGTCTACGGGGGTCCCGCGGTGGTCCTCGCGATCGATCTCGCCTCCCGACTCGACATCTTTCCCGACAACCGGGCCGGCCCCTCCCTCTTCAACGGGAGACCGTGGTCGACCCTGTCCAATCCGTACGTCCGGGAGGCCTTTGAGAGGTACGCGCCCGCCGAAGCGCGCGAGGGGTGCCGGTTCGAGTTCCGGTCCCGGATCCCACCGGCGAGCGGGTTGGGCTCCTCGGCGTCCCTGACCGTCTGCCTGGTGACCGCGTTCCACCAGTGGAGCCGCGAAACGTCCCGAGAACTCTGGGCCCAGGCCAGCTACGCCGCCGAGCGAGCGGCCCAGGGAGTGGGGAGCCCTGTGGACACCTCCGCGGTCGTTGCCGGGGGTCTTCTGCTGGTGGGCAACCCCCTTTGTCGCCCTCTACTCTGGACGATCCCGCCCGTTTCGGGAATGGGTCCCTGGCCGGTCCAAAGGATCGCGGATCCAGGCTGGAGTTGGGTGGTAGGCTACTCGGGGGTCCCGAAGAGTACGGGGACCCTTGTCCTCCGGGTCCGGGAACGGCTCGGGGGACCGGACGGGTCTGCCCGGCTCCGGGCGTTCCAAGAGGTCGCTCTGAGGGGGATGGACGCGATCGAAAGACGCGACCGCATGGAGGTGGGACGATGTCTCGAGGAGAACCATCGACTCCTGGCGGATCTGGGGGTCTCCACGCCACGTTTGGAGGCGCTGCGGCAGGCGGTTCAACCCTTCGCCGAGGGATCCAAGTTGACGGGGGCGGGAGGGGGGGGCGCGATCCTGGTCCTTCCCCGTCCCGGTCAGGATGGGAACGCGCTTCGGGCCATCGCCCGGGCCGGAGGCGTTCCCTTCCTGGTCCGTCCGGATCGGGAAGGGGTTCGGGTCCTGCAGGGGCGCCAGGCCTCCTAACGACGCGAGACGATCCGAATGACTTGACCCGCTGTCACGGGTTGGTCCGCTCCCAGGGCCCGGTGGGTCCGGCCGTCCAGGGCCCGGATGAAGTTGTCACCCAAGTCGCTATGGACCAGGTAGGCTACCTGACGGGTCGTCGTGCCCTCTGGTACAAGGAGCGCGTCCGGCAGGACATGACCCTGCCCATCGGTCCAGCGGGTCTCATCTTCCACCGGGAAAACCACCCGTCGTTGCAGTCCCTCGAAGACCAGCCGTTCGAGGGCTTCCTGGACTCCGGTGGTTCCCCATCGGCGCAGGAAACCTGCCACACTGTCCAGGGCCCGTCGCTGCGCGGCGCTCAACCGTCCCGGGTCGACGAGACGGAACTGCCCCTCTCCGGGGCGGTAGTCGACAAGCCCGGCCTTGGCCGCCCGACGTAAGGTCAGCTCCATCTCCGCGCTGGCGGGCTGGATCGGGTGAAGCGAGGGATCGGCCAGAAGGTCCCGAACCCGTCCCATGTCAGCCTGGTCGACCTTGTTCGCCACCACGAGGCTGGGTTTGGAGACCCTCAGCAGCTCCCGGGCCAGGGCCGTTCGATCCTGGGGGGTCCACCGGGAGGGTCGGGTCAAATCTCCGGGGAACTGGCGAAGGGCCTGCAGGATGCGGACACGATCGATCCCCAGACCCGTGAGGCGTTCCGCGATCAGATCCTCGATTTTCCCCCCCTGCAGCTCGAGAGTCTTCGCCAACCGTTCCCATTGTCGTCCCAGGATGTCCGAGACCCACAGCGCGAGCTCATCCTGCAGGAAGCGGACGTCCTCCCGGGGGTCCCGGGCATGACGTTCGGTGAGGACCCCTTCCGCGTCCGTCCCTCCGCTGGCATCGACGATATGGAGGAATCCGTCCGCGGAGCGAAGATCATCCAGGAACTTGTTTCCCAACCCCCGGCCCTCGTGGGCCCCCGGCACGAGGCCCGCCACATCGACGATCTGGACCGGAACGAGACGGACGCCCGAGTCGCAGGTCGCATTGCGGGGTTCGCAGGGCTGGCCGAGCTCCTGGTGAGGGCACGGGAACCGAACGTAGGATTGCCCCCGATTCGGCTCGACCGTCGTAAAGGGGTACGGGGCGACAGGGGCGTTCAGCAGGGTGAGGGCGTTGAAGACAGTGGATTTCCCCACGTTGGGCTTGCCGACGAGTCCGATGTCCATCGTGCCGTCCCCCCGCTCGCGGCCGGACGCTCCTCAGATCCCGTAATCCGGAGGGACTTCCGGCACGCCCTGCTCATGGTTGACCCACAGCGACAGCGCGAAGAGGAGATCGGAGAGCCGGTTCATGTACGCCAGGGACGCCGGTCTCAACGGCTCCCGACGGTTCAATCGGGCCAGGGACCGTTCCGCCCGGCGGGCGACCGTGCGGGCCACATGGAGGGCCGCGGCCGGCGGTCCTCCCTGGGGGAGAACGAAATGGCGCAGCGAACTCGACACTTCGGAATACCGGTCGATGTCCGATTCGAGCCTTTCGACGTGGCGCTTCTCGATGAGGGGTGGGCGCGGCGCCTCCGCCGGACTCGTGGCGATCTCGGCCCCCAAGATGAAGAGCTCGTGTTGGACACGCCGGACGACCTCGCGCACCGGGGCCAGCTCAGAGGGGAGGACCGTCACGACCAGTCCGAGATAGGAGTTGAGCTCGTCCAGGTCCCCGTAGGCCTGAACGCGCTCACTGTCCTTGGGAAGGCGCGCGCCGTCTCGAAGTCCGGTCTGTCCCGCATCCCCCGTGCGAGTATAAAGACGCCCCACGTTTTTTCGCCCGGGCCGGAATCAGATAGACCCCGCTATAGTCTTTCGTGAACCCGAGGACCCGCCACTCCAGGCCGACCCCCCGGGGAAGATCGGGAAAGGGTTCTGGCGCGCCGGTCCTCCGGTCCGTTCAACCGGCAGGGATCGCCCACGAGCCCAGCTGGAAGACCGCCGTCTCGTTCCGGCCTTCCGCGGCCCGGGCCACCTCGAATCGCCGGGGGGTGGCCCCCTTTTCATCGAGAGGGCTGGAGAGCCCGTGGACCCGGCAATACGAGATTCGTAGGACCTCGTTGTGGACCGCCTCCTCCAGGCAGAAGCGGCAGACCAGGGGGTGCCGGATCGGGACGCCGGCCCTCTTCAGGGATTCCCTCACTCTTGCTGACATCTTTTTGGTGCCTCCGCACGTGTTTAGGTTCCGAGCAGTCGCTCGCCTCGGTTCGAAGCCTTCCGGCGGGCGGTGCGGCGGTCCCGGAGTTCGCGAGCGATTTCCCGGGCCTTCCGCAGTCGTTCGCCGTGGTCCACCGCGAGTTCCGTCAATCCCCGATCGAGCGCCTTGGACAGAGCGTCGTCGAGGGAGTTCGCCCAGCCATCCTCCACCATCTCCTCGAGAAGGGCCATGAGGGACACGGGCACCGTCCCAGGGCCCGGACGGTCCTTCTTGGGGGATCCCGACGTCGGCACCAGGGCCTCGGGATCCGCGCCTCGGATCAGGTGTCTTACGGCATCAGAGCGGCTGCGGAACTTGCCGGCCCGGACCCATCGGTCCAGGGCCTCGGCCTCCTCGGAGCTCAGACGAACCCCGAGGAAAAGTCCCAACCTTTCCGGCGACTGCACGCGTTTAACGATGGTTTTACAACTATATAAGTGATGGGCCGACCGTGTTAAACGCAATCCTTCGATGGCACCCCGGGGCGCCTCTCGGTCTCTGCCGGCGACAGGGGGGCGTCCAAGGGTGTCAGTCCCCCGGTGGGCCACGGGGTGCGGCGGAAAACAGGAGGGTCAGGGTTTTTATGCGGGGGGAACTCGGCGGAGGCGAATCGAGGGAAGGATCATGGCTTGGACCCAAGCGGAAGTCCGGGAACTTCGAGAGGGCCGATACATGCTGGTCGACGACGAGCCTTGCCGGATCCTTTCCATCCAAACCTCCAAACCGGGGAAGCATGGGGAAGCCAAGGCCCGGATCGACCTCGTAGGTCTCTTTGACGGAAGCAAGAGGTCGGTGGTCTTCCCGGTCAAGCACAAGGTCCAGGTTCCCATCATCAACAAGGGGACGGCCCAGGTCCTCGCCCTGACAGACACGGAGGTCCAGCTGATGGATATGCAGAATTACGAGACCTTCACCCTGCCGTTGGAGCCGGGCCAGAGAGAACAGCTCTCCCCCGGCCAGGAAGTTCCCTACATGTCCGCGATGGGTCGACGCAAGATCCAGCAGCCGTGACGTTCGGGCGAGGCGTCCTTCAGTTATTCGAAACGGCGAAGGGGCCCTCTTTTCGGAAAAACGCGGACGCTTTATCCTGCCCCGTTCTTATTGACGTGTTTGCCCCGGAGTCCCGGGAGACCGTCGGGCCTCGGGGGTAGAGGTTACCGGAGGAACGAGTACGGCAGCGGGGGGGGGACTCAGCGCCTCGCGGCTCAAGCAGATCGCCCAAAAGGCCGACGAGCTGCGCCGCAAGAAGGCCTCCGGGGAGGAGGCCCGCCGACAGTGGGAAGAGATGGCGGCGGTGGCGAGAGAACTGGGGGTGTCCGTTCCCGATTCCGAGTCGAGGGTGGCCGCCTTGCGAGAGGCGGCTCGGAAGCTCGAATGGGACGAGGTCGCCTCGATCTCCGAATCGCTCAAGGCGGAGGCCGAATCCCTCATCCGCGCCGTCCTTAGGTCCCGTTGGCAACGTTGGGTGGAGCTTTGGGGAAGGGCTCGAGAGCTGGGCCTTCCCAGCCTTCCGGACGAGAAGGAGATCGGAACACGCGTGGAGCAGGCCCTTTCGGAAGGACGCTTCCTAAAGGCCCGGGACGAAATCGAAGCAGCCCAAGGAGCTCTGGACAGCCTGCGGGCCTCGTTCGTCACGTCCCTCCGGCAAAGGGCCCGGGAATTGGCCCGCTGGGCCGGGAATGCGTCCCCGGAGGGCGCGGACCCCGAGGCTGTCTTTTCTCCGGCCTGGGAGGCTCTGGAGAGCTGGGAGCTCGCCGAAGGGATTCGATGGATCGAGGTCCATGGGTTGGAGGTCCTCCCCGGATCCGCCACGCGCCGCGAGGGACAGACCCGGACCACCGAACAGACCCTGGCTCTGGCCGCAGCCCTTGGCCTCGAGACCCGGGAGGTTCAGGCCCGACTGGAGAGGTTCGTCAAAGCCTCCCCTCTGGACCTCCCCACGGAGTCCCAACCTCTGGAAGAGGCCACCAACGCCCTCCGGGACCAGTGCCGTCAGGAGGTGCTCCGCCAGCTGACCGAGCTTTCCCAGGTCCTGAGAGGCCTCGAGGCCGAAGGGACCGATGTCGCTGAGCCCCTGGCCCAACTGGCGCGCCTGTCCGCGGATCTGGAACAGGCCGACTCCGAGGCGTTGGCCCAAAAACTGCCTCGGGCTCATGAGATCGTGGAGACGATCGTGGTTGCCGTGGTGGCCAGCTACGTGGATGAGATCCGCCCCCGGGTCGCCCAGGCCAAACAGTTCAGCCGGGACGTGCAATCCGCCCTGAACGAAATGAACCAGGCCCGGGAACACTTGCGGGGCCGACAGTACGCCCGCGCCCTGGTCTGCGCCCAAAGGGCCTTGGAGATCGCCGAGGAACGGGTCTCGGACATCGAGTCCGTTCGGGTCGAGATCCAGGAGCTCCGGCAGCTCTTGAGGAGACTGGGCCAGGGGGGATTCCCCGTCACGATCTACGAGCGGGCCGTGGAAGACGCCGAGGCCCGTCTCAATCAAGGGGACCTAGAGGGGGCTCGGGGGATGGCCAGGGAGGCCGTCCGCTCGGTGGGACGGGAGGCGGTCCCCTTCTTCCAAGACCAGCTCGCCTCCTTCAAAGGGCTCTTGGAGGATCTGGATCGCCGGGGGTGGGGATCGCCCGAGCTCCGGCAGGAGCTCTCTCGGGTCGCGGCCTGGTTCCAGGAAGGTCGATTCCCGGAGGTCGCCGAGGGTCTTGCGGCCGTCCGATCTTCCATTAGGGCGGCCGTGTCCCCCCACCTCTCCCAGCGTCTCGAGGAGCTGGGGCGGCTCCTGGAGGAATTGACGGACGAAACGTCCGTGTCCCGGATCCGGGGGTTGATGGCGGATGCGGACGTCACCCTGAAGGTCCGTAACGATCCGCGGGCGGCCCTCGGATTCCTGGATCAGGCGAGCGCGGAGCTTCGCACGGCCGCCCTGTCCCGGGCGGAAGTGGTGGCCCGGGAATTGGAAGAGGAGATCCATGTGCTCCAGACCATGGGGGTCGAAACGGCGGAGCTGTCCCGGGACCTCTCGCAGGTCCGGGAGATCTTCCGGATTGGGGACTTCCTCAGGGCCTCACAGGCGAGCCAGGACCTCCGGGCCCGCCTCCTGCAGCAACAGCTGGTCCGGGCGGAGGAAGCGGTCTCGCGGGCCAAGCTGTCGATCGTGGAAGTCTCCAAGATGGGATTGGAACCGGCTTCGGTGCGGGGGCTCCTTACCGAGGCCCAGGAGCTCATCAAAAAGGGGAGATTTGGTCTCGCCTTCGACAAGGCGGAAGCGGCCCGCCGGGAGGCCTCTCAGCTTCGGGTGACCGCCCAGAGGATCTTGGATTCCATCACCCGGGTCGCGGAACTCTTGGCCGACCAACGGCGGCAGGGGCAATCTGTGGAGGACCTCCGAGAGTATGCGCCCCGGATCGCGACCGCCCGCATGGCCTATCAGGCGATGGATTTTGCCCAGGCCGAGAAGGTCGCCGAAGGTCTCCGAAGGGACCTGGAGACTCTCGTGGCCCGCCGGGAAGGAGGCCAAGAGATCGCCCGGATGAGAAGCCTATTCGAGAGCGCCCGGGCGGCGGGATTGGCCGAACCCGATTGGGGCTCCCGGTTGGAGACCATCGTTCAGGAGTTCGAGGGGTCAGACCCCGTTCAGGCCCTCCAGACTCTGGAGAACCTGCGAGGGGACATCCTCCAGAGACTGCGCCCGGCGCTCTCCTCCCAGATTGACCGCTTCGAGGAGGACCTCCGGGCCGCCCGGATGGTGGGGATGGATACCCAGGCCGTCGAAGCGCGTCTCCGGGAAGCCCGGCGTCGTCTGGCGGAGGCCTATCCCGTGGGGGTGGCTGAATCGCTGGAGGAAACACGACGCGAGTTCTTCCAGAGCCGGGCTTTCCTGGAACAAGCCCTCAAGGCGCTCAAGGCGGCCCGCGACGCCGTCAATGAAGCCGAGGTGGTCCGCGCGGACGGGACCTCTCTGAGTCTCCGACTGGAGGAGGGGAGCCGGAGGATCGAGGCCCGGGACTACGCGGGGGCGATCCAGCTCTGTTCCGAGATCCAGAAGGAGGCCCAGGAGCGTTCTCGCGCCCACGTGACCAAGGCCCTGGCCGGTTTCCAGGCCCTCGTCACCAAGGCCAAGATGGAGGGGGCTTTGACGATGGCCGCTGAGAACCTTCTCGCCCGGGCGCGGACCCTTCTCGACCAGGGGAAACCGGTGGAAGCCCTTCAGGTCGCGGCGCAATCCGAAACCGAACTCGAACGGGTGGAATTGCAGCACTCGATGGCCCAGAGCTCGCTGTTGAGGCTCGAGGAGCGGATCGAGGCCGCGGTTCGGGAGCACCTCGTGGTCCCGGGAGCCCGAGAGGACTTGGAAAGGGCCCGGGACCTCTTCGCCAACGGTCGGTACGCGGATGTCCTAGATTCCGTTCTGGCCGCGACCGATCGATTGGCCCTCCAGGCCGATCTCCGGAAGAGGGCCCGTGATGCGATCTCGAAGACCCGGGACCTCCTAGAGGAGTACGCCCCCCTGGACCTCGATGTCACCCCCTTGCGGTCCGACCTCGAGCGGGCCGAGGCCCTCCTGGAGCAGGGAGAGTACGGGCCGGCCCGGTCGTTGGCGATGACCGTCGCCGAGGGGGCCCGGAACCTCGTTGAGACCCGCTTGTACGCCTCCCTGGAGGAGGTTCGCCACCTGGCCCGTTCGCTATCGGCTCTGGGCCCCGAGGGGGTCCCGGCGGTCCAGGCCTTGATCGACAAGGCCGAGGAGCAGCTCCGCCAGAGGCAGTGGCTGGCGTCCCAGAGGCTCCAGCAGGAGGCCCGGGACCAAGCCCGCCGGATGCTCGAGGCCGGGGTGTCGGAGGTCCGGACCCGCCTGGAAACGGTCTGGAAGAGCATTCCCCCCGAGCCCGGCGAGGACCGCGAGAGGCTCCGACAGGAGGTGGACCAGAAGGTCCAGGCTCAGGACACGGAAGGGGCGCTGCGCCTTCTTCACCAGGCCCTGGAGGAGGCCCAGACGCGACGCATTTCCCGCCTGGAACAGGAGACAAGGGACCTCGAAAGGTCTGTCCTCTGGGGGGAGAAGCTTGGCGTGGACACCACCCCGGTGATGGAACTCTTCTCGGAGGCCCGTCTGAACCTTGAATCCCGCAACCTGGAGGTGGTTTCGGCAGGCCTGGCCAAGGCCCGAGAACAGCTCGCGTTGTTGTTGGGGTCGCGCCTGGAGGAACGCCTCCGGGATCTTGAGGGGGAACTCGCGTTCGCCAAGGAGGGGCTGAACGTTTCGGTGGGCCCGGTGGAATCCTTGCTCAAGCAGGTGGAGGATTTCCGACAAAGGCACGACCCGGTCTCCGCCACCGAGCTACTGCTTAAGGCCGAAGAGGAACTCAACGAACGCAAGGCCCGACACCGTGAGCTGACGAACCTCAGCTATCTTGTGGATGCGGCTCTGGCTCAGGCCAGCGAACGCAAGGTTAGTACCGGAAGGGCCAAGGAACTGCTCGCCGAGGCCCTCCGCCTGCGAGCCACCGATTACACCCAGGCGATCGAGATGGCGCGCTCTGCCCTGACGGAGCTCCAGAGGCTCCTGAGCTCTCCCCCCGGGGAGCCCTCCGGCTAAACCACCGCCTTCCCGTTACGTTGCCTCCGCGAGGTTCGGAGGCATCGGTGTGCCCGGTCGCGGGGGCGTGAGAGGAATCCGGTCGTACTCAACGCTGTGGCGCACACCCGCCCGACGCATAACGGCGGAGATGGCCTCGGTCAGGGTCACGACCTCCTGGCACCGAAAGGGCTTAGCCACGTAGAATTCCACCTTGCGGTCCTGTCGGATGGGGAAGATCAGTCGCCAACCGGAGGGATCTTGGCGGTTGTAGCCTATCGGCTTGCGATCGGCCCGGAGGTCTCGGAGGTTCTCTTCGAGAAGGACATCCGGGAGGAGGGGGTCCATCTCCTTGGAGAGCGGCTGACCCATCTCTAGGAGACGCTTGTGGATCTCCGGGTAGACCCGGGCGAGGTCCTTGAACGAGCGCCGTCCCTCCAGGATAATGTGACCACTACGGGCCTTGACGGGGGGGACCACGAGCCCACCCACACGGGGGTCCTATTTTGGATTTGCTGACGAGGGACGCCGTTCCGGACTTCCCAACCCCTCGGGACTCCTACGAGGTACGGAGTCAGACGAGGAAGGACCCCACGTCGTGGCCACCCCGCCACGAGGGGGATCCCCGGCCACGGGGAATCCCCTGGAAGGACCTAGGGCGGTCGGCTCGGGAAGGGTTATTAAATCCCCCCAACCCTGGCCGCCCGGCTATCCGCTCCCGTAGTCTAGTGGTCAAGGATAGAGGCCTCTCGAGCCTTTGACGCGGGTTCAAATCCCGCCGGGAGCATCCCTACAAGGGTTCGCCACCTACACAAGTCGCCCCTAACGGAGCCGAGAAAGGGCATCGATAGGTGCTCTCCGGGAGGTCACAACTCCACGGATTCCGCGGTCGCCGGTAGATCCCGCGACAGCCCCCGGTCCACAACGACGAGCATTCCCCGGTACCCGGGGACGTACGTCGCGTGAAAGGGACGCTCTGGAATTACCCACCAGCCCTTGGGGTTCTGTTCGGCCCGGATGGCCGCCGCCCCATCCGCTGCGGGGATATTCTTGCGCGTCTCGTGGACCTCCGGGTCGCTCTCAAGTCGACCCACCAGCCCGGTCAGCGCTCGATAGCGGTCCGGGGGTTGGTTCTCCTCGAGGTGTCCACCCAACGCGCCTTTCGCCGCCATCCCGTCACCCCGGCCGGACTCCGGGCTTCGAGGCTGGGAGAGGCGTCCCCCAGCGGTCACAGACAGGCTATGGTTCCGTCGGTGGGCCGCGGCAGGACTGGCTGGCGCTGCGTCCGCCTCCTCACGGCACGCCAGTGCAACGCCTCACCGCCACCTGAAATCCACGGCCGTGCCCATTTTGCTCGGGGGATGCCCGCAGCGCCGACGCCGCCGATCAGGGGGTCGGCGCGGCTTTCGTCTCGGAGACGATGGCCTCAGGCCAGAAACGAGGACGGAGCCAAAGCGCGAGGTTAACCAATGAGATCAGTACGGGGACTTCAACCAGAGGACCGATGACCGTCGCGAAGGCCTCGCCCGAATTGAGACCGAAGACGGAAACGGCCACGGCAATCGCGAGCTCGAAGTTGTTGGATGCGGCGGTGAACGAAAGTGCTGTGCTGCGCTCGTAGTCCGCGCCCGTCCGCTTCGCCATGGTGAAGGAGACGAAGAACATGATCGTGTAGTAAAGGACCAGCGGGATCGCTACGATGAGCACGTCTGCGGGGAGTCGGACGATATCGCTCCCCTTGAGCGAGAACATCACGACAATCGTGAACAGGAGCGCCACCAGCGTGAGAGGACTCACCCTCGGGGCGAACCGCTGCTCGAACCACGCATCCCCCTTAAGCCGGCGCAACCCCCGGCTCGTCAGGAACCCGGCAAGGGACGGGATACCGAGGTAAACGGCGACGCTCGTGGCGACCTCCGCGATGGTGACGTGGACGACGATCCCGGCCAGTCCGAGCCAGGTCGGGAGGACCGTGAGGAAGACGTAGGCATAGACCGAAAAGAACAGGACCTGGAAGACCGAGTTCAGCGTGACGAGACCGGCGGCGTACTCCCGGTCGCCGCACGCGAGGTCGTTCCATACGATGACCATGGCGATGCAGCGGGCGAGCCCGATGAGGATAACGCCAGCCATGAACGCCGGCTGGCCGCGGAGGAAGACGATCGCGAGCAGGAACATGATGACCGGGCCGATCAGCCAGTTCTGGGCAAGGGAGAGCCCGAACACGCGTCGATCGACAAACGCCTGGCCGAACTTCTCGTAGCGGACCCGCGAGAGCGGTGGGTACATCATTACGATCAGGCCGATCGCGATTGGGACGTTCGTTGTCCCGACCTGGAAGCGTTCGATGAACGAGGGCGTTTCCGGTAAAAAGTACCCGAGGCCAATCCCCAGACCCATGGCGGCGAATATCCAGGCGGTGAGGTACCGGTCCAAGAAGGAGAGGTGCTTCCTTCGATTAGTGGGCGCGGGGGTCCGGGTCATGGATAACCGAGGGATGACGATAGTCGGGATCTCCAGACGTGGTCCGTAAGGAGCCCGGGCACCGCCTCGCCGCTCCACTTCAGCGGCCCCCATTCTGGTGCGGACTACCACTCTGGGGCGGCGCTCGCTTCTGCGCAATGATTTCTCGAATCAACTTCTCGATCCCATCCCTCATGGAGTCGCGGACCCGGAAGAACTCGACGTTGTCGAGACGCGCTGGGTCCCGCAGCGCCCAATCGATGACCTCCATCGGCCGGAGCCGGGGCGGGCAGCTCGCGCTGTCTAGGCACCCCATCGTGACGCAAATGGAGGCATCGGGGATCATCCCGTTCGTCAAGACACCGTCCGGGTGCTCTGGTACGCCGACACCGATCTCTTCGATCATCCTGGGGATCCGGGAATTCGGTCTCGTCGCCGGCCGAGTCCCGGCCGAGCTGGCGCGCCTCCCCGGAGGAGGGTTCGCGTTGAAAATCGCTTCGGCCTTCAGAGAGCGGCACGCATTCTCCACGCAGATGAACAGCACCGTCCGCCGTTCCTTCGCCTTTCCAGAGTCGCTCGACTCCGGAGACCTGCATCCGGCGTTCACGGCAAATGGAACACCTCACCATCGGCGAGACGATTGTACGTCCGCTTGTCCTCCGGTCGCGACCGAACCATGCCGGCATTGACCAGGGCGGTCATTTGGTGGCCGACCGTAGCATGGGTGAGCCCGGTTGCTCCTTGCATCTCGCCGGCGCACAGCTCCGGCCTTCGCTTCAGGAGCTCGACGGTGAGCAATCGGTTCTCATCGGCGAGGGCCTTCATCCGTTTCAAGGCCTGCGAGAAGTCGGGAGTGCGCGGGACCGACTCGGCGAGGTCCTCGTAGTCGGGTCCGGAGGTCTCGGGCTCGCTTCCCTTGAGGCGAACGAGTCGCTTCGCCAACACCGCTTCGCGCCGGTCCAGGGACATCATGTCGTCCGATGTTAACACAATATATGTAGATATGGGTCAACACGAGTTGTCCGAGTATCGAGACACCGAACCGCCGCGCTCCGAGGTCCGTTCAGCGGGCCCCACAGAACTCGGAGACCGTCCGGAACGACTCCATCGGCTCCTACCTCATGTCGGGCTGGCATTACAGATGGCCCACATCCTACCCGACCACTCAGACAGACGGCCCTTCCGAAACAGATCAATACCGGCGGGAGGATCCGGCTTCGTGGTCCCATCGGGCGGAGGAGGGAGGACTTGGGAGGGGGAAGTCCTTTCCCTTCCCCGCAATCGGTGGGCACCTCACGAAGTCTTCTCACGAAATGGCCTTTCGCACAACTCGCCCCCTCTCCGTCGGGTATGAGAAAAGCGACCCTCGCGCCGACCACGTCTCCCGAAATCCTTGTCGATAAACGAGCGGGTCGAGCGACTCTTCGATGCGGAGGTTTATCGATTAGCGCTGCTATTCGAGCCGCAATTCCCCCGCGTTCCGCAACTGGGAGCCCCGCGCGTGGACGAACACGTGCCCCCGCCAACCATGTCGAAGTCGGGTCATTCAGGTTGGGATCCCTCGAGCATCGAGCGTCGCCGTGGGTTATCCCTCTCTCCGGACCGTGACGTCTTGACGCGCGTGCGAGGGAGGGTTCCTCTGGAGGAGCTCCTGCCGAAGTTCCTCGACAAGTTGGCGTATCCGGTCTCGGACCGCCCGGAAGCCGGAATCGTCCAGACGGGCCGGGTCCGGCAGGGACCAGTCCCGGAGTTGACCAGAAAGAAGTCCGGCCGGGCAGCTGGCCTCGTCCAGGCACCCCATGGAGATCCGAATAGAAGCCCTGTCCAGCATTTCGGGGGTCAAAGTCTGCGGCGGGTGAGGCGGGAGTTCAAGTCCGATCTCGCGGAGCAGGAGCCCGGTCCGGGGATTCGCGACCGGGGCCGGGTTCGTCCCCGCGGAAATCGCGGTCCACCCTGGTGGGGGGTTGGCATTGAACATCGCCTCGGCCATAAGCGAGCGGGCCGAATTTCCCACGCAGACGAAAAGGACCACCTGCGAGGCGGTCTTTGAGGAAAGGCTTACCCCCACCCCCAAGGGGTTCGGGGGAGTACCATCGCCCTCAGAGGGTTTCCGTTCTTGGGAAGTGACCCCGAGCGGCCAATGATTCGTCCCCGCATTCCGTCGGCGAGCAGACAAACCGTACCCTCCGCAATATCGCCCCCTCACACTGGGAGCGCCCCCTCTCGAGCTCCCGGCCCAAGGCGGTAGTACGTCCATTTGCCTTCCCGACGCGTTCGCACAAGCCCCGCCGAGACGAGAACCGACATGTGGTGACTCACGGTTGCGTGGCTCACCTCAAGGGCGGCTTGCAGCTCACAGGCGCACAGTTCCCCTTGACGTCGGAGGAGGGTGATTGCCATCAGCCGGTGAGGATCGGCCAGAGCTTTGGCGCGTGCGAGGGCCTTCTGAAAGGCGGGCTCACTGCGGACCGTCCGCCCGAGTCTCCCGTACCTCGGTAAGCAGGTCGATCCCAGAGTTCCCGTCAAGCGCTCAAGGCGCCGCATGAGCCCCGCTTCGGTCGGATCGGGCACCATTCGGTTGACATATGTCGACATGCTATATGTGGATATCCATCGACATGTTGGACTTGGGTCCTCCAGGACGTTCCTCGGCTCGGAGACAACACGTTGCCCGCCCCTGGGCTCCTCGAAGGGAACGGGGGTTGGCGGCGTCCCGCCTCATTCGGACCGCCCGAAGATAATGGTCAGTTCATGTGCAAGTCTGACATCCAGCGGGATGAGTCACATGCAAGAATGTCGTATACTTGTCATCCGTTTCGCCGACTCGGAGTTTCATGTAGGGGGGCCGGCAATCCCCTCGTCGTGGACGAGGATCCCATTCCTTCGAACGTTCGGAATGCACGACCGTTGGAACTGCTGTCGTACATTCAGGGGAGGTTCGGATCGCGAGCGGCTTTCGCCTGCAGTTTCGGGGCGGAGGACATGGCCCTTCTCGATATGATCTCGCGGCTGGAGCCGACAGGGGATTCCCGAATCCGCATCTTTACCCTCGACACCGGTCGCCTCTTTTACGAAACCTACGATCTGATGCAGGCGGTGTGGGACCGGTATCGGTTGCCGATCGAGGTCTACACCCCCGATCGGAACGAGATCTCCGACCTCGTAAGGAACCATGGTCCCAATCTCTTCTACCAGTCGCGTGAGTATCGACGGGCCTGTTGTCACGTCCGGAAGGTCGCTCCCTTGACCAAGGCCCTCGAGGGGGCCGCTGTTTGGATTACAGGGCTTCGGCGTCAGCAATCGGAGGCGCGAGGAAACGTGACCGTGGCCCAACGGGATTCTCAGTGGGGGGAGATCTGGAAGGTCAACCCGTTGTGGAACTGGACCTGGGAGGAGGTGATGGACTACGTGCGAGCGCACGAGGTCCCCATCAATTCTCTGCATGAGCAAGGTTTTGTGTCCATTGGCTGCGCCCCCTGCACCCGCCCTGTTCGCGAGGGGGAGGACCCACGGTCGGGACGATGGTGGTGGGAATCGGGATCGAAGGAGTGCGGGATTCACGGGGATCTCGAGGAGGATTCTCCGGTTTCCTCTCGACGTGAGACAAGGGAAATATGGTAAACAGGGCGAAGATACCTCCCCCGGACTCGAAACCCATGATGGAAGCCTCTCCCGACGCCCCTCCTCCCCCCGCCCCCAGCCCTTGGGTTCGCCTTTGGCGTCGTTGGCGCGATGGACCCTCCTCCGACACAGCGCCACGCGATCCTAAGGACGAATCCATCATCGCGTAGGGGAACCTCGACCGGGCACTCGCACCCCCGAACTTCTTGCGCGGGGTCCCATCGCGAGAATGAGAGCGGCCCTTTGGCGATCTCGCGGATCCGCGGTCCCCCGTCATGAGAAGGAGGGCCTGTGCCCTGGGGATGGACCGAGCGATGCCAACGGAGTGCCCGTCGCCGAACGCGCGGGGGTTTCCTTATTTCCGCGCGTCCTGGGTTCTCACGTATAACTCCCGAAGATTCGGGAACGAGAAATCAGTTTGACAGGTGATCGAGAATTCCCCTCAAGTCGGTGGGGACGTCCTCGCCCCCGAAGCGGTCTCGGCCCTTCCGGTTTGCCCCCGAACTTCGCCCAGTCATGATCTCGTTCCGAGTTTCTTCCTCGAATGGAGGGCAGCCCACCGCCGGCAATCCCTCGACCATCTCTCCGGGGATCCGGCCGGAGAGGGCGTTCTCGGGTCAAACGGTCTGAAATATACTCAGACACGCACCTAAGAGTTGGTTACTTTCCCGTCCCGGACGATCTGAAGGTCCATCCGGAGCCCGAAGTTGGCGGAAAAGTCCTGGCGGTGGAAGGGGTCCACCCGTTGCCCGCCCAATCCTTCCCGCCGAAGGGCGGGGAACGGGATGAACCCGATCTCGCGGCCGTGCCCAGGAGGCCGGTCCCCTGAGAGCTCGGCCAGGGCTCCCCATGTGAGGGCCAAGACGACCCATCCCGCACAGTGTCTCGTCATCCGTGCGACACCGAAGAAAGCCCCACGAGGGGGTCTTTCCTCCGTGAGAAGAGTTCCTGTTGGAGTCCATTGGCCAAAGGATCCCGGGGAGGTTCGGTCCGCCGCCGTCCGTGACCTTGGATAGTGGATAGAAAGGGCCGAAGCCACGATCGAGGGATCGGGCAGGACCGGACTTCGGATTTCGATTGACCCGCCCTTCCTCCCCATGGAAGTGGTCATCGATCGCCGAGAAGGACCGGGGAGGGTGAACCGTAAGAAGTCCGGGGGAGTCCCGGCCTCATCGGGTCAGGAAGCCCGGGGTCGATGAAACTCGTTGTCCTGAGCCGGGCCGATCCCTTCGCCCGGCGAGTGGGTGAGGCCCTCGGTCCGGGCGATCCCACGGGAATCTTCGTGGACGGCTCTCGCCTTCGCCGGATCACGTCAGATACCTACGCCTTGGAGCGCGACTCCCTCCACGTCCACGATGAACATCTTGGTCATCACCTCCCCCCCTCCCTGAGATGCGAAATCGATGCGGTGGTCTTCCCTTCGGTCCATCGGAGCGAGACCGGCCGTCCCACCCTCACGGTCCATCCGGTGGGGAACCTGTCCACGAAAGCGGATCTGGGAGGGCGTCCCGGGACGGTGAGCCCCGTCCCCGCTCGGTACCTGACCGAGGCCCTGCTCCAATTGTCGACGATCTCCCAAGATTTCGGGATTGAGGCCACCTTCGAGGCCACTCATCACGGTCCGTACCTGGACCTGCCGACCTTATTCCTAGAAGCGGGGAGCGACCCCTCCGTGTGGGACGATCCCCCGTTGGCCCGGGCGTACGCCCGTCTCTTGAAGGATCTGCGGCCCCACCGCACCCGGGAGGACCAAGTGGTGATCGGTGTGGGAGGTGGCCATTACGCGCCCCACTTCAGCGAGATCGCGCGCCGCCATCGAGTGAGCTTCGGTCACATCCTCCCTCGTCACGCACTACCGGAGGTTACCGCCGGTCTAATGGCCCATGTCGTCGCGGCGACGGCCAGCGTGGGGGGATGGATGGCCGCCGGCACCTCCCTCCCCTCGCCGGTCGTCCTCCCCCCATCCCTGCCCCGGATCCGGGAGTCGGGCCTGCCGAGGAGGCCGGCCGAAGAGGCTACTTACGTCTCTTCTTGAAGAGGATGGCCCCGCTCCGGTAGACCGCCTTCCCGAGGCGCAGGTCGCTAACCCCGGACAGTCGGGGACGCTTCTCCGCCTGCATCAGCGAATCGACCACCTGGCGGAACAGCGCGCTCTGGTTGATTTCCGGATGGCGGTCAAGAAATTCGCTCTCCTCTCGAGTGATCGTGATGTTCTTTCGAAGCATCACGGGGCTACGGCCCTCCGTCGCCTCACGAGCCATGGCGGGGGAATCTAACCTGCGTATATATGCGTATTGGGGATCAGCCGCCCCGCGCGGGGTGCCCGGAGGCTCCCCTTCCCCCGCCCCTCGACGAGGGCGACGAGGTCGGGGGGCGGGATCGGAGTTGTCCGGCTCCGACCGAGGGCGGGGGCGACGGGAAGTCGGGGGGGTCACAAGAACCCCTCCGGGAAAAAGGGTTTCCCACCCCAGGACCCCCGCTCCCCGCCCCCACCTTCCAGGAGCCAAAGAGGTTGGTGGAACGCGCGCGACAAGACCATCATGTCTTCGGGCGGGGCGGGCCGGCCGCCACCTGTAAGGGGTCCTCCAACAAAAACCATTCCCTCTCGACGGCCCGCCGGATGTCCCGGGGCCGGATCGCCCGAAGGACCTGCGGCCAACGACGCCAGTGTTCCGGGGGGAGGTCGAACTCGGCCACCTCCCGAGCCAGGTCGTGAGCGGAGCTCGTCGATTCCAGAGAGAGGGGAAGACTTGACAGCAGGCTCTCCCGGATCCTCCGAAGCTCCTCGTCGCCGATCTCCGATTGGGCCAGGCGACGGGCTTCCTGGACCAGGATATCCGAAACCCGTTCCAAGTTGGCGAGACCCGTGCCGGCTTCTGCAGTCCAGAACCCTGCGAAATGGCGCGCCTCCAGGTCGCTACCGGCGTGGTAGGCCAACCCTTCTCTCTCCCGAACGGATTGGAAAAGCCTCGAGAGCAGGGGCCGACCCCCGAGGACCTCATGAGCCAGAACCAGCGCGGGATAGTCCGGGCTCGATCGGGGGACCGAGGGTCCTCCGATCACGATCTCCACTTCTCGGGTTCCGGTGATGGCGTGATACTCCAGTCCGTTCCGGGGTCGCCGGGGCGGCGGGAACCCCCGCAGAGGCGGAGGAGGTGAGGGTCCCGTCCACGCCCCCCAGGCCTCCTGGATCTCGCGGAGGACCGTGGCCGGGTTCTCCGGGCTTGTGACCACGAGTCGGCTCCCGCGGGGCGTGATGTGCCGACGGTAGTGGGCTTGAACATCGGAGGCCCGTATCCGGGACAGGCTTTCCGGGGATCCCACAGGGTCCGCATGGAACGGGTGAGGGATGGGAAAGAGGGTCCGGAGGAATTCCTTCTCGGCCCGTTCGGCGGGTTCCGCGGCATGACGAAGAATTGCTTCCTGGTGTTCGCGACGAACCCTTTCGACTTCCCGGTCCTCGAGGCGGGGTTGCTGAAGGCCTTCCGCGAGAAGACTTAGGATCTCCCTCCAGGCGTCGGCGGGACCTGCCACCGTCAGGGTGAGGGAATCCCAGAGGACCTCACTGCTCCAGACCGCTGCCAGGCGGTCCAGCTCTTGCGCGAATGCCCGTTTAGAGCGCCTCTCGGTTCCCGCGGAAAACAGACGCGCCAGGATGGCGGTCAAACCTCCCTTTCCGGGAGGGTCGACCCGACTCCCCATCAATAATATCCAGGAAGCCGCGAAGGACTGAGAGGACGAAGGAGCCGGTTGAAAGTACAGGTCCACCTCTTGGCCGACGGCGTCCTTTCCCAGGGTCAAGGGGTCGCGGACGGTCTCCGACATCATGCTGTCACCCCCTTTTCCGACGACGAGGGGGCCGCCGACGCCGCGACTTCGACCGAAGGGAATCGCTCACCAAGTACCGAACGGTGTTCTGGGACTCCTCGCAAAAGAGCTCGGACGCGGCCCTTTGGAGGTCTCGAGGGGTGGCCCTCAGGGCATCCTGAAGGATCCGGTGATCTAAGGAAGGATCGCCAAGGGCGGAGAACAATCCCAAACGGAAGGCGCTCCGGCCGCTTCCTTCCCATCCCAGATTCGCTCCTCGAACGAGTTTCTCCTTGAGGCGCCGAAGTTCGGAGGAGGGGATCCTCCGTTCCCGGAGGAGGCGCACTTCGCGTAGGAGCGCGTCCTCCAATTCCGAGATTCCTCGGCCGGGCGCGGCTTGGGCCCAAAGGGAGAACAGGCTGGAATGCACGCGAGGCCGCCAGTCGCTAAGCGCTCGCACCGCCAGACCCGTATCCACGAGGGCCTGATAGAGGCGCGCGGAGGGGTGCTCGCTCGGCCTGTGCCAGGAGGGACCCACCGGGTACAGGGCTGCCTCGCCGCCGAGATAGAGGTCCAGGAGCAGGAACAGACCGCTTTGGGGATCCTCGACCGGCGGAACCCGCCAGCCAATCCGAACCAAGGGCGTCGAACCGGGGCCGGTCAGGGTGGAGGTCCTTGGCCCCCGTTGCGGGGGTTCCTCGACGCGGACCCTGGGGTCCTCCCCGGATCGGGGCAGGGGTCCAAAGTGGGTCTCGATTACCGGCCCCACGGTCGCCGGATCGAAACCTCCCGCCACCACCAGGACCGCATTGGCCGGCCCGTAGTACCGCCTATAGAAATCCCAGAGATGCTCCCGGTCCATTTGCTGGATATCCTGCGGGTATCCCAGGGCATCCCACCGGTAGGGATGCTGATGGAAGGCCAACGCAAAGATCTCCTCTTCGACCCGGAAGGGGGGGTGGTTCTCGTTCATGTCCCTTTCCGAGAGGACCACGGAGCGCTCCTTGTCCAGCTCCTCGGCGGGGAGGGTCGCTTGGGTCATGCGCTCGGCCTCGATCTGGAGCGGAAGCTCCAGGTGTTCCCGTGGAAGGGTTGTAAAGTACGCCGTGAAGTCGGCATCGGTGAACGCATTCAGGACCCCCCCCGCCTCCAGGACCCGACGGTCGATCTCCCCGGGAGCGAAGCGGGGAGTCCCCTTGAAGAGCATGTGCTCCAGCCAGTGGGCGGCCCCGGTAATCCCGGGGACCTCGTTCTTGGACCCGACGCGGTACCAGACCCAGGTGGAGACAACCGGGGAATGAGGGACAGGAGCGAGAAGGACTCGAAGGCCGTTATCCAGCCGCTCATCCTCGAAGCGCCGGAACACGGGTTGGAGCATGGGAGGAACCCAAAGCGGCGGCCTATTTAGGCCCCGAGTGGTTACGACCTCAGTCCTCCGACATCCAGGGCCTGACCGGCCCCCCCCGTGCGGAAGGGACCCCCGTCAAGTCTAATTCGGCCCCGGAGATGGACAAACGATGAATCCTTATCTCAAGCTCCTGAGAGCCGGCAACGGCCTCATATCTGGGATCGGGACGGCGGCCGGAGGTCTCTCGGCCGAAGGAATCTGGTCCTTGAGGGGACTCGGCCCGTGGATGCTTCTCGCCCTCTGCGGTCTCAGCGCCTTTTTGGTCACTTCGGCCGGCAATGTTCTCAACGACGTGTTCGATATCGAGGGGGACCGGATCAATCATCCCGACCGGCCGCTTCCCGCCGGCCAGGTGACCCCCGGGACGGCCCTTCACCTCTCCGGGGCCCTCTTTGCCCTTTCGCCGGGGCCGATTCTGCTCGCCGTCGCCGTGGGGTGGCTCCCCCTTCCCCAGGACCTGGGCTCCCTCGAGGGTCTCTTGATCATCCTTGCGGTGTCCGTCAGCCTGCTCCTGGCCTACGAGTTCCGGCTTAAGGCGACGGGTCTCCCTGGTAACGTAGTCGTGGCCGGGCTTACCGGCCTTGTCTTCCTCTTCGGGGCCAGCGCCTTCTCTCGGATCCCCTTCGCCGTACCCTTCGCCCTCATGGCCACTCTGGCCTCCCTGTCCCGGGAATTGATCAAGGACATGGAAGACTTTCGGGGCGATGTGGATCGGGTCACCGTTCCCCGGACTTGGGGATTGCCGGCCACTGCCACCGGGGCGCGGGCCTGCATCGCGGGGGCTATCGGTCTGAGCCCCCTTCCCCTTCTCACGTGGCTCCCCCGTTCTTCCTTCGGGGGTCTGGCGTATCTGATTCTGGTCCTCGCCGCGGACGGTGTGTTCATATGCTCTGTCCTCTGGCTTCCGCGGCGACTACACACGGAGCAAAACCTGTCCAAAGTCGCGATGGTGATCGCCCTGCTCGCATTCCTGGGAGCCTCGTTCCGATGACGCAGGAGGAGCGGGGGGCCCGTCGGGATCCTCCGGGGCCGCGTCGATTTGCCGGCGGGGTGCTGCCATGGATTCTGGGACGGCTCCGGGAAGGGCCTCTCCATCTCACGCTTCTCGATCCGGAAAAGCTCTCCGGGACGGCGGCCGCCCGTCTGGCCCAGGAGGCCGCCCGACGGGGGTCCGACGGCATCCTCCTGGGGGGATCCACCGGAATCGGTCCCTCCCTCATGGACGAGACCGCACGCGCCATCCGCGGCTCCGTGAGCTGTCCCGTCGTGGTCTTCCCCCAGGGACCGGAATCCCTGACCCGAGAGGCGGACGCCCTGTTCTTCATGAGCCTCCTGAATTCCCGGGACCTGGATTTCGTGATCCGGACCCAGGCCCGTAGTGCCCTCTGGGTTCGCCGATCGGGGCTGGAACCGATCCCCGTGGGCTATCTCGTGGTGGCCCCGGGGATGCGCGTCGGGGAGGTGGGCCGGGCGGACCTCCTTCCCCGGAGCGATCCAGAACGGGCGTGCGGGTACGCCTTGGCGGCTCAATATCTCGGGATGAGGTTGGTTTACCTCGAGGCGGGTTCGGGGGCTCCGGATCCAGTCCCCCCCGACCTGGTTCGCGCTGTCGCGGGGGTCCTGGAGATCCCCCTGATCGTGGGGGGAGGAATCCGTACGGCGGGTGATGCGAAGAAGCTCCTCGAGGCCGGCGCCAACATTCTTGTGACCGGGACCCTCGTTGAGCAGGGAGGACTCGAGGTCTTGGCGCAGATTCTGGGCGAGGTGAGAAAGCATCGTGGAGAGCGTCCTCCGCCCTAGTCCCTCCTCGGGATCCCCTGGACCCCCCCCCACGGAATCGAAGGTTCGCAGCCCGTACCGCTCCCAGTCCCGGTCCAGCCGGTTCAACCGGCGGACACCTTCGTGGAGGCTGAGCTTTCTGGGGACCCTCGGCCTCTCGGCGCTCCTGGCCCTGGTGGTCTTTGGACCGTCTTTTTCCGGCGGTCCCTGGTCGTCCTCGGGGACGACGGGGGCCCTCATCGCTTGGGCCGTGTTTGCGATACCCCTGGTCGGAGGGGGGCTTTTGTCCATCCCTCTGTCTCTGAGTGTCGGGGGAGCCCTCTACCTGCGCCGTACCATGTATCTGTCCCTCCTCTCAGGGGCACTCTGGCTCGGACTGGCCTTCCTGTGGAGAGGGTTCAGCCTCTGGCTCGGTCCTCTTCCCGTCGCCCCCCTCTGGTTCGTCAGCTGGGGGATGGTCCTCTGGCTGCGACACATGGTCGTCATGGGGGTCTCCACCCCGTCGCACTGGCGGGCTCTGCCCGCTTCCCTAACGGTCTCGCTCGTGGGCGATGCGATCGGTTGGGCGGCCCTCGGTCATGGGGTCCCGGAGGTTGTCGGAGGTCTCTTTGCGCTCTTGGCCGGATTCCTGGGTATGATCGCCCTCCTGCGAGCGGTCAACCGCCCCATGGAGAGGGAGTTCGGGGAGGGGGGACTCGCCCTGGTCCGCCCTCTGATGGAGCACATGAACGACCGGGATCCCGGGGCCCAGAGCCGGGTGGAGAGCTTCTTCGACCGGTTTTCAACCTACCAGGACCTCTACATCCAGGCGATCCGGTTCGCCGACGGCCCTTCACCTGGCGTGGTCTGGATCGTCCCTTCGGTCCACCCGGGGCCCTTCGGTCAGCTCGGATCGAGCGATCTGCCCCGCAAAATCTCGGAGGGCCTCTCTCAAGGGGGTGAGGCGGTGGTGGTCCCCCATTCCCCCTCAAACCACGATCAGGACATCCCCACTTCCGGCGAGGTAAACCGTCTGATCGGGGAGATCCGGGACCTGCTCTCGCGGCTCCGAGAAGGTCCTCTCCGGGCCTCCCCCCTTGTGTCTCCCCGGCCGGGTTCCCTGGCCCGGGCACAGGTCATCGGGAATGCGGCCATCGTGGTCATCACCCAGGCTCCGGATCCCACAGACGACATTGATTACGCTGTCGCCGAATATATCCGGGAGGAAGCGCGCCGGTTGGGCCTGCAGGATGTCGCGGTGGTCGACGCTCACAATTCCTACGTGGAGAACCGAGGCGGGGTCCCCTTCGGGTCCCCCACGGCCTTCCAGCTGTTTGATGACGCGGTCCAGGCGCTCCGGAAGGCCCTTCAAGAGGCCCCGTCTGGCCCCGTCCGGGTCGGTTTCGCCCAGATCCGGGGGTACACCCCTCGGGAGGATGGCATCGGTCCGGAAGGGATCTCGGCGACCGTGGTGGAGGCGGCTGGACGCCGGACGGCGTATGTGCTGTTTGACGCCAACAACCTTCTCCAGGGTTTCCGCGAACCACTCCTTCGCATCCTTCGAGAGTGGGCGGATGATGGTGAGATTATGACGACTGACAACCATATCGTCCACGAGGTTGCCGGGGGCCTGAACCCTCTTGGCCGCCGCCGACCTTTGGACCTTCTTTGCCACGACCTGCGGGAGCTCCTGCCCCAGGCGGTGTCCGACCTCCATCCGGTCCGGATCTACGCGGGCGGAACGCGGCTGAACCGCGTGCGGGTCTTGGGTCCGGGGGTGACCCAGCGCCTCATGGTCGCGCTGGGAGACTCCTTTTCCGCCTTCTGGTCTACCCTCCCTCTCACCTTTTTGGTCGCCGTCCTGTCCTCTACCCTGCTCTTTATGGTGCTTCGGTAGACGGGGGATGGCACGATGGACGCGCCTACGAAACTGGCCGAGAACGCCTCGGAGAAGGAGGTCGAGGACATCGGAGGGCGGGACGCGCTGGAATTCTGGGCCGACCTGGTCCGGATCCACCCGGTAAACCTCGAGGACCCAGCGGGCAATCGGAGGGACAAATCGCGCTACCCCGAGGCGGCCCGTCGGATCGTTCAGCAGGCCCGGGCTTGGGGCCTGGGGGCAAGACTGTGGGACGCCCGAGAGGAGCTACCGGGAGGTCACCGGCGTTTTGCCGAACCCCGGCCCAATGTGATCGTGGAGGTGGATCGGGGGGCTCCGGATACCCTCGCGATCCTGGCGCACTACGATGTCGTCCCGGTGCCTGAGGAGCAACGGAAACGGTGGCGGAGCGACCCGACCGTTCTCACCCGCCGGGAGGACGGTCGGTACTACGGGCGGGGGAGCAATGACGACCTGGGTAGCGGGGTGGTGGGGGGATTGGTCGCCCTAAGGGACCTTTCCCGGCGGGAGGACCTTCCCTGCAACGTTCGTTGGATCGGATGCTGTGACGAGGAGACGGGTGGAGAAGGAGGAATCGAAGCCCTCCGGGCCCACGATCGTTCTCTTCCACCGGGGTCGCCAGAGAGCCTGATCACGGCCGAGTTCGTTCTCATCCCGGACGGGGCCCCCTATGTGGCGGCGGGCTCCAGCGGGGTCTCTTTCGTGGACGTCGTGTGGAGCGAACTGGAACCCCTCGGGAAGGTGGGGGAGCTCCTGCAGGGCCTTCTCGCGTTCCACCGGCAGACCCGTCAATGGCGCTCGGAGCTCCCCGCCCCTCCGGAGCCAGGGACCACGAGGGCCGGACCCCCTCTTCCGGGACGGGCCACGATCACAAAGATGGACCTCGAAGCAGAGGGAAACCCCGGAACCCACGTTCGCCTTCGGGCGGCTCACGCCCACAGCGAAGCGGCGAACCAGATCCCCGCCCTGGTCACGCTCAAGTTTGACGGGCCCCCCGGGGGATTAGAGGGTTGGGCAGAACGACTGAGGCTCCGCCCCCTTCCACCCCTTCACGACCTGGAGTTTGAGACCTTCGGGGAAAACGAGCTGGAGGTCCGCGTGGAGGGCGTCTCGGGTCACGGGGGGTACCCGCACCGGGCGGCCAATCCAATCCTTCCCGCGGTAGCCCTCCTGGAGTGGGGCGTACTGACCCGAATGCTCGACCCCCTGGCCCCCGTCCGGGGGCGGGTTACGGTGGACCTGCGGTCGCCACCGGAGATGGACTGGAAGGAGGCGGTAGGGGCGTTGGTCGGTTATTGGGACCGGATCCGAACCCTGGTCCCGTCGGCCCGACTCCGCGCCCCGGCCTCCCGATGCCGGAGCGGATACCGGGTCCCGGCCGAGGAGAGGCAGATCGAGCGTTTTCGGCAGATCTTCTCCCGGACCCAGAACGGACCGGTCGGGATATACGCCGAGTACGGGGGGACCGACGCGAGCGCGCTGAGGGGGCTACGAACTCCCCGAGGACGGCCCCTCCCCGCGCTGGTCTTTGGGTCCATGGACGAAACGGCGCACATCCACGACGCCGAAGAGAGCGCTCTTCCCGCCCTCGTGGGCGCGGTTCGCCGGGCGCTCGTCGAGTTCGTGAGCTCTTGGATACCCCCGTGATCTCAGGCAAAGACTACGGTCCGGTTCTGAAAGATCAGCACGCGGTCCTCCAGGTGCCAGGTAACGGCCCGGGCCAGGACGGACCGTTCGATGTGCTGGCCAATCCGTCGTAAGGCCTCCGGCTCGTGCCGGTGGTCCACGCGAACGGTGTCCTGCTCAATGATGGGCCCGGCGTCCAGCTCGTGGGTCACGTAGTGGGCCGTGGCCCCGATGAGCTTGACTCCTCTCTCATACGCCTGCTCGTACGCCCGGGCTCCCTGGAAGGCCGGTAGGAACCCGTGATGGATGTTAATGATCCGTCCCGGCCATCGGGCCACGAGCTCCGGCGACAGGATCTGCATGAACCGCGCGAGGACGACGAGGTCCACGCGGGCCTCCTTAAGCCGATCCTCGAGCTCACTCTCGCTCCGGGCGCGGTCTTCGGGGTCCCAGGGAAGGGGACAGAAGGGCACGGGCCAATCCCGAAGCGCGGGCGCCAACTCCGGATGGTTGCTGCCGACCAGAACGATCTCCCCCGGGAGCTCTCCAGAACGCCACCGCCAGAGAAGCTCCTGGAGGCAGTGGTCTTGGCGGGAGAAGAGGACGGCGAGCCGGGGTCTCTGGTCCGTCCGGGACCAACGGGAGGTCATTCGGAAACGCTGGGCCACGGCCTCGAATTCCTCGGCCAGGGTGGGAAACCGTTCTGAGAACGCCGGGAGTTCAAACTCGATGCGCATGAAGAACTGACCTCCGTAGGCCCCGAACGAGTGCTGGTCCGAGTGAAGGATGTTCGCTCCCCGGTCCGAGAGGAAGCCGCTGACCGCCGCCACGATACCGGGTCGATCCGGGCAGCTGATGAGGAGGCGCCCTCGAGGCTCCAGAGAGGGACCCTTCGTCGAAAGGGAGACCATGAAAAGACCCGGTCGGCGCCTATTCGGTGTAGGGAGCCGTGCAACACGAGCAGCGCAGGCGCATGCACTCCCCCCGCCACGGATGCCGGCAGTCCTTGCACGTGCAGTACGAGCCGTACGCAGTCTTGGAAACCACGTGCTGGGACCGAAAACGCCTCTTGAGCTGGGCATAGTACTGGACATCCCGGAAGTTTTCCTCGGGGGCCATGCAGGGTTCTCGGAGACGGGTCGGGTCAAAACCCTTTCCGGGCCAGGCTCCCACGCTTGGAATCTTCGGGACGGCTGGTATTGGCATTGGACACCTTCCGGCCAGCTGGGCACCCGGATAGGATACGCGAACGGGAAAAACCAAAGCGGCGTTCGGGACCCCACCGGGAGGAGTTCGGGAAAGGTTCCCCGGATCAACCATTTTCCCGATTCTGGAGGTCTTCGGGACGTTCGGGTGTGTCCTCCTCTTGCTCGGACCGTTTCCCCATAGATTCGTGAGAGTTCAAGGGGGGCCGGGCCCGAATTTCGCCCGACGCGAACGTGAGGCCCGCTATCTCGGGTTCCCGCGCGATTGACCGTTCCTTCTTCGTGCCCGCCCGTTGGGCCATGATGGTTGTATTTCGCCTTTGGCATCGAGACCGGGAGCGGGGGCCCCGGTGAGGGCCCGTCATTGAGTCAGTCTCTGGGTCGATGGTTTCGAGGGAACCGGCGAGCCGCCCATCGTCTGAAAAGAGGGGGGAGGTCTTCGATAGACCTCCCCCTTCCTGGGGGGGGGGGAAGAGGGGTCAGCCTGAGGGTGAGCTGGAGAATTCGCGGGCGGGAAGTCCATTGTGGGCGTTCATCGCCGACCCTCCAAGGTCGTGAGCGGGAACCTCTGCGGAAGCAGTTCGAAGAGGGGCGATCCCGCGTCACACGCGTCCCTACCAAGGAAAAGAAGATCTGATGTGGCTTTACCAACAGATGGACCAAGGGTCCGGCCCTTCGTCCCGAACCTTGCATTCGCCGTTCTGCCGGTTTCCGAGAGAGGGTCTTTGCGGCGAAAGAGGTCCTCGGGTGGGGGGGGTCGAAGACCCCATGTAGGAGACCCTCGTCGGCCGGTGGGATGACAGAGATCCTGCAGGTCATGGCGGGCTCTCTTTGGGTCCTGATCCCGACTTACGTGGCCAACGCCTTCGCTACCTTTTCGGGGGGGCGGGGCCCCGCTCTGGATTTCGGGCGAACCTGGCCGGTCGACGGGGAGCGAATCCTAGGTCCATCCAAGACCTGGTTGGGAGTCCTTTTGGGTACCCTTTCCGGACTCCTTGTGGGACTGTTGCTCGCCCAGTTGATCCTGTGGGCCCCGCCGTCCCTGGCCCTTGTTCCGCGCTTCGGGGCAACCCTTGCCGCCTCATTCCCCGCCCTCCTGATCCTAGCCGGGGGGGCGCTCGGGGGAGACGCTCTGGGTTCTTTCTTCAAGAGACGCCTGGGATTCCGCAGCAGTGAGAGCGTCCCTCTTCTGGACCAGGTCCCCTTTGTCCTGGTCCCCCTCCTACTCCTAGCCCTCCTCGACCCCCGACTCGTTGCGGCGGCCCTGGGAGGAAGCCCTTTTCTCGAGACCATCTCTGTGGCTTGGATCCTTCTTTTGACCCTGTTCCTGCACACGGCCTTCAATTGGGTGGGATATTTTATCGGCGCCAAGAAAGTCCCCTGGTAGGTGGGACGAGGGGGGAACACGTGGAGAGCTCCCGGAACCGTCTCGCGGCGCACTTATGGCGTCTCCAGGCCGTGTCATTCTCTCCCGAAGAGCCGTTCCTGTGGTCCTCGGGGGTCCGGTCCCCTGTGTACTGCGATAACCGACGCCTCTTGAGTGACCTTTCCGCGCGGGATGAGATCGTAAAGGAATGGGTCTTCCGGGTCCGGCAAAGGTTCGCGGGTCTGGAGGCGGTCGCCGGTGTGGCCACGGCGGGGATCCCCCACGCCACGCTCTTGGCCGACCGCTTGCGACTTCCCCTCGTGTACGCTCGGCCCGATCCGAAGGACCACGGACTGAAGCGCGCCGTGGAGGGCCAACTGGCCCCGGGTGCCCGAACCCTGGTGGTGGAGGACCTGGTATCCACCGGCCGTTCCCTTTCCCAGGTTATCCATCGCATCGAGGAGGCTCAGGGTCACGTTGTGGGTGCCACGGCGATCATGACGTACAACTTCGGGATCGCCCAGCGGCGAATGGAGCAGTTGGGCATTCCCTTTCTCGCGCTGATGGGTATCGAGGATCTCCTGTCCTGGGGTCGGGAGCAAGGGTATCTGGCGGAGGCGCAGGTGGAGGCCATCCGTCAGGGCCTCAAGGATGTGGAGAACCAACTGGCCGCCCGCGAAGCGTCCGTCCACTCATGACAGGAGAACCCGGAGATTTGGCAGCGAGACCGCCGATCGCGCGGACGGCGCCGGCCTCCGGGTTGTGGCGCCGGGATCGCGGAAGCCTGGTGCTCTCGAGCGGGGAAGCTTCCCAGATCCATGGGCGAGGATACTACGGATCGGTCCAAAGCGGCGGTTCCCTCCAGCTGGACCCGTTCGAGACCCTCTATCTCGTCGAAACGGAGCGGCTCACCCTTCGCGATCGGAGAGGGCGGGACGTGGATTTTCCCTCGCTCCTTCGCATGGTCCATGGACGACGACGGGGGGGAGACCTTCGCTACCTGGTCTACCGAGACCTCCGACAGAGGGGGTACGTGGTCCGATTGGCCTCCGGACCTCTGGACTTCGCGGTCCTCCCGCGAGGGGGATCGTGGCCGAAGACCCCCTCACGGTACTGGGTCCGGTGTCTGTCCGAGAGGTCCCGGGTCCGTCTCTCGGACCTGGTGTCCTGGACCGAACAGGCCACTTCCGCCCGCAAGACCCTCCTGCTGGCTGTGATCGACGAGGAGAGCGATCTGACGTACTATCGGATCGGTTGGGTCCGTCCCCGGGGCAGCTGGGCTCGGCGTCCCCAGGGCGGGCCGTACCCGGCCCTGTTTTTGGGTGACCGTATCACGGTGCTCGACACGAAAGGGGTGTCCGAACTTACCGCCCAGGGCTTCTACGGGTGCGCGGTGGGTCGCCGTCTCGAACTGTCGTTGCTCGAGGCGCTATACTTGTTGGAAGAAGGGATCCTGGAATTGAGGGACGGGGCCCGCGGTCAGGGGGTCCCGTTGGAGGATTTCCGGAAGCGGGCGCAAAGAGTGGAACGAGACCTCTTTCAACGCCTGCCGGTATACCGCCACCTCCGAGCGTCGGGACTGATTCCAAAGACTGGGTTCAAGTACGGGACCCATTTTCGGGCCTACGAACGGGATCCCGAAGCGACGCACGCCCGCTACCTCATCCATACCGTCGCGCCCGAAGAGAGTCTTTCTTGGCCCGAGGTTTCCCGAGGGGTTCGGCTGGCCCAGGGGGTCCGAAAGGAGTTCTTCCTAGCCTGGACCCCCGTCGATGGGACCCCGAGGTACCTCCAGTTGGAGAGGATACGTCCCTGAGAGAGGGTACGAACCTCCCACCCCGCACCGCTCGGACCGTCAAGGAAATTCTCGACCCGATCTTTGGCGCTTTTCCTACGGGCGCTCTCCAATGAAAGAGGCCGATTCACATCGTGAAACGGCAAGAATGAACATCACGCTTAAATAGACACTCTTTTGTGCGCAAATTGCGATGAGTCTTCTGGACTCCAACGACTCAATGTTCGAGGACCCTGAGCCGGTCGCTTCGACAGCCGGGCCGACTGAAGGACGGGCGCTTCTCTGTCCCCGGAGGGGGGAAGGCTCGTGACAGGGGAGGTCCAGATCCTGGCTTTGGGGGCCTTTGCCGGCCTGACCATCTACGTGGGCATGCCCGTCGCCCGGGCCCGCCATCTGTCGGACCGTACCCGGGCGGTCCTGGGGGCGATCGCGGTCGGGATCCTGCTCTTCCTGTTTTTCGATGTTCTCAACAACGCGAGCACCCTGCTGACGGCCCCGATTCGTTCCGCCCCGCTCACGACGGTGCTCTACGCCGTCCTCCTGTCCGTGGGGTTCGGGGCCGGAACCCTACTTCTGGTCCTCTTCGAGACCCGTTTCACTCAATACCTGCGATCGAAAGCCTCGACGGGGACTTCCGAAGCGGGGGTCCCCCTGGACCCTCTCCACGTCTCGACCCTCATCGCGGTGGGGATAGGCCTGCACAATTTCGCGGAAGGATTGGCTATCGGAGCCGCGTTCGCCTCGGGGATCGTCTCCTTGGCCATCGTCCTCGTGGTGGGATTCGCCATCCACAATTCGACGGAAGGGTTTGGCATCTTGGGCCCCGGACTCCTCGGCCGACGTCAATACTCCTGGCGCCGTGTGGGGGCCCTGGGCCTGGTCGGAGGGGGCCCCACATTCTTGGGCACGGCGGTGGGGAGCCTGGCCGGAATCGAGCCGGCCGTCTCCGTGCTGTTCTACGGGCTGGCCGCGGGGGCCATCCTCTATGTGGTCCTTCAGATGTCTCGCCCCATGCTGGCGCCGGCGAGCCGGGTGGCCGCGACCGTAGGCGTCGTGGTGGGGTTCATCCTGGGGTTTGCCACGGACATGGTGGTAACCTTCGGGGGGCTCTGAGGGACCTCGCCCCTCCATGGCGCCCCCGGCCCCCCCGGGCAGGATCGGATGGGAGGACCGGGCTAAAGCTTTCGATTTGCGGAGACTTTCCTCACGGGGTCGATTCGACCGGGGCCGATTCTGTTTCGGGGCGTCTTGGCTCCTGGATCAGACGGTGATAGTTCCGATACAAGGTGCCCCCCCCGATCAACCCCACAACCACGATGATGAGCACTGTGGGATACCCGATCGCGTTGAGGTTCGGGATGGGATTCCCGGTGGGGAGAACATACGTGTTCAGCCACGGTATCAGCGTGATGACCAGGCCGGCCACGGCGAACGTCAGACCTCCCCAGTACAACGTCCGGGACGCCGTATCGTGCCCGAGGCGTTGGATCTGCTCGGGGGCGAGTCCCCGGCGGCGGGCCAACAGCGCGAACAGCGCCCCGGTGAGGACTTGCATCACCAGGGTTCCCAGGCCGAACATCACGCCGACCAGGGCGGCCCATCCCACGTTCGGCATTTGCGGAGCCAGAACGAAGATCAGGATCGCCGCGAAACCCCCGACACCCCAGCCGGCCACGAAGCCGTGGACCATGGCCATCTTCAGAGGGATCGGGCGCGCGCCCGACTCCGGGGTCGCCCGCCTTTCCACCCGGCTCCGATGGTGACCGTGATCCCCCAAAAACGGCCCCAAGAGCCGTTCCAGGACGTGGTCTAGGGGCAGATGCATGTCGGAGCCTTGCAGGAGATACCAGCCGGCGAGTAGCATGACCACGCCGACCGCGACGTACACGGGTCCGTCCAAATTGTACTTCTCGTAGACCGCCGCGAGCCCGAGGAACCCCAGGCTGGTCAGGATCGCCCGCTGGATCGTGAACCCGGTAGAGAAGATGAGGCCCGCCTTGGCGCCTCCCCGGGTGCTATAGGTGCCGATCGAGTAGCTGAAGGTGATCGGCCAGGTGTGCTCGTCCGGAGTCCCTCCGTGGAGCAGGCCGAGGAGAAAGCTCAGGCCGAGGATGACCGGGATGGCGAGACCCGTCGGCGGATTGAGCAGGAAGCCCAGATCGAACATTGTCCCCTTCCCTTACGAGGACCTCTTCCGGCACGGAGGGATGGGTCGGCCGTGAGGACAATAGGCCGGGTGCCCGGCGGCATCGCAGATACGCTCCACCGTGCGGTGGGAGAGGACCAGGTCGACCTCCCGGGCGGCCCGGCAGGAATCCCGAGAAGAGAAACCCAATCTCGTGAAGAGCCCCTCCGCGATCCGATGGTGCCTCTCGTACTCGAGCAGGACTAAGCGTCCCCGGTCCGTGAGGCCGGATTTCCCCCGGTGCCGGACCACCAGCCCCAGGTCTTCGAGGGACGTCAGATGGCCCAGAGCGGAGGGGGAGGAGATTCCCAGGCGTTGGGCCACCTCCTTCAGGGGGAGCCCCCAGGCACGGCCTCCGCTCTCCTGCAACGTCCGCAGGACCTCGATCTGGCGGCGGGTCAGTCGCTGCAGGGTCTCCACGGCCGACGGAGGGCGTTATCCCTATATTAGGTAAACCCTAATTTTTAGCCTGTCCCGACGGGACCGCCGTCCGGGACGGGTCCGCCAGGAGGGGACGGCGCGGACTCCAGGGCCTCGAGGAGCCCTTGGGCGAATCGCCCGATCTCCGAGGGGGATGCGTCGGACATCATCCGTGATTGGAAAGCGCTGCCCACCACAACTCCGTCGGCGCCCTCCTCGAGATACCGCCGGACATCCTCGGGCCGGGAGACCCCAAAGCCCACCAGCAACGGAAGGCCCCTTCGGACTTCCCTCGCGGACCTCAACAGCGGGGCCAAGGGCGCGGTCCGAAAGTGGGTGGAGGGGGTCTCCCCGGATTCGGCCCCGGTGGTCCCGTACCGGGAGACCACATAGAGGAACGCTTCCGTCGATCGGACCAACCGTCGGAGGCGTTCGGGGCCGGTGGCGGGGGAGGCCAACAGGACGGTGTCGACCCCGGCGAGGCGACCCGCCCTTCGAAAAGGGCCGGCTTCCTCGAGCGGAAGGTCGGGCAGGATCAGGGCGCTCCCCCCCGCCTGCCCCATTTCCTGATAGGCCCGTTCGACGCCTCTCTGGAGGATGGGATTGAGGTATGTCATCACGGCGAGAGGAACGTGTCCGGAAAGGGACCGCAGGGTGTCGAGGAGATCGCTCCACCGGTACCCCCGGGAGAGCGAGGCGCTCGCGGCTTTCTGAATCACCGGACCCTCGGCCATCGGGTCGCTGAAGGGGAAACCGACCTCCAGCCCCTGGATCCCGGTCGACACGAGCGTGTCCACCACGTCTGCCCAACGTGCCGGATCCACCGAACCGGCCATGAGGTACGCCAAAAGGCTGGCCTTTCCCTGCCGACGACGGTGGGAGAGGACCTCACGGAGCGATCCCATGACGACCCACCTCCTCGAGGTCCTTGTCGCCCCGCCCGGATAGGGTGACAACGATACGTTGGTCCGGGCTCAGGGTGGGCGCTTGCCGGATCGCCTCGGCCAGGGCATGGCTGGGTTCCAGAGCGGGGAGGATCCCCTCCGATCGAGCCAAGCGCCGGAAGGCCTCCAGCGCCTCCTCGTCGTGAACCGCCGTGTACTCCACCCGGCCCGATTCCTTCAAGAAGGCATGCTCGGGCCCCACCGCGGCGTAGTCCAGTCCCGCCGCGACGGACTCTGTGGGGAGGATCTGGCCCTCCCCGTCCTGGAGAAGGTAGGTCCTCATCCCGTGAAGGACCCCGGGTCGTCCGCGCCCCAGAGAGGCCGCCCCGGTCCCCGGGCCACGGGACGGGCCCGCGGCCTCGACACCCACAAGTCGCGTCCGGGTCCGCAACAGGGGGCGAAAAGTCCCGATGGCGTTGGAGCCCCCACCGACGCAGGCAATCGCCAGGTCGGGAGGCTCCCCCCACCGCCGTCGGCTTTCGCGGAGGATCTCCCGACCGATCACGGATTGCAGTTCCGCGACGATAGAGGGAAACGGGGGGGGGGCGACGGGGCTCGCCCCTCCGCCCCCGGCGGGCGCGCTCGGGGGCCGCGCGC
>Ga0080006_1149982_pt1 | contig 93350 bp, 87 predicted proteins | sample RS3BMetagenome_FD_69209 | JGI IMG/M metagenome (GOLD analysis project Ga0080006, IMG submission 69209) | Ferric oxide microbial mat and aquatic microbial communities from Rainbow Spring, Yellowstone National Park, USA - RS3B (SPADES... ... | reverse complement strand
TTTTTTAATTACAAGAAACAGCAGCGTGAGCTATACAACTCTCTATCCTCTAGTGGCGGCAGGACGAATTTAACGAATGAGTACTCTACTTTGGTCAGATTCTTTGTCGCATCGATCTTTGAACCTGTCTCGGCTTTTGCCTATGGGTAGTGATCTCCATAAACGAGGCTTAATGTCGCTCCTCTTAGGCTATTCCAGTTCTGTTCAAAAATCGAGGGACCAAAATAGTCTTATCGGAAATCCCATACGGTTTCTGGCTTCCCATTAGCCTCCCGGGAGGCTGACGGGGACTTTGATACTCAAGTATCATACTGCCTTTCATGTGCGTCTGACCCACATGAAAATCAACAAAACGCCACACCAATCAAAAACGTCGTTTCTGATAGTTTTCTGGCAGGCAACAAAAAATGTATCATTGTAAAATGATATAAACAACAGGTTAAAGCTTTTCCCCCACTATAGATTCTAAGGTTTATATTGCTGGATGTTAACACAAATAATCTGGACAAGGATATGCTGCCAGTGAATGAACGGTGGGCTAGGATAGGTCCCACAAACAAAGCGTGGATGATACATGTACCTAAGGCAGGTCTCTGTCTTTCTGCATTCGTTGTTATAACAGGTCCGGAAAATGGTATTCTCATTGGGTTGCCCAAGAAGCATAAAGCATGGCCTGAGCAAGGAGGTCTTCCTTTGATGCATGCGGAGGAGCTAGAAAGAGAAGGAATGTATTTGCTGCCTGCAACCCATCTGATGATGGAAGAGTCTCCAGACAAAGCTGCCATGAGGATAGCTCGAGAATGGGTAGGTTATGCGAAAGCAAAACCCTCATTCTTAATGGTGCAGTCTCATACAAGGCCCTCCAGCCTGTGGAAAGGTGAATCAATATACCGTCCAGGTTTGAATCATTGGGACATCTGCTTTGTGTATTCGATGCGTGTGGATGGGTTGCCGCCAAAAGTCAAACCTTGGTGGAAAGAAATGAAGTTCGTATCACCATCAGAGATAAAGGAGCTTGGTAGAGGGCATTTAGATATTCTGGAAGAGAGTGGATTCGTGAAAAAAACATCAAAGTAGATTTGTTGTTATCTTAAGAAAGAGATACTCTGAGATAAATGATTGGTTTTCAGGGTTTACATTGAGTATTATCAGAAGTATATCATGGTGCTTTTTGATAAAAAAGTAGCTGAATTCTGATTCTAGCTATGCAGTTTACATGCTCATTACATAATCTGTTGCTAGCTATAGTTCCTGCGTTCAGGTTGATTGAACTGATGGCTGAGTTGCTGGTTCAGACACCTTCGGCTTACTCAGAAAGCCGATTATCAATATTATTAAGCCAACTATTAAAATACCTAACTTCCGATTTCACTCATACTCTCTTCATCATGCGACCATAACTCGTAACCAAAACGCAAACAATCCATATTCATTAATTTTCACAATTTGAAAACTTCAGCTGCTATGAATCAGTATATGTTAGAAAGTATTTATGATTTCAATCAAAGCTCCTTGGGCACTGCCAAAGTCTTCTTCCTTTAGCTCGTTTATAGAAACATATCTTATCTCTTCGAACCAAGGTTTGGGCTTAGGAGAATCGTCAAAAATAACATTATACAAAAAGCAGTAGTCCCAGTGCATCTCTCCCGGATATCGCTTGCTGGGCGAATAATAATTCACCAGTCTTTGGCTCTTGACTTTAAATCTAGTGATTCCCAGCTGCTCCTCCATTATTCTGCGCAGAGTATCATCAGGATGTTCGCCAAATTTTACATATGAGCTAGGAAAACGCCAGCTCCTGAATTCTCTCTCCAAGGCTTCAGGCGAATAGATTCTCCAGTTTGGTGCCCATTCTTCCCATTTCTCATGCTTGGCAGGTCTTAAAACCAATACATCCTCTTTTTTTCTGGCGATAGCAAATGCAGAGATGCAGAATCCTCCACTGGGAACGAAATGCTTCTCAGACGGACCAAAGAAACTGAATTTATTCATAATGAATCATGTCTTTTCTTTGAGCATCCTTAATTAACATTTTTGCATGGTTTTCATTTAGGCAAATTCTTTAACTATAGCTGCATAAAAATGATGTTAAGAGTAAATTTAGAGGGATTAAATGTACAAAAATTCATATTGGAACTGGTATATATGAGACTATTTATGAGCTTGTGGGTATACGTTTTCTACTTCGCGTCATCACTGATATTTTATCATCGATTCAAAGTTTGGGGGTTAATCTTTATTTGGAGTTTTGACCATGCAAGCTATCATATTTTTGACAAGAGGTTCTTAGGAACATGACTCATCAAATGCTTGTGTAATATGTCAAGTATCTGTATAGCAACGGCGCCTCATAGAATATAACCTGAGTGTACTTTTGATGACAGTGTTGGCGTAAGGTGAGGAAATCTCATCGTTAAGGTTAAAGTAATTGACGTTGAACGCTTTCATCAAAAGTAGGCTAACAGACCACTTAAAGAACATTTACAAACGTTTAATTCTTATAGCATCTCTCCCTGCCTGACACCAAATGGAAGAAGAACCTCTTAGAAAGCTTGAAGAAATGAATAGGATAGCTGAACTTGGAGGTGGAGAAGCAAAAATCCAAGAACAGCACAGAAAGGGAAAGCTGACTGCTAGAGAAAGAATATTGAAATTGTTAGATGAAGGGACCTTTCAAGAAATAGACAAATTTGTTACACATAGATCCATCAATTTTGAATTAGCGAACAAAAGACCTCTGGGTGATGGAGTAGTTACGGGTTATGGCAAGATAAACGGTAGGCTAGTATATGTATTTGCACATGATTTCACTGTATTTGGAGGTTCGTTGGGAGAGGCTTTTGGGAAGAAAGTGACAAAGGTGATGGACCTAGCAATAAAAAATGGGGCTCCCTTGATAGGTCTGAATGATTCAGGCGGAGCTAGAATTCAAGAGGGTGTTGTCAGTCTTGCAGCTTACAGTGAAATCTTCTTCAGAAATACCATGGCCTCAGGGGTTATACCACAGGTCAGCGCTATCATGGGACCTGGCGCAGGTGGCGCTGTCTATTCTCCTGCCCTTACGGATTTCGTCATAATGGTCAAGGGTATCAGCAACATGTTCATTACAGGACCAGATGTGGTCAAAGCAGCGCTTGGCCAGCAGGTTACTTTCGAAGAGCTCGGAGGAGCAGAAGTTAATGCAAAGAAGAGCGGGGTGGCTCACTTCGTCGTTGAGAACGAAATGCAGTGTTTTGCACTTATCAGAAAGCTTCTTTCATTCTTGCCGCAGAACAACGAAGAAGAGCCTCCAATAATTGAATCCAAAGACCCCCCAGACAGAACTGACGAAGAACTTAGAAGTCTTGTGCCGAAAATGCCCTACGAACCTTACGATATGTTAAAGATAATTCTGAAGGTGGTTGACTCCGAGGATTTTCTACAAGTGCATCAGGCTTGGGCGCCGAACATTATAGTCGGGTTTGCAAGGCTTTCAGGAAGGGTGGTTGGAATAGTTGCCAATCAACCACTACACCTGTCAGGTGCTCTTGATATAGATTCTTCTGTTAAAGCTTCAAGATTCGTGAGATTCTGCGACTGTTTCAATATCCCGATAATTACTTTTGTCGATGTGCCTGGGTATATGCCGGGCCTAGAGCAGGAGCACGGAGGCATAATAAGGCATGGCTCCAAGCTGCTATATGCATATTGTGAAGCAACTGTTCCTAAAATTACAGTTATAATAAGAAAAGCTTACGGAGGTGCTTACTGTGCAATGGGTTCAAAGTACAGCAAAGCAGATTTAAACTATGCATGGCCCACAGCCGAGATAGCCGTGATGGGGCCAGAGGCTGCTGTTAACATAATATACAGAGACCAGTTAGCTGAGGCTCCTGAGGAAGAAAGGGAAAGATTAAGGACAAAGCTGATAAAGGAATACAGGGAGAAGTTTGCCAATCCATATGAAGCTGCATCAAGAGGAATAATAGACGAGATCATAGATCCGGCTCAGACGAGACCGAAGCTGATTCGTGCTCTTGAATCCCTTGAAAATAAATCTGAATTCAGACCTAACAAAAAGCATGGGAATATACCTCTCTGACGGCGATATAAATGTTCGACAAGGTGCTTGTAGCCAATAGAGGAGAGATAGCAGTCAGGATAATCAGGACGCTTAAGCTTATGGATATCGAAAGTGTTGCTGTCTTCTCCGACGCTGATAAGGGTTCGATTCATGTTACCATGGCTGATGAAGCCTATTCGATAGGCTCTCCGCCGGCACAGCAAAGTTACCTGAACAAAGAATTACTGGTAGAAATAGCCATCAAATCAGGCGCTGATGCCATCCATCCAGGTTATGGATTTCTTGCTGAGAATTCTGAATTTGCAAGCCTCTGTGAAAAGAAAGGACTTGTATTTATTGGTCCTTCTGCTTCGACGCTAGAATTGACAGGTAACAAGTCACGTTGCAGGGAGGTCGCATCCTATACAGGAGTACCTGTTATTCCTGGCTCAAAAGGAGTAGTGAATGACTTGGATGAGGCGAAGGCTGTAGCTGAGGAGATTGGTTATCCTGTTCTGGTTAAGTCAGCATTCGGAGGCGGCGGAAGAGGGATTAGAGAAGCAAAAGACGATAGACAGCTTGAAGACATTTGGAGCCTGGCGCTTAGCGAAGCAAAAGGTTCCTTTGGTAGGGCCTCACTTTATTTGGAAAAGCTAATCAAACCAGCAAGACATATCGAAATGCAGATACTTGCGGATAAATATGGCAAGGTTCTCTATCTTGGCGAAAGGGAGTGCAGCATACAGAGAAGACATCAGAAATTGATAGAGATAACTCCGAGCCCCGTAGTTAATGAAACTGACAGGGAAAAACTGGGTGAATTCGCTGTGAAGATAGCAAAAGCGGTCTCATATACCAATGCAGGCACTGTGGAATTTCTCAGAGACGAAGCCGGGAGATTTTACTTTATGGAGATCAACTCCAGGCTTCAGGTGGAACATCCAATTACTGAAGAGGTAACTGGCATAGACCTGGTAAGGGAGCAGCTGAAGGTTGCATCTGGGGAAAAGCTAAGTTTAGAGCAGGGAGAAATAAGGCCCTCTGGTGCTTCAATAGAATGCAGAATAGCAGCAGAGGACCCATTAAGCGATTTTGCCCCTGATTCAGGTGTAGCGTCTAAGGTTAGCTTGCCTGGGGGCAGAGGAGTTAGGGTAGATTCCTATCTGATGAATGGAACGATAATACCCGAGTACTATGATTCCTTGGTAGCAAAAATAATCACAAGGGGAAAAACTCTAGAAGAGGCAAGAAAGTTGATGCTTGTAGCACTCAATGAACTGGAGATAGTAGGTGTAAAGACGAATATTCCCTTCCACAAGGAGGTGCTGACTAGCGAAGCATTTGTCAACTGGCGGTTGAGCACAGATTTTATACAAGAAGAAAAAATTCTTGAGAAGATTCAGATAAAGGAGAACGAGAGAAAAAGGAAGCTGGAGCTGTTTGGCGCTATAGCACTTTCAGTTATGCTATCAAAGGGAATCCATAAGGATGCAGAAACAGAGCAGGAAAGAAGGAAGAAAAGAAGCTACATCAGGAGCAAGAGGTTCTTTGACCTTGTTTGAATTTTACTGCAACGGCAGAAAGATAGCCGCAGAAACTAAAAATGGAGAAGATTATGACTTGGTGAATGTAGGAGGTAGACTGTTCAGAGTGGAGCTGTTAAAAGTAGGCAGGAATGAATACCGAGCAAGAATTGACAACGATACAATTATAATCAAATTCATTGAAGAAGGTTTGGATTCTTATACGCTTGATATAGAAGGATATGTTGTAGAATACAGGAGCCAACCCGAAGATAGTGCAGGAAATAAAGGTAAGAGCGTATCGATTCTCCTTTCTCCTCTGCCAGGTAGAATACTCTCGATACATGTCAAGAACGGACAGGAGGTAAAATTTGGTGACGAGCTTGTTATAATCGAATCTATGAAGATGCAAACAACGTTGAGGGCAGAACATGATTGTACAATTAAGGAAATAAAAGTAAGGGAAGGTGAAATAATAAAAAGGGGGCAGCCCATCATTGAATTTATGGTTTGAGAAGTATTCTTCCCAAAGAACCTTTTTCTTTCATTATCTTATGCCCTTCCGATGCTTGCTCCAACGGAAGTATAGTATGAATGACAGGTTTCACTTTTCCTTCCGCGCTCAGTTTTAAAGCCTGTTCTACCTCTTTCCTTGTAGAGCTGAGGCTTCCGATCAACGAATTCTCTCTAAGGATAATATGCCCGAGCATGAGTTGTGCAGGCGCTGGATTAACGTTTCCAACTATGACCATCCTGCCACCCCACGAGAGACTCCTTATGCTGTCTGTTAATGTAGGCGTGCCTACCGACTCCAGTACGACATCGACCCCTCTTCCCGATGTCAACCTTTTCACTTCCTGGCTGAAATTTTTATCATAAATTATTACTTCATCAGCACCATATTCCCTTATCTTTTCTCCTTTCCAAGCCGATGAAGTTGCTGCAATAACCCTGCATCCTAAAGCTTTGGCTATTTGAACTGCATGTATTCCTACCCCTCCTCCTGCACCTGTGACCAATACATTTTCACCTTCCTTGGTGTTGGCTCTATTGAAGGCGTGTATTAGCATGCCCGTTACGCAAGCTGATATTGCAGCAGCTTCTGCACTGACGCCCTGAGGTACCTTGACCAGAGACTTTTCACTTGCAACGATATAATCAGCATAGGAACCATCAAGTTCTTCGCCAAATGTCTTCTTATACCTGCATAAGTTTTCTCTACCATTCAGGCAATCTTCGCATTTTCCGCATGGTTCATAGATCAGAGATGCAACCCTGTCTCCTACTGAGAAATTGTCTACATTATCACCCACCTTCACTATCCTGCCTGTAATTTCGTGGCCAAGTGTTACAGGATATTTTGTGTTAGGAAAGTATCCTTCTACTGTTAATACATCTCTGAAGCAGATGCCTGTCAGGTCTATCCTTATCAACACCTGTTCTGGCAGCAGGTTATCGGGTACAGGTATATCGTCCGTTTCCAATCTTCCTTTGTCCTTGAGTCTTACAGCCTTCAAGATAACCATCTGGCTTGGAGTCTAATAATAAAGCTTCACGTCAAAATTATTACAGGTTTCATAGGAAGTGGGACTCGGCCCTTTTTAGATTCTGCTCCATCACTTTGCAAAACTTCAAGTCCTTCAAGAGTGGTCTCCTTACATATGAACTCTGACGCTGAAGATATGGTGGAGAATTCGTCTATAGGATTGCTTACTATCTTTGCTATCCTGTCCAAACCTACATCTCTACAATACTTTATTATTATCTTTACCTCCTCTGCAATCTTATGCTTCTCTTCTTTTGCTGCGCTTTGAACGAGTGCTGATATGATTTCGCCATCTTTTTTATCCTTGCTAAGTAGTTCAAATACTTGAGCCAACCTTTCTCTACTTTTGGAGTTCGCAATAAATATCTTTGCCTTTGTAACTTTGACCTTTATAACCGAGCTTATCTCATTAATGTCTTCTATCACCTCCTGTATGAGGTCTTCAGAAAGTTCCGCCTTTGGGTCTGTCAGAGAAAGGTCGTAACTAGGCCAGAGTGAAGAGCTGACAAGTCTACTTTCACCCAGTTCTTCATTAATTTTTTCGGCCAAGAATGGTGTAAATGGTGACAAAAGCTTGGACCATACATTGAAGAACTGAATGAGTGATTTCTTTCTTGGTCTTCCCCTTCTCAAATACCATTTCAAATCATTCCATGGGGCAAAGAAGGCGTTGAAGAAAGCTGTTCTTGTCCTAAGTATTTCCATAGCATCCGTGACCGACTTTATCCTGTTCTGCAATCTCGTCACAAGCCATCTATCTAGGTCTGATTCATCTCTATCCTCAGCCTCATTCAAGAGTTTCTTCACCAAGACTGGTAGAGATTCTATCTTCTGCTTGAAATCCTCTGCATTTTTATTCCTCCAGTCAGGGTCATCTAAACCTTCTGCACTTGAGAGGAGTGTAGCTCTGGTAGCATCTGCTCCGTAATTCGTTATTGCGTCTTTTGCTGCTATAAAATTACCATGTGATTTGGACATTCTAGCTCCTTCGAGCTGAACCATTCCGTTGACCCCAACTGATGTCGGCCACAGCTCTTCCTCAAAAAGAGCTACATGATGCATGATGAAGAATGTTAAATGATTAGATACTAGGTCCTTACCAGAGTTTCTTAAGTTTACTGGATACCAGTAAAGAAATTCTGACCTCAACTTTTTTATGAATTCTTCGTTCAGGTTTGTTTGCTCGGCAAGCTTGTTTGTGTCACCTCTCCCTAGAAATATAAAGTCCATCAGCTGGTCTGTTAACTGCTCCGGTTTTACTCTCATCTCCCTCAGTCTGGGGATTATGGTGTAAAAGGCCATGTAGATTGTTGAATCACTCAGCGTCTCTACAAGCCATCCTTTATCCCAAGGAAGTGGAGTTCCCAGGCCTGTTTTTCTGGCGCATGGGTAATCCTTAAGCCAATTTATGGTCTGGATGAATTGATTTCTGGCTTCGGGAGGAAAGACATTGGCTCTAGATATTGCTAGAACAGATTTATCCTTCCATTCACTATCACTATACTTGAGGAACCACTGGTCCTCAAGTATCTTAACAATACACTCTGTACCGCATCTGCAGACAACCTTCTCCGGAAGGTCAAAGAAAGTTAGTGCCAACTTTAGACTCATCAATTTATTTATTATTTTTTGCTTCGCTTCTGATACGGGCATACCTGAAAATTCATCACAATTACCCTTCATCTTTCCCATATGAAATTCCTTGTTGTACAGTTCCTTGGTTGCTTCCTCAGCCCTCTTATCATATTGGTCCTTTAGTTTCATTTTGTTGACTAATTCAACCGCAGGAACCTCTGTGTACCCCTGCACCGAAATGACGGGAATTGGTTTTATTGCTTCAGCCATCTGCCTGATTACTGCTTCGTTATGGTTTAATAGGTCTCTTAAAGCAAGCCAATCGTAAGGAGCATGCGCAGGAACACTATATACAACTCCAGTTACGTTCGATGTATCGACGAATCCTGCAGGGAGGACTGGAACCTTTTTCCCGGTAAAAGGAGCTGTGCATAATTTCCCAAGAAATTCCCTTCCCTTATGCTTAGTCAGTATTTTGGCATGAATAGCCTGCTCCTTGAGTTTTGTGGCAGCTATTTCGCTGACTATCCACTTCTCTTCGCCCACAGATACAATACAGTAATCTCCATCCGGATTTACCCACAGATTTGTAACACCGAATATTGTTTCAGGTCTCAATGTTCCTGCTACAAAAAATACTCCTTTTTCTACTTCGAATTTCACAGCTGTGTATTCCTCAGGAGCTACCCCCTCTCCCTCAAGTCTATCATGGTCTTGTGTGGGGCTTTGGTCCTTTGGACACCAGACAACAGGATGGGTCCCTTGAACTACATACCCCATTGCCTTCAGTGTATTATATTGCCATTCCACAAATCTGTTGTAAAGCGGCTCATGTGAAGTAGTGTGAAATTCCCTTCTCCAGTCTATGGAAAACCCTAGCTTTTTAACGGTCTGTCTGTTCTCACGTGTATAGTAGTCTGCAACATAAACTGGGTCGTCAAAATGCTTTAGTTCCTCAGCTGGTACATGGTCTATATCTGTAAAGATCTTTATTTGGATTGGGTCTCCTTCCATATACCTCTTGACTGCTGAAACAACAGGCTGACCTGTCCAGTGCCAAGCCCACGGGAAAAGAACATTGTATCCTTGCATTCTTTTGAATCTTGCATATGCATCTATTCTTGAACCTGAAAAGACGTGGCCAAGGTGAAGTGGCCCGTTCATATATGGGTAAGGAAAGGTCACAAAAACCTTCCCTCTTTTAGGGTCCGGGTCTGCTTCGAATATTCTTTCCTCTTCCCATCTCTTTATCCACTTTTCATCAGAATTCAGTTTATCCTTCTCTCCAGACATTTGTAATGCTGTATCAGGCATGTAACATCATTCAACTCCCAACGCTGTCTTCAATACATCAACCACTTTCTTCTTTATGAAGTCTGAAGTTTGTGATGCTTCTCCTCCTCCCTGTCCGAGTCTTTTCGTTCCTCCCCCCGAACCTGATATAGACTTTGATACTTCTTTTACAACATCTGAAGCGCTTACACCGCTGTTTATCGCTTCAGTTCCAGCTAGAACTACCAATCTGCTCCTTCCATCTCTGATAACATAACCCACATACACGAGTTTGGGTTCATACGACACAAGAGTATCGCCTACTGTTATATGTGTCTGTTCGTCAAGATAATCATAGTCGTTGAAGACGAGCTTTATCTTTCCTATGTCGTATGTCATCTTGCTTATGTTTGCCAGCATTTCTTCGGCTAACCTCTTTGCCATATTCCTGTAATTTTTCTTTAACTGTTCAAACTCTTGCTTCAATGAAAGAAGAACCTTTTTCAAATTATCTGGTTGAGTTTCAAATTCGTCTGAGAGAGATTCTACCAATTCTGACCTGGATTCAACAAATTCAAGTGCAGGCTTACCTGCGAGAAACTCTATTCTGTCAATCCCATCCTGCACCCTCTCCACCTTGGTTATCTTGATCAATCCTATGTCTCCTGTCCTTTTGCAATGAGTTCCCCCACAGGCTTCGACATCAAAGTCACCTATCTTTCTTACTCTTAGTATTTTTGTAGGAACAATACCACCTTGATATAGCCTGAAACCATACTTTTTTTCTGCTTCAGGTCGAGGAAGAAGATGCAGCTCGACAGGTAGATTTTCTCTTACAATCTCGTTTGAAAGCCTTTCTATCTTTTTAACTTCTTCTGATGTCAGAGGAGAATGATGAGTTATGTCCAGCCTAGCTCCTGTAACGTCTTTGAACGCTGAGTGTTGCCACACCCAGGGTCCGAGCACGTGCCTTGCTGCCCCGTTGACTATATGTGTAGCTGTATGATGCCTAGTTATTATCTCTCTTCGGTCTCTATCAACATGACATTTTACCGTCTCGCCTTCAACTGGAGCCTTTCCTTCGATTCTATGAAGCACGATATCTCCATACTTGATAGCTTCTGTAACCTTGGCAGAGTCAATAACGCCTTTGTCTGGTTCTTGACCCCCAGACCTTGCAAAGAAAGCCGTTCTATCAAGCACAACCCATTTTCCATCGAATACTTTGAGTACTCTTGCGTCAAAATCATAAACGTCTTGGTTTTCGTAATAGAGAAGTTCTGTTGCCTTCAATCCAGTTATATCGAAGTTGAATCTTTCTGGTTGTGGTCTTTGCAGCATATGTCTTTCTGTGACACGTCTGTAGAAGTCCGGCGGAACAGTTACATCAAATCCCTTTGCTTTGAGTAATTCTGGGGTTATGCCATCGGAATCGTATAGCTTTATCATGTCTTCTAGCGTTGGTACTCCTTTTTTCTTGAGTTGTTCTATTATGGCCGAGGCTCTTGCCACGCTTGAATGGTATCTCTGTTCTTCCACTGAAAGAACTTCAACTACGCTATTCAAATTTTCGTAGAGTTCAGGATACATGTCCCTCAGTTGCTCAGCATGTAGTTGAACAAGGTCAGTTATTCCTATTTTCCATCGATATTTTTCCAAGAATGATTTGGCCCTTCTATATACCACCCTTAGATTATAACCTCCTGCTACATTGCTAGGAAGGGCACCGTCAGCTATTGCGAAAAGTAGAGTTCTGGTATGGTCAAGAATGGAAAAGACTGCTTCTAGCGGAGCAATCTGATTAATGACTATTTCATCATCTATTCCCAGTTCTTTTGCTAATTTATGTTTGACAAGAGATGAATCCTGAGTTTCTGGCATATCCAACTTTCCAGCCACCTTGTAATAAGAGGAAAGTATTTCGTTATTCAGTTCGATCCCCGTAACTTCTTGCATTCTTTTGAAGACGGGGCCAAAAGTTGACTCATAGCTTGTTGGTGAACCATGAGTCAACCATGCAAATCGTTCAAGACCAGCTCCCATGTCAACAACTGGCTTTTCTATAACCTTGTAGTTGTCTGGTGAGCCTTCAAATTCGGTGAAGACCGCATTACCGAGTTCCAGCCCTCTGACGTAGTATTCTAAAGAATACCCGAATGCTCCATATCCTAACCACACATCTTCAACAAAAGTTACTTCTTTCTGAGGCAGGCCAAAGACTTTGGTAAGCAATTCAAAATCCAGCTCTATTGTCTTATCCTTCCAGTAACCGTTTTCGTCTGCAAGTGCCTGTTGACCGACCATGCAGAAAGAAGTATAGTGCCTGCCAGTAACCCCCACGTTTTCTATGTCGTTAAACCTTAGACACATCTGGGGAACTATCAAAGGATTTGCAGGAAAGTCAAAAACCACTTTTCCGCCTTCAATTCTTTGGAAGTCGATTATAGATGCAACAGTGAAGTATAAATCAGGTCTCCATCTAGCAACTACAGGGTACCTTTTCACAGATGTGTGACCTTTATCTACAAAGAACTTCTCAATGAGCTTCCATGCGTCAGTATAGCCTAAAGGCGCATGTACAGGGGGGTTGTTTATGAATGTGTATCCTTCGCACTCTGGACATCTTGACCTGGTCTCGTCAAGAGTCCAAAACACGTTATCACAATTCGTACATTTCCTTCTAATGAAACCCAATTTATCGAATAGCTCGACCCTATAATACCTGTCTGGGTCTGCAGAAAATTTCTTTCTTAGCTGGTCTTTTGATTCCAAACGATACGGCACGCTTTTCATTTGTACATCTTAAAAGCTTTAGGTGAAAAGATGAATGTTTACTCTGTAATAACAGGTGTTTGCTTGTACTAAACCGACAAATACTATCTCGTTTCCGACTACATCGTCTGACAATCTTTTTTAGGTGTCTGGTTGGATGAATGCGTTGTGGTTAATCTATCAGGGACAGTAAGTCTTCAGGTACTTCTCCTGTTTGTAGAGCTCTTTCTGCTAGTAGCAACTCTTGCACTGCTCCTGCTCAGTAGAAGAGAATCTAAGAGCAGGGAAATGATGATGCAACACTTCAGCTCGGTTGCTGATGTAATAACAAGACAAGAATATTTTGTTGCTGTTGTCGATATTATTCAGAAAGCAGAAAAGTGGTTATGTGCTAGTGTTACCGCGAGTCCTCCTACGCCGGAAGAAGGTGAAGTTATAGAACAGATTCTTAAAGCACTTAAGGATGCATCAGGACGAGGAGTCTCGATTAGATATTTGGTTCCTCTTTCTCCAGATAGGCTACAGATGGCCAAGAAGTACAAATCAAGTGGGGCGGAAGTTAGACTGCATCCTTCTCTTCCATTCAGCGATGTTAGATATACAATTGTTGATGGAAAAATCACTCTTATAGGTGTTCCTGCACGCAAGGGAAAGAAGGAACCGACCCGTAAAGGCTATAGCATCCCATCAGAAAGTGTTGCGCAACTCTTCAAGTCAAACTTTGAATCCTTGTGGAATTCACCAGATTCAAAACCTTATGATGCATATCTTAAAGAACTGGTAAGTCAGGCGGTTGGAGCCAATCCGAATATTTCCGAAGAGCTGCTCGCAAGTAACCTTGGACTAGACAAGGACGAAGTTCATAAGACTATCGAGTCCCTAAAATTATCTTAAAGAACTGGTAAGTCAGGCGGTTGGAGCCAATCCGAATATTTCCGAAGAGCTGCTCGCAAGTAACCTTGGACTAGACAAGGACGAAGTTCATAAGACTATCGAGTCCCTAAAATGAGTTTATAATTTAAGTAATTTATAATTTAAAGTTGCTGGCTTGAGTCAAGTGAGCTACTCTTCGGCAGAAGCTTCGGAGCTACCTGCTTTCCCCCCTAGCTGAACTTTTAGGAAAGAATTTCTGGGTCAAATTGAATACCGCTCCTGTTCATAAGTTTGATAAATCTGTCCTCTGCTTCCTTTATTACTCTTCTTTCATCAATACCGATTACCTTCTTGTGTATAACCACCTTCTTACCTTGAACAATGACATGCTCAACATCATTTCCGCAGAGTGTTTGCGCTGCCATGACAATTGGATTAAAGAATGGTGCTGCACGAACAGTTGAAGCATTCAAAACCACAAGGTCTGCTTCTTTCCCTTCCATAATAGAACCTATTTTGGCATCCAAGCCGATTGCCCTGGCACCGTTTATAGTAGCCATCCTGATAGATTCTCCAGCTGAAAGCGCCTTCGGATTTTTGTATTTTAATGCTGTTGCTGCTACAGACAATTTCATTTCTTCGAACATATCTAGATTGTTGTGGCTAGCTGGTCCATCAGTCCCAAGCGATACATTAATGCCCATATCGAGCATTTCTCTTATCCTTGCAATCCCCTGACCACCTTTCATCTTGCAGTAGATGTTTACGTTTACATTAACTTGATTTTTCTGCAAAGTAACCAAATCATCGTCGCTTGCAAACGTCACGTGAGCTGCCAATACACTATTGTTCAAAAATCCGATGCTCTGTAAGAGTGGAATGGGTCTTCTCCCATAATTCCGCTTGACCCTCGTTGCTTCCTCTCTGTGTTCCGAAAGGTGAATGTGAATCCCTATACCTAATTTGCGTGCGATATCCGAAGCTAACTTCAGCGTTTCTGGAGTACAAGTATATGTTGAATGAGGACCCATCATACATGTGATTCTTCCATCGGCTTTTCCGTGCCACCGCTCAGCAAAACTTTCACCTTCTTTCAATAGCTCACCCCCTCTTTTGCTATCACCGAAATCCAGAACTGCTTCTGCTAAAGCTCCTCTTATCCCAGTTTCCTTCACTGCCTTTGCAACATTATCCATTTGAAAGTAATGGTCTGCGAAGCAAGTAGTTCCCGACTTCAACATCTCAACACATCCGAGAAGGGCTCCAGCGTAGATGTCATGCGCAGTCAGATTAGATTCTATCGACCAAGCCAATTTTAACCAGTCCATTCCAGTTAAACCCTCCAGTATTCCCTTGAACAACGTCATTGAAAGATGTGTATGAGTGTTTATCAGACCAGGAATAACTATGCTCCTTTTATCACCCAGAACTTCCTCTATTTTACTTTCATGAGTCAGGTCCTCATACTTTCCAACCTTGCGAATTATCTTGTCTTCAACGAGAATCGCGCCATCATGTATTACTCTGTCTTTGTTATCACATGTTATAATTGTGCCCCTTATGAGAAAAGAGCTCAATGTATGTTGGGTCTAATCATGCATGGTTAAAAAGTATCTGTATAAGCTTAGACATTCTCAAACGTATAATAATGGGTATTTCCGGCACCATAGCAGATGCCAGACCTTCGTATGGAGGGTATCTTCAAAACTTACCCCAATGGTGTGAGGGCACTCATCGATGTGAATTTTGAAGCTAGGAATGGAGAGATACATGGCCTTCTTGGGGAAAACGGAGCTGGTAAGACGACGCTCATGAATATATTGTACGGCACAATAACGAAGGATGCGGGAAGCATTTATCTGAATAATAGGAAAGTGGAGATACATAGCCCCAGCGATGCTTTGAAGCTCGGCATTGGAATGGTCCATCAGCACTTCATGTTAATACCAGCGTTTACGGTTGCGGAGAATGTTGCGTTGATGGAATCAAGCGCTAAAGACATTTCTAAAAAACTTGACCTGAATAAAGTCAAGGAAAAGATAAGATCTCTATCCCAAACCTCGGGGCTAGAAGTCGACCCGGATGCGATGGTTGAAAGTCTGGCTGTAGGACAGCAACAAAGGGTCGATATAATAAAGCTTCTCTATAGAGGAGCGAATCTACTTCTTCTCGATGAACCGACTTCAGTACTGAATCCATTAGAGACAAGGCAATTCTTTGAAGTGCTCAGACGGTTCAAGCAAGAGAATAAGACAATCATATTCATAACACACAAGCTGGAAGAAATTTTAGAGGTTTGCGACAGGGTAACTGTACTCAGGAGAGGCAGGGTTGTTGGAACCGCTGAAACAAGAGGCGTTTCAACTAAAGACTTGGCTGTAATGATGATGGGTGCAGGCTCCGAAACTCTTCTCGAGTATTCTGCACCTTTAAGACCTCCTGACGAAAATTCTTCTGTCTTGCGTGTGGATAATCTTGTAGTTATGGATTCCAGAGGCATAAGAAAAGTTGATGGCGTTACATTTGAAATACATTCAGGAGAAATATTTGGGATAGCTGGAGTTGAAGGGAATGGACAGGCAGAGCTGGTTAGGGCTATTGCTGGAATAGACCCAATTCTGGAAGGAAAGATATACCTAGACGGCAAAGAATTAAAGAATTCAAGAAAGATAGTCATAGATAGTGGCATAGGATACATACCTGATGACAGGCTGAAATGGGGACTTTGTGGAAACTTCAGTCTGGCAGAAAACATGATTTTAGGAGTAGATGTTAAATCAAAATTCAACACCAGATTTTACCTTAATTATAAGCCCATCAAAAGGATGGCTAGAGACCTAATATCAAAGTTCAGGATAGTGGCACCTAATGAAAACATTCCTGTTAAAAGCCTCTCAGGTGGGAATCAACAGAAAGTTATAACAGCCAGAGAGATTTCAAAAGAACCAAGGGTCATAATAGCACACGAACCAACCCACGGTCTAGATATATCTGCTACTCGCTACATTCATGAACTGTTGCTTGACTTGCGGGACCAGGGAAAGGCTGTACTCTTAGTATCTAGCGATATAGATGAGATACTCAAGCTTAGTGACAGAATAGCAGTAATGAGTAGGGGAAAGATAGTAGGCATCAGCAGAAGAGAAGAACTCAATTTGGAGAGCCTGGGGCTGATGATGGGTGGAGTTAGGGCAAAGTGAAGAAACAGAAAGTGCAAAAATTACAGCTACCATAGATTTTCAAAAGGTGGCTGAATCAATAATCCTTGTACTGATAGGTTTTGGTATATCTGCAATTGTAATCCAGGTTGCTGGATACTCTGCAGTGACTGCTCTTTCAACGCTTGTGCAAAGCTCCATAGGCTCTCCCTCTGGACTGAGTTCTACTCTTTGGGAAGCAACGTCCCTTACCATGACAGGCCTTGCAGCAACTATAGCGTTCAGAGCTGGTCTATTCAACATCGGAGTTGAAGGTCAGGCTTATTTAGGAGGCTTCATGGGTTTTCTCGTAGGCTATTATTTTTCCTTTCCTACTGTAATAGAGATTCCTCTGGTCATAATTGCATCAGCCCTGGGAGGTCTTCTATGGGCGTTAATTCCTGCATTTCTAAAAGCCTATAGAGATGTGAACGAAGTTGTAACCACTATTATGATGAATTATATTGGTTCTTACTTGGTATCCTATCTGCAGACAATATACAAATCTCCGTACGGTAATGCTGCTTATACTTCTCAAGTTAATCCAACTGCACAATTTATGCGCCTTTTCCCGTGGGGAACGCTTGACACCGGAATAATTGTATCTCTAATAGGCCTTGTAGTCGTTTATTTCATACTTTGGTATACAACAATTGGATATTCAATAAGAGTATCTGGGTACAACCCGTTTGCTGCAAGATACGCAGGTGTGAACCCTAAAAGAATGACGCTTTTCGTCATGCTTCTAAGTGGCTCTTTAGCAGGAATAGGTGGCGCGCTTTTCACTAATTCATCAATAATAGGACATTTTGATATTACAACTATAACCGGTGTTGGACTTAACGGAATAACTGTCTCCTTAATCGGTCAGATACACCCAATAGGCACTCTGTTAGGGGCTCTTCTTGTTGGGGCTATGGTTGCTTCAACACCTTTTATAGAAATAGCTACAGGCATGCCTCCACAGCTGGTTCAGCTGATAACGGGTATAATCGTTGTTGCAGCATCTATTCCTGGAATAATCACAATGCTAAGAACAGCACTAAATAGGTGGAGGAAGTCAACACAGGCGAAGGAGTGAAGATAATTATGACATTTGACATTACGCTGATATTTTTCAGCATACTGGTTCCTTCCCTTGGCTACTCCGTTCCCCTTATCTTAGCGGGAACTGCTGAAGTGATTTTGGAGAGGTCAGGAGTGATAAATATAGGAATGGAGGGTTTGATGCTTGTAAGCGCGTTTGTTGCAGCAGCAATTGCTTATACTTCAGGCAGCCTTATCCTTGGCCTTCTTTCTGCTCTCGGTATAGGGTTGATATTTGCGATAATATACTCCTTTCTGATACTTTCTCTTTCAGCTGACCAGATAATCGCTGGCATTGGGCTTTACCTTCTTGGAACAGGTGCTTCGGTTCTTGGACTTTATGCTGTGTTTCATGCTGCAATAATGCCTTTTGCTTTACCTGAAACTTTGCCCGGGATACAGGTTTACACATACGGTAAAATCAGCTATCTTTTCTTTGTAAGTGTTGCTGTGTCAATTGCGGCATATCTTTTTCTGTTCAAGACCAAGGCTGGGTTGGTTGTCAGAGCAATTGGTGAGAGTCCAGAAGCTGCAGATGCAGCTGGTACATCAATATCAAGAGTCAGGTTTGCCATTATAATTATAGATATGCTTCTCGTTTCTCTTGCAGGTGCTTATTTGAGCATAGACCTAAATCCAAGGTTCGTGCAAGGTATGACAAACGGTACTGGTTTCATTGCACTAGCCATGGCTGCCTTCGCAAACTGGAATCCATTGCTTGCTCTGTTTGGAGGAATATTGTTTGGCTTTACTGAAGCATTACCATTATGGCTAAGTGTTGTTATAGGTGTGTCGTATCCTTATCAATTTACAAACATGATACCGTTCATAGCTGTGATTGTAGTGTTGGCAGGAGTAATAAGGCGAGTAAGGGCACCCGCAGCAGTAGGAAGGATATTCAAGAGAACATAAAATGCCTTTATGAGAAAAAAGAATAAAAAATAATTATCTTTTAGTTGGTCTGAAGATTGTATACTTGAGCCCAGTGATTGTAGTCTGTCCTAGATTGAGGATAGGGTATAGTTACATGTCCTGAAGTTATCTGGCTCATCAAAACATTAACGTAGTTGTTCAATACACTCTGGTATGTCTGACTGTTAAGCAGAGCCGACTGAGCAGCATATATGGAGTTTTCCTGAGCTGTGGTGAATTTACCACCAGCAACACCAAAGGCAAGTGTCTGGTTTAGAGAATTCAGATTAGCTATTCCAACAAGGCCATTAGCCAAATTACCTAACTCTATACCGCCATGGAAATTGCCATTCTTTGCAGACTGAATTATTGAGACTATTGTAGTATCTACATGTTTCAGCACACTGGTCAACATCTGACCTGGTACAAGGAAAGACTGGTCTGTATCGACACCTACAGCCCATATCGGGTTATTGGGATGTTGCTGATTGTACGCCTGCACAGCATCGATTGCGCCTAGCCCGGTTCCTCCTGCAGCTGCCCAGATGACGTCAGCACCGTTGCTAATGAATGTGTTAGCTGCAGCCTGTCCCTTTGATGGGTCGGTGAAGGTACCAGTGAAGTAAGCTTGGACTATGTTGGGGCCTGTATGTGTCATATTTTCGTACCATCTGACTCCGTACACAAAACCAATTGCGAATCCGTAAAGGACTGGAGTGTCCATTCCTAGCACTATACCTATCTTATGAGTCTTTGTATACGCTGCAGCAAGTACACCTGCCAACGCGCTGCTTTCATTCGCAGCATAGTATACTGCCAGGATATTGGGCTCTGGTGTAATGGGAATTGCATCAAGAATTACGAACTTCTGGTTAGGGTATTTAGGCGCTGTGGCGTTAAGTGCATTAAGCCATTCGAATCCGATGGTAATTATTAAGTTATATTTACCGCTTGCCGCTTCACTTTGCAATATATTTGTAGCTTGCGAGGGATCAGGTAGCTGTACATACGTTGTATTCACTCCCAATTGCTGCTTGGCTTCCTGAGCCCCAAGAACACCCAGATCGTTGAAACCCAGGTCTCCTGTAACCCCTGCCAGGTCTACTACAACGTTAAACTGACTTGTCGGTTTTGTTCCGCCTGACTGTTGCTGTGTATAGTAGTATACCCCTACAGCTGCCGCAATGATTACTACGACTATGATGACTGCTACAGCAGCCATCGATACTGCTCTTCTGACTAACGAACGCAAGGCAACTACCTCATTAACCTGCCATCCCTAATTATAATTAAGGTTTATCTGAAGCAGTTTGCACTAATATCTATAACTTGCAATCATTTTAGTGCAAAATAAGTGCAATATTAGATAAGAAATAAGCCATGTTTCTAGAGAAAGATGCTTATGATGTAACTTTTAAAAGGCCTTCGAAAAGACGCGTAAAATATGCAGAAGAAATGCGTTGCAGTGGTGTCTGGTGGACCAGACAGCATAGGATATGCAGCAATTTGGAAAAGTAGAGGATTCAGGGTCTTTCCGATCTGTTTTAACTATGGTCAGAAAGGGAAAAAAGAAGTTCAAGTTGTCAAAAAATTAAGTAAAACACTCGGATTCGAACAGCCTGTCTTTGTAGACATTTCTTCGGTGAAGGATCTTTGGAAAAATACTCAGCTTACAGATGATTCGGTTCAAGTTCAAGAATCTTATATGCCGAATGTGGTTGTACCCCTTAGAAACGGTGTATTCCTGATGATAGCAGCTGCCTATGCTGACTCTATAAATGCTGAACTTATCATCTATGGAGCTCACCTGAATGATGCAGCTCGCAGACCAGACATGACAGAACCTCTCTATCCTGATTGTACGCCTGAATTTGCTGAATCGCTTGAAGTTGCTATAAATAAAGGTAGACAAGGCTCAAACATGATAAAATTGCAGAGTCCTGCAAGAGAAGGACTTACGAAGTCTTCTCTTTTAAAAGCATCTTATGGTTTGATAGGAGAGATGCTGTACGAGACGTGGTCCTGCTACCTCTCTGGAGAGATTCATTGTGGCAGATGTGAGTCTTGCAACAACAGAAAGAAAGCTTTCAAAGAAGCTGGCATAGAAGACAAAACGAAATATTTGAATTGAATATCATTTCATTTATCATGCTAACAGTTAAAACTATTTGGATGGGATAATGCCTTTTCTGGTTTCTTTTTCCAACTTGAATTAATAGTATGCTTCACAATAGAAATTACTACGATTCATGTTTAATTCTTTTAGTTCTGTATCTGAATTGCTGGTAAGGCACTACAAAACTGACCCCTGAATGCAAAATTTCATGTAGGAACAGATATCTTTCTTTATCGATAAATCTTCTTCAATGCTTCGATTATCATCTGCCTCGCCTTTAAATCGTCTACCTTATTATTAATTTCAAAACCCAGACTGAAACCTGCTGCAAATTCATGCCCACCACCCCCAAGCAGTTTTGCAATCTGTCTGCAGCTTACAGAGCTGTTATTGCGTCTCACACTCCCTGAACCATCCTGGCTGTAGCCGATTGATGCATCAACGTCGAAATTTGATAGAACTTCGGCTGATATTCTTGTACCAGAGAATAGAGAAGGGTAATTGAAGATTGCGAATTTATATCCTCCAGCATTCACAATTTCTACACTTGCAAAGACCTTCTTCTTTTCCTTTTCCAGCAGCTTCTTGTATCTGGTCAATTGCTGAAGATGGTCTTGCATGAGAAGGGCATCTGGGTCTGCTTCTTTTTTAGGTGCTGCAAGATAAAGTACTAGCTGTATAAGGTCTGGATAAAATGTGGTACCAGCATCTATAAAATTATAGTAATCTATCAACATAACGAGTTTTGATGTGACAGAAATTTTCATTTCCATAAGGTCGGAGTCATGTCCTAACCTGGCTAGCATTTCTGCATGTTCATCATTAATATTGTTTCTTCTGTAAAGCCTGTCATAAACTGTCTCAGAACCAGTTGTAGTGCTCTCCCTCAAGTCAAGTAGGTCAACTGTGCTCTTTATTGATGTGGCTACTTCCTCTCTGGTTGGATGGTGGTCCATCCAGATTATCTTATTATTATTTGCCTTCAGTCTTCTCAGCTTGACTACTACTTCGTCGATGAATTTTTGGTCAGTTGCTAGGTCTGCCAAATATATCTCACTACCTTTGATGTCTAGTAATCTGTCTTCAATTATGTTAGGCCCATCAGGATAATCTCGTAGGGTCAGGTAGAACGGCAAAGGTCTATGTTTTGTAAAATACCTGACCATAAGTGCGGCAGAGGATAGACCGTCTAGGTCTTTCCTGTGTGAAATGATCACTACGCTCATACCATACCCTCGTTCACCTGGGTCAAATAAACGTGAATTATTGGGTTGATGCTTTCTCCAAAGCTACCATATCATCTTGCTGCAGAGACCAGCCCGCAGCCCCCGCATCTTCTTCTGCTCTTTTCGCATTCGATATTCTGGGTATAGGAAACGTCGCATGGCTCTTTACCTTCAGCCAGTTTATCGCTATCTGTGAATACGTTTTGTTATACTTCTTTGCTATTTCATCCATAGCCATCCTCAGACTACCTTGAGGGTTAGCTAGACCACCGTGAGCTACAGGCCTGTATGCTATTACAGCTAGATTATTACTCTCACAATATGGTAATAGGTCATTTTCAGCTTCTCTTCTGATAAGATTGTATTCAACCTGGTCAGATACTACCTCTTGTTTAGCTAGACTTTCTTTTGCTTCTTCAAGCAGCTCCACAGAGAAGTTGCAGACTCCTATATACCTGACTAATCCATCGTATACTAGCTTCTCCATTGCTCTTAGTGTTTCTTTTAACGGCACACTTTGGCTCGGCCAATGTATCTGGTACAGGTCTATATACTTTGTATTTAATCTCTCCAGACTCTTTTCAGCTGCCTTGATAACGTCTTCATATTTCATATGGTTCGTCCAGACCTTGGTGGCTATAAACAAGTTATCCCTTTGGTAATCTTTTATCGCCTCTGCAACGACAGGCTCTGACATGTACATTTCAGCTGTATCTATGAAATTCATTCCCAGCTCCAGACCCCTCTTCAGGCCTTCCACCTTCTCCTGGAATCCTGAACCCCTGCCTGTTAATTTGGCTGTAGCAACATAGCTATTGCCATACCAAGTTCCCATTCCTATTACAGAGATGTTTTCACCTGTCTTGCCAAAAACCCTCCTTTCCATTTTATGGAATTACACCATGCAAAGCTGAATGTGCTTGAAATAAAAGTATTTGTATTCATCTGTTTTCCAAGAAGGTGTTGAGTCTTCAGATTTATAGTGTCAGAATGAGAGCTGCTGTAGCTTTGGCAGTAGTGGTATCACTAATCACCATAGGGACAGTAGGGTATTCTTATATAGAAAAGCAGAGTCTGCTAAAATCATTTTATATTATGTCCATGGTTTTTACTGCACAGGGCCCACCTTCAGCCCCGTCCACGGAAGCAGGATTGATATTCACTGCCATAATGGCTTACGTGTCGATAGGTATACTTGTTTCTTTGATAGCTTTCATATTGGGGCCCCTGTTGGTTCAGACGTTTAAGGAAGTAGTGGAAAAAGTGGAAACAAGTATAGAGCTAAAAAATCATCTGATAGTCTGTGGCTATAATGAAATGTCCAGAATAATACTTCATGAATTGAAGAAAAAGGGAATACCTGTAGTTTTGATAGACGAGCAAAAGGAAGTGGTTGATTCCTATATACTTGCTGGGATTCCTGCTGTGAGGGGTGATGCATCTACGATTTCCGTTCTAAGGAAGGCAAAGATTGAAACTGCTTCTGCACTTGCCTGCTGCTATTTAGATGATTCGAAAAATGCATTTGCAATACTGACTGCAAAAAGTCTCAGACCAGACTTATATTGTATTAGCAGGGTCACCGAAGAAGAAAACATAGAGAAATTAAAGATGGTTAGAGCTGATAGTATCGTTTCTCCTGCAGTTGTTGGCGCGAAGATGATGATAGATGAACTAGCTAAGAAAGGAGGACTATAAAATGGAAGGGAAGACGGTTGCAAATGCATACGAACTGGCTAGATATCCGTTTCTGCCAAATGCTGAAGAATATTTAAGAAATATGGGTTTCACACTCGAAGAAGCTACAGCTGACTCGGTAGTAGCAAGGGCAAGAGAAAGAATAGACCTTGCAATTAAAAAAAAGAAGGTAAACCTTGACCTTTCGAACAACGATATCGAAATACTTAGTTTTTATATAGCTATGCTTATAATTAAAATGCTAGCTAACAATTGGTTGATACATACATTTGCAAGGGCTGAGGGAGAAAGAGCAAAGGAAGCGTTTTCCACAGAAAGCAAGCAAGCTGTCTGTAGAATAATGAATCAGCTCTTCAGGCTAAATCTTCAGCCAGTCGAAAGAATACCATTCGTTTTAAACGATGCAGAAATGCTGAAGGTCGAGTTCGCTGCTCCAGTTGTAGATTATCTGAAAGTCAACTCCCAGCTAGGCCAGATAGATAATCCGAAACTTGCACTTGTAAACAACTATCTCTATCAGGGAATAATTTATATGACCAGAGAGAGGATAATCGATTTGGTTAAGGACCAGTTTTCTTCCTTGATAAAGAAGCGAATTGCTAGGGTTCAGCTCCCGACAAAATTACCTGAACCTTTACTTGAAGTTATAAATGAATATAAGGAAAAGATTCCGAAGCCAAAAATTTTCTCCAGCTCAAAGAAGTTTGAATATATTGAGAATATACTTAAATCAAATATTCAGGATGGTAGGCATAGAATTCTCTGGTTAATATTACCGCCTTATCTTGTAAACATAAAGCATCTATCTGAAGATGAAGCTTTTGAAATTTTACGTTCATATATAGATAGGATTGGCTGGAAGGAACCAAGAGCTGATAGGATTATCAGGTATAACATTAGAAGAGCAAGAAGAATAGGATTGATGCCTCCTACACTCGAAAGGCTTCGGCAGACTCACCCGGACCTCTATACTATAATAGTAGAAAGTATTGGAAGACATGAGGTCAGTTGATGCTTTGACGCAGAATTTTCATACCTTCAGATACGAGCTTCTCAGTTTCTCTCTTTGATTCGGACTCTGCATAGCATCTAAAGAATGGTTCTGTTCCTGAAGGCCTTAAGAGAATCCACGAACCGTTGTCAAAGACTATCTTTATTCCGTCTTGCAGAATAAATTTTCCTTTAGGATACAGTTTCTTGCTAAATCTCAATGCTTTCTTTAATATTATTTCTTTCTCTTCCTCTTTACATCTGACTGTCTTTTTCTCCAAATAATATTTAGGTAGAAGACCTACTTCATATCTTAGTGAAGTCCCTCTTCTTTTTAGTAAAGAGACCAACTTGAGCGTTGAATAGATAGCATCACCATAAAGTAATTGGTCTGGCCAGATATATTTTCCTGTTTCTTCAAATGCAAAAACAACATCTGCATTATTTCTGATAGCTTGTATGATCCAGGGGGGACCGACACTTGTTGAGATGAGATGAGTATTATAGAGCTTACAAATATAATTTATTAAATTAGAAGAATTTATCGGTGCGACAATTTTACCCTTTTTAGAACGCAGTTCTTCATCTGCTAGTAGAGAACCAATTACATCACCATCCAGAACTTGGCCATCATCAGTTACAAATATCGCTCTATCTCCATCTCCATCGGTCGCAATCCCTAGTTCTGCTCTAGTCTCTATCACTTTCCGTCGCAAGCTTTTCAATGTCTCTTTTCTAGGATACGGAGACCTTGAAGGAAAGTTGCCATTTTTTGTATCGTTCAAGAGAATTGTTCTGGCACCAAACTGTTCTAGCAACCTGCCAGCTATTCCAGCCATGTTTCCGTTGCCTGCATCAAATGCTATCTTCATTCCGTCTAGCCTAACCGATGATTTTGCTATCCTTTTGTGGTATATCTTGAATGAATTAATCCGATCTTCGATTCTTCCATCACCGGTTTTCATTGACAGAGCTTTTGGGTATAATCTCTCCAACTGAGACTGTGACTCTGGGTCTGTTTCACCTCCATCGTTAAGGAAAAATAGCAGACCTGTAACACTTGGTATTGCATGGCTTCCAGTCACCATCACTGACCCTTGGTATGCAAGCTCTAATTGGGTATGTATCAGGGCTGGGGTGGGTGTGATACCTGCCATCGATACCCTTGCTCCTCCTTGCACTAGGCCCATGATAACCTGATGGTAGAGCACCCATGAATGTATTCTTACATCACATCCTGCAATCACACGTGGATGATTTCCCAGAAACCTTGCGAAGACTATGCCCATCGCATAGGCTGTTGCAGGAAATATATTTCGTCCAAGAATCCCTCTTATTCCAGAGGTTCCGAATAATTTTTTCATCCTAACATCTTCATGTAATTCTTGCACAAATTATGGTAGCAGGACCGCTGCAGCCACAACAGAGCACCATAGCCCATTCTTGTTTCCTTCTGCCGACTGCGTTATGTTCATCGTTTTGTATATTTTGCCTGATATCTTCCATTCCTGTGTCTGGGCATTCCAGCTCTTATCGGGGTCGAAGTCAAGTCCTAGAGTCGAAGCTAGCATATATGCGCTGACATCTTCTGCATGTTCACCCAGCTTTTCATCTGTGACACCGTAAGCGTGCAATTCTGAGAGGTATCCATGAAGGCTGTGGTCCTTGGGTATGGCTACACCTATCGATGCAGCTATTAACCTGTTTGGTTCGTCTGTATCCAACCTGCTCAGTACAACATGAACTATTTGTCCTGGCTTAAGTAGTTGAACTCCCTTCTTCCTTGGAAGTATCTTCACTCCTGGAGGAAGTATGCTCGAAACTTGGACTAAATTGCAGTGTGCTATGCCAGCATCCCTAAGAGCTAGCTCAAAGCTAGCTAACCTATCCTTGTGAACCCCAACCCCTTTTGTCAGGAACACTTTGGTCGGGACGTAAGACAACTTGACATCAGTGTGGGGTCAAACAGACTTATTTAAGCTAAATGTGCAACACATGTAATTTTGAATAGACTTACCTTAAAATAAGATTGAATTTGCATTATTGTTATACGTCTAAAATAATAGATATTAAGCTAGTTCATGCCGGCGCTTTTTTGAGCTGGTAAAGAAGTATGTCAATGCATTGTCATCTTTTCTCTTACCAACATTAAGTTCAAGTTCCATTCCTATCCTTGTATCCCTTGGTTCGACGCCTACTAACCAAGACAAAACATTCAGTCCTTCTTTAAGTCTACCTATGGCTACTACGTAGTCATTGATGCTTGCAAAGCTAGAGGGTTTAACAGATATTACGGTATATGCTATTAGTTTGGCTTTTTTTGAGAGCCCTACATACGACATGGAACTTGTCATACATGAATTGCAATTAGCCGCAGGAGGAAAGTAAAGATTACCGCATCTTCTGCACCTTGTTGCATATACTTTCCCTTGGACCAACCCTTCATAGAATTTGGAAATCTTTGATACAGGAATAATATATCTTTGAAGTAACTCCCGTCTGCTTGAGAACATTTGATTTCCTGTTTTTTCATCAACCACTAATGGTAAGCCATTGCTAATTTGTTTGTCAAGGCTTGATTTATGTTCTGTATTCTTCAATCTTCTCCCCTTTCTGTCGATAATATGGTTATGTAGGCATAATGCCCAGTTCCACCGATGTTGTGTACAATTCCATATCCGTGTTTTATGTCAGCCTGTCTATTACCCCCAACTTTCCCAGCTAACTGTTTGGAGATTTCGGTTATCATGCTGAGACCTGTGGCACCTATAGGATGTCCTTTTGCCTTTAAACCTCCGCTCAAATTAACTGGCACCTTGCCTCCTTTATATGTAGCTTCTTCCCTTACGAGGTCTACGCCTCTCCCCTTTTTTGCAAACCCTAGGTCTTCGTAAGCCATTACCTCAGCTATTGTAAAACAATCGTGCACTTCTGCAACGTCTATTTTCTTTAACGGTTCATCCAGTCCTGCCATAGAATATGCTTTTTTAGCAGCGAGTCTTGCTGATTCAAGACCAGTGAATTCTTTTCTCCTGCTCAGATTTGCAGTTCCAGAAGCAACACCTACACCTCTAACCCAAATTGGGTCATGTTTAACTTTCCTGGCGAATCTGTCGCTGGCAAAAATCACACATGATGAACCGTCAGTAATTGGTGAACAATCAAGCAATTTTAATGGCCACGCAACATATCTAGAGGACATTACATCCTCCACACTTACTTCGTTTTGGAATTGAGCCTTAGGGTTGAGAGACCCATAGTGGTGGTTCTTAACAGCCACCTTGGCCAAGTCTTCCTCTTTTGCGTTATATTTTTGAAGATATGCACTTGCATAGAGTGCATAATATCCAGGAAATGTAAGACCGAAATTTTCAAACTCCCAGAAAAAATTGCCTGCTCTGCCTATCAACTCTACTGCCAGCTGTGTGGGAGATTCTGTCATTTTCTCCACACCCAATGCTACTACAACGTCAGCTAAACCTGCTGAAATCATGCTATATGCTTGGTAAGCAGCTGCGCTACCGGATGCACATGCTGCTTCTACCCTCATAGTTGGCTTTGGAGATAGGCCACAATATTCCCCAACAACAATGGCAGGTAATAGCTCTGCACTCCAGCCGCCCACGTTGGATACGACAAAAGAATCAATGTCTTTTTGGTCTATTCCTGCTTCTGTCATGGCTTCCTTAAACGATTCCCAGGCAAGCTCGTCTATCCTAGCATCAGTTCTCCTTCCGAATCTGGAATAACTAGACCCTATAATGGCAACTTTATTCAATTTTGCTTGCTTCTCCATCCTGTCTGAGCCTTCGTCTAAGCACTTTGCCAACTAGCGTTGTGGGAAGCTCTTCTCTGAATTCCAAAGATTTAGGAACTTTATATGGTGCAAGGTGTTCCCTCATAAATTTCAGAATGTCTTCAGAAGTCACCTTGTCCTTGTATTCATCTTTCAATACAACAAACAATTTCGGAACTTCTCCGTGGAATTTTTCGGGCACACCTATTACTGCTGCCATCCTAACTGCAGGATGCTGATAAGCTACTTCCTCAACTTCTCTTGGATATACCTTCAGCCCTCCCACGTTTATCATGTCCTTTTTCCTGTCTACAATATAGAAGTATCCTTCAGAATCCATATAGCCTATGTCACCTGTGTATAGCCATCCGTTCCTGAAAGTTGCTTCTGTTTCTTCTTTTCTATTCCAGTAACCAATACCAACCTGAGGGCCTGATACAATCAATTCTCCCTGCTGGTTCGCAGGCATTTCGGTAGACCCTGTTTCTACATCAACTATTTTTGCATCCGTGTCAGGTAGCGGAATGCCTATCGACCCCATCTTTATCTTCGAGGGGTCTTTCAAAGGATTAGCATGGGTTACAGGCGACGCCTCGCTTAGACCGTAACCTTCAGCAATTATGGAACCTGTGGATTCCTTCCACTCTTTAGCTACATTCAGTGGCAATGGCGCTGCTCCTGAGATGGATGCACGGAGATTGCTGAAATATTGTTTGTATTTCTTAAATAAGGGGGAATTCAGAAGTGCTATGTACATAGAGAAGACACCAGGAAAAGAAGTAGGTCTGTATTTCTTCACTGCTTCAAACGTTTCTTTTGTTGAAAATCTGGGCAGTACTATAGCCTTAAGCCCTATCGATAGTGTCAGGTTGAGTACTGCTGTCATGCCATAGACATGAAACCAAGGCAGTACCCCCAATATTGTATCTTGGTCGTTTAGACCAGCCCACTTCTCAAGCATGATGCAGTTTGATACAAGATTGAAGTTGGTTAGCATAGCAGCTTTGGGCATACCAGTTGTCCCTCCTGTGTACATGAAGACTGCAGGGTCTCTCTTGATATCAACCTTTACTGGTTCCGGAGTACCTGAATTGTTAATGATTGTTTTGAATTCAAGGACTTTATCTTGTTTATATTCTTCAGATGAAGGTATCTTCTTAAGCAGTCTGCCCAAAAATGACTTGACTGATGGCATATAGTCGCCAATGTTGGTCACTATTATATTGCTTAGCGAAGTATCTTTCTTTACTTCCCTTAATGTGGAATAAAAAGTATCCAAAACAAAGATGGTTTCTGAACCAGAATCCCTAAGGATGGTTTTCAGTTCAGTTGCTGTATATAGAGGGTTAATGGGGACTATTATGCCCCCAACTCTATTCACCGCATAATACGCAAAGGCAAACTGAGGAGAATTGGGCAGCATTATTGCGACCTTGCTTCCTCTACCTATTCCCATTTTTTGCAGAGAGTAAGCCAAATGGTCAACAAACCTATCCGTCTCTTCGAACGATATTTTTCTGTCATAGAAAATAAATTGCACGTTCCTCGGAGTATTTTTTGCTCTTTCTTTCAAAAGGTCAGAAAGCGTCTTTTCTGGATAATCGATATGCTTTGGCACGCCTTCAGGCCAACTCTTGTACCAAGGTCTCTCCCCAGTCATCTGGGTATAAGTCATGACAGTATCTTATGTAAACAATGCCTCTTTAAGTATTCTGTCAATATATTCATTTTTTATTTTTCAGTTGCGTTATCGCTTTTGTTAATTCGGGTATAACTTGGTAAAGGTCACCAATTATACCATAGTCACAGTTCTGAAATATAGGAGCACTCTTATCCGTGTTTATAGCTACGATGAGTTCAGAGTCTTTTATTCCTGCTAAGTGCTGCAACTGACCTGATATCCCTATAGCAACGTACAGTTTTGGCTTGACCTGCACACCTGTGAGTCCTATATGTGTCTCTTCAGGCAACCAACCCAAGTCAGCAGCTAACGGTCTTGAGCAGCCTATCGCTGCTGAAAGCTCGTCAGCAAGCTTCTGTATCAATGCAAGGTCATCCTTTCTTTTGAGTCCTCTTCCAACAGAAACTATTCTTTCTGCCTTCGTGAGGTCTGTTGCTGATGTTACCTTTCTGGCTACGCTCTCCACTACAACACTAAGAGTTATATCTTGATACTCCTGTCTTTTTACTGATGGAGTAAACTTCGGTTCTGGGGGGCGATAGACATGAGGTCTTACAGCTATTACAGCAGATTCTCCTGTTAACTCTGCACTGGCAGTAACTCTGCCTCCAAACGCTGCTCTTTGAATTAAAATCCTATTGGAATCAAATGTTACAGAACTGCAATCACTTGCTACACCGCAATCCAGATACGAAGCTAGCATTCCTGCAACTTCTTTTCCATCGCGAGTGGAGCCGATAATTATCAGGCGTGGTTTTTTCTCGTCAACTATTTTCTTAAGTATCTGAAAAGCGAGTTCGGGGGTAACATAATTATAATCCCTTGCTGTCACAAAAATTAACTCATCTTTGACCACTCTAGATAGCCTGTCGTTTTCTTCTTCAGATTGATTGATAGTTACTGCTATGCTTGTAAGATTCATGCTTTCGGATAATTGGTTTGCAACGGACTGAAGTTCTGCGGAAATGTCAACATCCTCTGAATATGATAATAATGTCGTCCTATCGGTCATGGAAGAGCGCCTTCCTTTAACAGTGAATCAACCAGCTTGGATACTACTTCCTGAGTGGAACCTTCGTAGATAATTCTTTTTCTTTCTCTTGACTTTCCGGATAAAGATAATATCTTGAAGTATCTGTCTTCCTGTTTATTTTCCTCGGGAATGACCGTCTTTAATTCTTTTTTGGTAGAGGCCATTATTTGCAGCAGAGTAGGTATTCTGGGCTCGTTTATTTCACTTACAACTGAAACTATTGCAGGAAGTTTTCCCTTTACTGTAATTATCCCCCTTTCCAGAGCTCTGTCTCCCTTGATTGTACCATCTTCAAGCACATCTAGGCTCTTTAGATAACTGAGCAGTGGGAGCCCTGTCTTTTGAGCTATTATAGAGGGTAAAATAGATGTGTAAGTATCTGCTCCTCCCTCAGAAGCGACCAGCAGATGCCAAGGCTTAAGACTCTCTAACTGGTTTATAATAATTCTAGCCACCTCATTTGCACTCATTTCAAGTATGTTTGCGACTTTTACAAGCATTGCTCTATCAGCACCCATGGCAAGCCCTTCTCTGATACTCCTTTCACTCTCTTGCGGACCAACAGTCAACGTTGTTATTGACCCGCCTAACTTTTGTTTAAGTCTTAGTGCTGCCTCTAACGAATTTCTATCAAAGGTGCTAAGTTTCCCTGGCACTCCCTGAAAGCTTACTTGCCCGGTACTTTGGTCTACCTTCAATTGATTTTCGTCATAAATGTGTTTCAAAAGTACTACAATATTAAGTGGCAAGTGGGTATTATCACCTTGGTCACATGGATGTAATATCTATACCTAAAGTCAACTTAAGAAGTTGCCTTATTATTACAAGTCTCTGGATTTCATTCGCCCCTTCGTAAACTTTCGTAATTTCAACATCCCGAAGGTATCTCTCTATACCAGTTTCTGTTATGACTCCAGCTCCCCCATAAATATTGATTGCCTTCATCGCTGCCCACTCTGCTGCTTCAGTAGCATATGCCTTAGCAAGAGATGCTGCGAACTTGTATTCCTCCCTGTTCTGGTCAGCTAATGTAGCGGCCCAATATACTAGGTGTCTTGCGCTAACCAGCTTCATCGTCATATCAGCCAAATAGGAATCTATCATCTGATACTGGATCAGAGGTCTCTCAAAAGTATACCTTTGTAAGGAATAATTGAGTGATTTCTCGAAGAGAGCTTGTATTATCCCTAGCGCCTGAGCGGCTACACCTATCCTTCCATGGTCATATGTTTCCATTGCAATCTTGAAACCTTCTCCTTCAGTTCCCAATCTGTTTTCATCAGGCACTTCCACATTATCAAACTGTAATTCTACTATTCTACTTCCCTTAAGTCCAATCTTTTTCATCTGTCTTGCAATATGGAAACCTTCTGCTTCTTTTTCAACTATGAAGAATGTTAATCCCTTCCATCTCTCTTTCTTGCTCGGAGGAGGAGAGGTTCTTGCCAAGACAACAAAATAATCTGCTATGTCACCTCCACTTATGAAAGCCTTTCTTCCGTTAAGTTTCCAGACATTCCCAACCTTCTCTGCTTTTGTCTGGATTCCAGCAACATCGCTTCCAGCTACTGCTTCGGTCGTCGCATGGGCTCCTTTTTTCTCACCTTTTGCTATAGGAACAACGTATCTTCTTTTTTGTTCTTCACTGCCAAAAAGCAGTACTGGAATAACAAATAGTCCGTTCACACCTACCAGTGCAGTCAATGCTGGACAGACTCTAGCCACTTCTTCTGAAAATATTGAAACTGTGACCTGGTTCCCACCCTGTCCCCCATACTCTGTGGGAACTGCCAATCCTTGAAATCCTAGTTCAGCCATCCTTTTTAGCAAATCTTCAGGCACTTGGTCGTTTTCTTCTATAAACTGGACGCGCGGAGCCACTTCTTTCTCTGCAAACTCTCTTATAAATTCACGAAACATTTCTTGCTCAGGTGTAAATCTGATCTCGTAGTCGCTTAACTTTTTGAAAGGGAACACCATGGTATCAGCTACCAAGAAGAGGGAATATAATCTCTTTTGCGTTTTGAGAGTTTAATTACCTTTATTACTTTTACCTACGGTTATGCATGAAAAAACATTCGGCCATTATATTGGAGTTCGTCTAATCTCTGCAGGTCAGGGCTCGTCCATTGCCAGATTAAACGTGAAAAAGATCCATACAAATAGTCTGGGTGTAGTGCATGGAGGCGTACTAACAACATTAGCTGATATAGCAATGGGATATGCCTGTGGTTCATTAAGCGCGCAGAAAGTAGTAACAGTAGAATTAAAAATGAGTTTCATGAGACCTGTATATTCAGGAAAGCTCTTGGCTGAAGGAAAAGTGCTTAAGAAGGGAGAGCATTTACTATTTGCTTCTTGTCTTATATTTGACAAAGATGGACAACAGGTTGTTGCTGCCCTAGGAACGTATATGATGGTCCAAGAATTGAAAAAATAAAATATATTGAATTTTTTGGTTTGATTTGGCTTCATGGAATTATAGCTTTTACAGAGCGTAGCATTACTGAATTCCGTATCTTTTCTCTAAGACTTATATCGATGTAGATTAGAAAGATGTGCGCTCAACTTATGAGTCACCCAGCTGATTTAGGAACTGTCAAAGAAGGATCGTATGTCATACTAGAGGATGAACCATGCAGAGTTGTCCAAGTCGATAGGAGCAAGCCCGGCAAGCATGGTAGTGCCAAGATAAGGTTATTTGCTATAGGTATATTTACCAACTCTAAGAAAAGCTTTGTTGGCCCAGCGGAATCAAAAATAGAGATTCCCATGATAGACAAGAGGTCTGGTCAGGTGATTTCTGTAAATAACAATGTTTATCAGCTCATGGATATGGAGACTTTTGAGACATTTGAGACCTCGTCAGTTGAAGAAGAATTGAAACCGAAACTTCAGCCAGGAACCGAAGTTGAATATTGGAAAGTTCTTGACAAGGTAAAAATAGTCAGAGTAAAAGGATGACGTACTTATTTTTAACCTGCCTCTTCCTATTGCTTGAATGATTCGTAATCTAGAACTAGGCGTGCTAGTATTCAAGAATGTAGCTTTAAAGAACATGTCATCTAGTGCAAAGTGTGTTTCAATTTGTTGATTAACTAATTTTCTTCCATAATTTTGATAAATGAGCATTAAGGATTTGATTGTGGAACCTAATGGCTTCTGGTTGCCACGACGGGCGAACCGACCTGATTCAAGACTCCAAGATTCAGGGATGAAGACTACAACCTGAAGCCGGGGAATCCATATTTTTCAATTATTCATCTAGACTATCTTTTCAGCAGCAACGGTATTACTATAGAGGTAATTGCAGTACCAAATACTACAAGTGAATAAGCTGTTATCCCAATTAGACCCGAACTTAATGCGACAGTCACTATGACTATCCCTACGGCTCCCCTTCCACCTAAAATTACGGCCACGCTCCTTGGGTCTGCTTCCTCTGGCTCCTTGGTCACCGACTTTACAAAAAAGTAGGTCAGTGAAATAGATACAATCAAGGATATGATTATGGCAAGAATTAAGAAACCAACTAGCCCGTAATCTGATTTGATTAATTTAGCTTCTACACCTGCAAAGCCGAAAAATAAAGGAATGAAAAAACCGTTATTCATGATTGAAAGGACAGATTCAAAGTTCTTGTATGTCTCCTTTCCTATGAGCTCTTCATGTAAAATAAGACCTGCAAAAAATGAACCTACTATAAAACTCAGACCTATTGCTTGAAATATGTAAGAAATGAAAAGCCCAAGTATGACCAATGCTGTGAATGATACGTATTCTCTTTTTAATGCACTAGATACTTTTGATAGGAAATTCCTGAACGCTATAACCCTGCTGTTAAGAAACCTATCTACCAATGCGAAAACTGTTAGGAAGATTGACAGAAACACCAAGAGCCTGAGCGTTCCCGAAATTGTTTCAGAGAAGGTGGCAAGGACAATGAATGCAACTATGTCTGTAATTACCACTGAAGATAGAATCAATTGTCCTGTCTTCTTCTCAAGCAAGTCGTACTGCAAAACCATCACAGAAATTATGGATATGGATGGTACAGCTATAGCTAAGCTAACAATGAACTTTTCAACTGAAGAGAAGGGAAAAACGAAAAAAAACGACGAGAGTTACGATTATCAGCGGCACAATAAAGCTCGTTAATGTTACAAGTACAGATTCTACTACATGTTTTCTAAGGGTTTCTGTCTTCATCTGGAAACCGATGAAAAATATTATGAAAAAGAGTGCTATCGAGGACAGCGCTTGAATTTCTTGAGTAGCACTAACAAGATTCAATACTGAAGGACCTAATATCAGTCCGGCGGCAAGCTCTCCAGCTACAGCGGGAAGTTTGAATTGAGAGAACAACTCGCCTAACACCAAAGCAAAAACAAGCACCAGAAGCACTTGCCAGATTATATTGTATAGCATTTCAAGTAATTTCAAGAAGTCAATACTTTAACCTTTATAATTTATTTTTGTGGACCGGGCGGGATAATCGGATTTCACCTCTCGAACCCGCGGACTCTCGCTTTTACGGCAGAAGCTTGCGAAGCGAGCATTTTACCAGTCTAAACTACCGGCCCACTGTCACATGCCATGAGTTGGTCGGATAAAATTCTTTGCCGGGTTGATAATTAGGTGCCGCGGGCAGGATTTGAGCCTGCGACACATCGGTCTTCAGCCGATTGTTAAAGGCATTATTAATGCTCTCTCCCAGGCTGAGCTACCGCGGCACTGATTCTGATGCCATCAAAACCATATTATATTTTCTTTTCCGATAATATATGACGAAGTTCCATAGGTAATTCCGTTAATACATTGATTGTTTTGAAGAATCCTTCGAGTTCGATGCTTTCGTTGGAGCTGTGCTCAGTCAGTCCATCGCCTGGACCGTATGTCAATGCTTCAACTCCTTTCTTTATGGCGTAGTTCATGTCGCCTGACCCGGTTTTCTTGACCATCTTTGCAGGCGACCCAAGTGCTCTAAATATCGCTCTTCTCATCGCCATCATCAGATATCCATTAGGAGAAGATGCTGCTTCCACGCTCTCATTTACCTTCATTCTGAATCTTGGCGCTCGTGTTAATCTGCAAAGTTTTCTTATATCTTCAATAATTTTTTCTTTCTTAATATGTGCAGGGATTCTGATATCTAGAACTAGCCTAGCATCTGGTGGAGCAACATTATTCGCAAGGCCAGCGCTCATGCGAGTCACGCATATTGAAACAGAATCTGTCTTATTTCTTGACGAGAAATTTGCTTCATACACTTTGAGTCTATCGATAAAATCAATCGCATATTGCAGCGCACTTCTCCCTATCCAAGGCATGCTTGCATGAAAGCTCTGTGCATAAAATTCCACTTCTGCCTCTATTCTTCCTCTATATCCAATTACAACATTATTAACTCCTGATGGCTCACCAAACACTGTAAACTTCGAAATTGGTTCATCCCTAAGCGCATATTTGATCCCCTCGCTATTCATTTCTTCTCTGACTACGGCTAGAACTTCGACCGGGATTCCTTTCCGCATAAGTCTGTACGCTGAATACAACATTGCTGAAAGTGGTCCTTTAGCATCAGATGCGCCTCTTCCGAATAGTCTTCCATTATTCAAAGAAACTGGGAATGTACCTGGTACTGTATCCATGTGGCCACAGTAAGTGATGATAGGAATTTCTTCGGTTGTCCTTGCTCTTACGTTTCCTGCTTTATCTATTTTGATGTTTTTAAATCCCCTTTCTGAAAGCCAATTGAATATGTATTTAGCTAATTTACCCTCTTTCCCGCTCGGTGATGGTATTGAAACAAGGTCCATCAGAAGTGAAAGGGCCTCCTTAGTTTGTATATCCGACAACATCAGTCCTCGACCTATCTATATCTTCGAAGACGCTGTGAAGAATTGAAATTGCAGTTTCTACATGTTTTGAATTCACTACTAATGGCGGTAGCATTCTGATGGTATTTCTACCTGAATAAAGTGTGAGCAATCCCTTTTTTAGCGCTTCCATTAATAGAGGGTTAAACCTTATCCTGAGCTCCAAAGCAGCCATCAGACCCATTGCACGGGATTCCTTGAATATCCTATAGCTCGAAAACCTCGAAAGCTGAGTTTTCAATTCTTCACCTACCACTGAAGCATTTTGAACCAAATTTGTCTCAGCAAGTGTTGAGGCTACCACAGCTCCAGCTGCACATGCCAATGGGTTTCCGCCAAATGTAGTAGACTGGTCTCCAGGCTGTATGATTTTTGCTATATCATCACTAACAATAGTCGCCCCCATTGGGACACCTCCACCTAGACCTTTGGCAACAGTTACCATATCAGGCTTCAAATCAAAGTGCTGGTGTGCCCACATTTTTCCTGTTCTTCCTAGCCCGGTTTGAATTTCATCGATAATTAGAACGCATCCAGACCTTTTACATCTTTCTTCGAGCTCCTTCATGAATTTCAAGCTGGGTATCCTTACACCAGCTTCCCCTTGAACTGGTTCTACGATCGCAGCAGCGGCTTGGTCGAATGGTAGTTTTTCAAGCGCTTCTGCATTACCATATTCACCAAAGAAAACTGGTTCGATAAGTGGATGGAAAGGTTCCCTGTATCTTTCATTTGCCGTTACAGAAAGAGCGCCAAATGTCTTTCCATGGTAACTTCCTGAAAATGCAATAAAGAGTTTTCTTCTGGTGAACTTTCTGGCGAATTTTAATGCTGCCTCAACCGCTTCTGCACCACTGTTGCACAAATATATGTGTTCAAGTTTCTGGGGTGAAATTTTCATGAAAGCCTCTAAAAATCTTTCTCTTGCTTCGCTGTAAACGGAGCCATGTGCTGTTATAACTTTCCTAGCCTGGTCAGATATGGCTTTTACCAGTTGGGGGTATCCGTGTCCAAGTATAGCAACACCGTAACCTGCCATAAAATCAAGGTACTGTTTGTTTTCCTTGTCATAGAGAAAGACCCCAGACCCCTTGCAAACTGTTATTGGGAGTTTATGATATAAGTTCAGAAGGTATTTATCTTCTGCATTGGTACTATCCAACAGCTATCACCGTCCCACATAATTCTTCGAGTGCATTCAGCACGGGTTTATCGATTCTTCCAGAAGATATTATTGCTCTTTCCACGCCTTTTTCTACCGCTTCTGTTGCAGCAATTACTTTCTTATCCATTCCCGCACCGATGAGCGGCAGAAGCTCCTTAGCTTGTGAAGGTGAGAGATGTCTAACAAGATGCCCTTCGATTATCAGTCCATCAACGTTACTTAGTAGTATCAGTTTAGACGCTCCAACAGAAGCAGCTATAGCTGATGCTGCTCTATCGCTATCAATATTTAGAAGGTCTGATTGCTCACTAATCGCAACAGGGGACACAATTGGTATTAGACCTAAAGTTAGGAATGTCTCAAGAAGAGGCTTATTGACATTGGAAACTTTGCCTGTATAACCTCCTTCAATAACGACCTTTCTGCCCCTCTCATCCATTATTATCAGTTTCTTTTTTCTCTCCGCGCTTATGAGAGACCCATCGTACCCTGCAACACTGACAGATTTTATTCCTAATTTATTCAGTCCAAGCGCTATCTGTGGAGCAATCATTCCTGACATTACCATTGTGTAAATGCGTGCTGTTTCTTCATCTGTATACCTACTTCTTATCCCTGAAGGGGAAGTAATGAATTTAGGTTCTTTGCCCAGTTTCTCAGATATATGAGTAACTATATCAGCCCCTCCATGTACTAAAATTATTTCGTGTCTTCTATACAATAAAGCAAGGTCGTGAAGAATGTTGTCTAAAAGGCCTTCTTTTATTAAGCTCCCGCCAATTTTGATTACAAGTCTCATAAAAATTCACGCAGGATATATAGGAGGAGAGAGAAGTCCTTCCTCTTCTCTTAGCCCTAGCATAATGTTTGCGCATTGCACGGCATTACCTGCAGCGCCTTTGACAAGATTATCCAGAGCTCCTATCGCCAAAACTCTTTCTGAATTTGAATCCACTTCAAATCCGACATCGGCATAATTAGAACCGAAAGTAAACTTAGGGTCAGGATACTTGCTCTTTCCTTTTTTATCTCGGATAATCCTTATGAAAGGTTCGCCTGCATAAAATTGTCTGTACATTCTCCACAGCTCTTTTATGTCTAATGTCCTTTTTGATATAATATGTGATGTTGTCTCCAACCCTCTGACCATGTTCACTGCGTGCACACTCATGCCAACCTTAACGTTCTTTTTACACAACATGCTTAATACTTGAATGACCTCTGCAGTATGTCTATGTCCAGCTGGCTTGTATATTCTTACCACATTATATCTTTCGGAAAAGTGGGTTGCAGGGCTTGGCTTTGACCCAGAACCACTTGAACCAACCTTCGCGTCGACTATGACCATGTCGATTAATTCATTTATTGCGATAGGCGCCAAGCTTAGTATCGCGGATGTAGCAATGCACCCTGGCACTGCAACCAAGGAAGATTTTGATATCTGTTCTCTGTATATTTCTGGAAGACCGTAAACAAACTTCTCTAATAAATTGGGTGCTGGGTGTGTAAAGTGATACCATTTTTCGTAGTCTTCAGGACGTTTTAGTCTAAAATCAGCCCCGATATCGACTATTTTACTGTTACCATACGGCAATAGAGGAATTATTAGACTGCTTTGACCATGTGGAAGAGCAAAGAATGTTATATCAGATGCTTCCACTATGTCTTTGATGTTTTCGTTAGTAAAAGTTTTGTCCACTATGCTTCTGAGATTCGGGTGTACAGAGTGTATATATTTCCCTGCATAACTCTTGGAATATACCTTACCTATCTTTATTTGAGGATGGTAACTTAACAGTCTGAGCAGCTCGCCTCCAACATACCCAGAGCCACCTATGATACCAGCTTGTATTGTCATTTCTTAGCGACCCTTAATGCATATTCAATCATCTTTTTCGCTATGTTGTTTTTAGAGACTGTTGAAGCTCCACGAAATTCTACTGTACTGTTCACTTCGTGAATAACCAGTCCTGTGGGACTTTCCATTGCATCAATTCCGAGGATGCCACCGCCAATCGCATCTGCTGCTTTTAATATCAACTCCGTTTCAGTATTTGTTAATCTGGCTTCTTCGGAGATTCCTCCCCTTGCTACGTTGGTTCTCCAATCATTTGGAGGCTGATACCTGTAAACCGTTGTTACAATCTCGTCTCCTACTACTATAGCCCTGATGTCTCGCTCAGGTCTCTTGACATATTCTTGCAGATAAAAGATATGGTCATTCGGGTTTGACCCAGAAATTCTTGATTCTATTATTGCTGAAGCTTCTTCTCTGTCTCTGACTTTTGCTACAAGTCTTCCCCAGCTACCAACTATTGGTTTTATTACAGCAGGGTAGCCTAGTTCTTCTAGTGCCTTCAAAGCCTGCTCTTGGTCAAAGGCCACCCTAGTTTTAGGAGTCGGTATTCTATGCTTGGCCAACCTGAGAGTAGTAAGTATTTTATCATCACATATAGCTGCAACTTCATAACTATTTATGGTAGGTATGCCAAACTCGCCAAAGATTGCAGAGACGTGCAAGCCTCTGGCATGACTAACACATCTTTGAAGCAAGGTACCATATTCTTCACGTGGCGATAGATGGGCTGCATCAAGTGTGAACCATACTGAATCAACATGTAAGGTCTCTATTGGTATTGAGAGCTTTTGGGCCTCGTTAATCAGCGCTTTCTCTTCGAATCTAAGCATGTCGTAGGCTATCGCTATCTTCACTTCGCTCTATTCTCCCCAATCTTCTCCTACTTCCTCGGCAGCCTTCAGTTCTAGAGTGCCGTTTTCGTCTATCATGACTTCGTATTCAGAACCGCAGTCCTTGCATGAAACTATTTCACCTGAAAGAACATCTCTTGGCACTAGAATTTGGCCGCCGCACTGCTCACATTCAAACTCCAGTTTTTCTCACCTCCTTTTCCAATTGCTGTAACTCCTTTTCTAACTCAGTTGCACTCTTCCTAAGTGATTCATACTTTTTATTTAACCACATTTTAAGCTGACCAACATCTTCGGTCAAATCTTTAAGAATCGAATCAATAAAGATGGGATTTGGAGAACCGTAGCTTTTCTTATTTTTTACCGATTCTGTAGCGTCATATGTTGTAGGTACTAGTTTTTCAACTCCTTTGTAACCCAACGAAATAGCTTCTTGAATTATCATCTTTCTTAGGTCCCGATACTCCAGATTATTGTTACTCTTTCCTATTGCTGCGCCCACAATATGGTGAGCATCCCTGAAGGGTATCTTACCCCTGACACAAATCATTTCAGCCAAATCCGTAGCTACAGAATATCCAGTATTGGAACCTCTGCTGAGTTCATTCTCATCGAAACTTAGACCTTTTATCATCCTTCCCACCAGCCTTAGTGAATCTATGACATTATCGCCTGCAACCCAGACCATTGAATTCAATTCCTGCAAGTCTAGATTGTAAGCTTGTGGTAACCCCTTTAGATTTGATGCTGCGGCGCACAACATTCCAATCATGTTGGCAGCCTTTGCCCTTACAATCTCGAACACAACCGCGTTTTTCTTTTGGGGCATCATGCTACTAGTCGAAGCAAATTTATCATGAATACTTACATACCTACATTCCTGGGTTGAATAGAAAATTATATCTTCAGCCATCCTCGACAGGTTTATCTGAATTATCATTGTTGCTGAAAGAAACTCCAGAAGAAAATCTCTTGTACTAACAGCGTCCATAGTGTTTTTCAATAATCCATCAAAGCCCAAGAGTCGCGCAACTACGTCTCTCTTTAGGGGAAGTGTGCTTCCAGCCAAAGCGGCTGAGCCCATAGGAGAGAGGTTTATCCTTGAGTATAGGTCCTTTAACCTTTGACCGTCTCTAACTAGAGCCTCAGCATAGCATGTAAGATAATGTGCAACTGTCGTAGGTTGTGCTATCTGTAGATGAGTATAACCTGGCATCAGCACGAGTCCATGGTTTCTTGCCTTTTGAATCAAGATTTCAACGGTCTGTATTATCTCATGAGTCAAACTAAGTGTATAATCTCTGGCTACCATTCTAAGCGCCGTAGATACCTGGTCGTTTCTGCTTTTACCAAGGTTTATCATGCCTCCAGCAGTTTTTGCCTTCCTTAATACAAAAGATTCTACGTTCATGTGAACATCTTCAAGAGTGGTATCGAGTTCGAAGTCCTTGGGTATACTTTTTAGGGCTGTAACTATCTTTAATGCCTGCTCAGAATCGATTAATTTTGCTTTATACATTGTGAGCACATGCGCTAAATTTATCTTAACAACACTATCAATTAAAGGAGCGTCTTTCTCTGCTGAAGCGGTAAACTTTAATGCTTCTATATCCATCTTGGCAAGTCTCTTTCCCCTTAGTAAACTCATTTAGCAGTCACTTTTTGCACTCTGTCTCGAATTCTGGCTGCCCTTGAAGGCAGTCCCCATAACTCAATGAAACCTTCAGCATAATTCTGGTTGAATTTGCTCGCAGAAGAGTAGGTGGCTAGGTTCTGGTTATAGATACTATATCTGGATGAGCGCCCAACTACTCTCAAGCTACCTTTATACATTTTAATTGTTATAGTTCCAGAAACATTATCCTGAGTCGAGTCGATAAAAGAATCAAGGTTTTCTTTGAGAGGGTCCATCCAGAGTCCTGTATAAACCAATTCTGACCAAGTTTGGTCTACCATATGTTTGAACGATAGCTGATGCCGTGTTAAGACTAGTTTCTCTAGCTCCTTATGGGCTTCGAGCAGCACCGTAGCTGCAGGACATTCGTACACTTCTCGTGATTTTATTCCTACTAATCTATCTTCTATGTGGTCTATTATTCCAACCCCATTTTTACCGGCGATTATGTTCATTCGTCTTATCAGTTCAACTGTTGGAAGCTCTTCTCCATCTATGTTCACAGGGATACCTTTTTCGAAACCTAATTTCACATATGTTGCTATGTCCGGTGCTTCTTCTGGAGGCACTACCCATTCGAATGCGTCGTTTGGAGGTTCAATTTCTGGGTCCTCCAATACACCACTTTCTATGCTTCTGCCCCAGATATTTTGGTCTATGCTATACACACTTTTCTTTGCAGAAATGGGGACACCGTTTTCCTTAGCATAGGCTATCTCTTGGTCTCTTGTTAGTCCCCATTCACGTACGGGGGCTATTATTCTAAGTTCAGGATTAAGTGCCTTGACCGTAATATCGATTCTAACCTGGTCGTTCCCTTTTCCAGTGCAACCATGAGCTACTGCATCAGCGTTCTCCATTTCTGCTATTTCCACCAACTTTTTAGCTATAAGTGGCCTTCCAAGAGCCGTACTGAGAGGATATTTCCCTTGATAGAGACCATTGGCTTTGACCGATTGCATCACATAATCGTTTGCAAACGTATCTTTCATATCCAGATTGTAATGTCTTAATACACCTAACGAGTTAGCCTTCTCTTCAATCCGTTTAAAGTCTTCTTCCTGACCCAGGTCGAGCGTAAGTGTAATCACATCGCTATCATATTTCTCCTGTATCCACTTTATCGACACCGAAGTGTCGAGACCTCCTGAGTAGGCCAGAACTACCTTGTTCCTAGACATTTTTCAAACCGCTGATGGGAAACATTTTTAATCTTTTTGGCTATTGGTAGCTAGAATATGGTCAAAAAAGCCAATTCTGGACATATTGCGATAGCTGCAGCTGTTAGGAATATAGTGGAGGCTGATGTAACAGTTCAAGATGCATTGTACAGGGGCATAGCTAATCTAAGTGCTTTAGCTAGAACTGTGAAACCTATTCTGGAGAAGAGGACGAATAAAAAAGTGAAAGATGAAAGCATAATATCTGCCCTGAAAAGGCTTAGGGGGCAAGGTAAATCTCTTGGTTCAACTATACGGTCGATAATAGCTCTGAGTAGTGTATCTGTAAGAACGGATGTTTCTAAGATTGTTTTGGACAGAAGCAGGGCCGCGCTTAATGCAGTACTTCGAGCCATTTCTGCTTACCCTGATGCATTTATTCATCTCGCCGAAGGATCATCTGCAATAACTTTGATAATAGATGAAAAGTTCGTCAGTAAGATAATGAATGGGTTGGAGGGACTTCAGCTGTTGGAAAAGAAGAATTCTTTGGCGCTCATAACCATGCACAGCCCACCTGCAATAATCGAAACACCTGGTTGTATATTTGCTGTGTACAGTCAGCTTGCTAGAAGTGGTGTGAATATACAAGATACAACTAGTAGCTACACAGATACCATTATAGTCGTTGACTTGGCTGACTCTGGCAGGGCTTTTGAATCCTTAACAAATTTGATAACCGTTTGCAGGGAAACAATTTGATAAATAGATAGATAGATTATTAATTGCTCAAAAACATGGTTGGTAATGCATTATGTCTGAAAATAACAATACGGAATTTCATATGAGAAAAGACACAGACAATAGAGCCCTAATTGCTGCAGCCATGGCACATTTTATCAATGATGGCAATAGTGTAACCTTTGCTATATTGATAATTTACTATAGCTCTATTGGTATGTCTTTGGGGTTTTTGGGAGCTATTGCTTCATTTTACCTTCTCGTATCGGGTATTGTATCTGAACGCATAGGGTATCTCGCCGATACATCAGGAAGGAGGGGTCTAATAATGTCAATTGGAATCGTAAGTCTTGGGCTTTCACTGTTGTTATTCTCCCTATCGTTTTACTTTATTAATGTCAACGTATTTTTTCTGGTTTTTGGGGCGCTTTTTCTTGGTATTGGCCTATCAATATATCATCCGTTGGGTGGTTCGATAATAGCATATGCAACACAGAACGTCAATTCAGCCAAGCATATGGGAATAAACGGAAGTTTCGGAAGTCTTGGAAGAGCGGTTTTCCCTACAATAATAATATACCTTGTCACTGCCTTTGGTTTAGTGGATGGTTTACTCGTATTTTCAGGAGTTACATTAGCTTTCGGTCTTATCATACTGAGCATGACAAGAGGATTTGATATGGGAATAGTCAAGCATAAGAATGTTCGGAGTAGGAATGTTTTGTTGTACCCCTACCGTCGTTTCATAATCGTACTGACCATTTTGTTTTTCCTGTCCGCTTTGTACACGCAAGGTGTTACAACTTTTATACCGAAATACCTTGAAACTCAATACAACTCAAAGCAATTAGCTGGGTTGGCCACATCAATTACATATGCAACACCTGTTGCAGGACAAGTAATATTAGGCACTCTAACGGACAAATTAGGAGGAAGAAGGATACTCTATCTTACAACAGTCATGTCAGCTGTTGTGTTTGCTGGCTTTTTTGTAACACATTACGCAGCTGCGAAAGTTGCTGTTCTCGGACTGTTTGCATTTTTTGTGTATTCTGGCTTTCCTGTCGTACTGGGATATGCGCAGCAGGTTGTTCCGAGAGAAGTAGCGGCGAGACTGAACGGAATAGTCTGGGGTCTAGGAAATACACTAGGTGGGGCTCTCGGGGCAGCCTTCGCAGGTTTGATGGTTGACCATTATGGGTTTACAGTTTCCTTCTTTGGGTCATGGCTTTTTGGATTGTTGGCTATAGCTTTCCTGCCAATGATACCTAGAAGAGAATTCAGTGGAAGTAAACATTAATAGATTCTAAGATTGGAAGCTCTTTTCAAATTAAGTTTATGATTAGAGTTCGGTCAGTTGTATTATATTCTAGATGATTTTATACGGAACTATAAAAATGTGTTCGTAATCACTATGTCTTATTAGTTCGATATTTTAATAGAAGTTTCTATATCAATAGGCAATATTTTCTTTCACTATTTGTTCTTTCAAAAACAGCCACAGTTAAATCAGATATAATTTATGCAATAATGAAGCCTCTGAAACCAAGGGCTTATGGTTCCTTGATATCTCCTCTCTTTCTTTACCTTTTTATTTCCAGAGACTTATTATATAACCTGATGTTTACTCTATAACAATGCGTGACATTGAAATCGAATCAAGATTAAAGGAAACAAAACTGACTGATTGTTTCTATAAACCACATTATAAAGGCTCCGGATTGGCTAATTTACCTTCCTCAGTTTTCCTGTCATTAGGGTGTAAATGGGACGGACCACCACCACTCGACAAACACTATCTTAACGATGGGGCTGTATACAATACTGTTGTGCTTATTTTAGTGGACGCATTAGGTTGGAACTTATTGAAGATGAGTAAAAATAAGATAAATCAGGTCAGGAACATAATAAACGAGTATCAGCCTCTGCCTCTTACTACCGTATTTCCTTCTACTACTTCGACAGTATTAACTACTCTGAATACATGCTCAACACCTGCAAAACACGGTGTAGTTGGGTACAGCATGTATTTTAAAGAACTTGGAGCTATATGTAATATGCTTGATTTTAAAATCGTAAATGCCCCTAAGGACGAAACCATATTTGAGAAAGGATTTAGTCCAGAGAACTTGCTGGGTCTTCCTACAATATATCAGAGATTATCGAATGAAGGTATAGCCTCATACGTTTTGACCAAGAACTATCTCCTTAATTCAGGGTTATCTCGTGCAATACATAACGGAGCAAGTACAATAGGCTATGTAGATGTCGGAGATATGTTTGTGTTATTGAGAAAATTACTTGAACGAAATCTGGGTCAGACAAAGTATATTTTTGTTTATTGGCCGACGGTTGATACTGCTTCTCATAATTTTGGGCCATGGAGCGAAGAGACTCAAGCCGAAGTCAGAAGCTTTTTCTTCTCATTTTATTCAGAATTTTTGTTGAAACTCAGGATTGAAACAAAAAGGGACCTCCTAGTCATGATTACTGGAGACCATGGGCACAGCGCTATACAGAACGGTGGTGTTTATGATGTTTCATCCGACAGTTATATGATGGAAATGCTTACCTTACCCCCAACCGGTGATTCTAGGGCTTCCTTCCTGCATGTAAAAAACGGAAAAACAAACGATGTTATTGAATATCTTTCTGGTAGATTTGACGATTCATTTTATCCTGTACATATCCAAGAACTAATAAATAAAGAATTATTAGGTTCGGAAAAATTGAAATCTGGGCTTCTTGATAAGCTCGGAGACTTGTTGATACTCCCCCGTGAAGGAAAAGCAGTATTCTATCCATTCAAAAATGAGAAGTATTTTACTCAAAAGGGAGGACATGCAGGGTTAACTGATGATGAATTGTTCGTACCTTTATTCACAATTGGTTCTAATCGGTAATTATTCTATTAGAATTGCGCGATCCTTAGCTTGGATAAGCCCTGATTTTACAAACTCTAGATTATGACATGCTACGAAATGACCTTTTGATACTTCGACCATTTTAGGTTCCTCTTCGCTGCAAATTGCAGTTGCATAAGGGCACCTAGTGTGAAATCTGCATCCGGAGGGGGGATTTAGAGGGCTGGGTGGTTCTCCTTTAAGCTTATATTTGAAAAATTTTACTGATGCTTGAGAAATTGTTGAGACCAGTAATTGAGTATAGGGATGCATCGGCATGTTGAATAATTCTATAGTATCACCCAACTCTACCAGCTTACCAAGATACATTACGGCTATCCTGTCACAAATGTGTCCCACTACGTTTAGATCGTGTGAAATGAACAGGTAAGTAAGACCATGCTTCTCTTGTAGGTCCAGTAGAAGATTAAGCAATTGCGCTTGCACCGAAACGTCTAGTGCTGAAGTTGGTTCATCTAAAATAACTATTTCTGGTCTGTTTACAAGTGCTCTTGCAATCGCTACTCTCTGAGCCTGGCCTCCGCTCAATTCGTGCGGAAATCTGGTCAATATGTACGATGGAAGTCCTACATCCGCGAGTGCTTCCTGAACTATACTCTTGGCCTCGGTCTTTGAGAAAGTCCTTTGGACTGTAAGAGGTTCCAGCAGAGTTTGTTCAACAATCCAAGATGGATCAAGTGATGATAGTGGATTTTGGTATACAATTGAAAACCTGGTAGCTCTAAATTCCTTCAATTTCCTTCCTTTCATCAAGGTAAAGTCCTGTTCTTCAATGAATATCTTACCCGATGTTGGTTCCAAAAGTCTCATAAGGCATAGGCCAAGAGTGGTCTTTCCAGAACCAGATTCTCCAACAAGACCAAAACTTTCTTTTTTGTCTATTTTGAAACTAACATCATCAACCGCTCTGATCATTCTTCTATTGAAGAAGGTTCCTGATGGATAGTGCTTTTTTAGATTCTTAACCATTATAAAATCCGACATCTGGTCACACCAAAAATGGTCAATACAGATGGCATGCTATCTTTCTGCCTTCTGTTACTTCTTTTAGCTCGGGTTCTTCTTGCTTGCACTTGTCAAACGCATAGGGACATCTGGGATGGAATTTGCAACCTTTAGGCGGAAAGAGCATGTCCGGGATGCTTCCTTCGATAACACTTAGACGTTTAGACTCTGCTATACTCTTTCTAGGTCTTGGTATCGATTTCATTAGTGCCTGTGTATATGGATGTTTCGGATCGCTGAAGACATCATGCGATGAGCCCTCCTCGACCACTCTTCCAGCATACATGACTACAACTCTGTCGCAAATTTGGCTAACAATGTCAAGATTATGAGTTATAAATAGCATCGAAAAGTTCTGGGATTGTCTAAGACGAGATAACAGTTCCAATATCTGGAATTGTATTGTTGCATCCACTGCGGATGTCGGTTCATCTGCTATTACAAGGTCCGGGCTCAAAGACAGTGCCATAGCTATCATAACTCTTTGCTGCATGCCTCCGCTTAGCTCAAAAGGATATAATTCCAATATACGATTTGCTTCGGGGAGCTCCACATGCGCCAAGTGTTCTAATGCTATGTCTCTTGCAATTTTTTTATTTACGGCTTTGTGTTGCTGAATTACTCTGCAAATCTGCTCTTCTATCTTAAAGACTGGGTTTAACGATGTCATAGGGTCTTGAAAGACCATAGATATTCTTCTTCCTCTTAACGAAGTTATTTCCTTTGGAGGGGCTTTCAACAAGTCCTTTCCGTCGAAGGTTATGCTGCCACCCGTGACCCTTGAATTTTGAGGTAGCAACCCGATAGTGGCGTAAGCAAGGGTGCTTTTGCCCGACCCAGATTCACCTACAATACCCAAGAACTCTGACCTATTGACCTTTAGGCTTATTCTATCCAGCGCTTTAATCGTCCCTGCATGTGTAATATATTCTACTGTCAGGTCTCTTATCTCGAGAAGAGGAACTGCATGCGTCATCAGAACTGCCTCCTCAGTCTGGGGTCAAATCTGTCTCTCACCGCATCTCCTATCATGTTGAATCCTAGCACAAGAAGGGTGAGAAAGAGGCCTGGAAATAATGCCACCCACCATGAAGTTGTTATAAAATCGATTGCGGCAAAGATCATCTGGCCCAGGTCTGCTGTTGGAGGTCTTACCCCAAGACCTATGAAACTCAGACCTGCTTCAGCTAGGACTACCGCTCCTAAATCAATAGACATCTGGACCAAGAGAGGGGATATGGAATTCGGTAAGATGTGTTTGAAGACTATATGTCTGTTTGGTGCCCCAATGGCTTTGGCGATCATTACAAAAGGTCTATTTCTAATGGCGACTGCCTGAGACCTAGCGAGTCTCGCGAATGCAGGCCACCAAGTTGCCCCAAGCGCTATGAAAACGTCGACCAAACCTGGTCCAAGTATTGCGACTATGTTTAATGCAAGCAATATATGAGGTATTGCAAGAAATATGTCAGTAATTCTCATAAGGGCTTCGTCGACAAGTCCTCCAAAATACCCAGCAGTGAGACCTACAGCCAGCCCTATTCCCATTGCTAACATTACAACCAAGAATGAGACAAGGATGGACGTCCTTATACCAAAGAAGATTCTGCTGAGCAAGTCTCTGCCACCTTGTTCTGTACCGAAAAGATGTTGAAAAGAAGGAGGACATACACCGGCGGGAGATATAGCGGGGCATACATTTGGTACTGTCTCCCCTTCCCCCTGTGCTGGATATGGGGATATCCAGGGCGCGAATATAGCAATAAATATCATTATTCCTATAATTATTGCTCCCACAAGAAAGATTCTATCCTTGAGCAAAGGTTTTGTCCACACGTTTGCTCTTCTCTTTATGTTCTGTAAGGTGTCGGCTAGCATCAATTTCAACCTCAAAGCTTTATCCTTCTGTCTATAAGCATCTGTAGAATGTCTGCAACGAAATTCATAATAACATAGGCGACAGTTATCACTATTGTAACTCCCTGTATTAAAGAATAATCTGGTGCCCCTGCTAATGAAGTTGTTGTCGAGCCAACTCCTGTTGCCTGAAAGATTAAGAATCCAAGACCGGGCTGGAGGAAAAAGATATACTCTATGAACACTGTGCCTACAAGAGAGCCTGCGAAGACCAGTGCTAGAGCCACAAGAACAGGAGATATTGCGTTTTTCAGTGCATACTTTCTCTCAATTACATTGTTTGGTATACCATATGCCCTAGCAGTCCTGATGTAGTCTTGGTTTAATACAGCCAACATAGCTCCTCTTGTTTGACGAATTATAACGCCTGTCGGAAAAGCGGCAAGTGTAATTACAGGAAGAACCATGCTCCAAAGAATTTGAGCAGCAGCTGAAAACCTTCCTGACAGTATGGCATCAAGCAAGTAGGAACCGGTTATAGTAGGAATGTTATTCTGTGAGATAAAAAACAAAGAACCACCATATGAAGCTATTGGAAATATATGCAGTCCAGACGCAAAGGCTAACTGAAGAAGAAGTCCTAGCCAGAAATATGGTAGAGCTACCAGCCCCATTGAAAAGATTCTTAGAATATTATCCAACAAGCTATTTCGACTTCTTGAAGCTAAAATGCCTAGAGGAATTCCAACAGCTCCAGCCACAAGAGTAGCTAGTGTTGCTAGTGTTATTGAATTGGGCAAAGCTTCTGCTAAAAGAGTGGTAACTGGAGCTTGTAAGGATATAGACTCTCCAAGATTGCCATGTAAAAGCCCATTGATGTATATGAAGAATTGTTCATAAAGTGGCTTCTTTAATCCGAGTTGGTCTGTTATTCTTGCTATTTCTTGAGGGCTCGGATTAGTACCTGCAAACAGTAGAGCTGGATTCCCCGGTAATATATGAGAAAGATAGAATGTGATTATAAGGACCCCAAGCACAACAAAAACAGAGAGTGCAGCTCTCCTTGCAACGTAAGTCGCAAGATTCAAGAGCCAATCAGCCGCTTATTTGTAATAAAGTGTATAATAGAATGGATAGCTGAACCCATAGTTCGGATTTGATACAAAGCCTCCTACGTGAGGACCGAATGCATATACCGTCTGCTCAGCAAAGAGGGGCCAACCTGGTGCAGCCTGATACAGCATCAGGTTAAGCTGATTGTATTCTTGTTGAGCACGACTAGGGTTAGCTGCTTCATCAATATGAGCTTGTTGGAGAAGTTGTGTAAATGTCTGATTTTGCCAGTAGGCCCAGTTATAGACTATATCGTTTTGATAGGGAGGAGGCTGTATTGCGAACAACTCATTCATAACTAGCCAGGGGTCGTTAACAGCTCCTACCCAATTTAGCAGTAGTATATCTTGAGCACTACTGTTCTTTGCATAACTTATTGGGCCTGGACAGAATAGACCACACGATGGGTTATAATACCCAGCTTTTTGAGCCAATTGCCCAAAAGTCATTCCTTGTATATTGAGTTTAACACCCAGGGGTGCCCAGTCAGTCTGCATAACCTGAGCAGCAGTTCCCAGAAATGGACTTCCTGTTGAATACGTAACAGTCCATGTAACGTTCAAACCGCCTGTTATCCCAGCTTCTGCAAGTAGATGTTTTGCCAACGTCAAGTTACCGTTAGGTGGATATGAAGGTGTTGAATTACTGTAAAATGGTTTTCCTGGATTTATGCCTCCACTGAATAATTGACCATAGCCATAGAAAGATTGTTGAAGTATTTGGTTAAAGTTAAGGGCTGTTAGTAGGGCCTGCCTGATAAGGGAGTTGTTAAGATATTGGTGTTGAGTGTTGAACAAAAGCCATATTGCGGCGAATGATTTGGCTGGTATCACTTGGTCTCCAGCAGCCAAGATTTGTGAGACATATTGAAACTGTCCATTTAGTCCTGTTTCGTTAACTTGCCCGCTGAGTAGAAGTTGAACTGATGTTGCTGTATCTCTAACAAATTTGATTATTACCTTGTCAAATTGACCACTCTTCCATCCACCCCAGTAATTTGTAAATGCTTGAAGAGTGATACCTGTTTGAGCATTCGAAGCGTTTGTAACAATTGTGTATGGTCCAGAACCATCATCATGGAAGCTTGTGAACCAAGAGTGCAAGGCAGTGTTGTTTCCTGCAGGAACGCCTGAATACGTCCATATGTTTGGGCTAAAGATAAAAGCCGAGTAACCAGAGCCAACTATCAATGGTACGTTTGCCGGAAAGTCCCAAGCTATCTGAACTTGATACGGACCAGTTGCTGTTACACTCTTAAGTCCTGCCCATACATCTGGAGCATCGCCTTCTCCTAACGCTACTGTGTTCTGAATTGAGAAAACTACAGCAGTCGAGTTAAACGGTGTTCCATCATGAAACTTCACACCTTGTCTTAGATTGAAGGTCCATATAGTATCGTCAGAATTCGAAGTCCAGTTTACAGCCAACTCAGGGGAGACCGAAAGGTCAGGATTAACATGAGTTAATGTATCGTAAACGTTCTGAACTACATCAATTGTTGATGTTTCTCTTGGGTCCATGTCATTGCTAGGTGCGTTTCGAATTACAGAGAGTGTGTAGAATTGACTTTGGGGTTGAGGGGTTGTTGGCGTCTTTTGCATTGTGCCAAAATAATATGCGCCGATTCCCACTACTGCTGCGACTACTATAACGATAATTACTGCGACGGCAGTTGAAATGGCAAGTCTTTTTTTCAAACGGATCACGTTTGACATGCCGTGCTTATACCTTAACATTACTCGTAATTAAATTTATTCTGATGCAAAAGAACAAGGTTAAATCGATACTCTCAAGAAGGGTTTTGTGCGAAAGATTCTGGTAGCTGTGGGCAGCACTAATGGTGTAAAGATTCAGGCAGCACAGGAAGCGTTTCAAAAATTCTTTGAATGTGAAGTTGAAGGTGTAGATGTGAAGTCGGGTGTAAGTCAACAGCCCTTTGGTGAGGAGACTTTCGAAGGGGCAAAAAATAGAGCAATAGCTGCTATAAAGATGGCTGATTCAGATTTTGGCGTTGGTATAGAAGGAGGTATAACTATGATGTCGGAAATGGAGTTGGCATTTGCTGCTGTTTGCCTAATCAATAAAGATGGAAAAAAATCTATTGCGTCATCAGGAATGTTTCCTTTACCAAATGAAGCTCTTCAATTGATAAAACGTGGCAAGGAACTTGGAGAAGCTATGGATATCCTCACAGGGTTAAGAGATACGAAAAGAGGTCCTGGCGCTATAGGTTTGTTGACAAAGGGAGTTGTTAAGAGGGCTGAGCTCTACAGAGATGCCGTGATCTTCGCTCTTATACCGTTTATAAACGATAATTATACTTGGTAGCTTATCCATAATTAATAAATAAGCATGCGAAACCCATTTGTCCTGTGCGGCGATCGTCTAGAGACAAGTCGGACAGCCTGGTCTAGGACATCAGCCTGCCACGCTGGTAACGCGGGTTCAAATCCCGCTCGCCGCACGGAAGTTTACAGCATACGATATTCATAATCGTCTTAGAGTATTAGATAAACAGCTCAACAGGAAGACCTGCTTTCAGATAGAACCTTTGAAAATATTATTTTTCGTGTGTAGCTTGTAATAGTTGAATAAAGATTTGGACTACAGCATAGGAACAAGAGTCATCTGGAATAAAGCAAAAAGCGATGTCTGGTTAATTTAAATGTGTGTCTACATCAAAGTATCAGATCAGCTTATATCAAACACGATTTCCATATACACCCAGACATGATTTATTTGGTTAAACTTCTGGTCTCCTTTCTAATGCAAGGAAAAACAGAAGAATATGAAGTAAGCAAGAAAGTTATGCCTTCGCTTCCTCCTTGGTTCCATCCTACGCAACTCGGATTCAGGTCGGGATCGATTAGTCAATATCGAAGCGAAAAAGGCGGACATGTAAGAGAATATGCTGAAAAATTCGTGTATCATAAGGACAAATTTAATCCTGAAAAACAACCGATAGAACACATTATATATGATACTCAAATAGTGCAGTCGTTGCTTGCACTAGGAATGATATCGTTTGCATTTGGAAGATGCTATCAAAGCATCAGAAAATCAAGTTCGCATAGATGATAAATTTCATTATAAAAAAATATGCTAGTATTCCTATGAAGGCTGATGGAAAATGAACTTTCTGAGTAAAGAAAATAGAAGGTATATCTATACTTTATTTAAACTCATCCCAATAGGTCTAAAGTATCGCTCAGATAGAAAGGAGATATTGAGTAACAAAGGTAAAATAGTGAATCTAGAGAAATATGCTAAACATGCAAGAGACGCAGTATCTACATTCATAAAATTGGGTCCGGCATATATCAAGCTAGGTCAGCTACTCTCAGTTAGACCTGACTTCTTACCACAGCCATATATAGAAGAATTTTCAAAATTGCAGGATGAAGTTCCTCCAGCTCCATTTGAACAAGTAAAAATTATGTTAGAAAAAGAACTTGGGCCTATTGAAAGTGTCTTTGAAGAGTTCTATCCCGAAGCAGTAACAGGTGCTAGTCTCGGCCAGGTTTACCTAGCGAAATATAAGGGCAATCAAGTTATGGTCAAAGTAAACAGGCCGAACGTCAGGGAAGATATTGAGATAGATATCAAAGTTATGAGAAGGTTCATTCCTCTTGTTGGAAGATTTATAGATGAATCTTTGAAATTTTCACTAGAATCAATAATAGAACAATTTGCTGAAACCGTGTATGAAGAAATAGATTACAGAAAAGAAGCAATTAACCTTAATATGATAAGGAAGAATTTGAAACGTGACAAGAGTGTAATTATACCAGCATTCTATCCAGAGATTTCTACGGATAAGGTACTTGTCCTGGAAAGAGTAGATGGAATAAAGATATCTGATATAGAGAATTTAGACAAAGCTGGTTTAGATAGAAAAAAGTTGGCGAGAAAAGTTGCTAGATTATTCTTTAAAATGTTACTTAGTCAAGAATTATTCCATGCTGACCCGCATCCTGGTAATATAGCGGTTAGGTATGATGAAACTATAGTACTCTACGACTTCGGTATGGTTGGCAGGCTTGATGAAGAAACAAGATTGAAGTTAATTCAGTTTTATGTTGCTTTGTCTAGGTCGGACTCGAAAAGGATAGTTGATATTATGTTAGACTTGGGTATCTTGCAACCCACCGCTAATCGTTATGTTATCCGTTCGGGTGTGGAATTAGCCCTTTCAGAGATGAAAGGAAAAAAGATAGAAAATTCTGAAGTGAGGGCTCTTATGGAAGTAGCTAACAAAACCATATTTCAATTTCCGTTCAAATTACCAAAAAACTTGGTCCTCTATATGAGAATGTTATCAATACTTGAGGGTGTTTGTCTGAAATTGGACCAAGATTTCAGGTTCATACACATTCTCGGACGACTTCTCGAAGAAGAGGGGCTTACACGTGAAGCTTCTAGAGCAGAGGTTAAGGAATTTATCAGAAAAGTTAGGAACTCGGCTGAAGCAGCCATAGAAGTTGTCCCGATGTTAAAGGAATTCCTAGAATATAATGGATCCATGAGATATACAAAGAGACCTTTTAAGAGAAAGTCTTTTGTTTCAGGACTTTTAGGCGGGCTTGGAATAGGTGGCTTCTTGTTCTACTTGTATTTATCGAAGGACCCAAATGCTTACTTATTACTTTTTATTTCTATAGTTTTGCTAATTGGGTCTTTATTCTTATCAAAGTGAACGAATTATGTAAGATTGACCTTTCCCATTCCCTTTATAGGAAGCCTAACTCTTAACACTCCGTCTTCATACTTGGCTGTCGCAACTAGATTTTCTTCTTCGGTTTCTACCTTAACAGGAAGTTTTATTGTTCTGTGGACCCTTAACGGTCTCTGTTCCCAATAACTTATTCCGTCATATTCTTCTTGGTCTCTAGATGCGGTAACAGTCAGCGTGTCTTGCGTTAATCGCATCTTTATTTTTTTCTTATCGAAACCTGGTAGGTCCATGGCAACAACTAATTCATTTCCATCTTCATAGATGTCTATAGCTGGAGAAAGAAATTCGTATAAATCTCTTGACCTTGTGCTGACTTCTTTAAGCAAGTCCCTCCATATTGCTTGCATGCTAAGTATTATATTATCCTCGTTTATTAAATTTTAGCTAATTTACAACGACGTTAGCATCCTGGGAGCAACGAGCATTCCAAGCTTGCAATCATTACTGCAAAGACAGGATTTTAACCTAATTTGCTGTTACAAGACTTTATATTATCATCATTTTGATTGCATCAAATTTTCTATTCGTCTTAATGTATTTGGTTTATTGATGTTTACTTTAATCATCGTTGATATGTCCAAACTGCATTTATACAAAAGTATAAAGAAGGTAAATACACAAGCTAAAAAAATATTAGATAATCTCGAGCAAGACATAGATTAGAGAAGATTTTTGGAGCATGGATCCAGTATTTTGATGTCTTCAAGAATCATATTCTGGTATTAATAGGTCATGACTTCTCGCTTTACATAGGAAAGACGTCTTGCAAAAGATTTGAAATTCTCACCTTTTTGTTTTTGTTGCTCAGTCCTAATATAATATCTCGAATCGCAAGCTCCTTTTATGTAGTTATCAGTTAGATATGTAGATCTAATTAACCAACAGACAATTGATTCACGTTCGATGAAAAGAGACTAATTCTAAACTAATCTGAGTACCAGCATACAATGCTCCGGCAGGGGGAGAAATACCGAATGCTCTTACTATAGCTGCTGGCAACATATCAAATAGGTTTCCATTTGTATCACCAGATATATACAATAAAATACCATTTCTTGAATATGATGCGCTTAGATTCAACGAAGAGAAACCTGTAGTAACATAGCGAGTGTCATTATAATAAATAACAGGAAAATATGAGGTTTCGTTATAGTTCCCATACAGATTAATAAACGATTGAAACCTGATATAATAAAGTTTCCAAGCCTTGTATGAGAGATTCATTGTATTTAATATTTTGCTGTTTTCAATAATGACTGAATTATTTTGATACTGTATCGGATTGTTTGAAAGAAAGGCTGTTGATAACAATGAAGACCTACAAGATGTCTTGTAGCAAGCCTCTATATTCTGTATAATTTTATTAGCAGCATTCTCGGATACATTTGAGATTACTTCTTTGAGTGGGAGTTGGCTTTTATTTATAAATACTTGTTCATTTGCAGGTATTATTAATTTTCCAATCTTGTAAGAGTATGGTGAGCTCTGTGACATGTTTACTGGTATTACATTCGCAATTCCTGTAATATTAAATGGAGTTCCGGCACCATCGGATAACCCAAAAAGAATCAAGGTGTAATAATTACTTAATTCGTTTTTGTCCATCCAAAAAGGCCAATCCCCGTAAGGATACCCGTTTGGGCTTTGTGCATTAGAGTTTGCTGTATCAATTATTATTTTTCTGCTGAAGTTCATCGTCTGAAAAACCGATTTATAATAACCATTATAGTAGCTCCAATTCTCGTCAGTTTTAGGAAGTTGTCCATAATTCTTTCCGCATAAAGCATCACCTTTCACAAACATCATTGTAGCATTAACATTTGCTAGATTTTCTTTGTACCCGAGAATGCGAATTATAAGATAAAGGCCTTTAGAATTAATAATGCATTCTGACGTAGAATTTACAAAGAAAGATCCAACTTTATTATATTGTTTTATTATGTTATGATAGTTGCCTAACGCAACCTGAAATGTATAATTGTTGGGTCCTGAATAGTTATATCCTGGAACGATAAATTCATAAGCATAGACGGCATTGTTACTAGGTTCGAGGCTGTTTAGGCTGGAGGACTGTGAGAAGGAGAAGATTACCTCTGCTACCAGAAAGAGAATTACTATTATTGTTGCGGTTATAACCACCCTTTTCTGCATTTGGCATAATCACCGAAACAGAGTATTTAGCATTGGTAAAAAGAATGTAATGCCAAAGAATTCTTGTAATAAATGCAATGTGTCCTTGAGATGCTCCAATTCATGAGATGCATCTGCGCAATTCCCTGTTGTAGTAAATTCCGCTATTCCTGGTGTATTAGTGGGATCACAGGAATTATACGTAACGTATGTTTCATCATAAGTACCGACCTCCCCCGATGGAATGTCACCAGTATACCATGCTCCTTCTGTCGATAGGAATGACCGGTTATAACCGGCTTGAGTTGCAAAATATCCAGTTATGGTACAACCAGCACCATCGTTTGTTGTAACTTGAGCCCCATTTGCTGCTGATGCTGTAGATGGATCTGTTCCTTCTATCGAAACTCCAACAGTAACAATATCATCTGTTCCTTGTGAATATTCGCATGCGTAAACAGCTGGACCGTTTAGTACATATGATATAATTGTCACGACAACAAACAGCATGGGTAAAAAAGATGACCTGTATCTTGGTATAAACGTCTTTAATTTTTTCGTCACGTCAAATCACATTTTATTATTTGCAAAGTAGCCTTTTTAAATATAGCGAATGAAAAACTTATTTATAAAAAATCTGTAGTCTGCCAATCAATATTAGTGAATTACCGGTGACCTATCATCTTGCTCAGCTCTAATTCTGCAAGTCAATAACCATATTTAGTGATATTAGAAAAGTGATTCATTGTTTTGTTGCCAGCCTTAATATTTCACTCATATAAATAATCAGTATAATATTAAATATAGTTGTAAAATCCACTACCTGTCTTTTGTCCAAGCCTTACTTCATTCTTCATTTTATGAAGAATAGGATGTGGTTCCAGCCAGTCCATGTGAAGTCTTTCTCTCAATTGTTCCAGATTTTCAATTATACTGTCTATGCCCCACTCATCAGCCATTCTGAGCAACCCCTTCTGAAAACCCAAACCTAGCACTGTTGAAGTATCTATATCATCTTTCGTGGCAACGTCATTAGCAAGCAACCATGAAGCTTCATTTATTGCAGGCGATAACACCAATGAAGCAGGGACTTTGCTGGAAAGTTCTTCACTTATTATTGCCCTTGGCTTGTTTTTATCGTAAACGTAGAAGCCAGACCCAGTTTTCATTCCCAGATTGTTCTCTTTCACTTTAGATTCGAGTAAATGGTCAATAGGAACTGGAAAACCCCTTTCTGATAGGGCTCTTTCAACAAAATAAATTACATCCAGTCCGATATAATCGGCCAACTCAAAGACTCCCATAGGCAACCCTGCTCTATATTTCAATGATGAGTCGATTTCTTCAATAGAAGCCATTCCATGCTCAACCATTAGCCTAGCTGTACTCATGAATCTTACTAACAATCTATTAACTATAAAACCAGGTACATCTTTGTTTACAATTACATACTTTTTGCCCAATTCGTTTGAGAAATTTGTGGCAATATTTACTGTTTCTTCCGCCGTGTATTTACCTTTGATTATTTCTAATAACTTCATCAAAACAGGAGGATTAAAAAAATGAATACCGATCACTCTTTTGGGGTCAGAAACTGCGGAGGAGATCTCAGTTATAGGTAAACTGCTTGTGTTTGTTGCTAGAATACACGATTTTTTGGTGTACATATCTAGCTTATTGAATATCTGAAATTTGAGGTCGATCTTCTCTGGAACTGCCTCTATTACCAGGTCAGCAGAAGATACTGCTTTCTGGAAATCGAGTTCGTAGGTAATTCTGTTAGCAATGTTTTCAAAGCTCTCTTTTAATTGGTTTTTCGTTTGTAGTTTTTTCAGACTTTCTTCTATCTTTATTTTTGCGTTATCAAGAAATTTTTTGTCAACGTCGTTAAGGTTAACCTTTAAACCTGCTATTGCTGAAACTTCTGCAATTCCATGTCCCATAGTCCCCGCTCCTATGACTGCTATTTCAACGGGCTCTTGCATATGTAGAGTCAACCTCCTTTTAAGAGGTTGTTCAAAGCCATAGTCTTGAACACATCGCCTTGTATCTTTATCTTTCCTCCAAGGAATGCTTTTACTGGATCAAGCTGACCAGTAAGCATCTGATTCAATTCGAAGGAAGATGTTGTCAAAGTAGAGATAGGATTTGTATATTCCCCTTCTTGTATAGAAATACTATCCCTACTAAATCTTATAACAACGGAGAGTCCCTCATTCGTCTTTAATACGTACACCTGCTCCTCTAATGGTAGCTGCTTCTGGAATTTCGGGAAGTTACTAGATGCGAGTGTCTTAAGTTTGTTTAGCAATTCTTCGTTGCTTATAGATGCCATGCGTTGGTACTCCACAAAAGGTGGATTTTATCTGTTATGATGGAGTTTGATAATCCCTTATGTGGCGTTGATAATGTTTGCCTTTCTTATCATATAAAAATAATAAGAACCATTTGTCAATATCAGCGTTGACATTGAAGGAATCCCAATTAATAAAAAAATTGAAAAAACAAGCAATGACTTCTCTAATGAATGCATATTCGCCATATTCAGGTATCAAAGTTGGTGCGGCGGTATTGGATGATCGTTTAAGGGTCTATACTGGTTGCAATATTGAAAATGCTTCTTATGGACTCACCATATGTGCCGAAAGAGTTGCTGCAGCTAAGGCGATCTCTTCAGGGTCCAAGTATCTACTCTACGTCTTAGTTGTATCGAATTTAAAGGAATTTGTTTATCCTTGCGGAGCTTGCAGGCAGTTTCTGAAAGAATTTTCCAGCCGAGATGAAGACATGAGGGTTGTTATCACATCTAATAAAGGGGATACAAGAGTTTTAAAGCTGAGCGAACTTCTTCCCAACGCTTTCGAATTAAGACGAATTGATTGAAAGTGCTCGTCTTTTAGTTACTCCGAGTAATCCCCCACCAAGCATCGTAGCCAAAGGAACCAAAAGAAAAGACCATAAATTGTTCGTAGCAATGACCCCGGCAAGTATTGGACCAAGGAATGACCCTATTCCTATTGAAGATTCGAATAAGCCAGCTGCAACGCCCTTTCCGCCAAAGCTATCTATCATCACTTTGTTTAAAGTCGCAGAGTAAACGAGTCCTAGGCTGAATCCTGTTAGAGCAGAAGATATAATTAGAATCAAGAAGTTTGAACTGAATATAATTGCAGTGAAAGGAAAGACTATGGATACAAAGGAGAACAAAGCAAACATGTTTTTTATGTTAATTCTTTGTCTAATTCTTTCAGCTAATATGAATGCTATCAACCTAGCCAAAAGGAGAGATGAGATTATACTTCCCCATTCAAAAACGGTTAGTGAATTTAATGATGCGTATTTTGGAAAAAAAGTAGTTATTACGTTTATGGTTATACCATACATTCCAGTAAAGTAAAGTGGATAGAGGATTGGATGTCTGTTGTTCTTGTTGCTATTCACATGATTCTTAATGTTAGGAATGGTTTTGTTCAATGTTGACGCAAGTAAAGATGCTATGAACATGCAAATTGAAGCAAAAAGCAATGTATACTTGATACTCAATTCATGTTCGATGATAGCACCTAGCGTTGGAGCAAGGGCTGCCCCCAGTCCCCACGAAATATTGAACTTGGCAAGATTTGCATAGACAGTTGAGCTTTCTGAACTGACCATAGCTTCCAGAGGAGGCCAAATCATGGCCCATCCTATACCTTCGATTACTCTCATTAAAATTATTAAATTTAGATTCGATAGTAAAAAATATGAAAAGGAAGTCAAGAATAGTAAGATTGTCCCGAGCAGAAAAATATTTTTTGCTCCAAACCTGTCCGCCAGCTTGCCCATTGCGAATGGCATGAACATATATACAATAGAGCTCGCACCACCTATAATTCCTGCGGTGACGTTGTTAGCACCTAATTGAAAGGCTCTATATGGCAAGTATATGGCAAGTGAAACTACTGTCACCTCAGATAGAAAAGAAAGGAGGCTCAGTTTTAACATGGTGTACATAAAGAGTTCACTGACAATTACTGTTTTCGCATTATCTTTTATGATTCTTGTCCTGTGGCTTTGAGACCACTTGATTATAGTAAACGCATTCCTCTCTCAGCAGACAAACTTGGCATTTTGGTGCTATAGGTTTACATATCGTCTGACCGAACATTACAAAGAGGTCGTTTATCTCTAGCCAATACCTTTTAGGTATTTTTTTGGTTAATTCAAGCTCTGTTTCTTCTACACTAGTGGTTTTAACAATTCCAAGCCTGTTGGATATCCTGTGAACGTGGGTGTCCACGGGTATAGCTGGTATGCCGAATCCATAAACTAACACACAATTAGCTGTTTTTCTTCCAACCGACCTCAATTTCATGAGGTCTTCTAAGTTATCTGGCACTTGGCCACCGAATTCCTGCATTATCTGTTGCGCCACAAGTATAATGTTCTTCGCTTTGACGTTGTAGAAACCGACTGACTTTATCAGTTTTTTCACTTCATCTACGTTTGCAATGGCTAAATCCTTTGCAGATGGATATTTTCTAAATAGATTTCTAGCAGCTATAGTTGTGTTTTCGTCTCTAGTTCTATGGGATAATATAGTACCTATCAAAATCTTGAATGGGTCTTCATCTTCTTCTTTTTTTAGCAATGCAAGCGCTGTCCTTCTTCTATCTGTAGTTTCTTCTAGCATCCTTCTGATCATGCTTAATATCTTAGCAATACTATGTGATTCTTTTTTTATTTGTTCGTTTTTTCGCAAACGGCATCAGCGCTCTTCTGGAAGACAATTTTATCCCTTACTATAATACATTTAATGAAAAATTACATCTATCTTAATTTATTATGTAATAATTTAGGCCAAGAATTTTTCAAAATCGCCTGACCAGAAAATATCCCAGTTTTGTGTCCAAAAATTCAAGAATAAGATCGTATTATATTTTGGCAAACTGTTCCCAATATACGTTTATACTTAAGCTGCAGAAAATGATACTATATTTTACGTTTATATTGTTAACTCAAGGAAAATGAAGAACGCCGGGGGTGGGATTTGAACCCACGAGGGCTTTCGCCCACAGACTTAGCAGGCCTGCCCCATACCAGGCTTGGGTACCCCGGCTCAACCCCCCGTGGCATACATAACATTAATTACCTTTCTATGGGCGGTGGACCCTTCGGTTTTCCCTCTGCGTAGCTTCCCAGTGCCAAACTAACGAATTGTCTACGTAGACCTGACAGCGTGATTACACCGCCTTAGTGCTGCTCCCTCCCGGGCCTGACACGGTTCGACGGTTCGGAGGTCCTTTCACTTCCTTCGAAGTGGAGGCCTCCTTGTAACCACCCGCCAGGGCGCAGATTCATCTTCGGTTGCCTGGCCTGTCGGAAACGAGCAGAGGTTAACCCGAAGGTTACTGGCCCCCGCATGTAGCCGGTTTCGGGTACTGGAAGACGGCTAGCCTCCCGGCCCTACCCACCGCCCAAGTCAATCCTATTTGCACCAATATTAAAACATGGTTGAGGCTATTTGTGTCGCAATAGTGCACGCACTGCAAACTGGCCATGTCGAAGGAAGACCGCATTTAGAACATTTCGCTGAAGAATTACTATCTGACTTCATTCTTGCCGAAATAGCTAATACAGATTTGAGCATCATATATTTTATGCCTGGATGCTCTTCTTCGAGTGTGTTCAGATATGCCCTAATACTACTTCTGATGCCTTCATTCATGTAAGGACAGTGTTCAGATTGGATGGGTAGTTCGTTTACGTATGCATAAAGAGCTGCCTCCTTTTCGTAAATTTCAATGAAAGGATGTATCCTTCGAATGGAAAAAACATGTGACTCCGACGAACCTGAAGTCCAACCAATTCTCCTGATGTCCCCGTTCATGAAATTAATCAGAAATGTCTGAATAATGTCGTCAGTGTTATGTGCAGTTGCTAATGCATCTAAACCGAGCCTGCTGGCCACCGAGTCGATCGCTCTTCGTCTGAGAGTTCCACATATAGCACATGACGATATGCGATTTTTCCTTCTGATCATTGCTTCATCTTGAGTGAACCCATATAGTTCCTCGTAGCTTGCATAAACTGTTTTTATGCCCAGCTTTTCGGTTACTGTTTTGACGTTAATGAGAGATTCATTTCTGTAACCTTTAATTCCCTCATCTATAGTAATTGCAAATAGTTCCGAGTCATGCTCTGGTAAAATTTTTGACAATATATAAAGTAAACTTAAGCTATCCTTACCACCTGAAACGGCTACCCCAACCTTTTCTCCATGGTGTAACATCTTGTATTTTGCTATAGTTCTTCTAACTTTCTCCTCGATGCTCTGCGAGAAATGATAAGAGCATAGCCTTTCACCTGAATACCTTCTGTAGTAAAAGACATTCTTGTCACATCTGTCGCAGGTCTGTGAAGTCATTTATTGAAGGGGTAACATTAACCCTTTTAAGTGATTCTTTGTTAATTACACTGTCTGTTAGCGTCAATAAATACTCACGAATGCTTATGTTGTGTGAACGAAAGTAATTTTCCACTGAATGGTTTTTTACAAGTAAATAATACTGCACAAAACATAATCTCCTTTGCCATTCAAACAATAGAGTTCGTGTTACGTGAAGTGGTGCTAGTGATTTTAAGAGTTGCATTGCCCCTTTCATTGGCCCTTTTTCTATTCGGTTTACTTCTTTATTTTACTCATCTTAATCGAAGAATGGGTAGAGATTTTATTGTTCTTTCTCTTATACTCATTCTGATAAGTCAGCTTATCCAGTTGTAGTTTTCTACCGTTAACCGAAATCAACAGGATATCTTAGTGTAGCTACGGCCCCTCCCATTTTTCCTATCTGAACGCCAAGAAACGTAGATGAATCAACAAGAATAACCTTGGCGCCTTGCCTCTCAGCTTCGTTTGCAAGCTCTACTATCTGTTCTTCGTTAACAGTTTTGAATAATTCGTCTGCCAAAAGAAGTGATTCAACAGCTTTTGCCTGGACGGCAATTTTACATGCAGAAAAACCCATTGCTATTCTGTTATCATTCTTAGCTAGTCTTACCTTTGCTTCTTCCAATACAGACTGTGCATACTCGTATTCTGTGCCTTTTAAGATTGACTTCAATCTAATATCATTCAAAGCTACTCTCACGCCATCTTCACCGGTTACGTCAAATCCATCTATAACTTGCAATTGCTTAGTAACTTCCTGTAATTTATTAGCTAGCTGATTCTTTGTCTGACCAGGGCCAACTATTATGATTTCTGAATCTGGATTCTTTTTGATTACTTCTAGTACAGTTTCTAAGATGTTATTAATGTATTGGTTCATATGTTTGCTGTAGTCCTGTTGAAACAACTTACCAGAAACATCTGACCTTATGGTTCCTAGGTAGGTAAACGATAAGCCCTTTAATATTCCTATTCCTGCTTCTCTTGAGTCGAGTGATATTATTATAAAAGATTTGTATGGTGACCTTGAGATAATCCTTATTTGGTCTGGTGCGATTTCTCTTAGAAGTATTATTTCAGTCGATGGAATAACTTCAATAGAATGATATACTCCTTTACTAACTGATTCATCGTTGGTACCAGTTATTGTTCCTCGAATTCTTAACCTTCCTAATTCATTGTCAAAACTGAGTTCCTTCACTGATAATCTTATTTTTACTCTTATCCTTCTTCCTTTATCAGGTCTTACGTAGTCACCTTGTTGTTTTATTTCTCTTGTAGTCCATGCTTCTATATCATCTCCTTTTTCTATTATTCTCCTCAGTATCCAAAGGTCCATCGAATCTTCAGGAATAAGGGCTACTCCTTTTCTTGCTCCAAGCTGTTTGTAAAGCATCGTTCATTATGTCAAGCCCAGAGAGGAGAAGGTGGTTACTGTCAAACCATTCGGAATGTTTACGTTATCGGCCAGCTTGAATCCTACAAGAGTAGAGATTCCGTTCTTTACAGACAAGTCGATGAGTCTTTGGGTTATTATTCCATCAAAGATAATATGTTTAGCTCCTTTGAAACCCTCCAATGATGTCGCCAGTTCACTTACTGGGATTCTACCTAGTTCTTTCATATTCTCATCATAGATGCAAGCTTCAAGAGTGTCCTTCAAGCTTGGAAATACTTCCTTTATTTTCCCCTCGAGTTTGCTCTCGATTTTGAGCATACTTTTTTGCTGAGTCTTTTGCGAAGAATGCTGAACAATACGTTGTTGTTCCTGAACGTCTTTTTTCTTTAATATTTCCAGTACTTCAACTGGCGTTAACTCTTCAACCTCTTTCCCTTGTGGAGCCCGCAAGATCTTCTGCACATTTGCAACCTGCTGCAATTCTTTACTAATAAGGTCCCCACTCCTGTCGCCATCCAGAAAGGCTATCGTACGTTTTGTCCTTGATAATTTAATTACTGATTCTGGTACCTTTGCCCCGCCAATGGCAAGAGCGTTGTTTATGCCAGCCCGCATAAGATTTATCACATCTGCTCTTCCTTCAACAAGAATAACTTCATCTGAATCGTAAACTTCCGGTCCTGCAGGTAATTTTTCCGGTCCATAGGAGATTACTCTGCCTGGCTTGATCGACTCCGAAACGCTTTTTACGACTTCTTCTCCTTCTGATGCTGCTTTCGATGACCATTCTTTCAAAATTCCTTTTGCCCTTTCTTCAATCATTTTCCTTTTGGACGCCCTGACATCTTCAATATCAACCAGCTCAAATTTTGCTGCACATGGTCCTACTTTATCTACACTTTCTATTGCTGCAGCTATTAATGCAGCAGTAGATATATCAGTGCTGGCTGGGATTATAACTTCCCCGTTTGTCTTTGCATTTTTGGATTGAAGGTTTATTTCAATTCTTCCTATCTTCCAATTTTTCTGAAGTTCGTTGAGATCTAGTTCAGGTCCGAATAGGCCTTCTGTTTGGCCGAAGATCGCACCTACCACATCTGCCTTTTCAACAACACCATCTATGGTGAATTTTAACTTGATAAGATACTTAACTATACTTGAATCTGTCAATCTATTTTTCCTCTCTATTGTTAGCTTAAGCGTGATGCCATATGGTTATGATGATTGCTTTAATTAAGCTTGTCATCATTTTGCAGACCTAAGAACTGTGAGCCAAGAAATTTTTAGAATTTTTATAAAGTAATTTTGAAACCCAATATAATATGATTTTTCCCCTAACCAAGTAATCTCGAATATATTGATATTTCTTCAATGTGAACTAATTCTCCTTTTGTAATTTTTTTTATCGCTTTTCTATAAAATCCATCAGCTTGAATACCTTTATTCTGGAGAATTCTGGTTGCTCTTGCATACATATATTTCCCCTTTCTGTCGTAGTCAAGCAAAAGTATAACTTTTTTTGAGGACTCAGCAATGTTCAGGAAGTTTGAAAAACCTTCCTTTGAAAGCCAAAAGCAATTAACGTGCAACCCCAAAGATTGAAGGGCTAGTTGATCTTTTTTACCTTCTACTACAAGAAGTGCACCTTTGTTATGTTCGTTATTTAGTTCGTTTATTACTGAACGTAGAAGCTCTGCGCTCTCCTTTCTTTGTAGAAATAGCTTATGTTCCCTTGAAATATTATTTCTCATTTTATTCACTTGGAAGTTTGATGTACCCCGCCTCTGACAGCTTGCGCATCATATAGGGCCTTGGTAGCCCTTTCAGCCAAGCTCTAAAACGGGGCAAAAATTCTATGCTGGACCCATTAAAAAATCTTCCTGAGAAGAGGTATGTAAATTTCTGTGAGTTGTTGATAGTTGTTTATACTTCTTCGGCTTCTTGTCCCCTTATCTCGGATGGGACTTCTGGGAATTTCGTCTTTGCTTCGTTTTCTACAGCCAACTGCGCTTCATAGATTATACGCTCTGCCTCTTCCCCCGCCAGCTGGATATCAGGAGTATACCCAGTCAATTGACCTGACTCTACCATTACAGCAGATAAATCTTGAAATGATTCGTTCAAGTTTCTTAAGGCCTCAGGCATTGTAGATGCAAGGTGATTCTTTAAGGAAGAAACTATAGCAATGGCAGGGGCTAGATTTGCTGCGAAATCTCCCGCTTCTTTTGCGGTCTCAAGTCTCTGTATTATGGCTTCAATAACTATTTTTGACCCTACTATACTTTTTCTGGTTCTCCTCAGTTGTGATAGTTCATTTGCTAACATGTTTGCCCTTGCGTTCTGGCCCTTTTGTTTTGCCCTTACTATCTCGTCAAAAATACGTTTATCCTTCTCATCAAGAGCAGCTTCTTTCGTATCTATTTGTCTAATTACGTTGTTCAGTAATGCAATGGAATTGGTAACCATCTCCTTGAGACCGCGTTCTTTGGACATCTTCCTGTGATTAAAGTAAGTACAGCATAATAATATGTAACTAAAGTAAATAAGACAAAAATGTCAAGTAGATGCGTTAGTTATAAAGAAGCTATAGCTACTGAAGGTTTCTTGTTTCCCAGTACTTAATTGTACTGCTACGTATAAAGTATAAACACCGTTACCATACAGCTTAATCAGATTGTTCATATCAAAAGAAACAAAAAAATTGTTAGATGAGACAGACCAGTCCGTGGCAGTTATTGTTATACCTCCCTGAACCTGATAGCCATATGGTACAACACCACCCAGAAAAGTTCCCTGGTCATAACCATCATTATAAGGAGAGTTCGAAAGTTCTAACACAGTGAGAGGTTGAGGGAGAGGATCATAAAACAATTCTATCATTTGAATGTTTTTTGACATGGTGAAGTTACCGCTAAGCATTACAAGGTAATGGGAGTTGATACTGGGAAGGTAATTCCAATCAATATAAAGATTCTCGAAGTCCTGCACCAAATACACATAGTTTGTATCGTATGCTATCCCAATCGATACATAATTGTGATATGGGTCTAATATGTTGAATCTGTGGCCGTTTTGATGAATGGAATCGTTGTAGACCATCTGATATTCCAGTTGTTTTAGTGCATCCTCCACAGCAGATATCGATGTGAACTTCCCGTTATATTGTTCATATGCAACATTCTCCTCAACAGAACCATTACCCCCTGCTATAGTGTATCGCATATATGGTTTGTAACCCTGAGTATCCCAATGACTAAAATAGCCGTTAATCAACATACTGTATGCATGCTGCTGTGCTGCAGGGTTAAAATCTAGTGAAACATTAGTACTGATACCATTACTGTGTCTATCGTTATTTATTAAAGTCAGCATATAATTAGCTAATACACTATAAGCTTGAGGTTTAGGTGCGTTATAGTAAAGTAGTCCAAATTTGGAATTATTCTGACTTGATTGTATCCCGCTGCTGTACCCTAAACCTGCCTGTATGTTGTGGATTATACCTCCAAACAATGAAATAGCCAACGGTCCAGCAAATAACGGAATAGCTAACACTAAAATGAATATTAAGACTATGGCCATGTAGGCAAGCTTGGCTACTGCTTTGCGTCTTTGCATGTATTTATATATCTTGAATAATCATATATATTTATTCACCATTAAATACAACCTAAGGTCATAAAGTTAGTAAAACCGTAAGAGCTCTAAGGGTCTGAAAAAATTTGGGGTCAGAGAGGACGAAGATAAAGGAAGTATTAACTAAAGAAGTAGTGGTAGTTGGTCCTAATAGCTCTCTCGTCAACGCGATGAATCTAATGAACTTAAGGGGTATTAGCAGGCTGGTAGTAGCTGAAAGAGAAGGTGCGGTCGGGATAATAACAAAAAAAGATGTTTTTTCTTTTGCTGCTTCTGATGATTCGGGAAGACCACTCGACCAAGTATTTGTCAATGAAATTATGAGTCAGCCATTGGTCACTGTAAATGAAAATGAGTTTGTGCCTGTAGCTGCCTCTCTTATGTTAGATAATGAGATCAGTTCTGTAATTGTATCTGACAAAAAGAATAGAATGGTTGGAATAGTGACCAAGACCGATTTAGTAAGGTTCTACATGATGAAGATGACAGGAAGAATAAAGGTCAAAAACATAATGAGTGTTCCAGTTGTGACAGTTTCTCCCACAAATTCTATATTTTATGCTGCAGAGCTTATGAAGAAAAAGAAAATTTCCAGATTGGTAGTCGTTGGAGGAGAAGCCCAGATTCGAGGAATAGTCACATTTTCTGACCTGTTTTCTACTAATCCTCAACTTATATCGATAAGAATGGTAGATGAATCTTCGGAAAGTCAAGAGATAGGAATACATATTTCAATGGGTCCGGCATTGACTGTTGAAGATGTAATGAAGACCAACGTTACATCAGTAAGTGAAGAAGCAGATGTTGCTTATGCCGCCAAATTAATGTTAGAAAGAAAAATAAGTGGTATTCCAGCAACGAATCTTCCTAGTACTCTTAGCGGAATAGTCACCAAAAATGACATATGCAAGGTTATTGCACGCCTTTAAATTTACAAGAAGGACTTGCGCCCTGGGCGAGATTCCCAGCAACTTCTTTTGCATTTGAACTCGCGTCGCCCGCGTGACAGGCGGACATACTAGACCGGATTATACGGAAGTCATCCTCTATACTACCAGGGCGCGTTTCCGCTTACCTCTGGTACTCGTTTTAAACTTTTATGCTTCTCTGATTACAGGAAGTATGTACTCTTATGAGTTATATCTTCCCCAGTAAAAATCAGGCGTTGCGCTATGCTCGGTCAGAGGCAAGTTGTCATTCCTTTTCTTTAAACCACACCTTTTAGAATGTCTTGACCACTTTTTATTACTTATCAATTTACCGCATTTTGGACATATAGGCATTGGAGAGACATAAAGGTAAATAGTATATACGTCTTAACTAATCTTTAGCTTTGTGCGGGCCCGACGGGATTTCCGCGTCACTCGAGTCGAACCCGCATAGAGGGCTTGCTGTTGAGCTTGAAGCCAGACCCTCGGGTCTCTTCCAGCCATGGTAAAAGCTTCATCGACAAACGACTTTTTTGTCGGCTGTCTCCGATGCTCTACCTGGCTGAGCTACGGGCCCGCAAAAGACGTCTCCAAGGAGCAGTTAATAAAATTGAATATGTTTATGGATAGCTTAGGTTTATCAGCTTTCCACTATTACTTCTCCGCCCATCCATGGGTGAATATTACAAAAATACTTGTAAATGCCGGGAGTAGTAAAAGTATATGTATAGGACCCGCCTGGCTGGACCGATACATTTCCAAATGAAGTCACTCCTGCAGGGACAGACACTGTGTATATCGTGTGTTGTGTAGAATCATCGTTGGTCCACACTACGGTGTTATTTATACCTATAACAACCTTCAGCACAGACGGATTAAAATATAAATTTGAGATTAGTATACTTCCATTCCATCCTGAAGGCTGTAATTTAGCTCCCTGAGGTATTGTAATTTGTAACGTAGATGGTTTTGGTTTCATGCTACCTGTATACAAATAAAGTCCAATTATAGCCACTATAATAATTATTATCATTATGGTAACCCAAAATATTCTAGTCATAGCCCTTCTATTTTTAGGCATAATTTTATTGTTTTATTTGACTCTAATATTAACCTTCCTTGCTGATACGGTCATACAAGGTTAGAAATCCTTTTTTGCTCTAAATTAAGACCTAAAACCTGCTTGGGGGCGTCGTCTAGCAAGGGAGAACCACCCCTGGAAAGGTAGGACGGCAGGCTCCAGATAAAAGCAGGTTCTCTGATCCTGTTTCACAGGGATGAAGAATGTCTGGAGCTAGGGGGAACCTGTTGGTCGTGAGTTCAAGTCTCACCGCCCCCACCAAGTAAATATAGCATCATAAAGAATAGATTAAGTAAATATGCCGACATGATGTAAATAAGATTTAGGTGATAGACATTAATTACTTAAAGAATTCAATTCTTAACTTTCTTCGGTGTTTATTTACATTTTACATGATTTATATACTATTATCAACCAAAGCGATATTAATTATTTTATAATATTTTAATCGAATAGTATTGATTCTTATAAATATAATGTAAAACAATTTAATCCATTGATTAAATGTTGTCACATAGATAGCGGTTTGATATATAGCGGGTTAAGACCTTTTTCCAATCTGATTTAATGTTCTTACAGAAACTCCGATCGATAAAAATATATTAGTTGACGTGTGTTGTGTTTCAGGTATTGTATTTGATTAAGTTATCCCCTTTTTTGTGAAAAACTACTGTAGCACAAATAGATTCATAGTATTAATACTAAAGTTTTTGAATGTGCTGTACAAAAACATTGTAATAATTTTAGAATGAATCACTATATTAATTTCTATTGTAAAACCAACTGCTATGGATAAGAAAAAGACTGCGCTTCTTCTAATAATCTCTCTAGTCTTTTCAATTGGCAGTTTTTTCAATAATTTTCAACATGAAGTTAATGCGTCGACATTGGTCAAGAACATGGATTTCTTTTTTCATTATAGTTCTAGCGCAGTCAACATTGCAGGAACGTCGAGCAATCTGATTATGAATACAGTTTTTACATTTCAGGGTGGTTCTCAAAATTTTTATAAAGCTACAGGTCAACCAAAAATTTCAGAAGATTTTTACCTATATCCTCCCTTTGCAGGGAATGTTACTTTGTCTGGTAACTGGGTTGTTACTATTTTCGCTAATTCAACCTCTTTGCATCCTGCTACATGGAATGTGGAATTCTGGGAGAAGGCACAGAATGGTTCCATAATATGGGATTCGGGGATTCTGTCACCTAATGTTGTTGGGGGCCCAGCAGGGGAGCAAGGTTATATTGATGTTCCGATCTACGGATATTCATTAATAGTATCTAATTTGACGCATTCATTTCTTGCAGGAGATACTTTACAAGTTGAAATTACCGTAAATACGGGTTCGACTGTTCCGGTTAGGCTATGGTACAATTCTGCTTCGTACCCAAGCGGAATGGTATTACCAGCTACATCATATGCAACCCCATATTCGATAATAACCCTAAATGTGAATGGAACTGCGACAAAAGTCTTTTACACTTTTTGGTCACAGAATCAAAGGAGAGTTATAGTAAACACTTACGTAAGTGACCCGTTCGGTGGATATGATATAAGCAACGTAACTATTGAAATAAAGGACCCTACTGGAACAATCTTAGTAAGCAACATTTCTATGATGAGGACAAGTGGTAATGCTTACTCATACACAAGTGAATATCAATACTCTTTTCCATATGACGTTAATTCTACATTAGGGATTTATATCATTATTGTCTCCGTAATCGATAACAATGGGTTGCATAATCATGAAATGTATGGTACTTATGAGCCTTTTATTCAGACTGCTAACAGCTACTTTTCACTAGGTATTCCAGTACCAGTAACTTTCAAAGTGATTAGTGCTTCTTCTAGACCGCTGCAGGGCGCAGAAGTTGAACTTTATACAGGAGGTCACCTTTATGCTAGTGGTATAACTGCCTCAGATGGTTCGGTAAATATAACTGTCTTTAGCGGTTCATTCAATGTCAAGGTATACTGGGAAAGCACTCAAGTTTACAATGCATTAATATCGATATCAAATTCTACAACAATTATCCTTCCCGTTCTTGTATTCGACCCAATATTCAAAGTTACAACGTTTGATGGTAATTATTTATCGAATGCATTAGTATTTGTTACCTATCCAAACGGTAGTACTGGCAGAACACCGTTTATTACAAATCAGTCTGGAGAAATTCAAATGTTTTCGCAGCCTGCAGGTAACTATACATTCTTAGTTGTATATGATGATGCTGTGGTAGCTAATACCGCTCTCCTGGCTAATTTTTCATGGACAATAATGGATAATATATATAGTCCTATCATACCTCAGGCTCAAATCATTAATTCAAAAGTTTACACCCTTACAATAAACGTGCTAGATAACTCCGGTCATGAATTAACCAATGTAACAACGTTAGTAACAAGTATGTCAACAGGCGATGTATTTAACTACGCTTTGACAAAAAATGGAACGGTCTCCCTTTTACTTCCTAATGGATCGTATGATATTCAGCTGGAATATCATAACGTGTGGTGGCTCAGCTACTTTTCGAATATAACCAAAATACCTGTACAGATAACAGGAGACAAAACTTTAACCATAACAATGAAAAATATTCCTCCCCCTCCTTGGATTACTCTTGGTTTCTGGCTAATAATAATTGTAATTCTGGTTGTAGTTGTTGGCCTATTTATTTACTTTAAAAGAAGAAATGTTTAAATCATAATTATATCCGAAAAATAAAATGAATCCCTAAGAACAGAGTCTTTTACCTGGATTTTAATCGGTTTATTGAATATAGGTCCATCATATACAAATGTATGAAATTCTCCATATTCTCCGCACGGGTCCACTCCCTCAGGGAGAGATTCCAAGAAGTCTTCGTCGTATTGTTTTCCAACCAATTGCTCCGGTACCTTTCTAGGGTCAACAGTACAAACTACAGCTTTAAAGCCCAGGGATATTATTTGCTTACTCAGCTCTTTTGTGTCTCTCCCCCAGATAGGAAAGATGCAATTCATATCAAGTTCTTTCAACCTGCTTTCTCTGTATTTTCGTATGTCTTCCAGAAAAATATCACCAAAAGAAACTTTAGTTATTCCTTTTGACTTGTATGAGATTAATTTTTCCTTGATTGCTTTTTCATATTCAATGTTTGTCGAATTCTTAGATATGAGAGCTATGTCGAGCTTTATTCCTATTGCTTCTGCTTGCTTTGCCACTAGTTCCCTTCTTATTCCGTGCATACTAACCCTGTCGTATTCCTTTGTGATTGTTGTAAGTAAGTATTCAATATGCAATTCTTTACTCTTCATTAATTCGTATAAAGCTAGGCTACTATCCTTTCCACCACTCCAAGAATGAACTATGCATTCCAACAGTTTATCCTAAATAAAGAGATTATTATAAATTATTCACAGTATCATTTTTGGTAGAAAGGAGCAAGTGTTTTGTAAAATTCGGACATTCTTGCCGGATTATTCGAGTCTATTATGGACCTTCCAACTATGATAAAATCCGATCCGCTTGTTATAGCCCTGACCGCATTACCACCTTGTGCTCCTATCCCTGGAGTCACTATAAGGCACCTGTTACCTATTGATTTTTTTACTTCTCGAACTATTTTGGTTGCCCTAGATGAAACTATCACTCCATCGACCTTCCACTTTTTTGCTCTGTCTGCGAATATTGTATACAACTTTCTTCCTCTTGAAAATTTTAATGAATAACTTTCATCTGCTCCCATATGACTCATGTAGACAAGTAGTAAAAGCCCAAGCTTTCCGTCATGAGAGAGTTTTACGAGTCCTTGAAGACCGTCAATAAATCCAACAATGGGATTAGCTATAATGGAATCGAACCCATAATTAATCATTAAGGATGCTACTTCTTCATTGGTTGAAGCAATATCGTTTAGTTTGATATCGGCGATTGTTGGAATTTCTTTTTCTTTACAGTATCTTAAAATTGGTTTTATACCCTCAAGACCGAATGGTAAAATCAGATGGAAGTTGATTTTAACGCCTGCGATGTCTTCATTAACGCTATCCAGTATTCTTTGCGCTCTGATGATTCTAGAGTTTATCATTCCTCTTATATCCAAGGCCAAGATTAATCTGCTATTCTTCTTTCTTGCTCTTTCAAGTAGAACACCTGCAAATCTTAACAAAGTGATTGTTTAAAATAAGGAAGGAGTATATCATCTTTTCCGAAACAAATAATTAAGTCATCAGGTTAATACTTTTGCGATGGTGTTTTCTTCTCTTCTGTCTAATTTAGGAAATGTCTCGTTTCCAAATCCTTTACTTTTGGCATCTGGTGTAGTAGGCAATTCGTTTGAAGAGTTGACTTATGCTCTCAAACTTGGTGCTGGTGGAGTAGTAACCAAATCTGTGGGAAGTAGACCGAGACGAGGGTATCCAGTTCCCAACGTCATAAAGTTAGAATTGGGCGTTCTAAACGCGGTAGGATTATCCAACCCGGGAGTGGATGTTTTTAAAGTTGGGCTATCCAAAAATAGAAAAAATCTGCAACATATGCTGGTTTCTATATTCGGATCTCGCCCCCAAGAATACATAAGAATAATAAAGAAAATAGATATGCTTCCTTTTGCAGGTTATGAACTTAATCTAAGTTGTCCCCATGTTAAGGGAGTGGGTATTGACGTTGGACATGACTTGATACTCGTCTCTGAAATTGTTAGACAGGTGAGAAAGAACACAAATAAACTCTTGGTTGTTAAACTCTCTCCAAATACAGATAAATTAATAGAAATAGCAAAAGAAGCTGAAAAGAGCGGTGCTGATGCGTTAACACTCATTAATACTGTTCGTGCAATGGATATTGATATTGTTTCACACAGACCGTCTTTATCAAATATATATGGAGGTCTTTCTGGACCAGCTATCAAGTATATAGCCTTAAGATGTGTATATGAGTTATTTGAGGAAGTAAACATTCCATTGATTGGATGTGGCGGAATAAGTAAATGGGATGATGCAATACAGTTTTTCTTGGCAGGAGCCAGGCTGGTTGAAATAGGTACAGCATTCGTCCAAGATAAAACTATTTTTAAGAAAATTGCTATCGGTATTGATGCTTATGTCGAACGGGAAGGGCTAAAAAGTTACAGTGAATTAATAGGATCAGCACATTAGTGCTTACTTTCTTTTCCTTTCCAGAATATCATGAATGTATGGTTGTAATTCACTGATTGTGGTGAAATAATGTAACCTTATTCCGTTGTTTTTTAAATTTTGCATTGCTCCTTCCATTCTGTCTATAAGCACTAACGCGTCCTTCGCTATACATCCCGCTGACCTCAATTTGTTAGCAACTTCCATGATACTGTTGCCAGACGTAGATACATCGTCAATTATCAGGACGTTATCCCCATGTTCAAAGTGTCCTTCAATCTCTTTTTTTGTGCCATAATTCTTTTTATCCTTCCTGACGTAAATCATCGGTAAAGAATGGATGTATGATAGCACCGAACCGAATATCAGACCTGTCGTTGGCACACATGCAAATGATTTGAATTTCGTGTGTTTTATTTTGTTCAAAGCTTGCGTGTAAGCATGAATAACAAGTTTGAATGTTTTTGGATTGCTTGGTACGAGTCTCAAGTCTATGTAGTAATTGCTTTTCTTTCCACTTGAAAGAGTAAAATCACCATAACGTAGGCTTCCTGACAAAAACAGCTGCAAAGCAAGTTGTTTTACTGAAACATGCATAAGTGTAGTTATGAATCATTTGTCTTATATTGTTTACAGATTTACATAAGTATGTAAAAAATAATGTCTGAACAAAAAGATTTAAATTAGATTTTGGTAGTTTTATGGCGCGGGTTCTTATCCAAAAAGAAATTGACGTAAAGATTGATGAAGTTTTAGACCTTCGAAACACCATTAAAAGGTACAGATTATTCGCTAATCAAAGGATCCACTCGGTAGCACGTATTGAATCAGCGATTATATCCGGAGCTAGAAAATATTTTCTCGAGAATGACTTCGTAGAAGTAACGGTACCGCATATAACTAAAGCTACCGGCGCTTGTGAAAACGTAGCTACAATGTTCGACTTGGATTTCTTTGGGGAGAGAAGGTATCTTTCTCAAACAGGTCAGCTATACCTTGAAGTCTTAACACCATACTTGGATAAAGTATTTGCTATAGGTCCGAGCTTCAGAGCAGAACCATCGGTTGATGAAAGACATCTCGTAGAATTCACACTGATAGAAATAGAATTCAAGGGTAATTTCCTAGAGTTGTTGGACCATATCGAAAAGATATTACATGGTATGATAGAAGAAGTCGTAAAGAACTGCACCAAAGACCTACAGACTCTTGGAATTAACAAGGACCGTTTGACCAGTATAACACCACCTTTCAAAAAGATCACATACAATGAAGCTGTAGATATTCTTCAAGAATTTGGGGTAAGGTGGGGCGATGATTTAAAGAGTCAACATGAGCAATTTCTGGTAGAGCGATTTGGAAGTCGTCCTCTTTTTGTAACACATTTTCCAAAATCAATTAAATTTTTCAATATGAAAGAAAATGATTTGGACCCACGAATTGTTGACAGTGCTGATTTGTTGCTTCCTTACAGTGGTGAAGCGGTTGGCGCAGCCGAACGTGAGTACAAATATGAAAATCTACTTCTTCGTCTTTCAGAGTCGAGTATGCTGAACATGCTAAAGCAGAGAGGGGGCAGTATTGACGATTTTCAATGGTATCTTGACTATTATAAGGAATTTGGAGGTTGTCCACATTCTGGTTGTGGCATAGGTCTTAACAGAATCACGCAATTTATCATTGGATCTAAGGATATAAGAGAATGCACCGTCTGGCCAATGAACAAGGAAACTATTTCTTGATTTTCGTATATCAATTTCAATTTCATACTTATCCCCTTTGGATATATGGTGAATAACTTAAAGACCGGTCCCATTAGGTGGATTGAAGTATGACTCGCAAGTACCTCTTTACATCAGAGAGTGTGGCTGAAGGTCATCCAGACAAGGTTGCAGACCAAATATCAGATGCTGTTCTGGATGCGATAATGGCTCAGGACAAAGACTGCAGAGTTGATTGCGAAACATTGATTATGCAGGGTACTGTTATAGTCACAGGCCAAATAACCACTACAAGTTATGTTAATATCAAACAAATAGTTAGAGAAGTATTAAGGGATATTGGCTTCAATAACGCAAAAGATGGACTCGACTGGGAAACATGTGGAGTATTGGTCTCCATTGAAGAACAATCTCCCGATATAGCTAGAGGTGTCAACAAGCCTCTCGAAGAAATGGGTGCAGGAGATCAAGGGATGATGTTTGGTTATGCGACAAAGGAAACCCCACAACTAATGCCTTTACCTATTATGCTAGCACACAAGATTGTTAAGACCCTTGCAGATGCTAGAAAAAGCGGAGTGTTGCCATATCTTAGGCCGGATGGAAAGTCTCAAGTTACTGTGCAATATGAAGATGGAAAACCAGTACGTGTAGATGCAGTAGTTGTTGCAGCACAACATAGTGAATCCATTGATACGGATACGGTAAGAAAAGATGTTATAGATCTAGTCATAAAGAAGTCAATACCTCCAAATCTGATAGATTCAGATACCAGATATTATGTAAATACCACTGGACGATTTGTCATAGGTGGAACTTTGGCTGATACAGGTCTTACTGGAAGAAAAATAATTGTAGACACTTATGGCGGGTTTGCAGCACATGGAGGAGGTTGTTATTCTGGTAAAGACCCTACTAAAGTTGACCGGTCGGGAAGTTATATGGCTAGATATATAGCTAAGAATATTGTTGCAGCTGATCTTGCAGAAAAGTGTCAGGTACAGATAGCTTACGCAATAGGTGTAGCCGACCCCATATCTTTTATGGTTGATACATTCGGAACAGGAAAGGTTAGTGACGAGAAAATTACTGATGCTGCTAAGCAAGTCTTTGATATGCGTCCTAGACTAATTATAAAAAACCTAGATTTGCTAAGACCAATATACAGAAAAACTGCTTGCTATGGACACTTCGGTAGAGAAGACCCTGATTTCACATGGGAAAGAACAGACAAAGTATCCGAATTAAGGAAGAAATTGGGAATGTTATAAATTCTTTTTTTGATATGTTTTGTTGTTTTTCTGCGATTGATTTCGTCAACTAATATAGCGATTCCTGCATGTGTCAGCATTAATTTAAGAGCCAAAATTTACTAAGAGGTCTTTAAATGTGTATACTAATTCTCAGACCGATAACTAATCGTTAACTGAATAATTTTATTCCCTTTTGTTGACCAATCATTTGTTCTATTTTGTCAAGTAATTTACAAGATTTTCTAGGTGAATGTGCACCTCGTCATCTGATTTTTTCTGTATAGCATTGATACTGATTGGAGTAATGGATATATTTCCTTCGGTAAGGGTAACATAGGCGTCTGTACCTTCCTCTGCGATTACTTTTTTGCTTCCAGCTAACCAAAAATATTTATTGCCTCTCGGATCCGTCCTTCCAATAACATAGTCTTCAAAAACTTCTTTGGCCATCGAAGTGATTTTTATCTTTGTTTTTTTAGTAACAGTAAGGGGAAAATTAACATTTAATAAATCTACAGCGGGCGGAAATCCATTGTTAAGAAGGAAATGTATTATTTTCTTTGCCAATTCCGCTGAAAGTTTGAATTCCTTTTCAGTTAAAAGATCTCTAGCATCTGGTATAACCTTGGAAAAAGCAACTGATTTTATTCCTATTATTGAACCTGACATTGCTGCAGATACGGTACCTGAAGAAAAGAACGATTGCATGCTTACATTTTCTCCTAAATTTATTCCTGAAACTATCATTTCAATCTTCTTCTTTTTGAATAGTCTATGTATACTTACAAATACACAATCTGCTGGTGTACCTGTTATTGCTATGGCTTCATAATTTCTTTGGTTGACTTTGGACATAGTTAACGGTCTATGAAAGGTAATACTCATTCCTGAACTACTTTGCGCACCTCTAGGAGCAACTACTTTAATGTCTGTAACTTTTGCTAATGACTTGGCCAGGGCCATGATGCCGGGGCTGTATACACCGTCATCGTTTGTTAGAATTATCATACCTGATTAACATACCATGAGTAGTATTTAATGAGTTTATACTTTTTCTAATATTTAGGTTAGTCGATTCTTCGAAATATAACTTCATTACCTCGTCTTTCAATTAAAATTCTATCGGTGGTCACTTGAATCCGTTCAATATAAGCCAAATCTATTATCTCGTTAATAACGGCTCTTTTAATCTCTTGGGAACCCATGGGAGTCTTTATAATAAATTTTGCGAATCTAGGAGAATTGGCCGTCGCAGTCTGAATCCTACCTATTTTTATAGCCATGCTACTAATCGCTTTATAGTAATCTTTCTGATTGTTTTTTCTTTCTTCAACCATCCCTTTACCTTATCCTCCTTTGCTCCAACTCTTTAAGTTTTTGAAGTAATCTTAATGATGAGATATAATGAATTCGAGTTGATATATATGTTCACTCTGTTTCACCATCGAATGTAATTATTTGTCCTTATAAACGCTGATTATCTTATAATACTGTAATGACCTCAGATGTAATATCCGATAAAGATAAATATGATTTTTCTTACATAAATCAAGCACAAGTAACATCAAAGAGTTTTTTGCTCAGAATCGGGTCAAGAGTCGATATAATCTACAGATTGCTTAGAACTATTTCAAGATTGACAGATTACATAAATCTTACAATTGACGATAATTCTGTTTTTGCTCGTATAATGGACGCGCAACATGTAACATTGATAGATTTCCATCTACAGAAGAATATATTTGAATCCTTTGCTATATCGGACCCACCAGTCAAATTCTCACTAAATATTTTCAATATACTTACAATACTTTCACGAGGTATTAAAACCGCAAAAAGGGTAGAATTGTTGACTCAAAATATAGGAAAGAATGAATTAATGGTCACGTTTGAAGGAAAAAGCAAAGCTGAATATACAATTGAGTGTGAACCGTTTGAAGATAATTATCCAGACCTTCCCAAGATAAATTTCAAGGCGTCGCTTCGAGTTACTTCGAAAATGCTAAAGGATGTATTAGAAGATTTAAAAGTCGTTTCTGAAGAAATAAATATTACTGCAGAAGACAATTGCTTTGTTTTTTCAAGCAAGAATGAAAAACGTAGTGTAATCTGTAAATTGGAGAATGATTCTCCCCAGGTATACAATATGTCTAATGATGGAAGAGTTTCGAGTAGATTTAATTCTTCATACATTATAGATTTTATTGATTCATTAAGACCTAACATAATAAATTTAGAGTTAGGTGATAATTCTCCTCTAAAAATTACGGAAATATTGAACAGTGGAAGCTACGAACTTGGTTACATTTCTTTTTATTTAGCTCCACTTTATGATTCATCTACGTAGATAAATTTCTAGGTAGAAACTTCTAGCATGTTAGAAAGAACATTGCTATCATATTTAACTAATCCAGCCAAGCCACCAGCTAGGCTGTGAACCTTGTTTCCTTTTTGATTCAAAAGCTTAGCTATGTTTAATGAATTTGAACCGGCTACACAAATAAATAAAATTCTTTTATCGCTATGGTCGACCTCCTTTAGTAGACTCTCAGGTATCTCTTTTGAAAGTAAAATCTTTCTAACATCAGAAGTCTTCAATACCAATAATCTCCTATCATGCAGCTCTAAAGCCGATAGTATATCACTAACATATTGTTCCTTAGGCACAAACATAGTGTGTGCCCATACAACAACCCCGTATTCATTCGGATTTGCAAGAATATCTTCTTTACTGACCTGATATTTTTCTTCTTGTTGCTCAAGGATGTTGTTTGAATATTTCCTTATTCCATCAGGAAGTATTACAATGAATTTATGTCCAACTCCATAATTAATCATTTGCAATGTGGCATAAAGTGAAAGTGCACTACTTTCCCCAATGTCATAACCTTTACGTATGAAGAATTTCAATAGCTTTTTAGCTTGTTCGAAATCTACTTCGTGCTGACCCGCAAACTCGTTAGGCTTGTAAAAGGGAAGACCTGATGCCTTCGATTTGGTCCTTATTCCTGCTACGTCCTGGTCTTCAAGCGGAAATACAACATGAACCGCCTTCTTTCCATAAACGTTCGATATGTATCTGCTCAGCCCTAAGGAAGTACCACCTGTTCCGAACGTACAGACCACGCTATAATTAGATAAGTTTTCTCCAATATTCTCCAATTGTTCATCTATTTCTTTTGCAGTAGTCTCTATATGCGCTATAACATTTAACTCATTGTCATATTGTTCGGGACAAAAGCCATCATAAATTTTTGCCAACAATTTGGCTAGATTGATAACATCTTGCTTTGCTAGAAGTATTTCTATTTCTTCTTTATGAATGTCAAAAGGAGCAATATCAAAGCCATAGTTCATAAGTTCGGTCCTGAGATACTCTAGTGTGATTTTTGTAGTCAAAGCATTCCCTTTACTTTCACTTCCCGGTGCTGGACAGATATCTACATCAAGGTCTATTATTCTGATGCCGCTTTTTTTAAGTTCTTCTAAAACCCCATCCTGGAGTTTTCTTGATACCAGAGCGATAACATTCAGGCCCAACTTCGAAATCATACTTAGAGCCAAACCAAAGTTGCCTGATGTGGCCTCAAAGATTGTTTGACCGCTCCTTAGTTTCCCGCTTTTAATGGCTTCTTCGAATATTTTCTGCGCAGGTCTTATTTTTATGGAGCCACTAGGAAGTTGGGACTCCAATTTTCCAAAAACCTTCACATGATCTTGGGAAATATTTAATCCAAATTCGACTGCTGCGCACTCTAACAATGTGTCTGTAATATTTACTAATGGCGTGGGGTTCTTGATCTTTTTCGTTATAGGGTCTAAGTGGGGAAGTTTTGACATTAATACTGTCTCAAAAGAAGCCAGTAACTTTGTGTCTATCTCTTCATTCAAGTTTACTTCACTTCCAAGTGACACCGTTCAGATGTATAGATAGACTTTCTGAGTTTATTATTAATGTGATTGAAGGGTGAATACTCCATAATTTTCTGCTAACAGCTTATAACACTGTTATAAAAAAGATTCTCTGTTTTTGGACCACAACTTATTGAACTATTTACAAATATTGAAGATGTTTTTCAGCTAGAAAAATAAGAATCAAATATGATTTCGAATGTACTTTTAAGCCACAAACTTGATATAAATACGTGTCTAGCTAGCCACGATATTATACTTGACGTGTTTTCATCATCAATTGGCAAGGTCCTAACATCTTATCGTATACTCATGATTGATATAGAACCAGAGACTGAGCCGAAGAAAAGATGCAAAATATGCCCCTTTCCAAATGTTAAAAAAGAATTATTAGGTTAAAGGTGGTTAAATTGTGTTGTTGAATAGGTAGACATCACAATAGTCCAGGTATTTATTTCTCTGTCTGTACGATTTGTTTCCGTTAATCGGCCATTGGCATATGAGAGATTTTCCAAATTTGGTATGCAAGTTAATAACATAAAGGAAAAACTAGGATGATAAGTGAAGTCAGTTGCGCGTTGTGGTCTTGGCTGGTGGAACAGGGTCCGCAAAGCTTCTTGCGGGATTGTCACAAATAGTAAATAAATTATCCGTTATATCAAACATAGGAGATAACATTTGGTTATATGGGCTATACATTTGTCCTGACATCGATATAACTACATATTGTCTTGCTGGAATCCTCGACGATAAGGGTTGGGGAATAAAAAACGATACTTTCAACTTTCTGTCGCAGCTATCTAGGTTAGGCTTCCAAACTTGGTTCAAAGTGGGAGACAAAGACTTGGCGACTCATCTGGTAAGAACACAGATGATAAAGAAGGGTATCAGGTTAACAGATATTACAAAATTTATTACTAATTCTCTTAACGTTAAACATGAAATAATTCCTTGTTCAGACTTTGATGTTCAGACTTACGTCAAGACTGACAAAGGAGAATTACACCTACAGGAGTTTTGGGTAAAGGAACAAGCAAAGCCACAAATATTTGGAATCGAATACAAAGGGTCAGAAGTTGCTCGAGCGTCTCCAGAGGCACTTGAATTTATACTAAATGCAGAAAGAATAGTTATATGTCCTGCTAATCCCATCAGTAGTATTGGTCCCATTATTACAGTAAAAGGTATAAGGGAAGCCATATCAAAAAGCAAGGCCAAAAAGGTAGCCATTTCTCCTATGATAGGTTCAAAGCCTGTTAGTGGACCAGCTGGTAAATTCATGCAGGCCTTAGACCTCAGGGTCGATAGTGTTGGCGTGGCTCAGCTCTACAAAGGTCTTGTTGATGCTCTTCTGATTGATAAAGCTGACGCCAACCTCAGTCCTGATATAGAATCCATGGGCATAGAATGTATTCAGGATGAAATAATTATGAAAAATGACATAGATAAGATCAGACTGGCTTCTAGAGTATTAGAGGTGTAGTTTTGAACGGTTTAGCTATAATTATACCTATCAAGCACCACAAACCGAAAAGCAGATTAAATAAGATATTGACGTTAGATGAAAGAAAGACACTTCAGTTGGTTATGCTTTATGATATACTCGGCATCATTTCTAGGAAGAAAATGCTAAACGATACTTATATTGTTTCCAGCGATAAAACTGTTGTTGATAATATTGAATATAAATCTATCAATTTCATTGAAGAGCATAGCGAAAAGGGAGTTAATGCTGCTGTCGAATTTGCCATATCTAGACTAACCAACTATGATGGATGGCTGTTACTTCCTGCTGATATTCCGCTTCTTTCAACCTTCGACCTAGAAATTGTATCGTTTTTAATGAATGTAGGGTATGAAGTCGTAGTTTCACCATCAAGAAAACTTAACGGTACGAATTTACTACTTATGCTTAAGGACAAAAAGATTAATCTCCATTATGATGATGATAGTTTCAGAAAGCATTTATTAGAAGCACAAGTGAGAAATCTTAAAGTTGCAACCTATTATTCTGAATCTATTGCTTTAGACATTGATGATGAAGAAGATGTGTCTGATTTTCTTAAATCTAAAAATAATACATACACAATGTCCTATCTTTCCCAAAGGATTAAAGATAAAAAGCACCAGAAAAGAAAATATTAATAAATAAACAAACTGTTTTATTACTATTGTAGGTAAGGACATAGGATGATAACTGTTTCTGACCTGATGACAAGAAATGTATTTGTAGCCACAGAACAAGATAGGATTTTACATGTCAGAAAGCTTATGGTCGAAAGAAAAATTAGCAGAGTAGTAATCATAGATGAAAGAAATAGACCGATTGGTATCATAACCGACAAGGATGTACTTCGTTATGTTGTTGACGATACGAGTGGAATGGATTTAGACAATCTTCCCGCTTCAAAACTGATGAGTCATCCAGTTATCACAGTTCAAGATTCATTGAGTATTCAAGATGCAGCAAAGAAGATGTATGATGCTCGTATCAGCTCCTTGGTCGTTGTTAATACCGACAACAATCTTGTAGGAATAATAACAAAAACTGACCTTTGTGCGTTTTTCGCTCTTAGCATGAAAGGAAAGTTTCCTGTTGAGAGGTTTATGTCAAAACCTGCAATAACAGTGAGACCTTCTCAGACGATTTTTTATGCAGCTTATCTAATGGAAAACAAAAACATTTCACATCTCATAGTCACTGATGGAGAATTAGAAGGTGTTCTAAGCCTTTCTGATATGGTCAACGTCACACCTTTCATATACGGACAAAGGGCTAGAAGCAAAGAACCCATTATATATAGTACAGGATTAATGGTACCTAAAGAATATATACATCTGCTCACGGTTGGAGACTTCATGACAAGACATCCAATTACAATTGAAGAGAAAGCCGACCTTGCTGACGCAGCCAAGCTCATGCTCATGCATAAGATCAGTGGTCTTCCTGTAATTGACAGTAAAAGAAAAGTTCTGGGAATTATTACAAAAACAGATATTTTGAATGCTGTAGCTAAATCAAAATAACGGATTACTTCCAAAACAAATAGTTGTCGTTGATTTAAGCCTACTTCGTTTGGATGCAAAATGCTTGACTACATTATTTTTCTACATAATATAGTACAACGCCTACGATTCAATTAAAATGTTTTATTGATAAATGCATAAATTATGAATAGGTGTTTTTAGGAAAACCGAACGTACACCTAGCAACAAGAAATAAAACTTATTAGGGGTCTAATATGCAGCATTTAACGTTTTAATCTTCGTGAAGTGGATGCCGTGATAAAGGTAGGTTGCTGTGGTACGTCTGGTCTATCATTGCAAATGTATTCGAAAGAATTTGATCTTCTTGAAGTGCAAAGAAGCTTCTACGAACTGTTGAAGACAGATTTAGCGAACAAGTGGAGGAACAACGTAAGATTAGATTTCGAGTTTACAATGAAAGTTTTCCAAGGAATAACTCATCCTGTTGAGTCACCAACATGGAGAAAATACAAGAAAAAAATAGAGGGAATAGATCCTAACGAAGTAGGGCTATTAAGAACCACTCCTTTCGTAAAGTATTGTTGGGAACAGAGTATTGAATTTGCACATGTATTAAAAACAAAGATAGTTATAATACAACTGCCTCCTTCATTTCAATATGATACTACGGGCTTTGGAAGATTGAAGACTTTCTTTGAATTTGTAGAACCAGACTTAACATGCGCAATTGAATTCAGACATGAATCTTGGATACCACATATTAGCTACATATTAAAAAATTTAAGGAAATGGAGTATTATTGTCGTTTCTGACCCACTAAAATTTAATCCACCTAAACAAGATATTCAATACTTTAGACTCCATGGAATGAATGGGTTTACGAACTACAGATATGTTTACACTGACCAAGAAATAGACAAGTTGATAATTGAAGCTAAAAAAAGCAACACTTATGTTCTATTTAATAATATATCCATGTTGACTGATGCGAAAAGATTCCTCTCAAAACTGCATACAGTAGGCTTTATCGAGTAATTTGAATGTATGATTTGGGAGACTTTTTAAACTTAAGGATAATATGAAGAGGTCACTGAATTGAAGTTAAAAAATGACAATAATAAATACGAAATGGCTGTACGAGAAATATCTGCAAATATAGAGAATTGTTTTAACAATAATCAACAATTAACTTTGTCAAAAATAATGGACATAAAGATAGAAGTTTGCAGGAAACATCATATTAACAAAATACCTAGGAATTCTGAGATACTTAATTATATTACAGCGTCGAATTTACCTTCAATAAGGAATTTCCTGAAAAGGAGATCAGTAAGAAGCAGGTCTGGAGTAGCTATCATTACGGCGATCACCAGACCGTTCAGCTGTCCACATGGAACTTGTATATACTGTCCTGGAGGAGTTAGATTTGGTACACCTCAGAGTTACACAAGAGGTTCACCAGCAGTTGAATATGGGTTGGCAAGGAATTACGATCCTACGCGCCAGGTCCAAGACGCATTAAACAGCCTTATCAGAAATGGTCATGATACAAGTAAAATAGAACTAATCGTGTTAGGCGGAACAGTCCTAGCTATGCCTGTCGAATACCAAAAATGGTTTATAAAAAGTTGTTATGACGCTTTAAACGGGAAAGTCTCTAACAACCTTGAGGATGCGATAAAGACCAATGAGTTTGCTCAAAATAAATGTGTTGGATTTACAATCGAAACTAAGCCTGATTGGTGTAAAGAGAAACATATTGATATGCTACTTTCCTATGGTGCTACAAGAGTTGAAATAGGTGTACAGAGTTTAAGAGAAAATATTTTAAAAATTATCAACAGAGGTCATACTCTTCAAGATACAATAGAATCTTTTAGAATAGCTAAGGACTCTTGTTTCAAAATTGTAGCTCATATGATGCCGAAATTACCTTATACTACGGTTGAGGATGATTATGATGACCTTATAAAGCTTGTCACAGATGAAAGATATATGCCAGATATGCTGAAGATTTATCCAACTCTTGTTATCGAAGGTACTGCTCTCTTCGGGCTTTACAAAAGCGGAAAATATACTTCCTATGGTGACGAGGAACTAATAGAAATGCTTTGTAAATTTAAGGCATTTGTTCCTCGTTGGTTGAGGATAATGCGGATTCAAAGAGAAATACCAAAAGAAGAAATAGTAACAGGAGTAAGAAGTGGTAATCTTAGGCAAATTATAAGGGAAAAAATGAAAGAGAAGAGAATCAGATGTAATTGCATCAGATGTAGAGAAGTTGGTTTCAAAATTTCTATGGGTGAATTAGAAAGTCCTCCATATATCGAAGATGCTAAGTTGAAAAGAATTGACTACAAATCTTCTGATGGAAGGGAAATATTTCTATCTATAGAAGACGATAAAACTGATTCTCTCTTCGGTTTTTTAAGGTTAAGGATTCCGTCGGGACAAGAACATAGGAAAGAAATCAAGGATAAGAATGCTTCATTAGTGAGAGAACTTCACGTCTTTGGTTACGTTGTACCTGTAGGTAAAGATCCTATACCAAGTCAACAAATTCAACATAAAGGAATAGGATCACGCCTTCTTATAGAGGCTGAAAAGATTTCAAAAGAAGAATTTGACAGAAAAAAACAAATCGTCATCTCGGCTACAGGGACTAAACAATATTACAGAAGAAGAGGTTATTGTGATGATGGACCGTATATGTCAAAGCTCTTGCAGTAATTCTTTTCTTAAATACATATATTAAGTGTAAATAGTTCTTAACAAAATAGAATGGTGCTTGGTATCTCAAATATATGTAAAATTCATACCGAAAAAAATGGTCAAAGAAGACCAAGTAAATAAAGCCAAACCTGCAAATCTAGTTCCCGCTATTAAGGAAATATTGGAAGAAGCCAAATCTTACTCTATGGCTGTAGATTCAGATCCGGATGAAATATCATTCTTAATGATTGAACCAACGACTAAAGATGTTAATAGAGAAGAGCTTAATTCGATAATGGTAATGCTGGGTTCACAGAAAGAACCGAGTGGAGGGTGGTTGCCTGTAGTAGTTGAATATAAAGGTGATTATTACGTTGTTGGAGGAAAAGATGCGTATTGTGGTTAATTTAATCATAATATCAGCAGATAATTAAAATTCTTCATCAATAAGCTTCTTGTTTTATTGAGATATTTCATATAAATTAAAAAATTCTTCTCTATCTCAAACACCTTCTGATATGTCTTGGTTAATTTTATGGGCATGTTTATTTATTAATTCCGGCAATAAGGAGGTGTCTTCATGACTCGTAAGCTATTTTGGGAAGATATGTACCTAAATGAATTTGATGCTGTGGTGACCTCTTCGGACGGTAGTCATGTGGTTCTTAACCAAACTGCGTTTTATCCCCAAGGGGGCGGGCTTGTGTCAGATACTGGTACTATAGATGGCGTTAGAGTTATTGATGTGATTAACGAAGATAAAAACATAATTCATTCTTTAGACCGTGTAAACCAATTTGAACTTGGTAAAAATGTCCATTGTGTTCTTGATTGGCCAAGGAGATACAGCATTATGAAGATGCATACGGCTGCTCATCTGCTCAGTGCCGTGATACATAAGAAAAGCGGTGCACTTATAACTGGAAACAGAATAGCGCCAGACGAATCAAGAATAGACTTTAGCTTAGATTCATATGATAAGCAGAAGATATTAACATATATTGATGAAGTAAACGATATAATAAATGCAGGAATTGATGTTACAATATTCTTTATGAAGAGAGAAGAAGTTTTACGTATTCCAGGATTGATAAAATTAGCTAATGTAGCACCTCCTAACGAGGAAGTCTTACGGGTCGTAAAAATTGGAGATATAGATATGCAAGCTGACGGGGGAGTTCATGTGAAAAATACGAAAGAAATAGGAAAAGTAATTTTAACAAAGTTGGAAAACAAGGGGAAGGCCAATAAAAGAATTTATTATAAATTAGGATGATTATCGCTTAACATTTAATAAACATGTATGTTTCTTTGGTCAATAACTTGTTATTTTTGCATCCAATGCCTTATTATAGCAATAGTATGATTTCATTAGATTATGTGAAAGTTACAGTGTTTGATATCTTTTTCAAATTAGCAGAAAGGCACTGATTAGATAAGAATGTATGCATATGCATGTCTCCAGAAGAACGGATAAATAAATTCAAGTAATTTGTTACCATTGATGAAAATAAATATTTTATTATAAATGTTTAAAATTCATCCTCAAATTTTTTCGATACCCTTTCCGCAGCGAATGTAGCTGCTTCTACAGCGTTTATTATACTTGTCCTAAACGACCCTTTTTCAAGCTCATATATGCCTGCTATTGTGGTTCCTGCAGGAGTTGTAACGGTATCACGTAACTCTGCTGGATGCATTTTGGTCAACTCTAATAGGTTAGCTGTTCCTGATAACGTCTTTGTTGTTAATTTCATTGCAACGTCCCTTGGAAGACCTACTTTGAGTCCAGCAGTTACTAATGCTTCAACAAGAATGGCTATATATGCAGGCCCACTTCCACTCAAAGCTGTTATGGCATCCATATATTTCTCCGGAACCATGATATGTTCTCCAAGCATATCGAATATTTGGCGAATTTTATGTATATCGTTATCTGAAATATTCGTGTTTATTGAATATGCTGTAATTGATTCTCCTATAATAGCTGCCATGTTAGGCATTGCTCTCACAATCTTGGCCCCAACAAGAGACTTCTCTAGCTTTCGTAAAGGTACGGCTGCCATTAACGAAATAATTATCTTGCCCGATACAAAAGACGAAATCTGACTAAGAAGCTGCTTTGCATCGCTTGCTTTAACAGAAATCACTATTATTTGTGCTATTTTAGTAGCGTATACGTTATCAGTAGTTACTTCGATCTTGTCTGATTTAAGATGTTGGATTGAAGCTATGTTCCTTTTTGTCAATATTATTTTGGATATGTTGCTGGAAGCTGACAGTCGTCTGGCTACTATTTCTCCTATTCTTCCAGCTCCCAAGATGGCAACTATCATTTTAATACAGAATGATATTATATCGTTTTAAAGATTGTGTATTATGTAACCTGATATTGTAATGCTTTTTGATTGTTACTTACTTTAAAGCTTGTTCGACTTTATCTTGCTGTATGAGATTATGAACAAAATCTTATAAACCGTTTATTTATCGTTCATTTTTGGTTGATGATCAGTCGCATTGATTGACTTTGTTCAATTGCTTCTTCTTGGCACAGTTGCTGGCATGACTATATTTTTAGGCTTACCAATAGCCTTTTTGAAGAATGTAAACCAGCAAACAAAATCCTTTCTTAATGCAATCGCTATTGGTATACTTTTTTTTCTCATAATTGATGTGTTCGGTCATGCATGGGAGGTAACCGAAGAATCAGTTCTAAGCTGGTTTGCTGGAAAAACTATTTCTGTGAATCCGATTGCAAATTTATCTGCTCTATTGGGTGGAATTGCGGCAGGTTTGCTTGGTTTATCGTATTACGAAACCAAGTTGTTCCCTAAAGTCCTCAACGATGGTCGTACAAAACCCACAATTGAGCAAGGGACTAATAAAAGAGAAGTGCCTGTTTATAATTTGAGTATTGACGATATGGGAACTTACAGGCTAGCTATAATGATAGCTAGCGCTATAGGCGCTCATAATTTTAGTGAGGGTTTAGCAATAGGTCAATCTTATGCTGCCGGTTCAATCGGATTGGCCATTGTACTAATAATTGGATTTGGTGCTCACAATGCGACCGAAGGTTTTGGGATTTCAAGTCCATTGATGCGCTTAGATAAAAGGCCTAGTCTAAGGTTTTTAGTAGGAGTAGGTTTGATAGGTGGGCTTCCTACATTTATTGGGACCCTAGTAGGTAGTTTAATTGGTATGTCAACTTTTACGTTTATATTGTTTCTTAGCATGGCTGGAGGAGCGTTAGTATATGTCTCGTTATTAATGTACAGCACTGCAAGGAGACAAAGCAACAATTATGTCATGATGCTTGGAATATTTATCGGTCTCTGTGCTGGTTTCATTACTGACCTGTTAATAACATTAGGCGGAGTATAATATCCAAAAATATGTAGTTTTTAACTTATAAAACACCTAATTATTCTATTTGTTTGCCATGCATAGGAAAATTGCGCCCTCAGTACCGCTTCTTTATGATGGGGCGTTGGACGATTAGTAACGGCAGGCTGAACTGGTCGCTCCTTGCGGAACTTCCAGCGTACACCTCCGTCCTATCAACCCGATCTTTTATCGGAGTCCTCCCCCACTCCTGCCCCCAGCCTTGCGGCCAGAAGCAGCAAGTGAGCGGTAAACTCTTCTCGGGAAAGGCTTCCCCCTTAGATGCTTTCAGGGGTTATCCTCAACGGCTTAGCTGCCCGGCACTGCCCTGTCGGACAACCGGTACACCAGA
>Ga0080006_1118131_pt1 | contig 93540 bp, 86 predicted proteins | sample RS3BMetagenome_FD_69209 | JGI IMG/M metagenome (GOLD analysis project Ga0080006, IMG submission 69209) | Ferric oxide microbial mat and aquatic microbial communities from Rainbow Spring, Yellowstone National Park, USA - RS3B (SPADES... ... | reverse complement strand
TTTCAGAGGTAGCCGCCCGAATCGAAGACATCAACCCGGCCGATCTGACCCGCCAGATCAACACGATCCAGATGCAGCTGCTCGACCTGGCCAAAGCCAAGACCGAGGCCCTGGCCGCCGCCCGCCACATCAACCTGCAAGCATTGCAACCGTCAATCAACCGATTGGCAAAGGCGAAGTAGTGCAAGCTCCCCACGCGATCACTATGCGTGAGGCACCAGCCACCGCTTCGCGCTCACTTTTAGGTGAGGCACCTCGTAGCAAAAGCGAAAGTCGTGACATCCGGTCTGTCAGGACGGGCCCGGCGTCAGCAACGCCGCAGGCTGAGGCCATTTCATCGAGGAACCGGGTCATTCGGCTCTTAACCATGGCAGAGAAATTGACGGGCAGAACAATTCTCTGGAAGCGCTTGAACTAGGCGGACCGATTCGTAACTCGGGTAGGTGAGCGAGACGCGGGCGCGAAGTCCTGAACATCAAAACCGGCGCTTTGCGCTGGTCATCTTTCCTATCCGCCGGAATTTGCGGGTTGGTGGCGACGCTGCATAGCTGCAGAAGCTCGACCAGCTTGGCAGTCGCGCGGCGGGCTCGGGTGGCCGCGTGAGAATGTCCATCGCCGATGCCGAGGCGCTTCATGCGGCCTGTGACTCACGTTTTCCGGAAGTTGGCGTCCGCATGCGCGTGAGCCCAAAGCCTGCCCAAGGCGCCGTAGAGCACTTATCGCTTAGCAATCTGTTTTCGTGATGCAGAGCACTTCGTCGAGACTGGCGGTGGGTAGCTGGGTGCTAGCGGACGGTCGCCCGCGCTGGGCGGTCGGATCGGACCTGCTGTTGTGCGTGCGGATAGCCCGTTCCAGGCGTGTGGTTTCGAACATCGCTGGGCCGGTGGCCATCGTGTCTGTCAGCAGGTAGCGGCCGGTGTCGGGTGTACGGCGGATCGACGGCTCGGGGGCGCTGGCGCCGGTGAGGGCGGCCGCGTCGGTGAGGTTGACGCCGACCTGGAAGACGTCTGGTTCGGCATCGAGTATCGCGGTGAGGCGGCTGATGTAGTTCTCGGGGGAAAAAAATCGCCAGCTCTCGCCTAGGTGCAGCCAGAACCGTCCCTGGATCTGAATGTGGAGCTGGGCCAGCTGCGTGGCGGGCTGGTCGCCGGGTACCGAATCGGTGAACTCCAGGAACCCGTAGCGCTGCTGCAGCGTCGCGCGATCGGACGCGGACAAGCCGGTGTCGAGTACCAGGAAGCGTCCGATCCGTGAGATGTCGAGGCAGCAGTTCAGGAATGAGTTCAGGGCGTGCTCGGTAATATGACGGTCTGGTCCGGCGATCAGGCTGACGGCGACCCCGGCTCCAGCGGGACCGGTGGTCAGGGAATCAGCACCTACCTCACCGAGCGGTCGGCCCGCCCCGGCAACGCCCTGTTCTGCGGGCCGGGCGGTGATCACCTTTCCCGCGACGCCCTGGAACACCGGCTCGTGATTCACCTCGCCACAGCGGCAGCAAGCTGCCCGAGCATCGCCGACAAGCACGTCACTCTTCATACCCTGCGACACACCGCGGCGATGAACCTGCTGGCCCAGGGCGTCGACGTCTCGGTCATCGCGCTGTGGCTCGGACACCAACGGACCCAATCTGCTGACGCCTACCTGCACGCCGACATGAACATCAAACAGGCCGCGATCAATTGGACCCGGCCACCGAACACCAAACCCGGCGCATACCACCCCGAACCCGACATCCTCGCCTGGCTCGAAACCCTATCAAATATGCCGACCTTTCAAACAGCGGCGACGCCGCTGACCTGCGCAGAACCCCGGACATCGGCATAAACGAAAGATCGGCATAACCCTGTTATACCGACGTCGGCATAACAGGGTGGTGACGTCGTAAAGCACCAAGCTCAGATCGCCTGTGGCGCAGACAGTTTGGAAACAGGCGGCGGCGATCTGATCACAGTAACCACCGGCAGACGTACGGCGCAGGGTCCGCTTGCGCGTCGACAGCGACGCGCAGGTGCGGCCCAGTTCAGTCAGGACCCGATCGACATCGAGCAGGCTGGTCGGCTCCACCACCCGTGCGATCACCAGATCCCGGAACACCTCATCGCCGACCGCATCGAAACCCAGATCGGCATACACCCCCGCCAGGGCGTCGTAGAGCAGCCCGCTGCAAGACTTCAACACCCGCGGCCGGGCCACCAGCTGCCGCGGCGCGGGCACAGCACCAGCGTCGGTGAACAGTGTTGCCGCAGGCGGACTCACCATCTCGGCTTTGACGGCCTTCGGGGTGATGCCTAGGTCCAACTCACGCTGGGCGTCATCATGGCGAGTCCCCGTTACTGAGTCCACCCGCTCTTAGAGTCGGGTTTTTTGGTTCCGGATTCAGTTGATCTCGCAGGCCACCGGGGTGTGGGCGCACCTGCAGGCTGCAGCGTACTCGGCCGGCGTCCGGTAGCCCAGCGCCGAGTGCCGGTGTCGTTGATTGTGCTCGTCCTTGAAATCGCCGATGACCACGCGCGCCTCGAGCAGGGTGTTCCAGTGGTTGCGGTTGAGGCACTCCTTCCGTAGGCGATTGTTAAATGATTCGATATGGCCGTTATTCCACGGCGTACCCGGCGGGATATACGACATGCCCGTCTTTCCGTCGCAAAACTGTTGCAACGCTTGGGAAATGAACTCTGGCCCATTGTCCATCCGCAGCACCTTCGGCGGCCCGCCCGCGGCGGCGAACACCTTCTTGAGCTCCTCGACAAGATGTTCGGCGGTGATCGAGCGTTCCACGATGTTCAGCAGCGAGCACTGGGTGTGTTCATCAACCATCGACGCGATCTTGATCGCCTTCCCGTCGATCGTGGAGTCGAACTGAAAATCGATCGCCCACAACACATTCGGCGCGTCAGCCTCGATCGGCGGAATCGACGACACCCCAGCCCGCTTGCGTGGACTACGTACCCGCACCTGCAGCCCTTCTTCCCGCCACAGACGCTGGATCTTCTTTTTGTTGACCTCACGGCGCTCGTCGTAGCGCAATGCCGTCCACGCGCGCCGGAATCCATGACAAAGGTTCTTCGTGGCGTAGGAACGCAGCCAGGCCCTCATCTCGGTGTCTGGGTCGGCGGCTGTCTGAGCTTGCGGGAGGCGGCGGTGTGTGGAGCGGGCCAGCCCAACTGCCTTGCACGCCAACCGCTCCGACATGCCCAACGTGATAGTGAGCATGTCGACGGCGCTTGGCAGCTGGGCTCAGAATTTTCCCTTCGCTCCTCCCGCAAGGCGTCTTTTACCAGCTCGGCTTCGGCCAACAGCCGTTTCAACCGGGCGTTCTGCTCACGCAGCTCTTTGAGCTCCTTAGCGGCGTCGGTGTCCATCCCGCCATAGGCGCGACGCCAGTTGTACAACGTTGCCGGTGAGACACCGAGTTCGGCGGCGACCTCCTCGCCAGTCTTGCCCTCCGCGGTCAGCTCGTCCGCACGGCGCAGTTTGCGCACGATGTCCTCCGCGGAATGCCGCTTCCGACCAGCCATAAGTTTCATCGTCCCTTCCAGCCCGATATCGGGCCACAGGACTCTAAAACTGGTTGGACTCATTCAGCGGGAACACGCCAATCAGCCAACAACCGCCGAGCCTCCTCGATAAGCAGACCCAGCTCGGCGTCATCGCAGGCCGAACCCACATGCCGGACGATCCGGCGGCGACCGTCGACCGATTCGGCGATCTGGACCGCAGTGGCACCCGAGGCCGTGCGCACCCGCCGAATCCACACCACCGGCCGAGCCTATCCAGGCAAATTAGTGCCTAGCAGGTGCACTAAGGACACGCGACAAAATAAGTTAGGTTTTCGCTTCCGTGCTGGCTACGGTTGTGATAATGACCGGCATGGCGGGAATCGCGGACTCGGCGGCGTCGAGGTACGCGGCGCTGCGCCCGCACCTGGATGAGCGGCAGCGGCGCCTGCTGTTGGGGGTGGAGGCCCAACGGCTCGGGCGGGGTGGAATCAAGGCGATCGCCGAGGCGACCGGCGTTCACCCCGACACCGTCGCGCGGGGAGTGCGGGAGCTCGACGGGTTGCCGGAGCCGGCGGCGCGGGTGCGTGCACCCGGCGGTGGTCGCAAGAAGCTGACCGAGTCCGATCCGGAGCTAATGTCCGAGCTGAAAGCGTTGGTGGATCCGGAGACTCGTGGTGATCCGATGTCGCCGTTGGTGTGGACCACGAAGTCGACGCGGAACCTGGCCGGCGCGCTGACCGCGGCGGGGCATCGGGTCTCCGACCGGACGGTGGCGCGGATGCTGGCCGCGATGGGGTTCAGCCTGCAAGCCAACGCCAAGGTCATCGAGGGCCGCCAGCACGAGGACCGTGATGCCCAGTTCGACTACCTCAACAGGTGCGTCGCCGAGCACGTCGCCGACGGTCAGCCGGTGATCTCGGTCGACACGAAGAAGAAGGAACTGGTCGGCGAGTTCAAGAACGGGGGGCGTGAGTACCAGCCCCAGGGCTCACCGGTGCCCACCAACGTCCACGACTTCATGGACAAAGAACTCGGCAAAGCGATCCCCTACGGCGTCTATGACGTCTCGACCAACACCGGTTGGGTGTCGGTAGGCACCGACCACGACACCTCCGCGTTCGCCGTGGCAACGCTGCGCCGCTGGTGGGACACCATCGGGCGCCACCGCTACCCGCATGCCGACCGGCTGCTCATCTGCGCCGACGGCGGCGGCTCCAACGGCTACCGGGTCCGCGCCTGGAAGGTCGAGTTGGCCGCACTCGCCGCCGAGACCGGGCTGGCCATCACCGTCTGTCACCTGCCCCCAGGCACCAGCAAATGGAACAAAATCGAACACCGGCTGTTCTCCCAGATCACCATGAACTGGCGTGGACGACCACTGAAGAGCCACCGGATGATCGTCGACCTGATCGGCAACACCACGACGACGACAGGGCTCACCGTCCATTGTGTCCTCGACACCGATCAGTACCCCACCGGCATCACATACACGGCCAAAGACGTCGACGCCCTGCCGATCACACGCCACGAGTTCCACGGCGAGTGGAACTACACCGTCGAGCCGACACGCCCGAAGACCACCTAGGTTATTTTGTCGCGCATCCTAAGCGCGACCATCACCACAGGTCAACGCATCAGCACCTTGAGCAAAAGTCGACAGTGACCCAAGTCAGGACGAAACCGCGCACGGTCGCATCTAGCGACTCTCTACCTACCCAGCTAAACCTAAGGCGATCACCGACTGGTGGCGCAATCTACTTTGTATCTGACTTTCCTTACCTCTGAAGCCGGTTTTACACCCGCGGAGAGGCGAACACCTGCGTTCCTTGGCGTACTCGTCGCGTCGCGAAGCCTCGGTAGATCTAGCGGTGCAGACCTGAGATGCAGAGCACTTCGTCCAGGCTGGCGGTGCGCAGCCTGGCGGCGGGCGGTCGCCCAGGATCGGGGTCGCTGGTTTGCCCGCCGATGGCTCGATCCAGGCGTGCGGTGTCGAACATCGCTGGGCCGGCGGCGATCGTCTCGGTCAGGAGGTAGCGGCCGGCGTCGGGTGCCCGGCGTATCGCCTGTTCGGCGGCGCTGGCGCCGGTCAGCTTGGCCGCGTCGGCGAGGTTGATGCCCACCTGAAATATTTGTGGTTCGGCGTCGAGGACCCCGGTCAGGCGGGTGATGTACTTCTCGGGGGAGAAAAAGCGCCAGCCTTCGCCCAGGTGCAGCCAGAACCGTCCGTCGATTCGAGCGCGCAGCTGCGCCAACTGGGCGGCGGGCTTGTCCCGGAGAACGGAACGGGCGAACTTGATAAATCCGTAGCGCTGCAGCAGCTGTGCGCGGTCGGGGGCGGACAGGCCGGTGTCGAGCACCAGGAAGCGCTGAACCCGTGACGCATCGAGGCAGCAGTTTAGGAACGAGTTGATGGTCTGCTCGGTGGTCTGGCGGTCCGGTCCGCTGACTAGGGTGACGGTGACGTCGGCGTCGGCCTCGCCGGAGCCGGCGGCCAGGGACTGCACCACGGCGTCGGGGTACGGTGCGGCGGCCTCGATCATTGCCGGCACCGAAAAGTCTCGGTTGGTCGCAATCCGTTGCCGATCACCTTCGGGGACGTCGGGGCGGGCCAGCAGGCGCCGACACAGCGTGAACGCCTCGGCATGCTTGCCGATCCAATATGCGCAAGTTGCCTGCTCATCGGCTGCGCGCCAGGCGTAAACCTCTGCGAAGTACCCGAGGACAAAGAGGTCCTTTTCAGGGAATGGGATTTCGGCGGCCCGCTGAGCAAACATATAACCGAGCCAGTAGCGCTGCATGGCGCGACACCGAAAGGCGATGGCATACAACGCCTCAGCGCGGGTCGGTCGAAACTCCCACGCCTTCAGGTAGGCCTCCTGAACATTCGGCCACGGCTCACCGAGTTCCACCATCGACTCTGCGAGCCGGTACATCGCCCAGTAGACCTCCTCGTCGCAGCCGCCCATCTCGGCCCGCCGCGCATACCACCGGCGCGCGTCGACGAAATCGTCCAATTGGAAGGATGTCTCGGCGAGAAAAAACACCGACCGCGCATCCTCGGGATTGCGTTCGACCTTGGCCAGCCACAGATCGCGGTCGGGCGCAAACTTATGCCTGAACAGTTGGCGGTCGCGGAGCTGTTGATCTTCGCTGTGGTCTTTGCCGTCGAGGCGCACATGGCTACCGGGGTCATTCCGGGCAGCGGTCTCGTGGATGGCACCGTCGAGGTCTGACAGCGCGCGGTCCAGGATGTCGGCCTGACTGCGAGCGGAGAAAGCCTGGTAGCCGCGCTCGGCGAGCTCCCGTCGCCCGCGCTCGTCGCCGAGGAGCTCCACACATCGCTCGACCAGTCCCTCGTACTCCGCGAACGCGACCCCCGACTCCACGTCGCTCTCCAATGTCCGATCGGCACCACGCTCGGAAACCACCGCCCGTTTATTGGCGAGCAGATACGAAACCCGTGTGATTTCGAAGATCTTCGCTTCCCAGTAGTGCAGGTTGAGGACGATCTTCGAGCGTGCGATCCAGGCATCGCGGCTCGCGCCGTAGACGCCCGATAGCCATTTGACCCGGAGGCCCCGGTCGTGCAAGTCCCGAAGGATGGCGTATCGGCGCTCGTAGGAAGCGCCGTAGAACAGTACGTCGATGTCCTCGTGGGCTGGGGTGATCCGTGTCAGCTCAGGCACGTATCCGATTGGTACGTAGGTGGGCCGTGGCAGTCCCAGGGCAGCGAGCCGCTCGATGTTGGCTTGACTGTAATCCCAAGTCGGGTAACGCCTGAAGAGGTCGAAGAATGCCGGCAACGTCATCGACGGCAAATCGTCACCCAGTTGCTCGAGGTTGTAGAAGATGGGGTTTTTTGGCGGCTGTAACCCGTTTCGGACGAGGAGGTTTCCGCCGAGCACGATGGTGCGGCGGTCGTCGAGGTCGAGACGGTTGGTCAGCACCGAGTCATGGCCAAGCGCTCGAAGAGTGAGGTGCAATCCCTCCGCAACTTCGTCAAATGCTCTGCTGTGCTGAAAATTCGGCGGCGACACAGTCGCGACGGCGAATCGCATGGGTAGCAAAGTACCCCAAGAAGTGAGGCCTTCCTGCTTAACGGGGTAATTCAGTGTGCCTTGATAAGTTGGTGAAGCGCCGCTGCGCGCCAGTGAGCGCCAGCGGTAGTGGGTGAGGTCTTGCGGAATCCGAGGGCGTTGCGGCGCAAAGCTTCTCGCCGTCGGTTGACAGCTTCGGTGGGTCCATTGAAGGCGCGGTGGTCGAAGAAGGCAAGCTTGTCGGCGCGGCGGCGCTACAGGGTGCGGCCGAGTTGGGCGACCTCCTCCAGTTGGAAAAGCGGCCACTATCCCCGCGCAGATTGTGGCATCGTTGCGGAGATGGATGCGCGTTCGCAGCCGGGTCTCGACGATCCGATCGAAGAGGCGATTGACGAAGCTCTGAGCTCCTTGCCGGCCGAGTTCCGTGCGGCGATCAGCAACGTTGCGATCATCGTCGAGGACGAGCCTCCCGACGGGCGGCCGCTGCTCGGCCTGTATCAGGGTGTTCCGCACGCGCACAGGGGATGGGGGTTCGGCGGCGGCGGACTGTTTCCCGCCAAGGTCAGCATCTTCCGTGGGCCGATTACGCGACTCGCTGCCGGCGACGCCGATCGTCTACGCCGTGAGGTCAGACATGTCGTGCTTCACGAGCTTGCGCATTACTTTGAGGTCAAGTGACGCGTGGTTGATCGAGCTTAATCGCGACTGACGCAACGAAGGGCACGATCTCACGTTGCTATCTAAACCTTTGGACCGATTAACCTGACTTTTTCGAAGATCTTCGCGTCCCAGTAGTGGATGTTGAGGACGATCTTCGAGCGTGCGATCCAGGCATCGCGGCTCGCGCCGTAGACGCCCGATAGCCATTTGACCCGAAGACCTCTGTCGTGGAGGTCCCGGAGAACGGCGTATCGGCGCTCGTAGGACGCGCCGTAGAAAAGTACGTCGATGTCCTCGGCGGCTGGGGCGATCCGTGTCAGCTCCGGGACGTATCCGATCGGAACATAGGTGGGCCGGGGCAGTCCCAAGGCAGCGAGCCGCTCAAGTCGTCACCCAATTGCTCGAGGTTGTAGAAGATGGGGTTTTTGGGCGGCTTCAAGCCGTGCCGGACGAGGAGGTTTCCGCCGAGCACGATGGTGCGGCGATCGTCGACGTCGAGACGGTTGGTCAGCACCGAGTCATGGCCAAGCGCCACAAGAGCATGGTGCAATCCCGCCGCTACTTCGTCAAATGCTTTGCTGTGCTGAAAATTCGGAGGTGACACGATCGCGACGGCGAAACGCATAGGTGCAAAGTACCGCAGGAACTGAGGTGTTCTCGAGCAACAACGCTTCAGGCCAGCCTGGGTCAGGCTTAGGGCAACCTCGCGCGCGGTGCACTCCCGCGGGCGTCGCCTTGCGGAGCGACTCAGACTCCCGACATGAACCGAGCATCGGCCATACCACACGTCAAGGCATTCAGCAACCCTCTGCTATTGCCTAACGCTGGAGCGGGGGGCGCAACAGGCCTTGACCTGGTTGAACACCGCAGTTGTTCAGATTGTCGGAAAATCATCCTGATTTTTTTGAGGATTTATCTTGCCTGACGTGCGTCGAAGGTTTACCTTAACGAGACCTAAGACGGTCTAAGCCGGAGGGAGTGGTTCATGACATACCGGAGCCAGCACTCGCGGCGTGCAAAAGTGCTCCGATGCCGTGAAATCAACAATCTCGCCAGCATTGCTCATTCCTTCCTGATGGCCGCAATCACCCCTGTGAACACCGGCGATACGTACGAATGTACTAATTTTGTCTCTGCAAGCGGCCCGCAAACGCTTCCGGATTGCCCCAGTGTCGGGGCTGGCGGACGCGTAAGTACAGACCAGCACAGCCTAAGCGCAGCGTAAGAAAACACACCAAACCTGCAGGAACGGCTAGGGAGAAAGCGAAAACGATGGCACAACATCGGCGTTCGAAGAAGCAAGACGGTCAATCTCGTCACGATGCCGTCTCCCGCAGCGTTCGTTACATCGGTCTTAGCAGTGCGGCCGGCACGTTCATAACCCTCAGCCTTTCGCCGCTGGTCGCGATGCCGGTTGCAAAGGCTGACGGCGAAGACGTCATCATCGACCAGATCATCAACTCCCTCTCCGCCGTGGACCCCACGGCGTCTTTGGACATGAGTAGCTGGCTCTCCAGCCTTGACGCCGCATTGCAGGGTGCGGCTAACTTTGATCCGGCGAGTTTGGCCGGCACGATGCCCGACATCGACTCCGCGTTGTCCGCGGCGTCGACTTCTGCCGAACCGGCGGCTGCGCCCGCTGCGACGTCCGACCTCGCGCAGCTGTACGAGACGTATATCTACGACCCGTCGCACACCTGGGATCAACAGTGGATTGACGGCACCACCTTCCTGGGCAACCTCACGGTTCAATACGACAATGCGCTAAATACGTTCTGGGGTGACATCGGCGGCCAAGGCATGTTGATCGGCAACGGCGCCGATGGAACAGCGCTAGATCCCACTGGTGGCGCCGGTGGGTTGTGGTTCGGCGACGGCGGCTCTGGCTGGACCAGCAACGTTGCCGGTGAAGCTGGTGGTGCCGGCGGCATCGCCTACGACGGCAACGGCGGCGCTGGTGGTGCCGGCTACGAAGGCAGCATGGGTGGTGCCGGTGGTGACACCGGCTACGGCATCGCCGGCAACGGCGGTGATGGTGGTGCAGCCACGACGCTCGGCAGCGCCGGCGGCAACGGCGGCGCGGGTGGCGACGCGACTGGGTTCTTGTTCGGCAACGGTGGCGACGGCGGGCTCGGTGGGGCTGGTGCCGACGGCGCGAAAGGCGCCGACGGTGTCCTCCCAGGCGTGACCGGCGGAACTGGCGGTAACGGCGGCGACGGCGGCGACGGCGGTGCAGGCGGCAGCGGCGCGTTCCTGTACGGCGACGGCGGCAATGGCGGCGACGGCGGCGCCGGCGGCAATGGCGGTGCCGGCGGAGCCGGTGGCCCCGACGGCGGTTACGGCGGTTACGGCGGGTTCGGCGGTTACGGCGGGGAGGGCGGTGCCGGCGGTCAAGGCGGGATCTTCGGCCACGACGGCGCGACTGGGGCGAATGGCCCGATGGGCGCGACCGGCCCGACCGGCCCGACCGGCCCCTCTGGCTAGACCTCTCCGAACCTATTCACACGATTCGACCGGCCCGCAACGGCCGGTCGTATCGTGTTAGCAACTCGATACTTCCGTGCGCGCCGCAAGTCCTCGTCGACACGGTGGCCGTGAATGGTCTTGGTCACGTCAGTGTTAGCCCCAAAGCGAACTCGCGGGCAGCGCCCACGGCCGCGCTCGCTGCCGGTTCCTACGCGACGGGTGACACCTGCTGGGCGAGCGAGTATGACTGCAAAGGTCGCCTCCAACGAACCCAGGGCGCTTTTGAAGGCAGCTGAATACGTTGGGCGTGTGTGCAATTTGACGGCAACCGCACCCGACAAAGCGACATCGCATCATGGGGTGACGCGGCACCGACCTCACAAGACTCCAAGCCTCCCAGAACTTGCTGTGTTAGAGGAAGCCGAGGTTCCGCCGGCCGGTCCCGACCGACGGCGTCGGGTCGGTCTGCAGCGTCTGCGCCAGCAGCTCGAAGTAGACGTCGCGGAAGTCGGTGGTCGCTTTGAGATCGCCGTGGTCCAGGTCGGTCAGGCTGGGCTCGTCGCCGTAGAAGCCGCCCTTGACCGGCGCCCCGGCGACCAACACCGGGCCCGCGGTGCCGTGATCGGTGCCGTGGGAGGCATTGGCCTGCACCCGTCGGCCGAATTCCGAGTAGGCGAGCAGCACAACATTTTTGCCGTAGCGGTCTCCGGCCATCTGGCGCAGGAACGGCGTCACGGCCTCGTCGAGGGTGCCCAGCAGCCGCTGCTGGGTCGCACGTTCGTCGGCGTGGGTGTCGAATCCGCCCAGGTGCACCGTGTACACCCGGGTGGGCACCGCGGCCGTCACCGCCGCCGCCACCACGTTCAACTGCGCGGCCAGCGAGTTGTGCTTGTCGCCGGCCGGCTTGACCGGGCCGAACGCGGTGTCGGTGGTGGCAGTGGCCCGGTAGGCGTCGCACACCGCCGACATCGCCGGGGTGTCGTCGGGGTCGTCGACGCCCAGCGCCGCCATCGTCGCCGCGAAGCGGTCCGCCGATTCCGGCTTGTCGGAAGTGGAAAGTGCTGCGGCTGTGCATTTTTCGCCCACCGCGAGCGGTGGCAGCACCGAGCCGATGTTGACCGCGCGCAGAGGGTCGGCACCGGTGGCGTCCAGCCAGCGACCGATCCACCCGGTGCGGACGGGTTCGGCCGGCGACGCGGTCTGCCAGATGTCCATCGACCGGAAATGGCTGTGGTCGGGCCGCGGATAGCTCACCCCGCGGACAATGGCCAGCTTCCGGTCTCGCCATACCTGCTCGAGGCCTTTGAGCGCCGGATTGAGGCCCAGCTGATCGTCGAGGCGCAGCACATCGGCTGGTGCATAGGACAATTCAGGCCGGGCTTCGTGATATGCGTTGTCGCCGTAGGGGATCAGCGTGTTGATGCCGTCGTTTCCGCCGGAGAGCGTGACGATCACCAGCACACCGCTGCCCTCGGCCAGCGGCCGCTGCTTGGCCTCGCGCATCAAGTCGGGCCAGCTTAGAGCGCACCCGCCCGACAACAGCCCGGCCGCGCCGACGCCGGCGCTGGCGAACAGAAACCTACGGCGACTCAGATCCGTCATGAGGTTAGGTACTCCGGTGCGTTGACGGCGGCCACTACCAACTCAACTGGCCTGCCCGCCAGCGGGTTCAGCGCCTTGACTGTCCGGTCCGACCACGCCCCGACCCCGATGAGATAGCCGACCGCGTCGATCCGGTCGCCGGGCGCGGCGTCCTCGACGGTCGACAGGTCACCGGCGCGGGCAAGCTGGGTGGCGGCGCGCATCCGCACGTCGGCGCTGGCGGTCGACAGCCAGACCCGGCCGTGCGGCCATCCGCCGACATCGGGCGGATAGAACGGTCGCTGCCCCAGCACTCGCAACGTGGTGTCGACCATCTTCAGCCGCGCCGGGTTGTCCAGCGGAACCCGCAGTGTCCGGATCACCCCGACCAGCCACTCCACCGGAGTGTTGACGATCGCGGCCCGCCCGCGCACGAACTCCTCCTCGGTCAGGACGGCGTGCGTCAGCGTCCGCAGATTGCGCCCGGGGCCGTAGGCGGCGACCAGGCGGTCCAGCACCGCCGGCGACGGTGGGGCGTCAGACGCCAGCTGCTGCCACAGTCGTCCGGCGACGTAGTGCGGCGACTTCGGCTGGGCCAGCACCGTCTCGCAAAACCCCGCCGCGTCGAAATTGCCGCTGACACCGAACAGCGTTTTATCCGTGCCGTCGTGCCGCTTGGCCAACATCGTGGTGTGTCCGCCGGGCCGCACGACCCAGCCGGTCAGCGCGCGGGCGCCCTCGCGCACGTCGGTTTCGGTGTAGCCGTTGCCGTGCCCGAGGGCGAACAACTCCATGAATTCCCGCGCCAGGTTCTCGTTGGGCGCCTTGGCCGTGTTGGTCTGCGCGTCCAGCCAACGCAGCATCGCGGCGTCGGTCAACATGGCGTAGGCCAGCGAACGGAAATCCCCGCGCGACAGCCCGCGCAGCTTCTGGTTCTGCGCCGCCAGCTGGGACGCTTCCCGAACCTTCGCCGCAGAGGTGGCAAAGTGGTTGTGCCACAACAGCGTCAGCTTCTCATGCATCGGCTGCCGCACGGCCGTCATGCGGCGCAACCACCAGTGCGACAGCTCGGTCATCTGTCGATTGGCTTGCTGGTTGTACTGCTTGCGCTCGGCCACCGACGCCGACTTGCCGGGGCGGCCCAGGGCGGGCAGCGCGGGCATCGGTGTCGCCACGGCGCCGGGGTCGGCGTCGGGATCCTGCGCCAGGGCGGCGTCGACGTAGCTCGACCAATCCTGGGCGGCGACGGCGTCCACCTGTGCCCCGGTCACGCCGAACCCAATCCGTCGCAGCATACGAGCGGTGCTGATCCACCCACCCGACTGGCCGGCCATGGCTCAACTATCCATGATTTGTCTTGCGATCTGCTTGCGGCCCTGGTCAACGGCCGTGTGTGGACAACGGCAGACCCGACCGGCGCTACCGTGTGATCCTTCAGCCGTGCGGCCGAACATCGCGGAGCCCTTCATCGGCACCGAGGCGCTCGACAGCGCGGCGCTGAGCCGTCACCAGTTGCGGACTCGCTATCGAGCCGTCTGCCCGAATGTCTATGTGCCGCGAGATGTCCAGCTTTCTTTGAACCAGCGGATCGCGGCGTCGTGGTTGTGGGCGGGCCGCCAGTCGACCGTCGTCGGGCTGGCTGCCTGTGCGCTACACGGCGCCAAGTGGATCGACGACGACGTCACCGTCGAGTTGGTAAGTCCGCTTACTCGTCCCCCGCCGGGCGTGCTGACCCGCCGCGACACCCTGCTCCCCGTCGAACTCACCACTGTCAACGGGATGGCGGTCACCACGCCGGAGCGCACCGCGTTCGACGTCGGGCGCCGCGAGCCGGACCGGGTGGCCGTCGCACGCCTCGACGCACTCGCACGCGCGACGAATCTGAAGCCCGACCGCGTCATCGCCATCGCCGAACAACACCCGGGCGCGCGCGGGCTGCGAAGACTCGAGACGGCTCTTGAACTCGTTGACGCAGGCGCTCAATCGCCGAGGGAGACCTACCTGCGGCTGCTCCTGATCGACGCGGGTCTCCCGCGGCCGCAAACCCAGATCGCCGTACCGGTCGAGGGCACCACGTATTACCTGGACATGGGCTGGCCCGACCTCATGGTCGCCGTCGAGTATGACGGCGAACACCATCGGACCGATCCGCTGCAATACCGCAAGGACATCCGGCGACTGGAGTCGCTGGCACGGATGGGTTGGGTCGTCATCCGGGTGATCGCCGGAGACCATCCCTCCGGCATCCTGGCACGCGTGCGGCGCGCCCTCGACGCACGAGAGTCGAGTGTGTAACCAGGGTTTCCAGTGTGTCAGCAGGGCGGAAAATCGCGCAAAACCCCGCCGCAGGCGCACACTCGACGCCAAGGCTGCACACTCGACGGGCCGACAAGCCGACGGGCCTGACAGCGTCAAAAGGTCGACGTGGGCCGCACCCGGTTGGCCATGTCGATCAGCTGGTAGCGGTGCGCCTGGGTAGGCGCGACCCGGGCCAGTCCCCGCAGTGACGCCTCGACACCGAGCCGCAGTCCGTGCTCGGTGAACGGGAAGCCGAGGATGTGGTTGGTGCTGGCCTCTCGGTCGCTGAGCCAGTCCAACGCGCTACCCAACACCAGCGCGCGGATCTGCAACACCCGTGGCTCGGTGGGAGGCAGCGCCTCGACCCGTCGCGCGGCGTCGCGGATCTGCTCTTCGGTGATCTCGCTGACCGACCGGCCGGACAGCAGCGTCACCGCGCTGGTCAACCGTGCGGTGGTGAAATATCGTGACGTGGCCGGAACTTCGTCGAGCGTGCGTACCGCCCCGTCGCGATCTCCCTCGGCCGACTGGGCCCTGGCCAACCCGAAGGCCGCCGAGATCACCCCGTCGTCGGTCTTCCACACCGCCTCGTAATACTTGTGTTCGTCTGAGCTGCCTGCCAATTCGGCCGTCGCCGCGAGTGCCATCTTGGGCGCCAGCTCGCCGGGAAAGGTGTCCAGCACCTCGCTGAAATGCTTGCTCGCGGAATCGTAGTCGCCGGTCAGCAATTCGGAGACGGCGCGATACCACACCAGGCGCCAGCGCCAGCCGACCCGCTCGGCCAGGTCGTCCAGCTTGCGGGTGGCCTTGGCGACGTCGCCGAGGTCGAGCAACGCCCGCACCTCCATCAGCGGCAACTCGACGGAATCCGACAGGTCGATGTCCTCGGAATCCATGGCGCCGTGCCGGAATGCGCGCAGCGAATCCAGCGTCTGCACCGGCTGGGACAACACCGTCGCCTGCAACAGCGGCGCGGCGACATCGGCGGGGTCGACCAGCGGCACCTGCAGCGCGGTGACGATCTCCTTGGCGGTCAGCTTCTCGGCGTGCACGTGGCCATCCAGGTACACGTCGGTGTGCGCGACCAACAGCGCTTCGCCGAATGTCGCACGGCTGCGCGAGAAGATGGTCGACAGGCTGGGCCGTCGCACGCCGGTGTCCTGCGCAACCACCTCGCGCAGCACACCGGTGAGCTGACTGGCTATCTCCTCGGCGCTGGCGAATCGCCGGCTCGGGTCCGGATCGATTGCGCGGCGCAACAATCGGCCGAAAGAGTCGTATTGGGCCAGCACCGGATCGTCTTCGGGGAGGCCGTCGACGTAGCGGCCACCGCGGGCCCGCAGCTTCAGGGTGAGCGCCGCCAGCGTGCGGCCTACCGTGTAAATGTCGCTGGCGATCGTCGGGCCGGTCCGCACGATCTCGGGCGCCTGGTAACCCGGTGTGCCGTAGAGGTAGCCGAACGAGTTGATCCGCGACACCGCCCCGAGGTCGATCAGCTTGAGTTGCTCTTCGGTGAGCATGATGTTTTCCGGCTTGAGATCGTTGTAGATCAGCCCGATCGAGTGCAGATAGCTCAGTGCCGGAAGGATTTCCAGCACGTAGGCGATCGCCTCGGCGACCGGGAGTTTTTCGCCTCTGCGACGTTTGAGCGACTGCCCACCGACATACTCCATGACGATGTAGCCGACCGGTTCACCGTGCTGGTCGGCGTGTTCGACGAAGTTGAAGATCTGCACGATCGAGGGATGCACCACCTCGGCGAGGAATCGCCGCTCGGCCATGGCGATCGCCTGCGCTTCGGCATCACCGGAATGCACCAGGCCCTTGAGCACCACGGGGCGGTCGTTGACGTTGCGGTCCAGGGCCAGGTACACCCAGCCCAGGCCGCCGTGTGCAATGCAACCCTTGATCTCGTACTGGCCGGCCACCACGGTGCCGGGGGTGAGCTGCGGCAGGAACGAATACGGACTGCCGCAATAGGGGCAATCGCCCTCGGACTGCGCCCTCTTGTCTTTGCTCGATCGACCCACCGGCCGTCCGCAGTTCCAGCAGAACCGCTTCGACTCCGGCACAACCGGATTGGGCATCAACGCTTCGAGCGGATCAATGTCGGGCACCCGAGGGATCTCGACCAGTCCACCGCCGAGCCGCCGAACCGGCGCCCGGGTGGCCGACGTTGTAAGTTCCGTCGGCGCGGTTTCCCCGATGTGCATCAGGAAATCGTGGTCGCCATCATCGTCGAAATCGGGCCGAAAGATCGCCTGGGTGGCAATCGGTCGGCTCTGTGACGACGAGTCCAGCATGAAGTCGGCAGGCTGGGTACCCGTGCCGATCTCGTCCGCGTCCTGGCTGTCGGGTTCCACCGGCTGCTCGGCCATCAGTCGACGTACTTCGGGGTGGGCGGCGCCGGTGCGGGGCCGAGTACTGTCAACCACTTGCGGTACAACGTATTCCACGTCCCGTCGCGACGAATCCGCTCCAGGGTGCCGTTGATGAACCGCACCAAGCCGGTGTTGTCCAACTGGATCCCGATGCCGTAGGGCTGGGTTTCCATGTTGGGCCCGACGATGTGCAGATAGGGGTCCTGCGACACCAGCCCGGCCAGGATCGAGTCGTCGGTGCTGACCGCGTCGACCTGCCGCTGTTGCAAAATCACCAGACAGTCGGCCCAGTTCACCACCTCGACGAGGATGGGCGGCGGCGCGATCTCGCGGATCCGCTGCAGCGACGTGGTGCCCTTGGCCACGCAGACCCGCTTACCGGACAAATCGGCCGGTTTCGTGATCGGGGAGTCTCTTGAAGCCAGAATGCGTTGCGCGGCATCGAGATACACCGTGGAGAAGTTGACCAGCTTGCGCCGTGCGCAGGTGATGGTCATCGTCTTGACGACGGCGTCGACCTCGCCCCTTTGCAGCGCGGTGATCCGTTCGGCGGACGACAGAATCCGGTACTCCACCTGCATCGGGTTCCCGAAGATGTCGCGCGTCACCTCGCCGGCGATATCGACGTCGAAGCCGACGATGTCACCGGTGATCGGATCGCGGAAGCTGAACAGGTTGCTGCCGATGTCCAGGCCGACGATCAGCCTGCCGCGAGCGCGGATGTTTGCCACCGCGGCGTCGGCGTCGGCCGGGTTGTCGAACGGTCGCAGGCTCGCTGTGGGATTGCAGTTCTCGGCGTTCGTGTCCGGCGGTAGCGGCGGCAGCGGAGGCATCTGTTGCATCCCGGCCGGAGTCGGCGGCGGCAACGTCGGCGCGGGCGCGACCACCATCGAACCCGACTCGCTGCAGCCCGCCAGGACGGTCGCCACGGTCACCGCGGCGCACAGCATTCGGGACGGTCTGCGTCTCATCGGTATTCCGTCAACCGGGGCCACAGTCCGAGAGCGACGGCGACGGCCGCGCCCAAGCTGAGCACGATGCCGCCGGCCGTGGCGCCGGACAAACCGGCGCGCGCCTTGAGTATGTCGTCACGCAATTCATGGCGGCTCCGCTCCATCGCTCTGACCAACGCGCGATCGAGTTTGTCGAAGGCGGGCGTGGAGTCGTCCTCGCCGCTACCCAACGCCACCTGAGTGGCGGCGCGATAGTCACCGACCGAGATGTAGGCGTTGATCCGGTCGTCGGCTCGGCGCCACTGGTTCAGCAGGTTGTCAGCACCCTGTAAGTCGCCCTTGTCCACGGCATCGCGACGAGCGAGGTAGTCGTCGAGTTGTCTGTGCATGGCATCGATGCGTTCGTAGAAGGAGTGTTTCAGGACCTCTTCGTCCCCGCGCCGAATCAGGGACAAGGTCTCGTCGGCACGTGCCTGCTGCGCACTGATGGACAGATTGGTGATCGTCCTCAGTGACTCTGCCGCCGTGTTTTTGGCGCTGCGGCTGCCGCTGGTGGAGATCGCGAGCGCGGTTCCCACCCAGACCACCATAACGAGAATTGCCAGCGCACCGGCGACAAGACCGGGGTTGATCCGCCGCTTGGTGCGCCGGGCCAGCCAGCGGTGGGCGAACGCGCCGAACATCGCCGTGATGGTCACCACCAGGATGACCGGGGCGGGGACCTTCGTGGAGGCGGTGGTTTCGGTGTCCACCCGCTCCGCGGTCTCGCTGTAGAGCCGTGCGGCTTCCGGCAGGATCGTCGACTGCATCAGCGTGGACGCCTCGGAAAGGTAGGACGAACCCACGGGGTCGCCGGCCCGGTTGTTGGTCCGCGCGATCTCGATCAGCCCGGTGTAGACCGCCAGTTCGGCGTTGACCCGGCCGAGCAGTTGGATCAGCGGCTCGTCGGTCAGACCGCTCGACGCCCGGGTCACCGCTACCGCCGCGTCGGTGATCGCCTGCTCGTAGCGCTCGCGGACCGTCCGCGGCTCGGCTTGCGCGATGAACGCGGTCGCGGCGGCAGCGTCGGCCACCGACAGCGTGGTGTAGAGCCGTCCGGCCGCGAATGCCAGCGGTTCGGTGTGCCGGAGCACGGTGGTCAGCGTGTGCTGTCGCTGGTTGATCGTGGTGGAGGTGGCGAACGCGGTGAGTCCGCCGAGAATGGCCAGCACCACTCCGATGGACAGGATGCGGCCTGGCGTCGTCGCCACGAACCACCAGCGGGGGTGCGCCGATTCGATCGGCGACCGCGAACCCAGCGGCTCAGTAGACGGGTGCGCCAACTCAACGGTCACGTCTGTGCGGGCCTCAATCTTCTCGGGCGTGCGGGTCAGAAACGGTATTAAGTGAAGTCTAAGAGTGTTTCCTTGGAATGCGAGGACCCGGCTACTCAGATTTCCCGACGCGTTACCGCTCCGCGACGCAGCCAACGCCGAATTACCATGAACGAGTGCGCGGCGACGGTGACGGATGGGTGGTGTCTGACACCGGCAGCCCGCATTGGGGGCGATACGGCGCGGCCGGCTTGTTGCTCCGAGCGCCGCGATCCGACGGTTCACCAGCGGTGTTGCTGCAGCACCGGGCGCCGTGGAGCCATCAGGGCGGCACCTGGGGGCTGCCGGGCGGCGCCCGCGACAGCCACGAGAGTGCCGAAGAAGCCGCCGTCCGCGAAGCGCACGAAGAAGCCGGCCTGGTCAGCGAGCTGGTGTCGGTGCGGGCCAGCGTGATCACCGCCCACGTTCCTGCGGCGAACGGCTACACGTGGACCTACACCACCGTCGTCGCCGACGCGCCCCAACAGCTGCAGACCGTGGCCAACTTCGAAAGCGCCGAGATGCGCTGGGTCGGCGAGGACCAGGTCGACGAGTTGCCGCTACACCCCGGGTTCGCGGCCAGCTGGCGGCGACTGCGGACGGCTCCCGAGGTGTTGCCGCTGGGCCACGACGATCAGCTGCGGGACAGTCTGCCACGCACGGTAGAAATCGAGCAGGGCGTCTTCGTGTGGTGCACGGCGGGCCATCCCGACCAGGAACCGTCGCAGTTGAGTTCCCGGATCAGCGCGCTGCTGCAAGTGCCGAACTGAGCTGTGCGGCCGCGTCCCGGGGATCCTGCGCGCCGGTGATGGCGCGGACCACGACGATCCGCCGTGCCCCGGCGTCCAACACCTCCGGTAGCCGCTCGGCGTCGATGCCACCGATGGCGAACCACGGCTTGTCGCCGGCCAGTTCGGCGGCGGATCGCACCAGCGACAGCCCCGGCGCCGGGCGTCCGGGTTTGGTCGGTGTCGGCCAGCACGGTCCGACGCAGAAGTAGTCGACGGCCTCGGCGACCGCGGCGGCCACTTGTGCGGCATCGTGGGTCGACCGGCCGATCACCGGGCTGGGCCCGATGATGTCGCGCGCCACGGTCAGCGGCAGATCGTCTTGGCCCAGGTGCAGCACGTCGGCTCCCGCGGCGCGGGCGATGTCGGCGCGGTCGTTGACGGCCAGCAGGGCACCATGCCGGCGAGCGGCGTCGGCGAGCACCTCCAGCGCCGCCAGCTCGTCGCGCGCCTCCAGTGGACCCAGCTGCTGCTCGCCGGCCGAACCCTTGTCGCGCAGCTGGATGATGTCGACCCCGCCGGCCAGCGCGGCGTCGGCGAATTCGGCCAGGTCGCCGCGTTCACGACGGGCATCGGTGCAGAGGTAGAGCCGGGCGCTGCCGAGCCTGGGGTGGGGTTGATGCACACCGCGACGCTAGCGACTACCGTGGTGAGTCGACACGGGAGTCCCAGGGCGGGGTGACGATGCGGGCCGTGCGGCCCGAGGAGAAGCTCAGCAATTCGCGCAAGCCGGGGTCTGAGAGTGGGCGCGCCTGCCCTTACCGTCACACCTGATCCGGATCATGCCGGCGAAGGGAGCGAAGATGCCACCGGACTCGGGATCGCTGGCCGTCATCGGCGGCGGCGTCATCGGGCTGTCGGTGGCGCGCCGCGCGGCCCAAGCCGGTTGGTCGGTGCGGGTGCACCGCGCGGCCCGGCCCGGGGCCTCGTGGGTGGCCGCCGGAATGCTGGCCCCGCACAGCGAAGGCTGGCCCGGCGAGGAGCGACTACTGCAGTTGGGCCTGGAATCACTGCGACTGTGGCAGGGCGGATTCACCGACGGTCTGCCCGCCCGGGTGATCACCGCGCGCGGGTCGTTGGTGGTCGCCGTCGACCGCGCCGACGTCGCCGATCTGCGCACGGTCGCCCAATGGCTCTCCGCGCAAGGGCATCCGGTGGTCTGGGAGTCGTCGGTCCGCGACGTGGAACCGATTCTGGCGCAAGGCATTCGGCATGGCTTTCGGGCTCCGACCGAGCTTGCGGTCGACAACCGTGCGCTGGTGGATGCGCTGTCGGCGGCATGCGAACAGCTGGGTGTCGAGTGGGCCGAACCGGTGACCGACCTGGACGCTGTGCGGGGCGATGCGGTCGTGATTGCCAACGGGATCGACGCCCCGTCGTTGTGGCCGGGTCTACCGATTCGGCCGGTGAAAGGCGAGGTGTTGAGGCTGCGCTGGCGCAAAGGGTGTATGCCGTTGCCGCAACGGGTAATCCGGGCTCGCGTGCATGGGCGTCAGGTGTATGTGGTGCCGCGCGCCGACGGGGTGGTGGTCGGCGCCACCCAGTACGAGCACGGCCGCGACACCGCGCCCACGGTGTCCGGCGTGCGCGACCTGCTCGACGACGCGTGCACGGTGGCGCCGGCGCTGGGAGAATACGAGTTCGCCGAATGCGTCGCCGGCCTGCGCCCGATGACGCCGGACAACCTGCCGCTGGTAGGGCGCCTGGACGCGCGGACTTTGGTCGCTGCCGGGCACGGTCGGTCGGGTTTCCTGCTGGCACCGTGGACGGCTGAACAGATTGTGTCCGAACTCAGTCCGGTAGGAGTGCGCACATGCTGATCCATCTGAACGCCGAACCGGTCGAGGTCGACGACCAGATGACCGTCGCGGGCCTCCTGCAGTCGCTGGGCTACCCTGATCGCGGCGTCGCCGTGGCCGTCGACCAGTCCGTTGTGCCTCGATCGCTTTGGGCCACAACGCTTTGCGCTGGGTCGAGCATCGAGGTCGTGACGGCGGTGCAGGGTGGCTGATGCAAAACTGACCATCGCCGGCCGCAGCTTCGCCTCGCGACTGATCATGGGCACCGGGGGAGCGGCCAACCTGGCCGTCCTCGAAGAAGCGCTGATCGCATCCGGGACCGAGTTGACCACCGTCGCGATGCGCCGGGTCGACGCCGAGGGTGGCACCGGCATGCTCGATCTGCTGAGCCGACTGGGCATCACGCCGCTGCCCAACACCGCGGGCTGCCGCAGCGCAGCCGAAGCGGTCCTCACCGCGCAACTCGCCCGCGAGGCGCTCGGGACGGAATGGGTCAAGCTGGAAGTGATCGCCGATGACCGTACGCTGCTGCCCGATGCCGTCGAATTAGTTCGGGCCGCAGAGCAATTGGTCGACGACGATTTTGTCGTGCTGCCGTATACCAACGACGACCCGGTGCTGGCCAAGCGGTTGGAAGACACCGGATGCGTTGCGGTGATGCCACTCGGCTCGCCGATCGGCACCGGACTGGGAATCGCCAACCCGCACAACATCGAGATGATCGTCGCCCAAGCCGGCGTTCCCGTCGTGCTCGACGCGGGTATCGGCACCGCCAGCGATGCGGCGCTCGCGATGGAACTGGGTTGCGACGCAGTGCTGCTGGCGACCGCCGTGACCCGCGCCGCCGACCCACCCGCGATGGCCGCCGCGATGGCCGCCGCTGTCACCGCGGGATACCTGGCCCGGCGCGCCGGGCGCATCCCTAAGCGGTTCTGGGCGCAGGCGTCGAGCCCGTCCAGGCCGACGATGCGCGGCGGAGAACGGCCCGCGCAGGACCCGGGCGACTCGGGCCGGCTGTGAGTCGCTATGTGGCGTTGGGCAGTTCGATGGCGGCCGGGCCCGGCATCAAGCCGTCCGCGCCGGGAGCGCCGTTCGGGTCGGGACGCTCCGCGCGCAACTACGCCCATCTGGTCGCCGAGCAGCTGGGCCTCGACCTGGCCGACGTCACCTTCTCCGGCGCCACTACCGCCAACCTGCTGACCGAACGACAGCGCAACGCCCCGCCCCAGATCGAGGCGCTGGACGGCTCCGAGACGTTGGTGACGATCACCATCGGCGGCAACGACGTCGGATACGTGCCGCTGTTGATGGGCGCTGCGCTGCCGGCGCTGCTTCGGAAACTGCCGTCGATCCGTGAGCTGCTCGATCACGGCGCTCGCGACACAGCGCTGCACCGGGTCGGTGACGCGCTGAGCGCGGTCGGAACCGCGGTGCGCCGGCGGGCCCCGCGGGCCCGGGTGATGTTCGTCGACTACCTCACGCTGTTGCCCCCGCCTGGGGTTGCGGCCCCGCCGCTGTCGACCGAGCAGGCCGACCTGGGCCGATTCGTCGCGGAGCGGCTGGAGGAAGCCACCGCGGCGGCCGCGCAGGCCACCGGATGCGAGCTGGTGCGAGCCGGGCAGGCCAGCCGCGAGCACCACGCCTGGTCACCGGATCCCTGGACGGTGGGCGCGGGCTGGCCGTTGCCCTGGCGCCCGGCGCCGTTTCATCCCAACGCCGCAGGTATGCGCGCCGCTGCCGACCTGATCCTGCGGCAGATCACCGCAGTCTGATTAGGTTGTCGGCGCCTGGGTAAACCAGTGTGGCGTCCATGCAGGGAACACTGCCGGGGGATTTGTCCGTCGACACGACATTGAAAGCACGTGTGCACAGTCACGGATTCGAGCATTCGGCGCTCCTTTACGAATCAGAGCGCGAGTACCTCGATGTGTTGGTGCGCTTCATCGAAGACGGGCTCAGCCAACGGCAGCCCGTCATGCTCGCGGTTCCGGGGAACAAACTGGCCGCACTTCGCGGCGTCCTGGGAGCTGCCGCGGACGAGGTGGCCATGGTCGACATCACCGATTTGGGCCGCAATCCCGGGCGAATCATCGCCGGCCAGCATGCATTCATCGATGCGCACCCGCAGAAGCACGTGCGGGTCATCGCCGAGTCGGCGTGGGCGGGCCGGACAGAGTGGGAATACCTGGCCTGCCTGCAGCATGAGGCGCTCGCCAACATGGCGTTCTCAGGTTTGCCGGTCACGGGCTTGTGCCCCTACGATGTATCGGGTTTGGACCCGAGCGTGTTGGCTCACGTCGGCCTCACCCATCCGCACATCTGGCAGGGCGGGGCGCGTCGACAGTGCCCGGAATACGCCGTCGACACCGCCCTCGACAAGTGCAACCAGCCGCTGGCGACCCACCCGGCCGCGGTCACCCACACCGTCGCGCACCCGCTGGATTTGGCCGACGCCCGCCGATGCGCGCAACGCTACGGGCGACTGGTCGGAATGACCGCGGACCGCCTGGCCGACCTTGTGCTGGTGACCACCGAACTGGCCACCAACAGCCTCCACCATGCCGGTGGCCCGTGCCGCCTGGCGTTCTGGTTCGAGCGCGGGTTCGTGGTCTGTGAGGCCCGTGACACGGGCCGCTGGGCGGACCCGCTCGCCGGGCACCGGCGGCCGGCCGGAGGCGGCGTCGGGCCCTATGGGTTGTTCGTCGTCAACGCGATTGCCGACCTGATCCGCACCCACGCGACGTCTGGCGGTACCACGATCCATGCGTATCTGCTGCGTCACGATCCCTCAGAACAGGCCGAGTACGTCTAACCTGGGGCGCGATGGCTATCAAAAAAGCACCGATACTTGCCGCGGTCGCGACTCTGATGCTGGGCGGATGCGCGTCCTCCGGCACCGCCAACTCGCTCAAGCAGGCCTCGGGCCCAGATTTCGCTGCCGCCCTGCGCGGGCGGGTCAGCACCGACGCGATGATGGGCCACCTGACGAAGCTGCAGGACATCGCCAACGCCAACAACAACACTCGCGCGGTCGGCACACCGGGCTACGACGCCAGCGTCGACTACGTCGTGGGCAAGTTGCGGGACAAGGGCTTCGACGTCCAGACCATGCAGTTCGACGCGCACGTGTTCCACTCCGACCCCGGCGATGTGACCGTCGGTGGCAAGAAGTTCGACGCGCGGGCGCTGGAGTACAGCGTCGGCGCTCCAGCAGAAGGGGTGACCGGTCCGCTGGTCGCCTTCCCCGCCGACGGAAGCCCGGGCTGTGCGGCCGCCGACTACGACCACCTTCCGGTCAACGGCGCCGTCGTGCTGGTGGATCGTGGTACCTGCCCGTTCGCGCAGAAGGCGGGTGCCGCGGCGCAGCGCGGCGCATTGGCGATGGTCGTCGCGGACAACGTTGTCGAGGAGCGCCTCGGCGGCACCCTCGGCGAAGCCAACGACGTCAAGATCCCGGTCGTCGGGGTCTCCAAATCCGACGGGGCACTGCTGCGCGCGAGCGTCGGGCCGGCGACGGTGCACCTTTCCGCAGACACCAAGACCATTTCGGCCCGCAACGTGGTCGCGCAGACCAAGACCGGCTCGACCCGCGACGTGGTGATGGCCGGGGCGCACCTCGACAGCGTCCCGGAAGGCCCCGGCATCAACGACAATGGATCCGGTGTGGCCGCGGTGCTCGAGACCGCACTGCAGTTGGGTCCCTCGCCGGCCATTCACAACGCGGTGCGGTTCGGCTTCTGGGGTGCCGAGGAACTCGGTCTGATCGGGTCGCACAAATACGTGGAGTCACTGGATGTCAATGCGCTCAAAGACATTGCGCTTTACCTGAACTTCGACATGCTCGCGTCGCCGAATCCGGGCTATTTCACTTATGACGGCGACCAGTCGTTGCCGGCCGACAAGCGGGGCAGCCCGGTGGTGCCCGAAGGCTCAGCCGGCATCGAGCGGGAGTTGGCCGCCTACCTCAACTCCGCCGGAAAGACCCCGCAGGACACGTCGTTCGACGGCCGCTCCGACTACGACGGTTTCACCCAGGCCGGGATTCCGGCCGGTGGGCTGTTCTCCGGCGCCGAGAACAAGAAGTCGGCCGAGCAGGCCAAACTCTGGGGCGGGACCGCGGACCAGCCGTTCGACCCCAACTACCACCAGAGCACCGACACGTTGGCGCACATCGACCGTGCCGAGTTGGGTATCAACGGCGGCGGGGTTGCCTATGCGACAGGCTTTTACGCTCAGGATCTGTCAGGCCGCAACGGTGTTCCGGTCCGTGAGGACCGGACTCGCCACCAGCTCACCACGAAATAGCGACGGGTTCGCTCAACCGATTTCAGACATCCTCGGCATCACCTCGGCGCCGAAGCGCTGCACGAAGCCGGCGGGATCAGGTGAGCCCGGTACCGGGCCGGTGTTGATCATGTCGACGCCAAGCCCGGCCAGCCGTTCGAGCTTCCGCAGATATCCATCGACATCTGAGAACGGATCCTCGAAGAAGCCAACCGTTTTGCGGATGTCGCCGATGTCGCGTCCCACCGTGTCGCAATGACGTGCCAACACGTCGAGCTTGTGCGTGAGCACGTCGATATCGGAATCGGTGGAGTTCCAGATATCGCCGTACTGCGCGACCAGTCGCAGTGTCTTCTTCTCGCCACCGCCGCCGATCAGCACCGGCGGGCGCCGAATCGGCTTTGGTGCACATAGGGTTTCGGCCAAGTGATAGTGCTTACCGTCATAAGGCCCGTCGTTGTCGCTCCACATCTGCTGACAGATCTGCAGCGTCTCTTCGAGCATCTCGAACCGTGTGCTGATCGGCGGATACGGGACTCCGAGAGCGAGATGCTCGCGCTCGTACCACGCAGCGCCGATGCCGAACATCGAACGCCCCCCGGAAAGTACGTCGAGGGTCGTCACCGTCTTGGCCAGCAATCCCGGATGCCGGTAGGTCACCCCGGTCACCAGCAACGCCAGATTGATAGTGGTCGTGCGGCCTGCCAGGTAGCCTAGCGACGTGTAACCCTCCAGGAACGGATCTTCGGCCCGCCCAACGGCTTCCATCTGGAAGAAGTGGTCTGCCAGGGTGAACAGCGCTGCGCCGATGTCCTCGGCGGCCTCGGCAGTCGACAGCAGGGTGGGTGTCAGCGCGGTCGCGTCGCCCGGCAAGAAGTCGATGAAGTGTATGCCCAATTCCACGGTAGATCCCCTCGTTAGTCGGTCAGGCGCTGAAGCAGCGACAACGCGTCGTTGATAATCCGACGTTCCCGCTCCGAATAGCGCTCCTGGATGGCGCAGGCCAGCCATTCCTGGCGAACCTGACGATCGCTTTCGGCGCGCCGGCGCCCGGCTGCGGTCAGCGAAATCAGCTGCCGCCGGCCATCATCGGGATCAGGCGCACGCAGAATCAGGCCATGCTGATCCAGTCCGGCCACGATGGTGGCCATGGACTGCGGGCGCACCCGCTCGGCGGTGGCCAGCGCACTGGTCGAGGATGTGCCGTCTTTCCACAGCCGGGTGAGCACCGCGGTCTGCGACGGCGTCAGGTCGCCGCCGGTGGCTACGCTTTTGAGTCGACGTCGCAACCGGCTGAACAGCACGCGCAGATCACGCGCGGCCGATACCGCTGATTCGCTGATCCCGTCCACTCCACCCACCGTACATTAGACAGCCATAACTGCACAGTTGAGACTGTCTAATACGTCAGGTGGCGTCGCCGCGGATTTCCCAGAACCGGGTGCTCTCGGCCGGATTGTCGGGTGCGCTGCGGATCCAGATGGCCGCGGTGAGCATCACGATGATCGATCCGACGACCGCGGCCGGGATGGCCCAGAGTCGACGTAGCAGCAGCGCGGACCCGCACTGGCCCGCGTAGTCGGCGCCGTAAGCCTCGGCCGGCGGGGGAACGCTTGTGCTGAAGCCTCGGCCGCAACTGATCTGCATTCCCCATCGGTCGTACTGGCCCAGATAAACCGGGAACCACAGCGCCGACAATCCGGCGACCAGCAACGCCGCACCCAGTGCTCCGAGCATGAGCCAGCGATTGCTCATGGCGCTCCTCTCGAGTCAGGCCGAGCTTCGATGAGATGACCTCGCGCAGGCATCAAATGGCGGTTATGTTAATGGCGATTCTGACTCTGCGGTAGGTTTTTGACACCTTGCCCGCGGGTTAGGGTGAATCGGTGACGACAGCGCGTGGCCAAGGCGCCGCCGTCGTACGTCGACGCCCCAAAGACCGCAAGGAGCAGATCGCCCGGGCATCCGCCGAGGCGTTCAGCGCGCAGGGGTATCACGCCGTGAGCATGGAGGCGATCGCGGCGAAGGTCGGAATCTCGGCGCCGGCCCTCTACCGCCACCATGCGAGTAAGTACGAGCTGTTCCGCGACGCGGTCCTGGCGCTCGGCCGGGCACTGGTCGACTGCACCGATTTCGTCGACACCAACGACGGCGACCCGGACGAGACACTGAATCGACTGATCGACGCATTGGTCGACGTGACGTTGGCCAACCGCGAATCGGGTGGGTTGTACCGGTGGCAGGCCCGCTACCTGCACGGTGCAGACCAGCGCGTGCTGGGCGATCAGCTCCGAATGGTTAATCGACGAATTCAACAGCCGCTCAACGTGATGCGACCGGAGCTGACGTCCCCGCAGCGGTGGATGCTCTCGGCCGGCATGCTCAGCGTGATCGGTAGCGCCGTCGACCACCGGGTTCAGTTGCCCAGCGACGAGATCCGTGCGCTGTTGCGCTCCGCCGCTCGGGCCGTGATCGGCGCCGAACTCCCCGGACCGCAGGACACCTTCGCCCGACCCTCCTCGTGGCGGGTATTCGAGGTCGACACCGGGGTATATGAAGCATTGCTGCAGGCGTCGATGGTGTTGTTCAACGCCAAGGGCTTTCCCGCGACGAGCATGGCCGAGATCGCCTCGGCCGTCGGGATTCCGGTGTCGGGTATCTACCGGTACTTCCCCGGAAAGTGTGACATTCTCGCGACGGGTTTGCGCCGCGCGGCCGATCGGGTGTCGGGCCGTCTGTCGGCGACACTGAGCGGGCTCACCGAGCCCGGCCACATGCTGACGCTGCTGATCGAGGCCTACGTCGCAACGTCGTTCGCCAACCCGGACCTGGTCGCGATCTACTACACCGAACGGGTCAACCTGTCGCGGGTGGATCAAGAATTACTGCGCAGCGTGCAGCGCGCGACGATCGACGCGTGGATGCGCCTTCTCGCGGCGGCGCGTCCGTCGCTGACCAAGACCCGGGCGCGCGTCTTGGTCCACGCGGCGATGGCCCTGGTGGTCGACGTAGGACGACTGGTCCACTACGAGCACCGTGGCGACAACTCCGCCTATCCGCAGGCCTGTGTGCGAAAACTGATGGAAGCCACCCTATTTGGGTCTGCCGGCTGACGAAGCTCAGCGGCAGTACCGTCCCGATGCTGCTTCTTCTCAGCTGATCGTGTAGTCGCTGAGCGGAAAATTCGACGCCTCTTCGATCGCTGTCGAGGTGGCCATCGGGCGCAGCAGCGAGGGTTCCCCGCTGGGATTGAAGTAGTAGGACCGTGACGTGGCGCAGTCCCCGAGAATCCACAGCGAGTCGCCCAGTAGTTCGGTCATCCGGTCGAGGTAGGCGGCGTTCGCTTGCTCGGTCACCTCGAAGGTGTCCGCACCCCGGCGCTTGAGCTCGCCGAAAAGCCGGTCCATCAACCGCATCTGATACTCCATCGTATTGAAGAAGTTCAGACCGAGAAAGGCAAACGGACTGGCCAGGCTCAGGTAGTTCGGGAAGTAGGGCATCGACACGCCCTGATATGCCTGAAAACGCGTGTCCCGCCACCACTTTCCCAGATTGCGCCCGTCGCGGCCGATCACCTCGATAGCCGGGAAGTTGGCTTCCCACAGGTCGAATCCGGTGGCCAGCACCAGCGTGTCGATGTGCGTCTTCGACCCGTCCGCGTTGACGATGCCGTCGGCCTCGACGCGTTCGATGCCATCAGCCTGCAGGTGCACGTGCGGTTTGGTGAAGCTGCGAAAGTAGGTGTTGGAGAACGTCGGCCGCTTACATCCGAGGTCGTAGTCGGGGGTGAGCTTGCGGCGTAATTCCTTGTCGCGAATCGCCACGAACTGGTTGATCTTGCACAGATCCATCGCGGAAATGTTGAGCCGCTTGAACAGCGGCACCCGGTAGCGCACCAGGCCGACGGTGATCATCATCTCGTAGATGGTGTCGGTGATCGCTCGGATCACCCGCTGCGTCCACGGTAAGCGTGCGAACAGCCATTTGGCGCGATCGGAGAACCTCAGGTCGACCTTCGGCGCCACCCAGATCGGGGTGCGCTGATAGACGGTGAGGTCGGCAGCCTTCTCGGCGAGTTTGGGGATGAGCTGCACCGCGGTGGCACCGGTCCCGATGATGCCGACCCGGCGGCCGGTGGGGTCGAAATCGTCCTCCCACTCGGTGGTGTGGATGACCTTGCCCGCGAAGTCGGCGATCCCCGGGATGTCGGGGGTCTTCGGCTGGGACAAGAACCCGGTGGCGGTGATCAGGTAACGCGCCGAGAGCACGTCACCACTGGACAGCGCCACCTGCCAATGCCGGGTCTCCTCGTCCCAGCGCGCGCTTTCCACGACGGTGTTGAACCGCATGTGCCGGCGCACGTCGTATTTGTCGGCCACTGCCGCGGCGTACTGCTTGATCTCCGGTCCCGGGGTGAACAGCCGCGACCAGTTCGGGTTCGGCTCGAAGAAGTACGAGTAGGTGGTGGTGGGGACATCGACGGCCAGGCCCGGGTAGTGGTTGACGTGCCAGGTTCCGCCGAGGTCGTCCTCGCGGTCGAGAATGACGAAGTCGTCGATACCCATGCGCTTGAGCTGGATGGCCGCGCCGATACCGCCGAAGCCGGCCCCGACAATGAGGGCCTCGAAGCGCTCCGAAGTCATGGCACGACAATATACGCAGTACCCCCGGTACCGGTAAACCTCCGGCCTTGGCCCTGTTCGCTGCGCGTCATCGCGTGCGGGTCGGGCGCCCGTGCGGGCCCACGCGAGCGGGTGAGCTACTCGCGGCCGAGCAGGCCGAGAGCTGCCGCGACTGCCAGGACGGGCACGTCGAGCGTTGCGGAGCCCAGGTCGTGGCGCGCCCCGGCGATCTCGACGATCCTGGTCGGCGCGGCAATCAGCGCGGCGGCCGCACGCACCTCGTCCGGCGAGCCGAACGGGTCCGACGTGCCGTGGGTGAACACCGTCGGCACGGTGATGTCGGGCAGATGCTGGGTGCGGGCGAATTCCGGCCTGCCCGGCGGCGACGATGGGGAGCGAAGCGATGAGGTGGGCGCGTCTGCCGTTGGCGGGGGAGAGCGGCGTCGATTGCCGGGTGGATGCAACGGGTAGGAAAACAACGTCAGCACGTCGACGTTCGCTTCCTTGGCGGCCACCACCATCGAGGTCATGCGGCCGCCGTAGGAATGACCCCCGGCGATCAGCGGACCGTCGGCCAGGCCGCGGCAGGCCGTGACGGCCTCGACGATTCCGGCGCGGTCGCCGGTCCCCGAACGCGACGGCGGACCCTTGGGCCGCTGCCGTCGGAACGGCAGGTCGTAGCGCACGGCCAGAAAGCCGCGACGGGCCCACTCGTCGCAAAGTCGTTGCAGCATCGGCGATTCCCGATTGCCGCCGGCGCCGTGCGTCAGCACCACCACGCCGGCCGGGGTGCCGACAGGTTCATGGGCGACGCCCGCGATCTGCTCGACACCCACGCTCACGGTTGCAGCCTGAACAGCGGCGAGACCGGGCCGTGGCCGTGCCCCAATGGGTATGAGGCCCGCAGTGCCTCGGTCACCCAGCTTTTGGCGAATGCGACGGCGCCAAGCAGGGTATGGCCGTGCGCCAACGCGCACGCTGTCGCCGCCGCCAGGGTGTCGCCGGCGCCATGGTCGTGGCCGGTGTTCACCCGCGGCGACTCGAACTCGTGGAAGTTGTTGCCGTCGAACAACATGTCGGTGCTGCTGGCTGACCCCGGCAAGTGGCCACCCTTGACCATTGCCCACTGGGGGCCCAGCGCGTGTAACGCACGGGCCGCCTCGGCCTGTGTCGTCGAATCGACGACGTCGATACCCACCAGCAGTCGCACCTCGTGCAGGTTGGGCGTCACCAGCGTGGCAAGCGGAAACAGTTCGCTGCGAAGCGCATTCAGCGCCGAACCGTCGAGCAGTTGATCGCCGTGCATCGAGGCGCACACCGGATCGACGACCAGGGGTACGCCCGCGCCGTGCGCACGCCAACTCTGCGCGACGGCCTCGATGATCCCGGCCGTCGCCAGCATCCCGGTCTTGGCGGCCTGCATACCGATGTCGTCGCTCACGGCCGCGATCTGCGCCGCCACCACGTCGGCCGGGACCGGATGAAAGTCCTTGACGCCCATAGTGTTCTGCACGGTTACCGCCGTCACCGCGCACAGCGTGTGGACGCCCAGCAGGGTGCAGGTGCGGATGTCGGCCTGCATACCGGCACCCCCGCCGGAGTCGGAACCGGCGATGGTCAGCACCCGCGGCGGCGTCGCACCCGGCGGCGCCAGCGGCAGGTAACTCACTGCTGGGCTCGATGAGCAGCGACCCGCTTCACCCTGCTCCGCAGCGCTCGCGATCACTGCTGGGCTTGATGAGCAGCGACCCGCTTCACCCTGCTCCGCAGCGCTCGCAATCACTGCTGGGCGAGAGGCAGATACACCCGGTTACCGTGCTCGGCGAACTCGGCGGATTTCTCGGCCATGCCAGAAGCCAGCACCGCCTCGATGTCCTTTTCCGTTTCCAGCCCGTGTTTGGCCGCGTAGTCTCGGACGTCCTGCGTGATGCGCATCGAGCAGAACTTCGGCCCGCACATCGAGCAGAAGTGCGCGGTCTTGGCAGGCTCGGCCGGCAGCGTCTCGTCGTGGTACTCCCGCGCGGTGTCGGGGTCGAGCGAGAGCGCGAACTGGTCGTGCCAGCGGAACTCGAAACGCGCCTGCGACAACGCATTGTCGCGCTCTTGGGCGTGCGGATGACCCTTGGCCAGGTCGCCTGCGTGCGCGGCGATCTTGTAGGCGATCACCCCGTCCTTGACGTCCTTGCGATCGGGCAGGCCGAGGTGCTCTTTGGGTGTCACGTAGCACAGCATCGCGGTGCCGGCCTGGGCGATGATCGCCGCGCCGATCGCCGAGGTGATGTGGTCATAGGCTGGTGCGATGTCGGTGGTCAGCGGGCCCAGCGTGTAGAACGGGGCCTCCTCGCACAACTCCTCTTCCAGCCGTACATTCTCGACGATCTTGTGCATCGGGACGTGGCCCGGGCCCTCGATCATGACCTGCACGCCATGGGATTTCGCGATCTTGGTGAGTTCGCCCAGCGTGCGTAGCTCGGCGAACTGGGCGGCATCGTTGGCGTCGGCGATCGAACCGGGCCGCAGCCCGTCACCGAGGGAGAAGGTGACGTCGTATTGCGCCAGGATGTCGCACAGCTCGGCAAAGTTGGTGTACAGGAACGACTCCCGGTGATGTGCCAGGCACCAGGCCGCCATGATGGAGCCGCCGCGCGACACGATGCCCGTCACCCGCTTGGCGGTCAGCGGCACGTAACGCAGCAACACCCCGGCGTGCACGGTCATGTAGTCGACACCCTGCTCGCACTGTTCGATCACGGTGTCGCGGTAGAGCTCCCAGGTCAGCTCGGTCGGGTCGCCGTTGACCTTCTCCAGCGCCTGATAGATCGGCACCGTGCCGACCGGCACCGGGGAGTTGCGCATGATCCACTCGCGGGTGGCGTGAATGTCGCGGCCGGTGGACAAATCCATGATGGTGTCCGCACCCCAGCGGGCGGCCCACACCATCTTGTCGACCTCTTCGGCGATCGACGACGTCACCGCCGAATTGCCGATGTTGGCGTTGACCTTGACCGCGAACGCCTTGCCGATGATCATCGGCTCGCTCTCGGGGTGGTTGTAGTTGGCCGGGATCACCGCACGCCCCAGCGCCACCTCGTCGCGAACCAGCTCGGCGGGCATCTGCTCGCGCGCCGCGATGAACGCCATCTCCGCGGTGATCTCTCCGGCCCGGGCCCGCTGCAGCTGAGTGCCGCGATCGCGAACCACGCCCGGGCGAGCCGGCAGGCCCGCATGAACATCGATCACCGCGTCGGGGTCGGTGTAGGGGCCCGACGTGTCGTAAAGGTCGAGGTGTTCGCCGTTGGACAGATTCACCCGCCGAAACGGCACTCGGGCACCGGGAACGCCATCGAGGCTGCGGTAGGTCTTGCTGCTGCCGGCGATGGCGCCAGTGGTCACGGTCGGTTCAACTACCACGTCAGTCATTTTTTCTCTCCCTACGTCGGCATTACCCGGTCAGGTTCGTACGGTCGACGGCCCCGAGCCGTCCTCTCAGCGCACCGGGCGTGCGCTCCCGCGTATCTGATCGCCCGGCTCCTGCTCAGATCGTCGCGCGGTCTGCCTTGTCGCCGGGTGGCGCTTGATCGCCAGGCTCCACGCTAGCGCAGCGACACAGCGGCGCGCAGGCCTGCCGAAAATCCAGGTCGGCGTCGATGCACGCTTACCCAATCGGCTGCTGCCCAATCGGAAGGCACGGCGTCGGTTGGGTTGGCTACTCGGCGTCCTCGAGGGCCTCGCCGAATTCCTCGAGCAGCCGGTTATGGTGATTGTTGGCCAGCAGATGGCCTGCGGCGATGACCACCGCGATCGGCCAGTCGATCAGTTCGAACGCGGCCAGTGCCGCCAAACCCCCGTAGTAAGCCAGCACTTCGGGTCGCGGGATTTCGACTTGCCCGATAACCGGCAGGTTGACCGCGAAAGTCTCGCCTTCCCGGATGTGTGCAAGCGCTTCTGCCTGCGAGGTCCGGCGCCGCGCATTCTTTTCGGCCATCATTTGCCTTTCAGTAACGTTGACGTTGCCCTTGGGACCGGTGATGCGGTCACTGTTGGAACGATGTCGACGACCGACTCTCTCGCCGACCCACTAGGCGGAGCTGTGGCTGTTCTGCTGACTGTCCCTTTGACCCAGTTGTACGCCGTCCTGTGGCGCCTCGGCGCTGTGCAGGTGGTGGCGAGTCGGCCGCAGTCGGACCGTCAGTCTTGCGCTCCAGAGCATCTCTATCGGCAAATGCACGGGTCACGACGGCCACCGCGCCAGTCGCCACCCCGGCTGAGCCCAGCGCCTGCGCCCAGGCGAGCGGGCCGAGCGGAGTGCAGCCAAGCAACTGGCTGACGCCCGGGATGCTGATCAGCGTCCCCATCACGGCCAGTGAGCCACCCGCGGTCAACACCACCAGCGGTGTGCGTGAGTCCAGCAGCGTCTGACCCAGCTGCGCCGACACCAGCGCGACCAGCGCCACCGTCGACGCCCGCCGCGGACGCCCGGTGACTCCGGCCATCGCCCACGCCGCGGTCGCGGCCGCCGCGGTGGTTGCGCCGCGGATTGCGACCGCCTGCCATAGCGCCTGCTGGTCGGGGCCGCGGCCCTTGGTGCGAGCCGGCCCGCTCGGCTTGCTGACAGCCAGCGCGGCGGCCGGCAGCGCGTCGGTGAAGATGTTGACCAGCAGTAACTGGCGGGTGTTGAGCGGTGACTCGCCGGTGATCGCGCTGCCGATGACGGCGAACGCGACCTCGCCGGCGTTGCCGCCGAGCAGCACCGACACCGCCGCCTCGACCCGCCGCCACAGCTCGCGGCCTTCGTCGATCGCGCTCAGCAGCGCCTCGATGCGGGCGTCGAGCAACACCACGTCCGCCGCGACGCTGGACGAATCGCTGCCGCGGGCGACGACGCCGATGCCGACCGTCGCCGCCCGGATCGCCGCAGCGTCGTTGGCGCCGTCGCCGACCATCGCGCAGACCTTCCCGGCGCGTTCCAGCGTCTGGACGACCTGAACCTTGTTCTCCGGCGACATCCGGGCGAAGATCACCCGCTCGGTGGCCACGCGTTCCTGGTCCTTGCGCGACAACGCGTCCCATTCAGCGCCGCTGATGACCTGGTCCGCCGTCACCGACATGCCCAGTTCCCGGGCGATGGCCGCGGCGGTGATCGGGTGGTCGCCGGTGATCAGCCGGATGCCGACCTCTCGTTCGGCCAGCGCGGCCAGCAGGGCCGGAGCCTCGGCCCGTGGGGTGTCGGACAGTCCGAGGAAACCCACCAGCGACAGCTCACCGCCGGCCAACTCCGCGATGGCGTCCTCATCCGCGGCGACCAGGTGGGCCTGCTGACCGGTCAGCCGGCGCCGCGCGACGGTGATGACGCGCAGGCCCGCGGCCGCCAGCTCACGGACGGTCGCGTCGATGTCGGGTTCGATTCCGGTGCAGGCGGCCAGCACCACCTCGGGTGCGCCCTTGACGGTCAGCTCGTCGCCGAACACCGATGCCGAGAACGACCTGCCGGAGCGGAACGGCAGGTGTGCGTCCGCTTCCGCGGCCGGGCTGTCGAGCGACTTCGCCGCTTCGATGATCGCGCGATCGGTCGCGTGCACCTGCGGCCCACCGTTGGCGTCGGGGGCGGCGCTCGCCGCGCAGCGCAGAACATCCTCGCGGGAGCAGCCCTGCGCGGGATGCACCCTCGACACCCGTAGCCGGTTCTCCGACAGCGTGCCCGTCTTGTCGAAGCAGACGACGTCGATGCGGCCCAGCGCCTCCACCGACCGCGGAACTCGCACCACCGCACCGAAGTTCGTCAGTCGCCGGGCGGAGGCTGCTTGCGCGAGGGTGGCCACCAGCGGCATGCCCTCCGGGACTGCGGCGACAGTGATGGCGACGGCGCTGGATACGGCCTGGCGTAAACCCTTGCGGCGCAACAGGCCCAGTCCACCGACCAGAACTCCGCCCGCCAGGCTGACCGGGAAAGCCCGGTTGGTGAGTTGGCTGAGCTGATGTTGAAGCCCGGTGTTCGCTGATTCCTCCGCCGCGAGCTCAGCGGCGCGTCGCGCGTGGGTGTCGGCGCCGACGGCGGTGACCAGCGCGACCGCGGTGCCCGCGACGATGGTGGTGCCGGCGTAGAGCATGCAGCGGCGCTCGGAGAACAGCGCACCCGGTGTCGGATCGATCTGCTTGGCCACCGGCAGCGACTCACCGGTGAGGGTGGCCTCGTCGACCTCGAGGTCGTCTTCGTCGATCAGCCGGGCGTCGGCGGGCACCACTTCGTTGGTACGGACCTCGATCACATCGCCGGGCTGTAGATCCGCGGCCAGCACGTCGGTGTACACCGAAGCTCCATCGGGTGGGAATGACGCCTTGCGGGCCGGTGGAATCTGTTGGGCCAACAGCTCGTTGAGTCGACCCTCGGCGCGCAGCCGCTGGCTGGCTGCCAGGATGGAGTTTCCGGTGAGCACCGAGCCGACCAAGATGGCGTCCACCGGCGAACCCAGCACCGCGCTGGCCGCCGAGCCCAAAGCCAGTACCGGGGTCAGTGGGTCGGACAACTCGGATCGCACCGCTTGCAGGAACCGCCAGGCCGCCTGGTGCGGCCGTCCGGCCAGTTCTGCGCCGCGGCGTGCCGTCGTCAGTGCAAGAAGGGCCAAAGGTGCAGGCCGCGGCCCCATCGGGTCACCGGAATCCGGTGGCGGCAACATCGCGCGGACTTTCTCCACCGACATGGCATGCCATTCGTCTACTGCCGCCGGGAGCGGAGCGGGGGCACGAATCACCTGACGGGCAATCAGATACCCGGAAAGCAGACCCGCCGTGGCGCCGACGGCCACCGGACTGGGTCCGCGGCTGACCACGCCGGGGATCATCAGCAGCGCGCCCAACGAGGACGCGGCGCTGGCGATCTCGATGCCGCGTCGCGTCGCTGTTTTCGCCGCGGGCAGCGCTCGCACCAGTCGCCACACGGTGGCGAGGTCGGCAAGTATCAGATCCGCCGTCCACGGCGGCGGATCTGCGTCGGACCTGGGCATGAGACCCATCCCGACGTCAGCCGATGACAACGCCTGGGCAGCAGCCGACGACACCACGGCAACAGTGCGGCCGGCGCGCTGCAGGTCCGTCAATGCGGCAACGAGCGCGTCGTCGATCGAATCGTCGGCCACCGGACGCAATTCGTCGAAGGCAGAATGCAAGTCGCCCAGGGCTTCGACATCGAGGGAGACCAAATCCAGCCGGGAGCGGCGGGCCTCGGCCAGCAGCGCAGAGGCCAGCGGCTGGTGGGCGGGGCATATGAGTGCCTCGGCTTCGGCCTCGGCGTCGGCGTCGGCCTCGGCGTCGGGTCCGCCGACCGCCGGCACCGGATGCCAACCCGCGTCCAGATCGGTCTGCTCCAGCAACTGCTGTGCGCGACGCCACATCACGGCACGGTCGTCATCGGACGCACCGCGAACCTGCAGCACCCGCAGCGTGTCGGTGTAGAGCACACGGGGATCGATCAGCAGTGCGTCAACCCGGTCCAATCGGCGGAGGCTGTCCGGGCGCAACGGCAGCGCAGCATGGCGGCTGGCCAGACCGTAGCCGAGGGTTGCGGCAAAGGATTCACGTGTCGTGCGCATCGCCTTCGGTGCGGCCACCATCACTGCAGCCGAGCCGGTGTCGAGGTTGCCGGCGGCGGCGGAAATCGCGGCGCCGGCGCTCGCCTGGACGAGCGCGGCACGCCGCGCGTGGCGTTCGGCGGGGCCGTCCGGCAACGGGATCGGTCGTGACGCCGGGTGAACTTCGGCGTGATCGGCGTGGCGCGCCAACGCGGGTTCGTGTCGCCGCCAGGCCTGTGCTTCGGCGCGAAGCTCGATGATCTTGATCGATTCCATCGCCAGATCGACCGCCAACGACGGAAGCGCCAGCGCGCCGAGGTTCACGGCCGCGGTCATCAGCGTCAGCGCCGCGTCGGTCGTCGGCTGTCCGAGCGTGTTCTCCACCATCCGACGAAGCGCCGGTTGGTAGTTGACCAGCGAATTGGCTGCTCCCACAGTTGCCGGGATGGGTGTCCATCGCAGCGCCCGACCGGTGACTGCGACCCCCAGACCGGCGGCGTTGGCGCCTGCTGTCGCCGCGCGGATAGCCATCGGTTGCGCGTCACAGGGCAAAGCTTTCGGACGGGACACGGGGCGCGCGGAGTGCAGGTCGGCGCGGGTCGACTGCCAGGTCCGTTCGGCCTCGTCGACGGCGCGGCACAGCTCGCGGAGCGAGACCTGACCGTCGTTGAGCCCGATGACGGCGCGCGACAGCGGAAAGTTCAAGCTGACCGACGTGACTCCTGGATGCCCTTGCAGCGCGTCGACGACGATCAACCCGAGTTCGGCGCCGTCGGGCGCGTCGAGTCCGCGGACCTCGATCCACGCCCGCCCCCGTCCACACCAACTGTGCCGGGTCAGGATCGGCGGCGTGGGCAGCCCGTCGGACAGCGCCTTGACGCCTTCGCGGACCGGGATCGCGGCCATGGTCAAGCTTGTCGCAGCGATGGCGCCCAGTGCTTCAAGACCTTGGGTCACCGCGCGCAACGGAGAAGGAACTCGCACCGATACGACGCTACCTACTCGACAGCGTCAGCGACGGGTGCGTGACTGCGTCGCGCCTGACCGCCGCGCCGGCGTCTTTTTGGCCGGCGTCGTACGCGGCCGTGCCGAGCTGGTCGACTTGACAACAGCGACCTTGGCCGGCGGGCTGTCGTTGTGCGAGTGGTTCAGTCGCCGCAGCAGCAAGGCACCGCCTCCGACAGCGAGCAGGATCGGCCACTCGACGAGGCCCGCCACACCGATCGCACCCAGCGTCAATGCAGCTGCGGGGGTGGAGTGGCTACCGCTGTCGATGCCCTTTTGCACGCCGGCGACGGTTCCGGTGACGCCGCCGATGACCCCGTTGACTGCCGCGCCTCCTACGGCGCCCGCCACAGCGGTGGTTGCTGAGGCGGCGCGGCTGACCGTCCGACTGACGTTGCGTACGGCGCCGTCAACGACACCCATGATTGCTCCCTGACACTCGGACATGCGAACCGGAACTTATTTCCGACATCCTATGACCTTGACCGGTAAATGAACAGTGGATGAATACCCGGCCGGCCAATTTTTACACCTCAAGAAGTGCGCAGATCTACCACGACCGGCGCATGGTCGCTGGGCGCCTTTCCTTTCCGCTCGTCCCGAACGATCTGCGCATCGGCCACCCGGGTGGCCAGTGCGGGGGAGGCCAGGATGAAGTCGATGCGCATCCCTTGTTTCTTCGGGAACCGCAACTGGGTGTAGTCCCAGTAGGTGTAGACGCCGGGGCCGGGCGTGAAAGGCCTTACCACGTCCGAGAATTGGGCGTCGACGATCGCTTCGAACGCCCTTCGCTCCGGTTCCGAGACGTGGGTGGCGCCCTCGAAAAAGCTCACATCCCATACGTCGTCGTCGGTCGGGGCTATGTTCCAGTCGCCGACCAGCGCGATCGGCGCCGACGGGTCGTCGCGAAGCCATCCTTCGGCTGCATTGCCAAGGGCGGCAAGCCACTTCAACTTGTAAGTGTAATGCGGGTCGTCCAGGCTACGACCGTTGGGCACGTAGAGGCTCCACACCCGCACCCCGGCGCAGGTGGCCGCCAGCGCGCGCGCCTCGGCAGCGGCGGCCACGTCGGGCTTGCTGCTCCAGGTGGGCTGGCCGTCGAAACCGACTTCGACGTCGTCCAAACCGACCCGCGACGCGATCGCCACACCATTCCACTGGTTGAAACCGCAGTGCGCCACCTCGTAGCCGAGTTCCAGAAACGGCATGGTGGGGAACTGTTCGTCGGAGCACTTGGTTTCCTGCATGGCGAGCACATCGACATCGCCGCGCTGCAGCCAATCGAGCACCCGGGGCAGTCGGGTACGAATCGAGTTGACGTTCCAGGTGGCTATCCGCAGACGCGGGTGCAACGGATCGTCGCCGTCAGTCATGCCGTCGGGCATGGTGGGAAACCCTACGTGAGCGTGGCGACGGTGATGTAGCGGGCGTGATGGTGCAGGGCGAACCCGACTGATCGGGCCAGATCCGCCATCGCGCGGTCGTCGTCGGGCACCCGCAGGTAGCTACGGGTCGCGCCCCGCGACGCTCCCCAGGCCAGCAGGGTTTCGCAGAGTTCGGCTGTTGCCCGGTGGACTGTCGACAGGCCCACCCAACGCGTGCCGTCGGGGGCGTCGGTGACCGCGGCTCTGGCTGACGCGTCCCGGTGGCTACCGAAAGTGAGCCCGCTGCTCGGCCCGGTCGACAGCTCGACGGCCGGGTCGGGCTCGACGGCGTGCACGTCGCGCACCATGACCCGGTTGGCATGCTCGCCCCGGCCGGGTAGACGGAGTAGACGATCGGCGACGGCCAGCCGTGGAGTGCGGTCACGGTTTCGATACCAGTCGACGATCTCCGGTATCGCTGCCTGGGTGGCTGAAATATCAAGTGGCACAGCAGAGTTCGCTGCGTACCCGCTGTCGGGTCCGGCGCGTAACAGCCAGCCGTGCAACCACTGCCGCTCGACGCCCGGCCATGCCACGGCGTCTGCGTGCTCGAGTGCGCGAATCTCCGACGTGCGCACCGCCTTATCGCTGAGTACGCGAAGGGCGACCACATCGTCGGCGGTGAATTGCACCATCGCGCCCGTCTTCGTCTGGATGCGTACTCGTGAGCCGGATTCCAGCAGCTGGCCGATCACATCAGTCAGCGGTGGCACCGATCCGGCGGGCCGCCGGTAGCGCACCGAGACCCGGGTACCGCGCTCCGGCCACGAAACCATCAGTGGCCGAACGGGTCCGGACCCTCGCCCGGGGTCCACGACAACCCTGGCACGCCCCAACCGTGCGATTTGACCACGCGCTTGGCCGAGCGGGCGTGCCGTCCGATCAGGCGGTCCAGGTAAAGTAAGCCGTCGAGGTGGCCAGTCTCGTGCTGCAGCATGCGAGCGAAAAGCCCTGTGCCCTCGAGGGTTATCGGGTTGCCGTCGGCGTCGAGCCCGCTGACCTTTGCGTAGTCGGCCCGTCCGGTGGGAAACGACTCGCCGGGCACCGACAGGCAGCCTTCGTCGTCGTCATCAGGGTCGGGCATGGTCTCGGGTATCTCGGAGGTTTCCAGCACCGGGTTGACCACGACGCCGCGCTGTCGCGCCGACTGCCCGCGCTCGTTGGGGCAGTCGTAGGCGAAGACCCGGAGATCGACGCCGATCTGGTTGGCCGCCAGGCCGACCCCGTACGCGGCGTCCATGGTGTCGTAGAGATTTGTGATCAGATCGGCCAGATCGGCCGGCAGTGATCCGTCCGCCGCGACGGGAACCGGCCTGGTGGGAGTGTGCAGAACAGGATCTCCCACGATGCGGATGGGTACGACTGCCATGACCGCAGAGTTTAAGCCCGAGTCCGGCTGGCCCGGTTGCGGAGTACTTGCGCGGCAGGCAGCCTCACCTAGTCGGCCGACTCGCGGGCCTGGCTGCCAGGCCAACAGTTGTCGACGTGGTTGAATAATCGCCGGAGCAGCGGGCATTCGAGATTTCGCCGAAAGGGTCGAGGAAGCGATATGGACAGCGCTATGGCGCGGGCTAATCGATCGGGGAACGACTCTGAACTCGCCGATGGGTTGACCCGCCGCGAACACGACATTTTGGCCTTCGAGCGGCAGTGGTGGAAATACGCCGGAGCCAAAGAAGAAGCCATCAAAGATTTGTTCGCAATGTCGGCCACGGCGTACTACCGGGTACTGAATGCGTTGGTTGACCGACCCGAGGCCCTGGCCGCCGATCCGATGCTGGTGAAACGGCTCCGCCGACTCCGGGCCAGCCGACAGAAGGCGCGGGCCGCTCGACGCCTGGGCTTCGAGCTCACCTGAGAATTTTGCCTGCTCGCTGGGCGTCGGTGTGGGTTTTCGCGCACTCCTGGATACAGTGACTTCGATGAATGAGCGCGTTCCCGACTCGACCGGCCTCCCGTTGCGGGCCATGGTGATGGTGCTGCTGTTTCTTGGTGTCATCTTTTTGCTGGTCGGGTTTCAGGCGATGGGATCGGGCAGTAACACCGATGACGACTCGGCGGTGTCGAGTGTGACGAGCAGCGCCGTGGCGTCGAAGACCTCGGCGAAGCCGGCACCCAAGGCCGATGTGCTGGTGTTCAACATCTCCAGCTTGAAAGGGGTCGCGGGCAAGACCGCTGACCAGCTCAAGCAGGGTGGATTCAACGTCACCAAGGTCGACAACCTGACGTTGCCCGACGTCTCGAAGACCACGGTGTACTACACCGAGGCGCCCGGTGAGCAGGAAACCGCCGATGCGGTCGGTCAACTACTCAAAGCCCAGGTTGCGCCGCGGACCAAAGACGTTGCCGATCAGCCGCCCGGCGTGATCGTCGTCGTCACGGGCTGAAGCCGTCTGCGCGGTAGTTCCGGGTTTCAGAACGGCGGCGGATCATCCTCTTCGCTGCCGGGCTGGGCCGGTTCACATCGGCTCATCGACCCAGAGCGACGGGCCGTGCGGGCACCGTGGTTTCGCCGTCGCTCAGTCTCGACGCGGCGCGCGCGGTCTTGGTGACGAGTCCGACGCCTCCGGGGCATCATCGCGGCCCGGTCCTCGCAGTGCACAACGGGTTCTGTTGCGGGTAGATCGCCGGTGGGGCGGCCCAGGCTTGGGAAGAGCAGTGCGCCGCCCGGGGTGGTCACGTAGCTCTTTCCGGCGGGCGAGCTGAGAATCACCGTGCCGTCGGGCAGCTGCTGATCGTGCCAACCCCAGAAGGTTTTGACGAGGTGATGAATACGGCAATAGCACTTCAGGTTTGTTGCAAGTCGGCAATCTACCCCCCCGTCGAGGGTGCTGGAGTGTCGCCGAACGCCCATTTATGACGTGACCAACCGCCGGCGTGAGACGACTCCGACGACAACCGGGGGATTCACGGAAGAAGGGTGAAGCTCTCGGTATGGCAGGGACGGACGATGGTGAAGTGACGGCGGTCGACGGTCCCGATCTCACTGATGCCCAACCGTTCTGCTGTGGCCACCACGGAGGCGTCTACGGCGCCAAGCGGCAGGTCTCGGTATCGGGCAACAAGCTCAGCGATCCGCAGCCAATCTCCGGCGGCTACCGGTTCGACGGCGAACGCGCCGTCGGCCAAGTCGCCGAGGAATCGCACCTCGGCTTCGGCACCCAGCCGGGTAGCCAGTAGGTAGACCACCTCGGTGATGACAAGTGTCGGGACGATCAACGGACCCGGATGGGTCTCTAGTAGTTCCAGTGACGGCGCATGATGAGCGTCGTCGGCGTCGACGTAGGCATATAAGGGACCCGCATCGACAACAATTGCCGCTATGGCCCGACCTCGGCAGCCAAGATCTCCTCGATACGCTCGGAGACATCGCTTCGACCGCTACGGCCGGCGGCTGCTGCGTTGAGGCGCCGACGGGCACCGGTCATGCCAAGGTAAGCCCCGAGCGCTTCACGGCTAACGTCCGAGATGGTCAAATTCCGTCGCTCAGCCTCGTGCCGCAGACGCGCATCCAACGCGTCAGGGATCTTGACCGTCGTCCGTTTCATGTATGCCAGCATACCTTAGCTGTCGATCGCGTATCGGCCAGAAATGCCCAAGGCGGCTCGCCTCACCTGACCGGCCGGCCGCGTTCGGCGACATGCTTGGCACATTCGGTGGCGTTTTCGACACAGCGCGTTGAGGTACCTCACGTCTCGCGAACAACGCCCCACGTCATCGGTAACGCTTCCACCAGCTGTTTTGGCGATCGAACGCCACCCGAACGGCAGAGCGACATGACCTTGGTTGCAAGTCGTAAATCTACCCCCTGGACTACCGCCCACCGGACCTTGCTCCCTGGCGCAGTTCACCATGCGGTCCAAACCTGAGTATCGGTGGTGCAAAGGCTTCATCACCCGTTAAAGGCCGTCCCTTAGCCTGCGGGTGAAGTCTGGTGAATTACCTTGGGAAAAAGCAGGTCATCTTTGCGCAGGTCTCCCGAGAAGCATGGCGAGATGACCGTCAGCGTTGGCGAATAATTTGCGGGGTACGCCGCCTCAATCTGCAGGCCGTATCCATCAGTAGGGAAGGCGAATCGGTTTGGCTTTTCGAATCCATTGCGCTCCATCACTGGGATGCCCCAGCTCCGCCAGAGGTCGCCCGTGCGCGTGATTAGATCGGCTGGAGTAATGCCGGCAGGACCGATGACATGGGTTCGCGCCGAGTACTCGGTTGGGCCGGGGCCTGGACCCATGTAGTTGTCGTCGCACGGCAGGTTGCTGCCACCGATGGTGTCGGTGCCATCCAGGAGGGTGCCTGCCGGTAGCCCGTCAACGGTCTTCTGCAAGTATTGAAGCACCATGTCTTGCGCCTCTTGTTGACTCCTGGGAATCTTCGGCGATGATGCGGTCGGAGTGGGTTCCATTGGTCCTCCTGGAATAAGTGTGGCACCGGACGGAATCGCTGGCCCAAGTGGTGCGGCCGGCTTCCTCGATGAGCACCCGGCCACAAGCGCGACCGCAATAACGACAGCTAACGAAAATCGAAGTCTCGTCATGATGGCGGGATGACGTCCGTTCTGCCGGCAATGATGCGGCCCATACTGACCAGTGCTGGGTTGCGCGGGTCCCAGTAGCTGCTGTGCGCTGCAACCGATGGTAGGCCGAGAGGCCCGGCCGGCCCTGGTGCTGCCTCGAAGGGTATGGCTCCAAAGCCGGCGCCCGTCGGATCCGGGCCAAGCGTCCAACCGGTGGCCCAGTCGATGATGTCGTTTTGTGCGCGGGTCGCGAAGACGTGGGCACCGGGGTCCAGGTTGAGGTCACCGGCATGTTCGGTCAGCACTCCTGGGCTGCCTACCGTGACGACATTGTTGGCGTCGAGGTGGCGGCCGTCGAGTGCGGCTGCGCCGAGTTCGGTGGAGCCGTAGCTGTGTCCGATGACCGTGTTGAGCGACGGGCCGCCGGTAAGCGCATCGTTGTGGGAGGCGCGCAACCCGGCTTGGAAGTCATCGAGCGCGGCGGCGCCATTGTGCGCGTAGCTGGTGTGCGCAGCCTCCCAAAGGTTCAATGGCCGGTCATAACCCATCCACGTCGTCACGGAAACATCGCCGGGCGCAAGGGTGCGGTCGGCTGCCCGCGCCGCGTCATACATCGCCAAAGACTTGTCGGCGCTGCCCTGGAAGCGTGCGAGGTCTTGGCCGGTGCCGGGGACCAAGGTGGCGTTGCGTTTGGCGTTATCGGGGTCGTTGATGGAGACCGCGGCGTGGCCTTTGTCATCAATAATCCCAAGGTATTTGGGGAGTTGGCCGGGCTTTACCTTATCTGGTGGCAGGCCGAGGTCATTTTGCACTTGGGCATAGCCGTCGTGGGCGTGATTGGCCGCATCCCATTGGCGTTTCCAGCTCTGCCACTTCTCTGAGGGGGCTCCACTTCCTCCTGCGGCCCAATCTGGATGCTGTGCCCGCAGGCGGTCTAGCTCAGCTAGATTGGCTTTCTGCAACTCGCCGAGATGCTGGCGGTTGTAGTGATCGCGGTCGACGAACGGCATGCCGGCATGGTTGCCGACGAAGTGGTCTTGGGCGTATAGCGCGTCTTTGTCCTTTTGGCTGAGCTTGTCCCACGCGTCGCGGAATTGATTGGGATCGTCGGGCAGTGCCGGTGCGTGCTGCGGCGGCGCTTGCGGTACATCGCGGCCGGTGAAGTCGGCTGGCCGCACGGTCAGCGGGCTGGCCGGGGGTTTGCCGAGTCTGGCGGCGCCGCCTTCGACCAGTTCCACGTTCTCTGCGTGGGCCGCGTTGACCAAGCCTTTGATGAAGTAGTCCTTCTGTTCGGCGGTGGCCTGCGGGTGGTTGGCGACTTGGGCGATCTCCTTTTGCGTGTTTTCCACGTTCTCGATGATCTGCTGTTTGGTGTGGATCACCATGCTGGCGCAGTCGCGGTACGTCTTGGCTGCCGCCGTCGAGCCCTGCACGTGGGATTGCAGCCGATCGATCTGTTGGCGGTGTTTGGCGTGGGCAGCATCAGCGGCCCCGCCAGACCACGCGTCGTCGTCGAACACCCTGGTGCGGGCCTGCTGAAACACCCACAACTGCTCATCCACGGCTTTGGAGTCGGCGTCGAACGCGTCGGCGGCATCGTGCAGGGCGGTTTCGTCGACGTCCGGCCACGCCGGGCCAGCGGTCATCTCCGCCGCGTACGGGCCATCAGGACGCTCGATGCCCATCGGCTACCCCGACGCGGGGCGGCCGGGCATTGACTGGTTGATGTTCTCGCCCTCGTGTTCATCGGTCCCGGCATAAGCGCGTGCGGCGGCCCCCATATTCTTCGCGAAGCCGCTCGTCTGCTGCTTGGCCGAGGGACGGGCGACGACCAGGGGTTCGACCCCGGCGGCCACCAGGGCGGTGATGGCCGCGGTCAACGGGTCGGCACCGCTGGGAGAAACCGACTTGGGAGCTGCCGGAATTGCGGCGGCCGCACGCTGCATTTCTTCGGCCGCGTCGGTCAGGACACCGATCTTGACCCTCATGTTATGCATCGCCATGAGCACCCCCGTCTGGCTATAGGTCGTGTGGCGAATATACCCACCCAGCGGCGGTAGTTGGCGCACCAATTGTTTGCAGAACCGAACAACGGACTGGGGGCGTGCGCTCTGGCCCCTGGTTCACACTGCCTCTTCCTCGTAGTGGCGATTTCTGTGCTGACGAGCGGGCGTGTCAAGGGTGGCGAAGCCATCACGTTGTGACGCCGAAGGCGGCCTTTACTCGGCCGATCGGGAAGTCAGATAATTCCGCCCCCGAGGGAGGGGGACGGTGCTGTTTCGGCTCGGCTGCGTTGGCTGCTGCGGGCGACTGGTGCACCGATCATCCGCGAACACACGGCGACGGCAACGAAGAGATCGGGGAAACGTCACGCCCGCGTTCTGTGGGCGTCCGTGGGGCGCTGGTCGGGTGACGGAACGCTTTCGGGTCGACTGCGCGGCAGTGTCCGCGAATCCTTCTTGATCTAAGTCTAAGGAAGCGCTGATTTATTCGGTGGTGCGGCCTGACGGCTGGCCTGGGTGGTCTTCCCAGCGTGCGACGCGCTGGTGGTCGATCCGTTGGCCGCCTGGCCTAGGTCGCGTCGGGTCAAGTCGGTTCAGGGCGCGCCCAACGTATTGGAAATGACCTGGTCGTTCGCAAGTCCCGACGGTCGTGCCACCTTCGAGCTGGTCACAGTCGACGACGAACTCCGTTGTCGGTGGCGCAGGATCGGCGACCATTCCGTGTTCGACTCGCCCTGATGTCGTGCGGGAGCACGGTCGCACGGGAGTATAGAATGGCAACATCAACAATGGATTCCGTTGACTTAGAGCATGTTTCGACACAGAAATCCGACCTTGGTGGCAAGTGACGAATGTACCCCCTGATGCCGCACCCACCGCCAGGCGGCCCTTCCCCAGTCGACGGTTACTGATGGTGCCACCCATTCTGTGGGCTGGACGGTGATCGTCGCGATCCGATCGAAGTCCCGGCCGTAGTGCAGCACCGCGAGCCGAGCACGTTCGGCAGCGGCGGCGACGAGCAGATCCCTGAGCTTCACCCTGCGGTGTAGACCTTCCACGGCGAGCGCCCCTCGCACCTCGAACGCGCGGTTCATCACGTCCTGATCAATTGTCGCCTGTGGCATCTTCGGCTCGCGGCCGTCCGGGCTTACGTGTCCACTCCTGGCCGAACTTCCGCACCGCGGCCGCGTCCCAGACCGCGCCACCGCGCAGCTCCGCCAACGGCTCCGGGAACGCTCGGATGGCTCGCAGCTGGTGAACGCGCTGCCGCGAAAGGCCCAACATCTCAGCGATCTCGGCGGCTGACATCAGCTCGGGCATCGTCGGCGCCTCCGCTCGCCGGCGCCACTCGGATTCCCGGACAGCCTCCATGCCGACCGGCTCAGCCTGTACCACGTGTGCGATTTCGGCCGACATCTTCCTGACAGCCTCGAACATGTTGAAATCGCCAGGTGCATAAACGGTTACGTCTACTCCGCGCTCCGGGATACGCGCCACGGAGCCGTCCATGCCCTCGAGCTCGTCCTCCCACGCATCAATGCGCTCCATCGACGGATCAACGTCGAACGTCAACGTGACCACCCAGTCTTCATTCACTAGGACCCTCCTTCCGTCGCTGTGACCGTTGTTCCTTCTTGCTCGGCGCGGGCCAAGGCAGTCCGGCCTTCTTGACTGCCACCAGGACATCTGTCCGTCGACGTCGCGGGTTGCTCGGTGTCGCCGGATAGCTGACGACGAAGTTTCCCTGCGGGTCGATGAAGCGTCGGTAGCCTTTGCTGTCGATCTCGACGGTCCACTTTTGCGATTCGGCCCACTTGATGATGGCGCTGATGTCGTTGTCGCTACCCATGCTCCTCTTATCCATTGCGATGTGTCAATAGTATTGCATAACACGCGACAAAGTAAAGGGTTTTAGAGAAGATGTGTCTGCGCCGCAGCTGCCCCATGCGCTGGCGATCGAGCCGCCCCGAGGAGAGATAGGCGGAAAACGGCTCGACGTGGCCACAGGTCCGTCCTAGGGTTATTGCCGTGAATAGCGGCCCGACCCTGATCCGGATGGAGGGTTTGAGCCGACAAGAACGCGCGGCTTGCGCGATCGCCGTACGAACACTCGACGTCGCCGTCGCTGAGCCGTGGGACGTCGACGGGCGCCAGGGTGTCGTCGACGTCCTGCTGACTCTGGCAGACGGTCGCAGGGCAGCGTTTGAGGTGACGAACCTCGGCGACCCGGATGCGTTCAAAACGGCCAGTCTGCTTGCGCGCCAAAACCACAAGTGGCCACTGCCAGGCCAGTGGATGTGGAGTATCGCGGTGGGCTCATTCGCCGCGATGCAGCGGCTCAGGAAGTGCTATCAAAACATCATCGAGATCTGTGAGGCCGCGAACGTCGAGTATCCCGAGACCAGCCAGCTCGCTTGGGGGCCATCGGCAGACCCCGATCTTCGGTGGCTTGTCGAAGCGTCAGGCTGCAGCATGATCGGCCATTCGGACCTTTCTTCGCAGGGTCGCGATGCCATGGTGGTGCCGGCGTCTCCCGGGCGCTGGGTTGACGACTCTCTGACCGGGTTCGCCGACGAACTCCGCGCGGCGTTCCAGGCCGCACACATCACGGAACACTTCGAGAAGCTCCGCGACGAACCCAACGTCGATGAACGCCACCTGTTCATCCCGCTGCACGACACCGCGCTGCCGGCCGCCCTCAGTGCGGGACTGACGTTCGGAAAGGCGCTGCCATCCGCGCCGCCGCCCGTTCCGAACTACCTCGATTATCTTTGGCTGGCGCCGGCGTATTCTCCGCGTGTCCTTCTCTGGAGCGCCGAGGGCTGGCGAAACGTCCCCAACACCTAAATCCGCGCGCGCCCGAGGAGCGACGGGGCGCCCCATCATGATTCGAAGTGACCCAGCGCAAAGCGGTTCCCTACCTCAATGCTGGCTTGTCGGAAGGCGGTAGAACCTGCCCTGGTCGGTGATGGTCTCGACAAACGCCCCTTGCTTGGAGAGTTCGGCGCTTCGCGACCCGAGTCCGCCATACCCCATTCGGCGAATATCTGGCACGAGGCCCGCTCAGCCCAGATGTCGAAACTGTGTGCGGCACGACGAGATAGGCAATGTGCGGTATTCGGGCGCCCGAAATGACCGCGTTCATCATTCCGCCAACAGGTCCGCAGGCGAGCGTTTGTCCAGTGGGTAGATTAGCTGTGCCTCAGCACCCTCGGACTTCTCTGCCATGTTTCGCACAGCCTGACCACCGAATTCCATTGTGCAACAGAGACATCTCACATTTGAGGCGTGAGTCCGACCGCCCTCGGCGAAGGGCACGGTGTGGTCGATGTCGCAGTCGAACGCCGGGTGATCGCAACCGGGCCAGCGACACGTCAGATCCCGGCAGCGGACGAAATCCGCCAGTCCTTTCGACGGGACGTATCCGGGCTCGGGTGCGGCGTCGAGCGGATGGACCAGCGGCACCAGCCGCGCGCCGGCGGCAAGCTCTGCGATGAGTTCGGGTCCGACAAGTCCGTCGGCGCATACCTCGGACGGGGGCGCGCCGGTCGCGACCTGTTCGGTGATGACGTGAATCACCACAGACGTTGCGGCGGGCCGCTTTCGAGCGTCACAGTCGGCACGTCCGCAGCGGCAGCTCAAGCGGTCAGCCCTCGCAGCGAGTGCGCCCAGAGCATCCGCGCGGCGTTGATCGTGAGTGCGTGGATCATGCTCACATACTGCGCCGGCCAGCTCAGTGAGCGATTTGTCGAGCGCTTTTGCCTCGGGGGTCAACATGCTGCCGTGTATTTCTGAGAGGCCTTCACCGAAATCGCCGAACCAGACCGCGCGCTCGGTGCGTCGTTCCGTGCGTCGGCGCACCGCGTCGGCGTCGGCCTTGCCGACGATCTTGTCGACCTGCCCGGCCAGCCGGCCCCGGGTCATCGACGGCCAACGCGGCACAGTGACAGCCAGCTGCTCATCGACGGACGCGAGCACGTCGCGGTCGGTGATCAGATCGGTGCGGTAGACGATCGTCGCGAATGTCCGCTGGTCGATGTCACCGGCTTTGAAGACGTCCGCCAGCTTTGGCAGCCGCTCGCGCATCGCGCGGGCGTAACGCAACTGGCTCGCCGCCAGGCCCTGACTCATCCGCAGAGCTGCCGCCACCTCGGCACTCACCGCTGCCTCGGTGTCGACCGCCCAGTCCTCGGTGTCCGAACAGCGGGTCAAGCGGTAGGCGAACAACTCGCCGATGGCCGCCAGTGCCGCGGCTGCGCCGCGATTCTGCTCGCGCCATGACGCGCCGATCTGATCGATCAGGGCGGCCGACTCCGACGTGCGGGAGGGATAACGCCGCTCGAACAGCTCGTCGAAGCGGGCGACCACCTCGGCGGGTGAACCTTCGAACGGCGCCTGATCGAACATAGTTTCGATTATGCCCGACGCCACCGACACGATTGAGCTGCCGGCGGATGCCGACGCCTCCCGCTCCTGCGCGGGTCGTTCCGACCCGCATCGCCGCCGGGCAGGGTCAGTAACTCCCGCTCGTGCGCGGGTCGTTCCGACCCGCATCGTCGCCGGGCAGGGTCAGTAACTCCCGCTCCTGCGCGGGTCGTTCCGACCCGCATCGTCGCCGGGATAGGCTCTCCCTATGCTCAAGCAAGCTAGCGGCCGCACATTCGCCGCCGCCACTGCACTCGTCCCCATTGTCGCCTCGGCAGCGCTGATGAGCGCCTGCACGCCGCCGCAATACCCGACCACCACTCCCGGCACGCAGCCGCCGATCTGGACCGGCTCACCGGCGCCGCCGAGCGCGGAGCCGATTGGACAGCAAGGCGGAACGGACAGTCTCACCACGCAACTGAGCGACCCCAACGGCACCAAGGTCGCCACCGCGAAGTTCGAGTTCGACCAGGGCTACGTGACCATCACCATCGAGACCACCGGGACCGGTCAGCTGAGCCCCGGTTTCCACGGTGTGCACATCCACTCGACGGGTAAGTGCGAGGCCCACTCGGTGGCGCCGACCGGCGGTGAGCCCGGCGACTTCCTCTCAGCGGGCGGACATTTCATGCCGCGTGGCGACCATGAGGCCGGCGATCTGTCATCCCTGCAGGTGCGCAAGGACGGCGGGGCGCTGCTGGTGACCACCACCGACGGATTCACCAAAGCCGACCTGTTGAGCGGTGCGGGGACGTCGATCGTCATCCACGCCGGCACCGACAACTTCGGCAACATCCCGGCGGACCGCTACAACCAGGTCAACGGCGCACCCGGACCCGACCAGATCACGATGTCGACTGGCGACGCCGGTAAGCGGGTGGCCTGCGGCGTGATCGGCACCGGTTAGTTCCGCATCGGACAGGGGAACCGCTATCAGGGTGAACTTCGCGTCCTCACCCCGCCCGACGCTGGGCGTCGAATGGGAGTTCGCGCTTGTCGACGCCCAAACCCGTGACCTGAGTAACGAAGCCGCCGCGGTCTTCACCGAGATCGGCGAAAACCCGCGCGTGCACCAGGAATTGCTGCGCAACACCGTCGAAGTCGTGACTGGGGTGTGCCACAACACCGCGCAGGCGATGGACGACCTCCAGTCCACGCTGAAGTCCGTCCTGCCGATCGTCCGGCAGCGGGGCATGGAGTTGTTCGGCGCGGGCACCCACCCGTTCGCGAGTTGGTCGTCGCAGAAGCTGACCGATACGCCCAGATACGCCGAACTGATCAAGCGCACCCAGTGGTGGGGTCGTCAGATGCTGATCTGGGGAGTACACGTCCACGTCGGCGTTTCCTCGCCGGACAAAGTGATGCCGGTGATGTCGTCATTGCTCAACTGGTATCCGCATCTGTTGGCGCTGTCCGCGTCGTCGCCGTGGTGGGTTGGGGAGGACACCGGGTACGCCAGCAACAGGGCGATGATGTTCCAACAGCTGCCCACGGCGGGCCTGCCGTTCCAATTCGACAACTGGGCCCAGTTCGAAGGTTTTGTTCACGATCAGAAGAAAACGGGGATCATCGAGGACGTCAACGAGGTGCGCTGGGATGTTCGGCCGTCGCCGCACAACGGCACGCTCGAGGTGCGGGTCTGCGACGGCATCTCCAACATTCGTGAGCTCGGTGCGCTGGTCGCGTTGACACACTGTCTGGTGGTCGATCTGGAACGTCGACTGGATGCCGGGGAGACACTGCCGTCGATGCCGCCGTGGCACAACCAGGAAAACAAATGGCGTGCCGCCCGTTACGGGCTGGATTCGATCATCATTCTCGACTCGGACAGCAACGAACGCTTGGTCACCGAAGATCTCGATGATCTACTCACGCGACTGGAACCCGTTGCCGCGTTGCTGGATTGCGCCGGCGAGCTGGCCGCGGTCGCCGAGATCCCGCGGCGGGGGGCGTCCTACCAACGGCAGCGGCGTGTCGCCGAAGAGCACGACGGAGACCTGCGCGCCGTGGTCGATGCACTGGTCGGGGAACTGGAGATCTGATGGAATCTGCAGTTGAATTCGGCCGTCTGGCAATGTTTCCGCTGCAATCGGCAGCCCTGCCCGGTGAGGAGCTGCCGCTACAGATATTCGAGCCCCGGTATGTCCAGATGATACGAGACTGTCTGCAGGACAACAACCCTCGATTTGGGACGGTGCTGATATCGCAAGGCCGCGAAGTCGGCGGCAGTGAAGTCCGCTGCGATGTCGGCGCGGTGGCCAACATCGTCGAATGCGTCGACGTCGCGGGCTCGGGCCGATTCGTACTGCGCTGCCGGACCGCCGAACGGATCAAGGTCTGCGAGTGGTTGCCTGACGACCCATATCCGCGGGCCGCGGTGCAGGAGTGGCCCGACGCACCGGGGGCGCCGGTGAGTGTTGGTCAACTGGAGGAACTCGAAGACCGAATGATGGCGCTGTTCGAGCGCATTGCCAACGCGCGCGATTTACCGGTGCCGGATCGGCAGGAAGCGCTGGGCTCCAGCCTCGACTTTTCCGATGCGGGAGAACGGTTGTACGCGTTGGCATGCCGTATTCCGATCGGTCCGGCCGACCGCTACTCGGTGCTGTCGGCTCCGACGGCGTACGACCGACTGACGGCACTGGGCGAGGCGGTGGATTCCGTCGCCGCGATCATCGAATTTCAGCTCTCGCAGTAGGCCGTCAGGCGTCGCGGGGGGAACCGTGAGCCGCAAGACGATGTCACTGCGGCGTCGCGCGCGTTGCTGACGTCAAGTCCTTCGCGCCCGGCTGAGCGGCCTCGTTGTTTCAGGTGCGCGTTTGCGGGTACCTCGTCAGGATAATGGTCGAGTGCGAATGCCCCAAACGCATGCAATTCGGGCCGTGTGGTGGCGTGCCACCGCGCCACCGATTGATGCCCGCGGGGCGCGGCTGGTTCAGAAGCAGCGGGCCGGTGCGAGTCTGGCAGTCCTCAACCACGTTTCGTCGACGACGGTGTTGTCGGCGTTCATGGACGACGCCCGTGCGGCCGGACTGTACATCCCGGTGCTGGCCGCGGTAGTCGTGTTCACCGACTACGTGTCGGCTGCGGTGCTGCAAGGCCTGCCCGGGCTGGACTTGGACCCCGCGCTGGTCGACGAGGTTGTCAACGCGCCCGACCCGGTCGAAGCCGGGATCGAGGCGGCAGTATCGGAGGCCCGGGAGCTGATGCGAATCGCCGGTATTGAAGGAGTCAATCTGTCAGGTCTGGCGTCCTCGTCGGGCACTCGGCGAGGCGCCGAAATCAAGGCCGAGGTCGCCGCCCGGATTCGAGCGGAGCATGCCGCGTGAGCGAGTCCGCGGACGCCGAGTTCGACACCATGGCCGAATGGACCGCTCGCGTTGCCAAGAACCTGGGTCAGGATTTCCATATCCCCGCGGGCTGCCGCGGTAGCGGGAGCCCGGCCGTCCTCGACTGGCTCATCGAGCAGCTGGAGCTTGGCTCCGGTGAGACGTTACTGGACTGCGGTGCCGGCGTCGGTGGTCCGGCGGCGTACGCGGCGGCACAATGCGGGGTCCGCCCGGTTTTGGTGGAGCCGCAGGCCGGTGGAAATCAGGCCTCCCGAGCGTTATTCGGCTTTCCGGCGTTACGCGCCGATGCCTCGGTGTTGCCGTTCGCCGCGGGGGCCTTCGATGCGGCGTGGTCGCTGGGAGTGCTCTGCACAACCGAGTCGCAGCTGGAGTTGCTCATCGAATTACGCCGGGTAGTCCGGCCGCCGGGCCGGATCGGGCTGCTGGTGTTGATCGCCGAGGAGCTGGCACCGGCTGGGGAACCCGATAACAGCTTCTTTCCGACCGCTGAATCGTTGAGCTACCTGATCCGTCGGGCAGATTTACGCGTTGACGCGTGGCGCAGCGCCGCCGACATCTGGGAGCCACCCGATCAGTGGCGGCAGCGAGTGGAGAAGTTCGCATCCGAGCTTCAGGCCAGATATGGCAACAAGCGTGCGTGGCAGATCGCTGAGCGGCAGGCCAACCTCATCGGTCAGCTACTCGGGGACTCCACGATTGTGCCGCATGTGTTTTCGCTACGACATCGTGCTACTGGCTAGCGCACGGCCTCAGCGTTCGGCGGCGAAGCCCCGCAGGTTGGCCAGTTGCGCTCGGTCCAACGAGGGACGCACGTTTTCGCGCGCCGCCGCGACGTCGGCCGCGGTGATCTCGGCCGCGTCCACCGTGCGCCGCATCGCGGTCAGCGCAGCCTCGCGCAGCAGCGCCACGCAGTCGGCGGCGCTGTAGCCGTCCAGGTCGGCCGCCAACGCCTCCAGATCCACGTCGCGCAGCGGAATCGACTTGCCGGCGGTGCGCAGGATGTCGGCTCGCGCGTGCGAATCCGGCGGTTCGACGAACACCAGCTTTTCCAGCCGGCCGGGCCGCAGCAGACCCGGGTCGATCAGGTCCGGCCGATTGGTGGCGCCGACCACCACGACGTCGTTCAACGGCTCGATGCCGTCGAGTTCGGTGAGCAGCGCCGCCACCACCCGATCGGTGACGCCGGAGTCGAAGCTCTGCCCGCGCCGCGGCGTCAACGCGTCGATCTCGTCGAGGAAGACCAGCGACGGCGCCGAGTCGCGGGCGCGTCCGAACAGCTCGCGCACCGCCTTCTCTGACGAGCCGACCCATTTGTCCATCAGCTCAGAGCCTTTGACGGCGTGCACGGACAGCCGTCCGGTGCTGGCCAGCGCGCGCACCACGAACGTCTTGCCGCAGCCCGGTGGGCCGTACAGCAGCACACCGCGCGGCGGCTGGACACCGAGCCGGGCGAAGGTGTCGGGGTGCTGCAGCGGCCACAACACCGCTTCGGTCAACGCCTGCTTGGTCTGGACCATGTCGCCGACGTCGTCGAGGGTGATCGAGCCGATCGCCACCTCGGTGCCGGCCGAGCGTGACAGCGGCCGGATCACGCTCAGTGCGCCGAGCAAGTCGTCCTGGGTCAGCTTGGGTGGGTTGCCGTCGGAGCTGGCCCGAGCGGCTGCTCGCAAGGCCGCCTCGCGCACCAGCGCGGCCAGATCGGCAGCCACGAAACCAGGTGTGCGGTCGGCGATCTCGCTAAGTTGGAGGTCGTCGGTAGGCGCCCGGTCCAGCAGGCGCTGCAGCAGCGCGGTGCGGGTCGGCCCGTCGGGCAGGCTGAGGACCAGCTCGCGGTCGCAGAGGTCGGGGGCGCGCAGTCGCGGGTCGAGGTTCGCCGGGACCGACGATGTGACGATCACCGCGACCCGTGCGGCGGCGACAGCTTTGCGCAGCTGCGAGAGAATCAGTGTCGCAACAGGTTCGGCGATAGCGGGTAGCAACGCGTCGATGTCGGCCAGCAACAGGACTCCGCCGCTGTCGCACACTGTGACCACCGACGCGGTGACTCGTTGCAGGCGGTCGTCGGCGGCCAGCGCGCCCACCTCGGGACTGCCGAGCTCGACCAGCCGTCGCCCGGCGCAGACCGCCCGCACCAGCGTCGTCTTACCGATGCCGGCGGGACCCGATATCAGGACGCCCAAATTGGTTGTCGCACCCAGACTGTGCAACAGGTGCGGCTCGTCGAGCGCCAGCTTGAGCCACTCGGTCAGCTTGGCCGCCTGTGCGTTGACACCCTTGAGATCGTTGACGGTCAGTTGCGCGGCGCCGGCGTGCTCGTACTCGGCAACTTCGGCCGGGACGCCGTTGCCCCACGTGACCGACGAATTCGGCTGCACGCTCACCGGCCCGTCGGGGTCGACACCGGTGACGGTCAACAGTTCCGACGTCCAACTGATGCCCACCGAGGAGGCCAGCGCGCGTGTCGCGGCGGACGTGGACGTGCCCGGGCCGAGGTCGCGGGGCAACAGCGATACCGCGTCGCCGACGGTCAACACCTTGCCCAGCAGGGCTTGTCGCAAGGTCGCCGGCGACAGTGACCGTGTGGTCAGCGCCGAACCGCTGAGTGTCACCGACCGGGCGCCGTAGACGGTGGCAGCTGCCACGATGACGGCGGAGTCCTGGCTCAGCCCCGCGTTGGACAGCGTCACGTCGTCCAGCAGCACGGTGCCCACCGGTACCTGCGGGCCGGACATGCCGGCCACCGCCGTCGTAGTGCGCGATCCGGTGAGCGACACCGCATCCCATTCTCGAATACCAAGCGCAGCAATCGCATTGGGGTGCAAACGAACTACCCCGCGGCGCGAGTCGACGGCTGAGGTGTTCAGCCGGGCGGTCAGGGTCAGCTGAGCCGGAGAGGTCATGGCCGCCCGGTCGGCCTGCGCAGCCTGAGTCGCGCCATCGACCGGCGGTTCGGCTGCGCCCGGCGGATCGCGCGGCGGGTGGCGCGGCGCTGCTTGGGTTTCTCACCCCAGGCCTCGGGGTGCGCGGCCAGCCAGTGGTGACTGCGGACCGAGAACGGGATGTAGCAGAGGTAGGCCGCGATCACCACCATGATCAAAATGTAGGGGAACAGGAACGCGGCGGCGGCGACGATGGCCAGGCCGGCCAGCAGCAGCGCCGCGAAGTTGGGCGGCACCGAGACGGCGTGCATCTTGCGCATCGGGATCCGGCTCACCAGCAGCATCGAGCAGGCCACTATCCACGCGCAGACGAACCACGGCGACGTCCACCAACCCGGGCCGAACTGGAGCTTGGCGGCCAGCGGACCGAGCGCGCAGATGGCCCCCGCCGGCGCCGGGACACCGACGAAGAACTCGCGCGCGAACGACGGCTGGCTGGCGTCGTCGAGCAGCGCGTTGAACCTGGCCAGCCGCAACACGATCGACACCGCGTACAGCAGAACCACCACCCAGCCGGCCGCCAGCCCGGGCAGCATCGAGACGTACATCACCACCGCCGGGGCTACCCCGAAGTTCACCGCGTCGGCCAGGGAATCGATCTCCTCGCCCATCCGCGACTCGGCATCGAGTGCACGCGCCACCCGGCCGTCGAGGCCGTCGAGGATCGCTGCCGCGGCGATCAGCGCGATCGCCACGTAAGCCTGACCCTCGAGCGCGAACCGGATCGAGGTCAGCCCGGCGCAGATCGCCAACACGCTCATCGAGCTGGGCAGGATGCGCAGCGGGGCGACCCGCTTGCCGCGCGGCTTAGTAATCAGCGCCGCTCCTCCTGCCTTGATCTGACCGCATTGCGCTGGCTTTCGTCGTCGGTACGGACGTGATCACGGCAACTCGGCCAACACCGTCTCGCCGGCCACCGCGCGCTGGCCGATGCTGACCAACACCTCGGCGCCGGCCGGCAGGTAGGTGTCCAGCCGCGACCCGAACCGGATCAGCCCGTAGGTGTCACCGATCGAGACTTTGTCGCCGACATGAACATTGCAGACGATGCGGCGGGCCACCAGGCCGGCGATTTGCACGGCCACGATCTGCACGCCGTCCGGGGTGCGGATCAGCACGCTGTTGCGCTCATTGCTGTCGCTGGCCGTGGGTAGGTCGGCCGAGCCGAACAGGCCAGGCCGATGTCGCACGGCGATCACCTCGCCGCTCACCGGTGCCCGCTGTACGTGGGCGTCGAACACCGACAGGAAGATGCTCACCCGGGTCAGCTCCGCATCTCCCACCCCCAACTCGGGCGGCGGCGGCGCGGACTCGATCAGACAGACTTGGCCGTCGGCCGGCGCGACGACGACGCCGGGACGGGTGGGCGGCACCCGCGGCGGGTGCCGGAAGAAGCCCGCACAGGCGCCGGCGGCCAGCAGCCCGGTTCGACGCAGCCACCGGGAGCGGTGGCCGACCAGAGCCAGACCCAGGCCCGCCGAAATGAACGGTAGCCCGGCTGGATGCACGGGTGGGACGGTCTGGCGCAGCAGCGACAACACGTGCTGCGGGCTGACCGCCGGGTTCTGAGAGGTCGAGCGGGGACGTCGTGCCACCGGGCCATCTTAGAAGAGCCGCGAACGCTCTCAGACCGGATGCGTGACGCCGGTCAGTTCAGTCTGCGTTGTAGCTGGCAGGTGACCAGCAGATTCGCCCGGTCGTCGTGTCGGCGCAGTTCGTTATCTTCTCGGTGGCATCCTCAAGGCGTGGACATGGTCGATCCAGCACATCTGCCGAGTCGGCGCGCGCCGCTGCGGTGGGCGGTCGGTGGAGTCATTCCGTGGTTGCTGCTGGCTGCCGGCGAAGTCGTCTGGTTCGCATTGGACACGCGCATGCCCTGGCTGCACATCGTGATCGGCGCCGCGACCGTGCTCGGGGTGGTGGTCGCGGCGGCCGTCGTGCCGATGTGGCGCTACCGGGTGCACCGGTGGGAACTCGGCCCGCAGGCGGTGTTCACCCGTACCGGATGGCTGGTGCAGGAACGGCGTATCGCGCCGATCGCGCGGGTGCAGACCGTCGACACCTACCGCGGGCCGGTCGACCGACTGTTCGGGCTGGCCAACGTCACCGTCACGACGGCGTCGTCGGCCGGCGCGGTCCACATCGTCGCCCTCGACGTCGACGTCGCCGATCATCTGGTCGCTCAGCTGACCGACATCGCGGCGATCGGCGCGCAGGACGCGACGTGAGTCGCGCAGGCGATCGGAGCGTGCGCCGCACGAGCGGCGTCAAGGCCGAGCAACGGTGACGATGAGCACAGGCGCTTGGCGGCGGCTGAGTCCGAGGATGCTGCTGGTCAACCCGGTCCATGAGCTGCTGCGCGAACTGCCGGTCCTGATCGGCGCCATCGTGCTGGGTACGACGACCGGCAACCAGCTTTGGACGGTGGCGGTGGTCGCCTACAGCGTCGTGGTCGGTGCTGCGCGCTGGGGCGCCACCAGCTATCGTATCGATGCCGGCCAACTGCAACTGCGGACCGGCATCCTGCGGCGTAAAGTTTTGTCGTTACCGCTCAACAGGATTCGATCGGTGAACAGCGACGCGCGGCTGTTGCACCGGCTGACCGGATTGGCTGTGGTTCGGGTGAGCACCGGCCAGAACGCCAACAGCACGCACGGATCCGGGGTCTTCGAGCTCAACGCCGTCGAGGTCGGCCAAGTGCCGCGACTCAAGGCCATCCTGCTGGCCGACGAGACCCCGCCGCCCGACCAAACCACCGCAGAGACGTCCGAGGAGGCACTGGCCCGCTGGCAGCCGGCCTGGTTGCGATACTCGCCGCTGAGTGTGTCCGGTCTGCTGTCGCTGGCCGCCGCGGCCGGTGTGGTCTACGAGTACGGATTCGTTGGCCCGCTTCAGCATTCGCGGATCGTGACGTCGGTGCTCGACCAGGCTCAACGGTTGGGGACGGCCAAGACCATCGCGGTCACCTGCGGCGCGGTACTGGTGCTGTCGGTGTTGTTGGCTGTGCTGCGGTCGTTGCTCACCTGGGGCAACTTGGTCCTGCTGCGCCGGGCGGACGTGTTGCACCTGCGGCATGGCCTGCTGAGGGTTCGCGAGCGCGCCTACGACATGAGCCGGCTGCGAGGCGGAACGCTGCGCCAACCGCTGCTGGTGCGGATGTTCGGCGGCGCCCGATTGGACGCCGTGATGACGGGTGTGCACGGTGCCGGCGAGGCGTCGGTGCTGTTGCCACCATGCCCCGCGGCAACCGCCGAGGCGGTTTTGACCGAACTGGTCGGGGATCGGGAGGTCGTCTGCGGGCCGTTGCGCGGCCACGGCCGCCGTGCCGCGACCCGACGATGGACGCGGGCCTTGAGCCTGCCGGTGCTGGTGGGTGTGGGCTTGGCGGCGCTGACAGCTTTCCAGGGTAAAGCAGCTGTGCCCGTGTGGGTTTGGCCCGCCTGGATCGCGGCAACGGCGTGGTGTGCGCTGCTGGCGGTGGACCGGGTCGACGCGTTGGGCCACCGAGTGCACGACGGTTGGTTGGTGATGCGCTCGGGCAGCGTGGAACGACGCCGCGACTGCCTCGCCGCCGCGGGCATCATCGGCTGGACGGTGCGTCAGACGCCGTTTCAGCGCCGCGCCGGGGTCGCAACTCTGGTGGCGGCCACCGCCGCGGGCGTCAAGCGCTATCCACTGATCGATGTTCCAGCCGAACTGGCCTGGTCGATTGCGGCCGAGGCGTCGCCATGGGTGGCCGAGAGTATCTGGGCTTCCCGCTAAGCGCTCAGCCCGCGGACTGCGATGATACGGGCGGCGAGTTGTTCGCTGGTGGCCGCGGCCACCGGTGGGCCCCCGCACAGTCGGCGCAATTCGTTGTGAATCCACCCGTGCGGCTTGCCGATTCGATAGTGCGCCGCCGTTACCAGCGCGTTGAGCTCGCGCCGGAGGTCGCGCAGTTGCCCATGTCGGGTGACCGGCTCGGGTGCGGCGGCGCGGCGGTCGAACTGCTGTTCCTGCTGGCGGCGCAACAACTCTCGCATCTGCCCGGCATCCAGCAGGCCCGGAATGCCGAGGTAGTCGGCTTCTTCGTCGCTGCCGGCGGGGGTGGCGGTGCCGAACGACGAGCCGTCGAAAATCACCTGGTCCAGTTCGGCGTCGGCGCCCAGTGACTCGAACGTGTTGTCCATCTCGGACGGCTCGTCTTGGCGGCGTTGCGCCTCGGCGAGCTCGTCTTTCTCCCGATGCGGTTGGCCCAAGACGTGATTGCGCTGGGCCTCCAACTCGCTGGCCAGCAGCAGCAGTGACGGCACGGACGGCAGGAAGATGCTCGCGGTCTCGCCGGGCCGCCGGGATCGGACGAACCGGCCGACGGCCTGGGCGAAGAACAGCGGCGTGGAGGCGCTGGTGGCGTAGACACCGACCGCCAGTCGCGGCACGTCGACACCCTCGGACACCATCCGCACCGCGACCAGCCAGCGGGTGTTCGAGGCGGAGAACTGAGCGATGCGCTTGGAGGCACCCGGATCGTCGGACAGTACAACCGTCGGCTCTTCGCCGGTAATCCGTTTCAGCAGAACGGCATACGCGCGAGCGGCCTGCTGGTCGGAGGCTATCACCATACCGCCGGCGTCCGGTACGCCGCCGGCCCGCAGCTGTCGCAGCCGGGTATCAGCGGCGGTCACCACCGCAGGCATCCACTCGCCGGCCGGGTCCAGCGCCGTGCGCCAGGCCCGCGCGGTGTGCTCGGCGCTGGCCGGCTCGCCGAGGCGGGCGGCGTATTCCGCTCCGGCGCTGTCACGCCACCGGGTCTCTCCGGAGTACGCCATGAACACGACCGGGCGTACCACGCCGTCGGCGAGCGCGTCGGTGTAGCCGTAGGTGTGGTCGGCCTGCGACCGCATCAGCCCGCCGGCGTCCGGTTCGTAGCGCACGAACGGGATCGGGGAGTCGTCGCTACGGAACGGTGTGCCGGTCAGCGCGAGCCGGCGAGTGGCATCGCCGAACGCTTCCCGCAACGCATCGCCCCAGCTCTTGGCCTCACCGCCGTGGTGGATCTCGTCGAAGATGACCAGCGTTCGGCGGCCCTCGGTGCGCACCCGGTGACGGGTGGGGTGGCTGGCCACCTGCGCGTAGGTGACGACGACGCCGTGATACTCCGCCGAGGTGTGGGCCGCGCTGTTACTGAACCTCGGGTCCAGCGCGATTCCGTCGATTGCGGCCGCCGACGCCCACTGCACCTTCAGGTGTTCGGTGGGCACCACCACGGTGATCGTGTCGATGCTGCGATCGGCCAGCAACTCACCGGCGATCCGTAGGGCAAACGCGGTCTTGCCCGCGCCGGGGGTGGCGACCAGCAGATAATCACGCGGTTTGGCGGCCAGATAACGCACCAAGGCTCGCCGCTGCCAGCCCCGCAAAGCCCGGGTGCTGGGCGCTTCCACTGCCCGCACCCTAGACTCCAATCTGGTCGAGATGCAGTCTAGGGCAAGCACATCGGGGCATGCATCTCGGTGGCACAGCGGCGCGTCGCCGGTGGACGTCGCGACAACACGGTTCAGCGCGCTGGGCTACAGCTCACAGGCCCAGGAACGTCGACGGGTCCGCGAGGCTGCTGAGACCGGAGAAAGCATCGCCCGGGTCGAGAGCTGCGGGGGGTCGACCCCGACTCGTAACATCAACTGTGTGACCACGCCGATCGTCGACGAGAACGCCCGCGCGGAACGGCTCCTGGATGCGCAGGCCAAGGCGGCGCGGTTGTTCGACGAGATCGAACGCCGCGGCCTGATCCGCCCGGGCGTGAGTGAGAAAGCGTTGTCCGACGAGATCCGCGACCTGGCCGCATCGCTACTTGGGGTGAAAGCGCACTGGCATCGCCGCATCGTGAGGGCCGGTGAGAACACCCTGCAGCCGTTCAAGGAGCATCCGCCGGACCGGGTGATCGCCGAGGGCGACATCGCCTTCCTGGACCTCGGCCCGATCTTCGAGGAGTGGGAGGCCGACTTCGGCCGCACCTTCGTACTCGGCGACGACCCGCACAAGCTCGCCGTGCGCGACGCGCTGCCGAGGGTGTGGGACACCGGACGCGACTACTTCGACAGCCATCCGGACATCACCGGCGCCGAGTTGTATGCCCACGTCGTCGAATTGGCGCACGCTGAGGGATTCGAGTTCGGCAGCCCGATCGCCGGACACCTACTCGGGGAGTTCCCGCACAAGCAGGTCGTCGGCACTGACGCGCAGTGGTATGTCACGCCGGGGTCGGACAAGCCGATGCGCCGCCTCGACCCGCAGGGCCGGGTCTGCCATTGGATCCTGGAGATCCATCTGAACGACCCGGGCCGTCGGATCGGCGGCTTCTACGAGCAGTTGCTCGATCTGGCTTAGATCGGGTAGGTGACCCCGGTCAGTTCTTCGGAGACGGCCCACAGCTTGCGCTGACGTTCTGCGTCGTGCGACCTCGTGCTCGAGCCGACGATCACCGGGGCGCCCTGCGACTGCGCGAAGCCGGACGGGCCGTAGTACTGCCCACCGGTTACCGCCGGATCGGTGGCGGCGCGCAGTTGCGGAAGCGCTCCGCCGGCCGCGTCCTGAGTGACCAGGGGTGCGGCTATCCGGAGGACCGACTGGAGCGGACCGGGCAGGTGGCGCATCAACTCGGTGTCGGAGAAGCCGGGGTGGGCCGCTACGGCGATCGTCGTCGCGCCCGACGCCAGCCGCCGCTGCAGTTCATAGGTGAACATCAGATTGGCCAACTTGGACTGCCCATAGGCGGCGACCCGGTTGTAGCTGCGCTCCCACTGCAAGTCGTCGAAGTGGATGTCGGCCAGGATGCGGTGACCGACGCTGCTGACCGTGACGACCCGCGAGCCGGCCACCGGCAGCAGGCGGTCCAGCAGCAGGCCGGTCAAGGCGAAGTGGCCAAGGTGGTTGGTGCCGAACTGCAACTCGAAGCCGTCCTTGGTGGTTGCCTTCGGTGGATACATCACGCCGGCGTTGTTGATCAGCAGGTCGATCCGGTCGTGATCGGCACGCAGTTGCTCCGCGGCCGCGCGGATCGACTCCAGCGAGGTGAGGTCCAGCTGCTGAAGAGCCACGTCCGCGTCGGGGGAGCTCTGCTGGATTTCGCGCGCGGCGTCCCTACCTTTGTCGAGGTTGCGCACCGCGAGTACGACGTGCGCGCCTTTGGCGGCCAGCGCCGCGGCGGTCTGGAACCCGAGTCCGGTGTTGGACCCGGTGATGACGGCGACGCGGCCGTTCTGGTCGGGAATGTCGGCGGTCGTCCACTTGGCCATGGCTGGCTCCTCAAGCTGTAAGGTAAGCGGGGCGCACGCCCCGGTTGATCTCTGGACTATACGGAACGTACGCCCCGCTTTGCAATTGTCCGTGGGTGAGGTGGCGCCATGTCTGTACCCGCTCGGCCGCTGCGCGCCGACGCGGCCCGAAACCGTGCTCGGGTGCTGCAAACCGCCTACGACGCGTTCGCCGCCGAGGGGCTGTCGGTGCCGGTCGACGAGATCGCCCGGCGCGCCGGGGTCGGTGCCGGCACGGTCTACCGGCACTTCCCGACCAAAGAAGACCTGTTTGGCGCAGTCGTCGAAGACCGGTTGCGACACATCATCGCTGCCGGCCGCGCGCTGCTGGACGAGCCGGGACCGGGCGAAGCGCTGTTGGAGTTCCTGCGTCGCATGGTGTTGGAGTTCGGCGCCACCGACCAGGGCCTCGTCGACGCGCTCGGTGGACTCGGTATCGACGTCGAGTCGGTGGCGCCCGGCGCTGATGACGCGTTCTGTGCGTTGCTCGGTGAGTTGCTGGTGGCCGCGCAGCGCGCCGGAACGGTCCGGCCCGACGTCGACGTCCCTGAGATCAAGGCGCTGCTGGTCGGGTGTCAGGCCATGCAGGGCTACGACACGGCTCGCGCTGCGCGGGTGACCGACGTCGTCATCGACGGTTTACGCCCGTCGCGCTGAGCTGTCCTGGCAGTGGACCTCGGTCCTGAATCGCTTGTAACCCTTCCCGCAGGGAATGCCAGCGAATTCCAGTCTAAGCATGTGCAGAACGGCCAACGGGCAGTAATTTGGGCCGCAACGCTAATTTGGCGCACCGATCACGGCGCGCGATCACTTAAGCTGGAAAAGAGACGCTGCGCGGTAACGACCCGGTGGACGGCCGGATCATCGAAAGGGGTCGCGTTGCACGGGTACGGCACTGGGGCTCGGCGGTGACCGCTTCGCCGCCACCGCCTGGTCCGTGGGGCGCACAGCCTGGGCCCCCCGGGTTCGGCCGGCCTGCCCACGGTCAGCCCCCGTCGGGGCCGCCCCCGCCGGGGTACCCGCAGCAGGGGCCGCCGCCGCCGTGGTATCCGCCGCCGTTGCCGCCAAATAAGGGTGGTGGCGCCAAGTGGCTCATCCTTGCGGCGCTTGTCGCCGTGGTTGCTGTCGCCGCCGCGGTGATTGTTGTTGTCCTGCACTCGAATTCGGGTGCGAACTCCAACGGTCCGACCAACGCCGCATCAGACATCGCCAGCGCCAACGACAAAGGACCGGTCACTGTCATCACGCAAGACCCCACCTGCAGCGCATGGCAATCCATCGACAAAACCCTGGGCACGGTCACTGATAACGGTTGGGCTCAGCGCGACCCCTCGATTCCGGCCTCCGCATGGACACCCGAGCAGCGCAGCCACTACGAAGCGGTTGGGCAGGCGCTGCGTACCGCCGCTGATAAGAGTGTGGCGTTGGCCAAATTGACGCCACACCGCGTGGTGCGCGAACTTTACGAGCAGTTCATAGCCTACGCGCGTAGCTATGCCGACCATATCCCTACTTACATTCCAGCCGACGACGAGGTCGTACGTGTAGCGAACAGCACAAATAGTGCGCTAGTTACGATATGCGATTCCATTTATTTCGGCGCGGCGGCCAAGCGAGGGCCATTAGTAGCGCCGCAAGCGCCCCCGACGCGGTTTGCCTCGGTAGGTGATCCCGCGGATCCGCGGCGCTTTCTCACCAGCGCAGCCAGCGTCTGTGCAGAGTGGGTCTCCACGTCAGTGAAGTTTGATGACGATACCGCCACTTTCCGTAGCCAGGATTTCAATACTCCAGCCGATCAGTGGGATCCCGCCCAGAAAGTAATTAACCAAGCTGCGGCATCTACGATCACTACGTTCGCCAATAAGGCAGATCAACTTAGCCAGCGTAGCGGCAACGCAGTACTTAGCGATTTCGCCGCCCTCTCAGCACAGTATTACCGAGCCTTTGTTGTGGCGGTACCTAACTACGACTCGGCTGATAGTTATTTGCTAGGAGTCGGAGCCAATGCTGCTGCCACGATCCGGACTGCGTGCAAGGCGGTTGGATAGTAATTATGAGTATCGCCAAGCCTAGCGGTAAGTACGCCGACGAAATGCTGGAACCGGGCGGATGGGTCGAGGTCGGTGAACAGAGCCTCTATGACCGCGCCCAGGAGTACATGCAGATCTTGCGGCAGATGACGAGTTCACTAGAGGGCTTGCAGCACGAGCGCGGCGAAATCTTTGACGGCGGTATTTTTGAGGGAACCGCGGCCAACGCGGCGAAGGTCAAGCTCGATGAGGTCATCGACGAATTTACTTGTCTTCAGCAGCATCTCGTCAGCGCGATTACCTGGTACCAGAATGCCGGCGATACCGTTGCGAGAACCAAAAGTGCGATTGCTGATCGGGTACATAGCGCCCAGCAGCAGATTAGCGAGCTGGAAAGCAATTCTGATGGCGAGTCGGATGACGAGGCCGATGCGATACAATCAGTAATTAATAAAACCCACAGCGATAACGCCAGGGACATCGCTAGCGCTGCTGTAAGTGTGCCGACTACCGGCAGTTGGACGCCGCCCGCAAATGCGTTGCAGATTCTACTGAATCAGAAATCGCCGCCGCTGGCGGCTAACCCGGGAGGGGCTCCATCCGCGCCAGCTGGACCTCAGCGATCCGGAGCACCAGGCCACGTTATCCCTAAATCGCCCTCAACTGGGCTCGGCCAGGCACCAGCGCCAACGTCTGGACAATTTGGAGCACTGGGCGGTCCGGGTCTACCGCAGCCGGCGCGGCAGGATGACGTGTCTGCAGCTGTGGCCGCCCCGGCGTCGGGTGTGCCGGGGAAGGGCACGGTGCCGGCGTTGTCTGGTGGAGGCGGTTCGCAGGGTGGGGCACCCGTGAATCTGCAGTCGGGTGTGTCGGGGAAGGGCACGGTGCCGGCGTTGTCTGGTGGAGGGGGTTCGCAGGGTGGGGCACCCGTGAATCTGCAGTCGGGTGTGCCGGGGAAGGGTTCGGTGCCGGCGTTGTCTGGTGGAGGGGGTTCGCAGGGTGGGGCACCCGTGAATCTGCAGTCGGCGCGCGGGGCACCTGAGCCGCCGCCGCCAGCGTCCTCCCCGACCAACCCGGGTATCAATCCTAACGACTTCATGGGTCCTGTGACCGGCGGTTTGGGAGGCGTCGCGGGCGGTTCCGGAGGCGGCGGCGGTGATGGCCACGGCGGTAGCGGCGTGATGGGTTCGATGTTGAACAACGCTTTCGGCGCCCAACAGGGTGGGCAGCAAAACCCGTTCTCCGCGGAGGCCTTTGAGCACCATCGGGAGCACCAGGAACTCGGACTTCAGCAGGCAGCGAATCAGGCCGCGGTGAATAACGCGGCCGGTTCGGCTGCCAGTGCGGCGACGAATGCGGCCGCGCAGGTGCCGCTTTCGGCCGCGGCGCCGATGGCTCCGGCGGCGGCACACGGTCCGACCGCGGCGGAACTGTCGGCGGCGGCTGCGCCCTCTGGCGGTGGCGTGGTCAGCGGCGGCGGCAGCGCTGGTGGCGCAGTGAGCGGGTCGATGTCGAGTGCCGAGTCGAGCGTGTCGTCGATGCCGCTGCTTCCTCCCGCAACGCCCCATGCGGCAGCACCGGTGTCCGTCTCGGGCGCCGGCGGTGCGGCGAACACCGGTTCGGGTGGCCCGGGTGTGCACCCCGCGTCGACCACCAGCGTCGGCCGGTCAGGTTTCGGCGGATCAGCGGCGTCGTCGCAGGCTGAGGCCGCGCCGGCGCCGATACCGGTGTCGGCGGCGCGGGCGGAAAAAGACGCGATCGCTGAGGCGACGCGCCGACAGTCGAGTGCAGATGTGCGGGCGGCGTATCGGATCGCTGCGGCCCTCAACGCGGATGACATGGTAAGTAAGGCTGACTTCAATTTCTTCTGGCTGACGGCGGTGAGCGCTGATGGTCAGATCGTGGTGGCCAACAGCTACGGGTTGGGCTACGTTCCCGAGGCGGTCGCGCTGCCCGCGCAGGTGAGTATGGCCTCGGCCGATGCCAGTATCCCGGTGCGGGACCGGGCCCGCTGGACGACCTATCCCAGCATTGCACTACAGGGGTGGGCGGCGCATCACGACACCACGCTGCGTGTGGTGATCGGCAAGGAACAGCATTTCACCGGTATCGATCCGGGTGTACCGAAGCAGTTTGTGGCCGACGAAGACATCCCGACCAGAGGCAAGATGGATGGCCGTTCCCGACTGGAAGTACTTGCCCCCGCAGACGCTGCCCGGCTTGCGACGGCCAGTGACGTGGCGTTGATCGACCTGCTGCCGCCAGCCCCGGTTGACACCGCCGCGCCGGCCGACCAGCGCAACACGCTGTGGTTCGACGTGATCAAGCACTTGATGAGCAGCGACCCCGATCGCGGTGCACGACAGTTGGAGGCGTTCGCCACCTACGCCGCCCACGCGCAGGGCTTGTTGCTGCACCGGGCGCATTGCGCGGTGCACGCCGTCGAGCAACGCGCCGCGGTCGCCGACTGGCTGTACTGGCATCACCTCTACGGTCTGCTGGGCGAGGCGATGGCCAGGGAGGCGACGGCGTGACTCGCGATGTCGACAACGACTGGGATCAGTCCGCCGTGTTCCCGGTGCCGGTCTTGCACGAGCTCTACGTTGATCTCGATCTGCGATTGCTGACAGCGACCGACGACACCGAACGCTGGTCGGCGATCGTGGCCGGCACTGCCGAGGTGCTTGACCGTTTCGACCTCATCACCAGCTCGAATGTCATCTGCCCGACCGACACCAACGTCATCGGAGGCTTACGCGCCGCCAGGCGCAGCTTTGAGTTCTATGACCAACCCCTGCTGGCGGGTGTGCTTTCTGAGCCGATCGCCGTGCTCAGTGCACACGAACTCGTCCACAAACGCTGCATCACCGGAATCCGCGCAGCCCTACAGCAACGCCACCAAAGCGCAGCGATCACGGCGATCAGCAACTCTGCAACAATGCTGAACGGCGCCGCTAAGTTGATGCGCGATTACCGCTTTCAGCCATTTCCCGCGTATCCGACCGCGCAGCCCGAGGAGTCCATCCTGTCAATCGCAGCCAGCGGGCTGCGTGCCGAAGCCGAGCGCAACCCGCTGAGCAAACAACTCGACGGCGCCGGCGGAATGGCCGGCTCTCCTGAACACAACCCCTACGTTGCCGCACTCTACGAACTGCAGTTAGCCAGCCACCGCCGCATCTACCGCCGGCTCTATCGATTTTGCGAACACGTCGGCATCGACTTCAGCCCCTACCCGTCCTGGATCTGGAAAAGACCCGACCAAGTCGACGAAGAACAGTTTTGACGTCTGGCAGGCACATCACCGTCTCGCAAACGGTCGCCATATCGAACAACGGCCACCCGCCATTGGCAGACGAGTTTTGTGGAGCGGAGTCCGTCGCTCGGTGAGCGAACGCAGGTTTGGCCACGTTGCCATCCATGAAGCGCGGCAGCCAGAAGACTATCCAGTGCCGCACAATGGAGGTATGCGTCGTCCTTTTGCTGCCGAGGACATAGACAGCGTTGTGCCGTTTGCGACCGTGTTCCGGATATCTAATCCTCACATCGCCCACTTCTTGGGGTCCGTCGGCAATCTGGCGGGGGTGATGAGCAACGCGTTGCTGAAGTCTCAGCGAGTCGTGGCGACGGTTTCGGCTTCTGCGAACACCAAAGGCGAGGTCGCCGCCACCGCACTGTTCGCCGGTGCCGAGGCCCTGATCGTCGCGTATCGTGCAGATTTTCAGCCGCTCGCGACCAGCCTTACCGAACAACTCAATGCCATCAGGGCGGCGTGGATCACCTACGGCGAAACCGGCTGCTGGACGCCTCCATCGCGGGTCGAGCCGCCGTCGTCGAGTGTGACTGCACTGGTCCGTGTCGAAGATCCTCGACCGCTGACCGCCGGCGAGCGCATCACGGCCGAGTACACCCGGAAAGCAATCGACGGCGTCGTTGACTTCGCGAGAAGCACCGCCAACAGCGGCCGGGATCTTTTCGGCAACCTGATCCTGGGGGAGCTGCCGCCCGGGGGGGATCTGACGACACTCATCGACGACGCCGCCGTCGACCACGTCAAGGTATTCGCCACCATGCACACCAGGCTGGCACAGAGCTTGCAGGGCTACATTGCCACGGTACGGACCAGCTACCAGGGCTACCAAGACAGCGGCCTATGGGCCAACCCGGCCCTCACCCCAACGTAGGCCCCGGCGTACGACAACGCGGCACAGCGCTTGATGCAAGATGCACCTGCCTTCGCGATGTCGGCCAGGATGCGATAACCGACGCTACTGCTGACCGTTACGACCCACCGGCACGGCTCCGGATTGGGCGCCGCGACGAGCGACCTCAGCTGGTGCCGACGTATCCGGAGCCCATGTTGACCATGTTGCAGGTGGCGCCCTTGCCGGCAACCGGTGGGGCATTGTTGGTGTGTGTCACGATCTTTCGCCCGTTGACCAAGACGCGACAAGTCACCGACCCCGGATCGCCGCCGGGATGTGCGCCGGTAAAGGTCAGCGATCGCGAGCTGCCGTTGTAGTCGAATGCAGTCGACCACGGCAGGCCCACATTGGGCACGGTCACGGGCTCGTCGTTGGCTCCGAAATACGACACCATCACGCCTTCGGTGAAGGTGCCGGTCAACTCGAACACGATCGGAACCGACGCCCACGCGGTTCCCGAAGCCGCCATCAGCAGCCCTCCTCCGAGCGCGACGGCAGCGGCCAACCGGCCCGTCCGGCGCGCAGCAGATTCCACTGTCATGGGTGGATTAGAGCACAGCCCGCAGACCGCCATCAGGTGATCGCATTTCTTGCACTCTCCATAGCCGAGTGCTAAAAATGATGTTGGCACTCGCGACTAGCGAGTGCTAGGTCGGGACGGTGAGGCGAGGGCCGCGTCAGCGGAGACACCCAAGCCGTCCGTCGCGGGCACTGCACCCGGCCACAGACTCGTCATCCCTAATCGGAGGAATCACTTCGCAATGTCCAAGATAATTGCGTACGACGAAGAGGCTCGTCGCGGCCTCGAGCGGGGCCTCAACGCCCTGGCCGACGCGGTAAAGGTGACGTTGGGCCCCAAGGGTCGCAACGTCGTCCTGGAGAAGAAGTGGGGCGCTCCCACGATCACCAACGATGGTGTGTCCATCGCCAAGGAGATCGAGCTCGAGGACCCCTACGAGAAGATCGGCGCAGAGCTGGTCAAGGAAGTCGCCAAGAAGACCGACGACGTTGCCGGTGACGGCACCACCACGGCGACCGTGCTCGCGCAGGCGCTCGTCAAGGAGGGCCTGCGTAACGTTGCGGCCGGCGCCAACCCGCTGGGCCTCAAGCGCGGCATCGAGAAGGCCGTCGAGAAGATCACCGAGACCTTGCTGAAGTCGGCCAAAGAGGTCGAAACCAAGGAGCAGATCGCGGCCACCGCCGCCATCTCGGCCGGCGACGTCCAGATCGGTGAGCTGATCGCCGAGGCCATGGACAAGGTCGGCAACGAGGGTGTCATCACCGTCGAGGAGTCGAACACCTTCGGTCTGCAGCTCGAGCTCACCGAGGGTATGCGCTTCGACAAGGGCTACATCTCGGGTTACTTCGTCACCGATGCCGAGCGTCAGGAAGCGGTCCTCGAGGACGTGTACATCCTGCTGGTCTCGTCGAAGGTGTCGACGGTCAAGGACCTGCTGCCGCTGCTGGAGAAGGTCATCCAGTCCGGCAAGCCGTTGCTGATCATCGCCGAGGATGTCGAGGGCGAGGCCCTTTCCACCCTGGTGGTCAACAAGATCCGCGGCACCTTCAAGTCTGTCGCCGTCAAGGCGCCGGGCTTCGGTGACCGCCGCAAGGCCATGCTGCAGGACATCGCGATCCTGACCGGTGGCCAGGTCGTCAGCGAAGAGGTCGGCCTCTCGCTGGAGACCGCCGACATCTCGCTGCTGGGCCAGGCCCGCAAGGTGGTCATCACCAAGGACGAGACCACCATCGTCGAGGGTGCCGGCGACTCCGACGCCATCGCCGGACGGGTCGCCCAGATCCGCGCCGAGATCGAGAACAGCGACTCCGACTACGACCGCGAGAAGCTGCAGGAGCGCCTGGCCAAGCTGGCCGGCGGTGTTGCGGTGATCAAGGCCGGAGCTGCCACCGAGGTGGAGCTCAAGGAGCGCAAGCACCGTATCGAGGACGCCGTGCGGAACGCCAAGGCGGCTGTCGAAGAGGGCATCGTCGCCGGTGGTGGCGTGGCCCTGTTGCAGGCGGCTCCTTCGCTGGACGATCTGAAGCTCACCGGTGACGAGGCGACGGGCGCGAACATCGTGCGCGTCGCGCTGTCGGCCCCGCTGAAGCAGATCGCCTTCAACGGCGGGCTCGAGCCCGGCGTCGTCGCGGAGAAGGTCATGAACTCCAAGCCGGGTGTCGGCCTCAACGCCGCCACCGGCGAGTACGAGGACCTGCTCAAGGCGGGCGTCGCCGACCCGGTCAAGGTGACGCGGTCGGCGCTGCAGAACGCGGCGTCCATCGCGGCGCTGTTCCTGACCACCGAGGCCGTCGTGGCCGACAAGCCGGAGAAGGCGAGCGCTCCTGCAGGCGACCCGACCGGCGGCATGGGCGGTATGGACTTCTAAGTCCGTCAGGCAAACGGAAAGCCCGGTCCCCGTTGTGGGGCCGGGTTTTTCGTATTTCTGGATAGCTGATGTACTGAACATTCGAACAGTTGGGGACGAAGGGAACGGCACAATGGGAAAATCGTTACGGCACATGTTTTTTGGAGTGATCCCCGGCTGCGTGCTGTGTCTGATCGTTGCGCCGACGGCGAGTGCCGCCGACCCGTGCTCGGCCAGTGGCGTCGCTGCAACCGCCAGCGGGGTGCTGAATTCGGCGAGCGGCTACCTCGATGCCCATCCGGACGCCAACAATCTGCTGACGACTGCGGTCGGTCAACCGCCGGCCGAAGCAAAATCGACAATCCGCGGGTACTTCATCGGCCACCCCGGTGAGGCCTTGGACCTGAAGAACATCGCCCAGCCGCTGCTCAACCTGAAGAGCCAGTGCCCCAACTCGGTGTCACCGGACCAGTTGGCCGCGCTGGTCAACGCGCTGTCGAACTGACCCGGCGGGGCGTACGCGCAACATTGGCCACAGCGCCACCGCAGGAGCAAAGGCCGCCGAGGCCGAGGCATCCTTCAGCGCCTCGGGCTCGGCGGCCTTTGCTTCTCTAGCTAGTCCTGCTCTGCGCCCGGGCCAGCGTCTGTGCCTGCACCTGCGTCTGTGCCTGTGCCGGCGTCTACGCCTGCGCGGGCGCCCGTGCTCTTGCGCCGCAACATCACGAAGGCCGCGATCGCGAGCAACAACGCTCCCGCCGCAACTACCAGCGCGACGATGGACGGCCACAGCGGGGTGTTGTTCTGGACTGTCTCAGTGGTGGTGAAGATGTCCAGATCGGAGGTCCCCGAAGCCAGCTTCAGCACCGGAGCCGGGTGCCCGGGCTGAGGCGGGCCAGCGAACGGGTCGTCGTTCCAGTTCACTATGCGCCCGTCGCTGTAGGTCTGTTCGGCGGGCAGCGGCACTGCGTTCCGGCTCGGTAGGGGGCCGGCGTAAAGGCGGAACTGGCCGAACTCTTTGGGCCCGATCGCCGCCTGCGGGTTGTCGGCCGCCCAATGCACTTCAGAAATAAAGGTGGTGTGCACCGTGCCGCTGTCGTCCGTTTGCGGCGTCGGAAGCGGTTTCTCGGTGAACATCACTGTCCAGCCTGGCTTGGGCTCGGCCTTCACGACGAAAATGGGCGCGTTCTCGGGGAAAAACACCCGCAGTCCGACCGTTGCGTTCGAATCTGAGTCGTTGGGGACACTGAAAGTCAGGACTCCGTAACCACCCTGTCTGACGTTGGTGCCGGAGACCTTGATGTGTGCCAGCGCAGGCGATGCGAACACCAATGCAGCCAAGATGGCCGCCATAGTGAGCATGATGGCGCGCAGAGGATTTTTCACGCGTGCGGGATTCGTCAAAAAAAGTCACTTCCTTCACTGTCGATCAAACAACCCGATAATAAGACTTCGACGCCCGACGTTACGCGATGCTGCTGGTGTAGAGCCGGACGTTTTCGATGCCCGTGTCGCCGGTCAACTGGGTCCGCGACCTTTCGACGCGCTGCTACCCGGGTACCGGCTGCCGGCCGCGGATCAGCTTGCCCGGCCGCGCGTCGGTCGGCACACCGTTCTCCGCGATCACCTCGCCGGTGACGATCGTGGCCACGTAACCATCGGCGGTCTGGTCGAGCCGGCGCCCGCCCGCGGGCAGGTCGTGGATGATCACCGGCTTGTGCAACTGCAATGCGGCGTGATCGATCACGTTCAGGTCGGCCTTGTATCCCACCGCGATCCGGCCCCGGTCGCCGAGCCCCGCAACGCGGGCCGGCACCGAGGTCAGCCTGCGCACGGCTTCGGGCACCGCGAACCGCCCGGACGTGCGGTCGCGCGCCCAGTACGCCAGAAAGTACGTCGAGTAGCTCGCGTCGCAGATCATGCCGTAGTGCGCGCCGCCGTCGCCGAGTCCGAGCACCACGTCGTCGCGGTGCAGCAACTCGCCGACGGTGTCCAGTGAGTTGTTCTCCAGGTTGCTGGTCGCGACCAGCAGCATGGCGCGTCCGTCGTCGTCGAGCAACCGGTCGTAGGCCTCTTCCATCGGATTGACGCCCTTGGCACGGGCGCGGGCGCCGATGCTGTCGGCGGGATCCGGCTCGTAGTTCGGGTTGTCGGTCAGCGGGAAGATCCAGTCCCACATCTGAGCCACGTAGAGGATCGGGTGGCCGTGACCCGGCTTGTCGGCGAGGATGCGGGCCCGCACTTCCGGCTTGCGCATCTCGGCGACACGCTCGGCCAGCGGCAGGTCCGCGATCTCCCGGTAGCTGGGATACAGCACGAACGGGTTGGCGCTCAATTGCAGGCCGATGATCAACCCGATCGGACGGGGCAGCAGTTGCGCGGTGACTTGTGGGTCACCGGCGCCTGCCCTGCCATTTGCCTTTTCGATCATGGTGATGGCGTCCGGCCAGGTCGGGTCGCCGGTGTTGGCGACAACCAAGCTGAACGTCACCGGCAGCCCGACGTCCTCGGCCACGTCGAACACCGTCTGCAGCACCGGCTGGTAGCCGCCGGCGGGGATGTCGGGCACGAATTGCAGCAGGCCACCACCGCCGTCGACCACGCCGCGCGCGATCTCCTCGATCTCCTCGCGGGCCGCGTCGTAACTCGGTATCGGAGAACCACTTTCGGTCTTGTGGATGGTGAACCGGGACGTGGCGAAGCCCAGCGCGCCGACCTCGATGGCCTCCTTGGCCAGCTGCCGCATCTCGGCCAGGTCCTCGGCGGTGGCCGGCTCGAGGTCGGCGCCGCGCCGGCCCATCACGTAGACCCGCAGCGGGGAGTGCGGCAGATACGCGGCCACATCAATGTCGCGCCTGCCTTTTTCCAGGACGTCGAGGTACTGCGGGAAGGTCTCCCAGTTCCAGGGCAGCCCGTCGGTCATCACCACACCCGGAATGTCCTCCACTCCGGCCATCACGTCGACCAGCACGTCGTGGTCTTCTTGCCGGCACGGCGCGAAGCCCACGCCGCAGTTACCCATCACCACGGTGGTCACCCCATGCGCGGACGACGGCGTCAGCCGCTCCGACCAGATGGACTGGCCGTCGTAATGCGTGTGCAGATCGACGAAGCCCGGCGTGACCAGCAGGCCGGTCGCGTCGATCTCCCGCGCGGCGGTTGAGCCGTTCACCGACCCGACGGCTGCGATGAGGCCGTCGCGCACGGCGACGTCACCGACGAACGGCTCACCGCCCAGCCCGTCCACGATGGTGCCGTTGCGGATGATGAGGTCGTAGGTCATCTGAATAATCTACGACCGTGGCCGCGGCCGATGCCAGGACTACTTCGCGAGCTCACGCGTAGGGTCGGCTGGTATGTCCGACCCCGATGCCGCTGCCCGAGAGTTGCTCCGCGATTCGTTCACCCGGCTGATCGAGCACGTCGACGAGATCACCGACGGCCTGACCGACGAGCAGGCCAACTACCGACCGTCGCCGAGCGCGAACAGCATCGCTTGGCTGATCTGGCACAGCGCGCGGGTGCAGGACATCCAACTCGCCCCGATCGCCGGCATCGACCAGGTGTGGACGGCCGGTGGATGGGTGGAGCGGTTCGGTCTCGACCTGCCGCGCAACGACTCTGGCTATGGCCACGGCCCTGCGGAGGTGGCCAAGGTGCGGGCACCGATCGAATTGCTGGCCGGTTACTACCACGCCGTGCACGAGGTGACGTGCGACTTCGTCGCCGGCGTCACCGCCGAGGATCTGGCACGCATCGTTGATCACAACTGGGATCCGCCGGTGACCGCCAGTGCCCGGATCGTCAGCATCATCGACGACTGCGCACAGCACCTCGGCCAGGCGGCCTATCTGCGTGGCATCGCGCCTGATCCGAGCTAGAACTCGACACATAGTGCGGTTCGCGCTGGCGGTATTGCTGTGGTTGTGCACCACGGCCACGTCGACTCGACGCAAGTCCACGCCGTCGCGGCCGGGTACACCGCCGGCCCCGACTTTCCGGCGCAGTTCGCCGACGCCAACCGACTGGCGCACGACTGGATGTTCACCGGCGCCCACACCCGGCCCGAAGGCAACGAGTGGGTTGTCGACCTGTCCGGCATGCTCAAGGACTCCGCGTTCGAGCAACTGCTGTCGAGCCACAACGTGACGGTGCCCGACACGGTCCGGGTTCCGGTGCCGTGACTGGTTTCTTCGCGCTGCTGACGCTGGTCGCCGTGCGCAGTCGTGGCCGGGGGTTGGCCGGTCTCGGGATCTCCGCGCTGGTTGTGGGTGCTGCGGGCTGGATCGCGATCGAACTGGCCCGTTACCCCCTCAACGACGCGCTGACCACCACCAACGGTGTTATCCGCGGGATCGCCGATGCGATGGTGGGGCAGGCCGAGAGGAGCCTGCACGACTGGCTCGACTTCACCTTGGCTGCCGGCGGCGCGCTGGTGCTGCTCGGTGTTCTAGTGGCTGGCCTCGGCAGTCTGCGGAAGGGCTGAAAAGTGTTCTTGCAGTAGCGCTTCCAGCTTCTCGTTGGCCGAGCGTAAACCACCGATGACCAGACCGAAGATTTTGCTGCGCACCTTTTCCGGCTGGTCGATCAGTGGGGCGTACATATGCCGCATCAGGTCCAGCCGCGCGGCGCACAGCCAATTCATCAGCTCGGGGTCTTCGAACCAGGTGATCTGGTTACGCTGCTCGGCGAGTGTCGTGGTCAGCCAATCGATGTCGGTGTTGGGATGGGGCACTGCCCGGCACAGCCGGTTTCGCGTCTCGTCGTCGTCGTAGGAGGCTTCGACGTGGGCGATCATCCCCGAGCTGAACACTTGCTGGCAGCCGCGGATGCTCTGCAGCGTGATCCGACCGTCTTCGAACACCGTTGCCGCCGGTCGCTTTTCCAGGCCGTCGGCGCTGCAGTCGACGAACAGTGCAGAGCCGTCGACGGTGATTTCGCCGCCGTCCAGCACGACCCTGCCGGGTTCGATGCTCTGCACCCGCCCCATCCGGACGACGTCGCCGATCCGCCGCAGCTGCTCGAGCTCGGTCGTCGTCACGTTCGCGCAGCGATACATCGTCGGCTGCACCGACGGATCGAGCCGCAGCAGATTGCCGCACGCCTCCAAGCGGTCGAACAGATCGGCCACATCGGTGGCGGCCTCAATCGCGGCCAGCCGCTGGGCGAAACCCGTCTGAAACCGCTCCAGGAACTGTGGACCGGGCTGGATGTTGGCGCGGTCCATCAGCCACGCATCGCGCGGCATGATCCAGGTCAGCCGCTCGGGTTCAATACCGTTGCGCAGCAACCACAAACACGAGTCGATGCCAGTCTTGCCGGCGCCGACGATGACGAAGCGTTCGCGACCGACTGCGTTGGCCGGCATGCCGTTGGGGGGCACGCAGTCGACGCCGTCGGCGACAGTGTAGGCCGGTGGCCGCATCGACGGCACCGTGGTCTGCAGGTAGGTCGCGTCGACGATCCGCTTGCGGACGTTGACGGTGCGCTCGCCGCCGCCCAGTACTCGAAAACGGTTGTCGCCCAGATACTCGGCCATCGGGAAATAAGACAGTTGCCCACTGGGCAGCAGGTCCTGGTGCATCACCTTCTCGAAGTAGGCGCAGATCTCGCCCACCGTGGCCAGTTCGTAAAGCCCCTCGTTCCAGCCGAATTGGTCGATACTGTCGCTGCCGAGCGCGCGGGAGTTGACGCCGTAATAGGCCGACGGCTGATGCAGGCGGACGAACGGATACGCACTGTTCCAGTGCCCGCCGGGGGAGTGTCCGCGGTCGACCATCACCACCTGCGCGTCGGTCTCGTTCACCAGCGTGTCGGTGAACGCCATGCCCATCGCGCCGGCGCCGACGACCAGATAGTCCGTGTCGATCGTTGCCAAGCCAATCCCTCCCCTCGGTGGCGACGTCAGCGGATCCCGCCGCCCGCCGTCAGGTCAGCGGTAGTTTCGCGAAGATCTTTCCGGTCGGCTGCGGTGACCCACCGCCAGGTTCGACGGTGAACGCCAGCACGCTGGCATTGTCCAGGCTGGTGAACGTGCGCGTGGTCGACGGTGTGATGGCGGCGGTGTTCATCGTGCCCGCCGACTGCGGGCCTTTGTCGCCGACCAGCCACATCTGGTAGACGGTGCCCTTAGACGGTGGTGGCACGTTATTCATCAGCAGCACAGCGCCATTGACGTCCCGAGAAAACACCACCGTCGCCGTTCCACCGGCTATCGGGGTCGACACCGTTTGCATGTCGGGGGCCGACATGACCTGCTCGGCCATCGTCGGTGCGTGCGACGGCCGTAGCGCGATTCCCGCACCGAAGGCCGCCAGCGCCACCACGATCGCAGCGGCTGCAGCCAATATCGCTGTGCGCCAACGAGATGGGCGTGCTGTGCTGGCCAATACCGCCGTGCGCAGATGCTCCGGTGGTTCGCTGGCGGTGGCCGAGGACACCACGGCCATGGTCTCCCGCACCGCGCGCACCTCGTCGTCGAAAGCACGCGCGACCGCAGGCGGTGCGGTCGCGCGTTGCCGGTCGATGGCGACACGCTCGGTCTCGGAGACGGCGTTCAGCGCGTAGGGCGTGGCCAGTAGCAGCAAGTCGAATTCGGCGGGTTCGGTCATGACACATCCAGGCAACCGCGGAGCCCGCGCAATGCGTCCCGCATCCGAGATTTGACCGTCGACAGGTTGGCCGACAGCCGGTGAGATACTTCGGCGTAGGTCAAACCGCCGTAGTACGCCATTTCGATGCACTGCCGCTGCACGTCGGTGAGCGAGTCCAGGCAAGCCGTCACCCGACGCCGCTCGTCGGCAGCTATCGCCGAATCGGCGACGAGATCGCTCGGTCGCTCGACACTGGCCGCGCCGTAGCGTGACTCCCGCTGGCTGGCGGATTGCTCGGCGCGCACCCGGTCGACAGCGCGGCGATGCGCCATGGTCATCAGCCAGGAAAGTGCGGAGCCTTTCGAGGAGTCGAACGACGCCGCGTTCCGCCACACCTCCAGGTAGACCTCTTGCGTGGCCTCTTCGCTGTAGCCCGCGTCGCGCAGCACGCGAGTGATCAAGCCGTAGACCCGGGCCCGGGTGGCGTCGTAGAGCGCGGCGAACGCCTCGGCGTCGCGCTGCGCAACCCGACGCAGCAATGCGTCGAGTTCGGTGCTGTGCCGGGGTCCGCTCATCGATCGGTAGCCTAGCCGCTCTGCGACAGCGGCCGTCATGATCGTGCCGATCGGGGGGCGCGCGGGATGAAAAACGATGTCCGTTGCTGGTATTCGCTGAAGCCGGCCCGGCCTCGCATGTATTTCTCGGTGAGCCGCGCCCCGGTGACGCGAACCAGGAAATATGTCATCAGCGCCGGCGAGAGAACGGTAATCAGCGACCGCCAGCCGGCCAGCGTGATCAGCCACAGCCCCCACCAGAGGCAGGCGTCGCCGAAGTAGTTGGGGTGACGGGTCCATGCCCACAGCCCGCGATCCATCAGCAGCCCGCGGTTCGCGGGGTCGGACTTGAACGCCCGCAGTTGACGGTCGCCGACGGCTTCGAAGAGCAGGCCCGTCAGCCACATCAGCGCGCCGGCGACGGTGCTGACCAGCCAGGGCCGCGGGGTGGGGCCGGTGACCGCCGAGAGTTGCAGAGGCAGCGAGATGAACCAGGTGGCCAAGGCCTGCACCAGGAACACCTTCACCACCACCTGGCCGACGGTGGCGCCGTGCAGCATGTCCGCATAGCGGGGATCTTCGCCGTGACCCAGCGACCGGCGGTAGATGTAGCCGCTGAGCCGCAACGCCCAGATCGCGACCAACGCCAGCAGCAGCCACCGGCGCAGCGGATCGCCGCTGCCGAGGAGCGCTGCCGCCGTCGCGACGACGATGAAGCCCAACCCCCAGGCCACGTCGACGACGTTGTAGCGCCCGATGCGCCGGCCGATGCCGAAGGTGATCGTGTGCAGCACCAGCAGCGCGCCGGCCGATGCGGCGGACACCGTGACGAAGCTGGCTGTCATGGCGCCGCCTTCTTGACGAAGGTCCACTGGTGCACATCCAGGTAGCCCGACCGGAAGCCGGCCTCCGCGTGGGCCAGGTACAGTTCCCACATCCGCGCAAAAACCTCGTCGAACCCGATGTGTGACAACGTTTTCCGGCGCTGCATGAACCGCTCCCGCCACAGCCGGAGCGTTTCGGCGTAGTGCTCGCGAAATGACAGCGTATCGACTGCGTGCAAACATGTCTGACGCTCGGCGATGTCCATGATGGCGGTGGTGGACGGAATCAGTCCGCCGGGGAACACGTACTTCTGAATCCAGGTGTGCGTATTGCGGGTAGCCGTCATGCGGTTGTGCGGCATGGTGATCGCCTGGATGGCGAGCCGTCCGCTGGGCGTCAGCAGCTGATCCAGAATGCGGAAATAGTCTGGCCAGGCGTGGAAGCCGAGGGCTTCGATCGTCTCGACCGATATCACCGCGTCGTAGTTTCCGCCGACATCGCGATAGTCGCGCAGATCGATCTGCACCCGATCGGATAGCCCGGCGGCCGCGACGCGACGGCGCGCCAGCCATTGCTGGCGCTCGGAGAGCGTGACCGAGCGGACGTTGGCGCCTCGGGCCGCCGCCCGGATGCAGAGTTCCCCCCACCCGGTGCCGACTTCGAGCAGCTCTGTGCCGGGACCCACCCGTGCCGCGTCCAGCAGTCGGTCGATCTTTCGCCGCTGCGCGTCGGCGAGATCCGGCCACGTCGCCGGCAGGTCGGCGAACAGTGCGCTCGAATACGACATGGTCTCGTCGAGGAACTCTTCGAACAGATCGTTGGACAGGTCGTAGTGCGCCGCGACGGCTTGCCGGCTCTGTCGCCTGCTGCGTTTCGCCGAAAGTGGTTGGGAGCCGGTGACCACGGGCCGCAACCACTGCACGCTGCGGGGTACCAAGTTGTCCATTTCGGTCGCCAGCGCGGTCAGTGCCTCGGGGAGCGCATCGGACTCCCACTCGCCGGCCATGTAGGACTCGCCGAACCCAATCAGTCCGTGCCGCCCGATCCGACGGGTAAACCTGTCCGGCTGGTGGATCGTGATCGTCGGTGATGCCGCGTCGCGTGCGCCGATAACCGCGCCGTCCGGGTAGGCCAGCCGCAGCGGCAGACGGCCCGCGACGCGACGCAGCAGCCGGTCGGCTACCACCGCAGACACCGCCGAAACCGGCCCGGAAGGCACCGCGGCCACCGCCGGCCATCGCTCCGGATCGATTGTGGTGGCGTGCGTTTCGTTGTCGACCGGCGTGCGTGGGGCCACCGGTAGCCGACGTAGCCACAATGCGATGCCCTGGACGCGGATCCGCGCCGCGACCATCAGCGGTGCCAGCGGCGCGAGAATCTGCATCCGCGCGACGTGGCTCACCGTCGCGGGCCGTCGGGTACCGCGCAGGGTCGCCACGAAAGACGGCTGACCGTCGCCGTGGAGCGACACCACGACGTCCACGTTGTGGTCCGGGCGCGGTGCTTGCACCCGGTAGTGCCCGGACACCGGGTTGAACGGAGACACGTACAACTTCTTGTCGACCAGTACCGGCGTGTTGGCCGGCGGCAGCAGATAGGCGTGACGTTGCCCGTAGGTGTTGTGCACCTCGACGATCACCCGGTGTAGGTCTCCGGCGCTGTCGTGGCACCAGAAGACACTGATCGGATTGAAGACGTAACCCAGCACCCGTGCGTGCAGCAGGGCGGTGATCCGGCCGCCGGGCATCTCGGCACCGTGGTCGACGAGGTAGGCGTCGACGCGGTCCCGCAGTGAACTTCCGGGGCGTCCGTTGAAGTGGTCGCGGGCGTCGAACCGGGCGAACGGGCGGAGCCACCACGGCAGCGACGGTAGGTCGTCGAGATCGACGTACCAGCTGTAACTGCGGTACCTGAAGCGGTGCCGCACCGGGGTCTCGCGTTCGTGGGTGATGGTGGTGCGGTAGATCGCCGGCGTCACCGTGCCATCGCCTCCCTCGCAGTCGCGTGCGACGGCCATGGCGCGCCCAGGTGTTGAGCCGCGCGCAGTCCCGATGCCGCCCCGTCCTCGTGGAACCCCCAGCCGTGGTAGGCGCCCGCAAAAGCCACCGCACCGTCGTTCAATGTGGGTAACAACCGTTGCGCAGCAACGGATTGCGCTGTGTAGAGCGGATGACTGTAGGTCATCTCGGCGATCACGGATGCGGGGTCGACGCGCCCGCGCCCACCGAGCGTCACCAGAAACCGACGGTTGGCGCTGATTCGCATCAGCCTGCTGACGTCGTAGGTGACCAGCACCTGATCGGTCTCCGGCGCGATGAGATAGTTCCACGATGCGCGGACCCGGTGGTGCCGGGGCAGTACCGACTCGTCGGTGTGCAGCTGGGCATGGTTGTCGGAGTAGCTGATCGCCCCGAGCACGGCCTGCTCCCACGGCGAGGGCGGGTCGAGCAGGCGCAGCGCCTGATCGGGGTGCACGGCAACCACGGCGGCGTCGAAACATCGCGGGGCGTCGTTGCCGGCCTGAACAAGCACGCCCCGGGGCAGTCGGCGCAGCGAATGCACGGGCTTTCCCGTGCAGACTTCGTGCAGGCGGGACGCAATGGCGTGCACGTACTGTGCCGAACCGCCGGCGACCGTGCGCCACGTCGGAGACCCGGACACCGACAACATGCCGTGGTGGTCGAGGAAGCGAAACAGGTAGTGCGCCGGATAGCGCAGCGCGTCGTCGTCGGCGCACGACCAGACCGCGGCCACCAGCGGGGTGATGAAATGTTCGACGAAGAAGCTCGAGAATCGGTGCCGGTGCAAAAACGCCTGCAACGTCTCCAGATCCTCGCCGTCGCTCTCGCGCAGCAGTCGGCCGGCCGCCCGGTGGAAACGAAGGACTTCGACAAGCATCCACAGGTAGCGGGGCCGTACCGAGCGCCGCGACGCGAACAGTCCGCGAAAGCCGCGTGCCCCGGCGTATTCCAGGCCGGTTCCGTCGGCCCGTACCGACATCGACATGTCGGAGTCCTGGGTCGTCACGCCCAACTCGGCGAACAACCGGCACAACGTGGGATAGGTCCGATCGTTGTGCACGAGAAACGCCGAATCTACGCTGACGGGGCTTCCGTCCCCGTCGTCGACCACGTGGGTGTGGGCGTGGCCGCCCAGCCGGGTGTCGGCCTCGAACAGTGTGACCCGCCCGGATCCAGCCAGTGCGTAGGCGGCGGTCAGTCCGGCAACACCGCTGCCGATGACCGCAATCGTCGGTTCCGACTTCTCCAGCACGACGGGTATTCGGAGCGAATGGGTCGACGGATGTCCGTCAAGAACGGTCTGGTAGCCATCCACAGCACCGGCCGCTCCGAATGCCACATGTACCAACTCCACGAGGCGGCCGCGGTGCCGCCGACATCTTTGACAAAGGAGCCAAAGCGCATGAAGGACGTTCAGAGCAAGACGCTCGCGGTGGGCCTGGCCGCGGTCGCGATGGTCGGTTTCTCGGCATGTTCGAGCAACAAATCCGACAACGCGCAGCAGACCAGCGCGCAGCCGACCAGCAGTTCTGCTGCGCCCGCGATGACCGGCGCAACGGCGGCCCCGGCCAGCGACCTGATCGGATCCGGGTGTGCGGACTACGCGGCGCTGCACCCCAGCGGTCCGGCGTCGGTGGCCGGCATGGCGCAGGACCCGGTCGCGACGGCGGCATCGAACAACCCCATGTTGTCGACCCTGACCGCGGCGCTGTCGGGCAAGTTGAACCCGAACGTGAATCTCGTGGAGACCCTCAACAACGGGCAGTACACGGTTTTCGCCCCGACCAACGCCGCATTCGACAAGCTGCCGGCGGCCACCCTCGACGATCTCAAGACGAACACCGAGAAGCTGAAGAGCATCTTGACCTACCACGTGGTCCAAGGCCAGGAGAGCCCGAGCAAGGTCGACGGCATGCACAAGACGTTGCAGGGTGCTGAGCTGAACGTGGTTGGCCAGGGCAACGACCTCAAGGTCAACGACGCAGGTTTGGTGTGCGGAGGGGTGCACACCGCCAACGCGACGGTGTACATGATCGACACTGTGCTGGTGCCGCCCAGCCAGTAGCGGTCGCATATCGTTGCGAGATAAGGCAGCCCGGTCACCCCGGGCTGCCTTATCGTATTTATGCGCCAACCGCAACGATCCAAGCCGCGGGTGGTAGCGAATACTAATTATGTTGTCCCTCGCGTTGATCGGCTTGGTCGGTGGCCTGATCACCGGTATCTCGCCCTGCATCCTGCCGGTGCTGCCGGTGATCTTCTTCTCGGGCGCTCAGGGCAAACCGGACGCCGACGACGGCGCGGTTGCAGTTTCGACGAAACGTGAAGTGCGGCGGCCCTATCGGGTCATCGGCGGGCTGGTGTTGAGCTTCAGCCTGGTGACATTGGCCGGTTCCGCGTTGCTGTCGCTGTTGCATCTGCCGCAAGACGTCATCCGTTGGGTGGCCCTGGCCGCGTTGGTGGCCATCGGCCTCGGGCTGATCTTCCCGCGCTTCGAGCAACTGCTGGAACGTCCGTTTGCCCGCATCCCGCAAAAGCAGATCGGCACGCGAGCAAGTGGATTCGGCCTCGGACTGGCGCTCGGGGTGCTCTACGTTCCTTGCGCCGGTCCGGTGCTGGCCGCGATTGTGGTGGCCGGAGCCACCGCGAATATCGGTCTGCCGGTTGTCGTTCTGACGGTGTTCTTCGCCCTGGGTACGGCGGTCCCACTGCTGTTCTTCGCGCTCGCTGGTCAACGAGTTGCCCAGCGGGTCAGTGCTTTTCGTCGCCGCCAAGGCCAGATCCGGCTGATCGCGGGAATTGTGACCCTGCTACTGGCGGTGGCACTGGTCTTCAACCTGCCTGCGGCGTTGCAACGGGCGATTCCCGACTACACCAATTCGCTGGAGAACAAGTTGGGTAGTGACCAGAAGGTCCAGCAGGCTCTCGACCTCGGCGGCATCGTCAACGACCAGAACAAAGGATTGTCGAATTGCCACAACGGCTCCGCGCAACTGGAGAATTGCGGTCCGGCACCCGATCTCAAGGGCATCACCGCCTGGCTGAACACCCCAGGTGACAAGCCGATCGATCTGCACGCGTTGCGCGGCAAGGTGGTGCTGATCGACTTCTGGGCGTACTCGTGCATCAACTGCCAACGCGCCATCCCGCACGTCGAAGGCTGGTACAAGGCCTACCAGGACAAGGGATTCGAGGTCATCGGCGTGCACACTCCCGAGTACGCGTTCGAAAAGGTCACCGACAACGTCAAACAGGGCATCGCTGACCTCGGCATCACCTACCCGGTAGCGCTGGACAACGGCTACTCGACTTGGACGAACTACCGAAATCGTTACTGGCCGGCCGAATACGTGATCGACGCCAACGGAATGGTGCGGCATGTCAAGTTCGGCGAAGGCGACTACAACGGCACCGAAAACGTCATCCGTGAGCTGCTCGCCGCCGCTCGGCCCGGCGTCGCGCTGCCGCCGCCGGTGGACGCGCCCGACACCACGCCGACGCTCGATCTGACCCCCGAGACGTACTTCGGGGTCGGCAAGATGACCAACTACGCGGGCAAAGGCGTCTACGACGAGGGCGGGGCGACTTTCGCCTATCCACCGGTGCTGCCCGACGATTCGTTCGCCTTGCAGGGACCATGGGCGCTCGACTATCAGGGCGCGACGGCCGACAGCGACTCCTCCAGCATCAAGCTGAACTACCACGCCAAGAACGTGTACATCGTTGTCGGTGGAACCGGCAGCCTCAGCGTGACCCGCGATGGCAAGACGACAACGGTGCCGGTGAGTGGTCCGCCGACGTCACATCAGATCGTCTCCAACAAGGACGTGGCCCGGGCCACGCTCGATGTGCGGGCCAGCAAAGGAATCCAAGTGTTCTCCTTCACCTACGGGTGATCGGCGTCGCGGCCCATCCACGGCGCGTGCGGCTCCGAACCAACCATGTCAGCATCCACACAATGAGGAGCCTGAAAAAAACGATGAACACTCATATCAAGGCTATCCCAGCTACCGGTCTCGCGGCCGTCGCCGCGGTAGGTTTGGCCCTCGCCACCTGTGCGCCCGCCACGGCCGCCCCCAATCTGATCGGCGCGGGCTGCGCGGACTACGCGGCGCTACACCCGAACGGTCCCGCGTCGGTGGCCGGGATGTCGCAGGACCCGGTCGCGGTGGCGGCGTCGAACAACCCCGATCTCTCCACCCTGACCGCCGCGTTGTCCGGCCAGCTCAACCCTGAGGTGAATCTCGTGGACACGCTCAACAACGGTCAGTACACGGTGTTCGCGCCGACCAACTCCGCTTTCAACAAGCTGCCCGCCGGTACGATCGACCATCTCAAGACCGACGCGGGCATGCTGAAGAGCATCCTGACCTACCATGTCGTTTCCGGGCAGCTGAGTCCGGCGCAGGTGGACGGCTCTCACCCCACCGTGCAGGGCGCCGCGGTGAACGTGACCGGTAGCGGTAACGGGCTGCGGGTCAACAATGCCGGACTGGTCTGCGGCGGTGTGCCCACGGCCAACGCGCAGGTTTACATGATCGACACGGTGTTGATGCCGCCTGGGCAGTGAGGTCTCCCACCGACACCTCACCAGGCGCGGCGACCGCCGTGGCACCCGTGCTGGCAGCCGCCATCGAACCGGTTATCGGTGGCGCGCTGCCAGTACGGCTGATCGCGTGGGACGGCAGCGTCGCCGGGCCTGCCGGAGCACCTGTCGTGTGGTTACGCAGCGCAGCGGCACTGCGTCGAATGCTCTGGTGTCCGGGCGAATTGGGCTTAGCTCAGGCTTACGTCTGCGGTGACATCGACGTCGATGGCGATCTGATCACCGCCTTGGACCACGTATGGTCGCAGATCGCTGCCGAGCGACTGACGACGATCAAACCGTCCGCCACGGTGCTGGCCCGGCTCTGCGCTGTGGCGGTGCGGCTGGGCGCATTCGGGCCGCCGTTGCCGCTCCCCGCCACCCAGGCCAGGGTGCGTGGCCGGTTACACAGCTTGGCCCGCGACAGGGCGGCGATCAAACATCATTACGACGTGTCGAACGCGTTCTACCAACTGATCCTCGACCCGTCGATGGCGTACTCGTGCGGTTACTGGGACGCAGCGCACCGGATCAACACGCTCGAGCAGGCACAGCGCGCCAAGCTGGATCGCATCTGCCTCAAGCTCGGTCTCGACCAACGACCTGACATGTGGCTGCTCGACGTCGGGTGCGGATGGGGTTCGCTGAGCCTGCACGCCGCCGAGCATTACGACGCGCAGGTGGTGGGTATCACCCTCTCCCATGCGCAGAAGGCCTACATCGACGCTGCGGTGACCGCGCGTGGACTCTGCGACCGGGTCGAGATTCGCGTCCAGGACTACCGCACCTTCACCGACGGGCCTTTCGACGCGGCGGCGTCGATCGAGATGGGTGAACACGTTGGGCAGCAACACTACTCGACTTTTGCCGGCATCTTGCACGACTGCGTTCGGCCCGATTCGCGGGTGCTCGTCCAGCAGATGTCGCGGCGCGGCCGCCATCCGGGCGGTGGCCCGTTCATCGAGTCGTTCATAGCTCCCGACATGCACATGCGCCCACTCGGGGAAACCATCGGGCTACTGGAAGACGCCGGCCTGGTTACGGATTCGGTCGAAGCGATGGGCTCGCACTACGTGCGCACCGTTGATGCCTGGATCGACAATCTGGAAAACCATTGGGACGCTGCGGTAGCAGTGATCGGCGAGGAAGCTGCCCGGGTCTGGCGGCTCTACCTGGCCGGCGGCAGGCTAGCCTTCGCGCACGGCCGGATGGGAGTCGACCAGATCCTGATGAGCAGGCCGGCCACGGGGGCGGCCGGGTATCCGCTCGCGCGCGCGGCGACGCCGCAACTGTGAACGCTACGGCGTGATGATGTGCGACGGGTCGGGCCGCAACTCCGGCGGTGCCTGGCTGTAGTCGCCGAACGGCCCGTCGCGGCGCTGCACGGCGGCGCGGACGCCGTCGGTGGCCGCGGTCCGGATGAAGTCGAGCGCCTCGGGGGTGTTGCGCATCAGGCCGTCGAGGATGCCGCCCAACGTCTGGGTCGAGGACAGCCCCATGTTCTCGTAGGCCTGATTGACGATCAGCTTCTGTGCTTGCAGCTGCGACAACGGGATTCGCGACAGCTCGGCGGCGATTTCGGCAACCCGGGCCTCCAGCCGCTCAAAGGGAACCGCTTCGTTGATCAACTCCACCGCGGCGGCCTGCACGCCGGTCAGCGGCCGCCCGGTCAGCGAATGCCACTTGGCCTTCGCCAGGCTCAGCCGATACAGCCACATCCCGGTCAGATACGCTCCCCACATCCGGCTGTACGGAGTGCCGATCACGGCGTCCTCGCTGGCGATGACGATGTCGGCGCACAGCGCGTAATCGCTTGCCCCACCGACACACCAGCCGTGCACCTGCGCGATCACCGGCTTGGAGGCCCGCCAGATCGCCATGATTCACCGGATTAACAATGCGCGGAGCGGCAACCGAACCTGCGCCGGGTCTGTGCGTGGGTTCGTCGCCGAGCTGGCCGCCGCCATGCCACCTGTCAAGGAGGCTCCTCCACCATCGCCGTCTGGTCAGCCGTGATTCGGGCTGACGTGCGGGTCCTGTGATTCTCCGGTCGGCGGGGGTGACAAGCGTCAATGGCGCGCCACAGTGGCTCGGCCAGAGCCTGTGAAAAATTTTGGGCCCCGTTTCGGGCCAGTGCCGCTACTTAAGCAGTACCTTAATAGCACCTGAGAACGCCGGGTCACGGAGGTAGCGCGATGGCTGGTCACGACGGCAGCAAGCGCAGTCGTCGGTCGCGCAGCACGAAGGCCCGGCGGCGCCGTCGGGTTCTCGGTGCGGGGACGACTGCCGGCGCGGTGTTGGCGTTCGGGATGGGCCCGCTGGCCGGCGCGCCGCCGGCGCATGCTGATGGGTTGGATGTGATTGTTGATCCCATCATCAACGCGATCGCGGGTTCCCTGGGCGGCCTCGTCGATCCCTTTGCTGCTGTGGATCTGGGTGGTCTTGGGCTAAGTGCCGCTGATGTGGGCAGTACCAGCGATCTGGGCTTGAGTGGGATTGATTCGGCGTTGACGCTGCCTGCCGATCCCGCCGCGCTGACGTCAGCGGCCGATGCGGCAACCTCTGCTGCGGCGCCGTCGTCGTCGGATCTTGCGCAGTTGTTGAACGAGTTCATCGGTCAGCCGCTTCAGACTCTCGAGCAAGACTGGATTACCAGCTCAACCGGTGCGGCGTTCGACAGTGAGCTCAATTCGCTGTTCGGCGCCGATCTGATCGGCAATGGGGCTAACGGCGAAGCGGGCGGAACGTTGGCCCAGGCCGCCGGCGGCAACGGCGGGTTGTTGTTCGGTGACGGCGGCAACGGCGCCACCGATGCCGCCGGGGTGGGCGGCATCGGCGGCAATGCCGGGGATGCCGGTGCCGGTGGCACCGGCGGGGCCGGCGCCGACGGCGGGGCCGGTGGTGACGGCGGCACCGGCGGGACATTGCTGGGCAACGGTGGCGCCGGCGGCGCCGGTGGGGCCGCGGGCGGCGCGGACCCTAATGGCGGCGCCGGCGGAGCTGGCGGCAACGCGCTCGGCTCGATCGGCAACGGTGGGGCCGGCGCCAATGGTGGGGCCGGTGCGGCCGCCGGCAACACCGCCGAGCCGGGCACCGGCGGTGCCGGTGGGGCCGGCGGCAACGGCGGGGCGGTCGGCGATGGCGGCAAGGGCGGCCAAGGTGGGACCGGCGGTACCGGCGCAACCGGCGCCGCAGGCATTGACGCCACCGCTCTGGGCGGCACCGGTGGCACCGGCGACCAGGGCGCCGACGGCGGCACCGGCGGCGACGGGGGCACCGGCGGCTTGGGCGGCTCAATCGCCGGCAACGGCGGCACCGGCGGCCACGGCGGCACCGGCGGCACCGGCGGCACCGGCGGCAACGGCGGCAACGGCGCCGGTGGCGACCCCACCGCCACCGGTGACGGCGGCCAGGGCGGTACCGCCGGGCAGGGCGGCACCGGCGGCACCGGCGGTCAGGGCGGGGCCGGCGGCGCCGTGGCCCACGGCGGGTCGGGCAGCTCCGGCGCCGGCGGGGGGGGTGGCACCGGAGGGACCAGCGGTCACGGGGGGACCGGCGGGACCGCCGGCAACGGTGTCGTCGGCGACAACGGCGATGCCGGCAACGGCGGCGACGGCGGTCAGGGCGGTGACCCCGGCACCGGCGGCATCGGTGGCCACGGCGGCACCGGTTCGACGGCAGGCGCGGACGGCGCCAACGGCAAGACGGTCACCACCCCGGGCGGCAACGGTGGGACCGGCGGTGATGGCGCTGATGCGACTACCGCCGGCGGCGACGGCGGTCACGGCGGGACCGGCGGTGACGGCGGCCTATACGGCAACGGTGGTGCCGCCGGTAACGGTGGTGCCGCCGCCGACACCACTGACCCCGGCACCGCCCCCGGTACCGGCGGTGCCGGCGGGACCGGCGGTAACGCCGGGTTGACCGGCAACGGCGGCATCGGCGGTAACGGCGGCGGCGGCGGGACCGGCACGACCGGCACCGACGGCGCCGACGCCACCGATCCGGGCGCGATGGGCGGCACCGGCGACGCGGGCGGTACCGGCGGCAACGGCGGGGCTGGCGGTGCCGGCGGGTTGGGCGGCTCAATCTCCGGCAGCGGCGGTCAAGGCGGTAATGGCGGCACCGCCGGGATCGGTGGTACCGGCGGCAACGGCGGCGCCGGCGCCGACGCATCGACCGCGGGTGGCCCCGGCGGCATCGGCGGCACCGCCGGGGCCGGCGGCCAAGGCGGCACCGGTGGGGCTGCCGGTGCCGGTGGCGGCGTGGCCAACGGCGGACTGGGCCACGGCGGGGCCGCCGGCACCAACGGCGACGGCGGCCGAGGCGGCACCGGCGGCACCGGCGGCTATGGCGGCTACGGCGGCAGCGGCATCACCTCCGGTGGCGCCATCGCCATCGCCAACGGCAGCGTGCACCCCTTCGCCACCATCGGTGGTGGTGGAGGCGGTGGTGGTGGTGGCACCGGCGTCGCCGGCGGGGCTGGCGGTGTGGGCGGTGCGGCTGGCGCCGGCGGCGCGGCCGGCAGCGGTGGAACCGGTGGCAGCACAGGCAACGCGGGCACCGGCGGCGTCGGCGGCACCGGCGGCACCGGCGGCAACGGCGGACCCGGGACCGCCGGCGGCGGCACCGGCTACAACGGCGGCGCCGGCGGGGCCGGCGGCCAAGGCGGCACCGGGGCTGTCTACGGCTTCACCGGCGGCACCAACGGCAACGGCGGCCAAGGCGGCACCGGCGGCAACGGCGGCACCGGCGGTGCCGGCACCGCGGGCACCAACGGCAACGGCTACCCCCCCGGCGGCTTCGCGGCGGGCGGCACCGGCAACCCCGGCGGCGACGGCACCCCCGGCAGCACGGGCGGTACCGGCGGCAACGGCGGACCGGCTGGCCCCGGCGGAGCGGCCGGCACCGGCGGAACACCCGATACCGGCAAAGCGGGCAGCACGGGTACCGGCGGCAACGGCGGCACAGGCGGCACAGGCGGTACCGGCGGCAACGCCGGCGCCGGCGACACCGGCACCGCCGGCAGCGGCGGCCCCGGCAGCGGCGGTGCCGGCGGCACCGGCGGTACCGCCGGCAACGGCGGCATCGGCGGCCCCGGCGGTCAAGGCGGCGCCGCCAGCGGCACCG